>Ga0105055_10000670_pt1 | contig 54533 bp, 53 predicted proteins | sample BON03_FD_78090 | JGI IMG/M metagenome (GOLD analysis project Ga0105055, IMG submission 78090) | Freshwater microbial communities from Lake Bonney liftoff mats and glacier meltwater in Antarctica - BON-03 | ecosystem: Environmental > Aquatic > Freshwater > Ice > Glacier meltwater | place: Lake... | reverse complement strand
CTATAAGCTTTTAATGCCACGTCTATGTTGGCAGTATTAGAGTGAAGATAAGTTACTCGCTTACTCTTCATATGATTTTTTTTTGAACCGCTAGAATAATTATCAAGACTAATAATCTTGTACTTAGTTTTTTGAAGCAAAAGTTCAATTAAATTTGATCCAATAAAACCAGCGCCGCCTGTTACAACAAGAATATTTCTCATGAGTATTATGTATAGAGGTTTGTTAAGCCTGACAACGACCTACTCTCTCATGCCTTAAGGCAAAGTACCATCGGCGCTGAAGAGCTTGACTTCCGAGTTCGGAATGGGATCGAGTATAATTTCTTCGCAATAATTACCAGGCAGCAAAATTATATATTTAAAAGATAAAATTACAATAGAGTATTTGTTACATTAATTAATATTGATGCCTTTTTCAATTTTATGTGCGTTTTTCAAATAAACGACTAAACTATTATTGGCTCACAATTTAGGCTTTTTGCTTAGCATTGAGCATGCTAGGTCATATATTTTTTTGATAGGAAAATAGGTATAAAATATCAGATAACTCATAGTGAGTTTTGGTGAAAGATCTCTGAAATTAAATATTTTAAATAGAAGAAAGTAATAAGAAAATCTAGAGTAATTTAAGCTGATATTATTAGATTGTAAAAAATTTTGAAAAAATTTTTTATTTTCATTCCACGATAAAACTCTCCAATCATTGCCCTCTTCAAAATCTGAAAAGTTATTCTCGTGCTTTATAATTGATGAGTTTTTATACATATTGTAAATACTTAAATTAAGAGCCTCGCAAACTGCAACGTAAAAATTATCGTTTATTCCCCAGTCATACTGATCCCAGCTTTCAATAATTTTTTTAAAGTATTTTGCTTTTTCCCTAGATAGCTTAAAGACAAAAAGATCAATTCCATAATGAGGCCAAAAAGTACTTTGAATCATTCCATTTTTACATAAAATATTTGGATAAATTAAAGCGCAATAATTATTATTTATTTCATTAAATTTTTCTAAATTATGAATTAAATTACTAGGCGCAATAATATCTGCAGTTGAATATACCAAATGGGTAAAATCATTATCCAAAAACTCATCTAAAGCATTGCTTAACATAAGTTTATTAGAATATTTTTTTTGGAAAGGCAGGGAGCTTTTTGGAACATTGGTATAAAAAAAAATTATTTTTTTAGAATCAATATAATTTTGAACACCAGCCTCATCAAATTGTGTGAAGCTAAATTCTATATTTGAGTCTAAACTAATGACAGAATTAATAAAACTGTCTTGAATGAGGTCGTTTGACTTGGATAGCCTCAAAGGTCTTAATGAAGTCATCCATAAAATTTTCATTTATTTTTTGTAATAATTAACAATTTTACCGATGCCATCCTGAAGATTTGTTTTTGGTTTCCAAAACTTAAGAAAATATTTATCCATCTTATTTCTTTTATTTATTTGAATCAAATCTTTTGATTTTTTTATTTGAATTTTGATATCTACATTTTCTTTTTTAAATATTTTTTTGACAATTCTGGCAATATTAATAATTTTAGTTTCTTTGCCCGAGGCTATATTTATCGAAACGCCTTGTTTAATAAGTTTTATATGATTTTTCATTGCGATCTCTAAGCCTTCACAGCAATCATCAGCATATAAAAAATCCCTAGATTCGTTTCCGTCTGTTAACATCTTTATTTTTTTATTTTTTAAAGCCATTAAAACAAAATCAGTAATTACATGGGATTTTGAAATGTCCTTCTCTACTCCGTAAACATTCCAAAATTTAACTATTAAACCGTTAGTCGTTTGAGAAATTTTTTCTCCAATAAATTTTAAAACACCATAGTTGGAGTAAGACATGTTAGACATTTGACTGCTTGCAAAGAGAAATTTCTTATTAAATTTTTTCAACAATTCAAATGTTTTTGACATTAAATCAAGATTATTTTTAATGAATTGATAACTTTCTTGATATTTTTGTAAATATCTTGAACCACCCACGTCAAATGCTAAGAAAAAAACATAGTCAGCTTTAGCTATTTTTCTTTTTAACATAGAATTGTTATGTAGACGTAAATCTTCTTTTTTATTTCTCTCAATGTCAAATTCAGACACATTATATTTTTTCTTTTTTAAAAAATTTACTAAATGAGAGCCAATTTGGCCTGAAGATCCTAATATTAAAACATTTTTCATATCTAAGGATATTTTATAATATTTATTTGCTCGAATTTCTAATATATTAAATTTTATTATAACCCCAAATTAATAATGAAAAATACCTCTATTCAAAAATTTTTGTCAGAATCTTTTTTTGCAAGTGCACCTGGCCTAATATCTATTTTTTTATCTTTAATAGCTATTCCAATCCATTTGAAATTTGCGGGAACAGCCCATTATGGACAATATATATTCATGCATTTGATTTCTTCATTGGGTTTTCTTCTCAATCTTGGAATAGGAAAAATAACTTCTATAAATATATCTAAAAATACTAACAAGAATAAAATTGCCTACAATGGCATTAAGGTTACACTGAGAAACTGTAGCATTTTCTTAGTTTTTTCAATTTTACTCTATTTTGTTAATATTTATTCAAATTTTATTCCCAATACAAGCATGATATTAATTGCTGCAAGCATCTTGCTTACAATTTTCTTTGTAACTCTAGAGAGTATATTTGTTGGGAACCGAATGTTTGCAGGATTAATGTTCATTAATCTATTTTATTATGGCTGCTCATTAAGTTTGCCTTCCATTTTTCTATTCCTGCAATACCACGATTATCAAACAATTTTTTTTGGATCTATTCTAATAAAGTTAATTGTGCTTGTGGTTTCTTTAACCTATCTTGCAAAATATAATTATATTAAATTTCATAAATTAAAAAATTATACTAATTTTAAATCTTCTAAGTGGTTCTTTATTTCATTGTTGCTTAGTCAGATATATGATTTTGGTGACAAATATTTAATCAAAACTATATTGGGCCCTGCTGCTCTTGCAATATATATTGTGCCGCAACAGCTAAGCGGAAAGTTAAGTATTTTGTCAAAAGGATTTTCCTCGGTCCTCTTACCTTCCATATCCGATTCTGAAAAAAAACGTACTCAAAATGATGATTTACTATTAGCAATAAAATTATTTACATTTGTTTTTCCTGTATTTTTATTTTCAATTTTCTATTTTTTTGATTATTTTTTAAAACTATGGATTGGTGTTAATTACCCTCGTGAAATTTTGCAATTATTAAAAATTTTTACAATTGTAAATTGGTTTTCCTGTTTGTCTCATTTGTTTGTCACTTACTACGAGGGATCTGGTAATGTGAAAAAAAATACTAATATAGAAATATTTTTCCTACCTATTTTTATTGCTTCAATAGTATTTGCCTCAATTTCAAAAAGCTTGATTGCAATGGCAACTGTCATGCTTGCTAAAGAAATCGCCCTTTTACTCCTTAGAACATTCAAGTTAATTAACAAAATTAAAATTATTCCCTATATTTACCTTGTGTCTATTTTGGTTCTTTTCTTTCTTTTTTATTTTCAAATATTAGCTTAAATTTAAAGAATGGATTTAATAAGAAGTTTAAAACTAGACTTGTCAAATAATAATATACATCAAAATATTATTTTTTTTTCTCTAATGCTTATGCCCGCTGCATTGGCTGCTGGCCCAGTCGTGATGGAAATGTTAATTTTTATTGTCTGCTTGTCTTTTATACTTTTGGTTACAATAAAAAAAATAAATTTTCATATTGATAAAAAAGTAACTGTTTTTTTATTATTTTATTTAACAATAGTTCTTATTTCATCCTTTCTTTCAATTGATTCAATCGTATCTTTAAAATCAGGTGTTTTATCTTTTAGATTTACTATCTTTATATTGGCGAGCATTTATCTGCTAAATGTTTTTAAGCCAGTATATAAATATTTATTTTATACCTACTTCATAATTGTTTTATTCCTTATTACAGATGGTTATGTTCAGTTTTTTTTTGGTAAAGATTTTTTTTTAATACCAGGCATAAATAGTACGATAATTACTGGAGTTTTTGGAGATGAAAAAAAACTAGGAAGTTTTATAGCAAGAATGATTCCCATATTAATAGGATTGAGTGGAATTCTTTTTGAAAAGAAAAAAACATTCCTTCTCTCATGTTCGCTTATTTTTTTTTCAATTCCACTATTAATCTTTACACATGAAAGAGTTACTTTAATTTTTGTTCTAATCACCATAATTTTTACTGCGGTTTATTTTTGGGGTGTAATAACTGATAATATTAAATTGTCTTTTTCATTTTTATTCTTGTTAATTTTTATTCCTCTACTGGTATTTGGCCTCAATATAAGAAACATTTCGTCAAAAGTGGAAAACACAAAGATCCAGATTATGGGCGGTGGCAACAAAATAAAAAATGTAAAATTTTGGTCAGGTCAACATCAGGCTTTTGCCGAAACGGCATTAGAAATTTTCAAAAAAAATCCTATATTTGGATCCGGGATTAAAACTTACAGAATAAGCTGTCAGCAGATAAGGCTTGATTACGATATTATAAACTGCTCAACACATCCTCATAATATTTTTTTTCAACTCTTATCAGAAACTGGGCTTGCAGGAATTTTTTTATACTTGGTGGTTTTACTAATCATATCAAAAGAGCTGCTTTGCTTTTTCTTTGGTAAAAATAAGCGAACTCTTTCTATATTTTTCTTATTAAGCTTTTGCTTTTACTACAACCCGATTTTTCCTTCTGGTCAATTTTTCAATAATTGGTACATGGGAATAGGAACCTTTCCATTGATTTTTTATTTCCACAATCTAATAAATAAAAATGACAACTAAATTTAATTGAGTGGCCATAATGATAAAAAAATTGCCACTAAGTATAGTAATTCCAACCAAAGATAGAGAAAAATTACTATTCAAAAGTTTAAACTTTTTAAATAAAAATATTTTTTTTTTTAATGAAATTATAATAGTAGATAGCTCTGCAAAGAAACTTTGTAGCAGAAATTTAAGAACCTCTTATAGAAAATTAAATATTAAGTATTACACTTCCAAACCATCTACATCAATGCAAAGAAACTTGGGCTTGAGAAATGTAAAAAAAAAAAATAAATTTGTCATGTTTTTGGATGATGATATCAAATTTAATAATGATGCATTTATAAAAATGTATACTTTTATCAAAAAAGGAAATGATGGTGTTGTTGGCATTGGATTCAATTCAATTACGCAGTCCAAATATGAAAAAAATTTATTAGAACGTATCAAAAATAGCAATTTCTTTTCTAAGTTAGGAATCTACGATTCAAGACCTGGGGTAGTAACTAATTCTGGATGGCAGACCAAAATACTCAATATAAAGAAAGATACCCTAGTTAAATGGTTATCTACTCAAGCGTGTGTTTATAGAATGGATATAATTAAATCTTTAAAGTTTTCTAACCAATTGGGTGCCTATGCTTATTTAGAAGATCTTTTGTTTAGTCATCAGATTTCTAAAAGGGGACATTTAATTATACATTATCAAGCTAAATACAAAGATACGCTTACAGTTGAAAGAAATCACTTTTTTTTTGGAATCAGGGAAATACGAAATAGAATTATATTTGTAAAAAAAAACAAATTACCTATCGGTAAATTTCTTTTAGGTTATGTTTTTTTTATATCTAAGAATTTTTTAGAAATTTTTTTTAACATAAAAAAAATTGCGAGGTTTTTTGGTAATCTAATTGGTATTTTTTACTTAATCGCACTTAAATAAGTGGCAATAATGTTATATAATTTAAATTAATACTGTTAAATTATACAATTACAACTATATTTATGAAACAAATACTCCCAAGGGAAAACCCAATATGAATTCAATATTAAGAAATCTGCTGATGCTGTTGAGTCTTCCGTTTTCTAATAAAAATAATCTTTCCAAGGAAAGAGAGTCTAAAATTTATAAAGTTATCTTGCAAAACTTACATCATATCAAACTAACTAGAAAAAATATAAAAAAAACTCATTTAAATTTTAATAAAAAAATAAGAAGCATTATTATAAAGAAAAAATTATTGAATTTTTTAAAAATAGGATTTTTAAAAAAAATATTTTTTGTTTATAATAGATTGTTTATATTGTTTGAATTACTAGAGTTAAAAAAAAAAAATTGGAGTTTTTACAAACTTTTATTAAAAGAAAGTCCCATAGGAGATCCTGTTCGATATTTTTTATACCCAAGTAGTTCTGGAAATACCATAAACCACGTATACCACCTGAGTGTACTTCAAGGTTGCTTAGAGATTAAACTAAAATCTATCAATTCTATTTTTGAGTTTGGAGGTGGATATGGATGCATGGCAAGAATTTTTTATTATTTAAATAAAAAGATTAAATATACGATATTCGACACTTCTATTATTAACTTATTGCAATATTATTATTTAAAGTCTTTAAATTTAGATGTTGGGTATAAAAATAACCAGTTCAGATTACTGAATAAACACAAAGATTTAGGATGTGCGAAGGATAAAAAAAATAGTCTATTTATAGCAAACTGGTCATTATCAGAAGTTCCACTCACATTTAGAAAGAAATTTTTATCCACCATTAAGTCTCACCAGTTTTTTTTAATAAGTTTTCAAGCTGCTTTCGAAGACATTGATAACTATAAGTATTTTCAAAATATGTCAAAATTACTCGATAAAAAATTTACTATAAAAATAATTAAAAATAAATTTTATAAAGGTCATTTTTTTAAGAAGGAAAATCATTTCTTCATGATTGGTAAGAAAAAATGAATATAAGAAAAATGATACAATCCATATCTAAGCCTAAATATTTCTTAATTATATTACTATCTGCAATTTGGTTGCACCTAGATAGTCACGTTTATACTGTTTTTGGATCACTTGAAAAAAATTACTACCTTTCAATTTATGACCTGCGCCTATTTTTAATGAGCCTTTTTAGTATATTAAGGCTTTTTATCCCATATATAATTTTTCTTATTTTTTCTTTTTATTTTTATAATTATCTAAGTTTAAAAACTAATAATAAACATTTAAATATTGTCATAGGATTATTAGTTATAAATTTTGCGATTCAATCAATATCTTTGTTGGTGTATCAAGAAAATGTATTTAATAATTTTTCTTTAATTTTTCTTACTCTGATGAGTTTAACTTTATTTACTGTGCAATATAATCAAAATTATTCACAAAAAACATTCATTATATCATTGTTACTATTGTTCGCTATTCTTTTGTGGTTTGGTTCAATTATGGCGATTTGGTATTTTACTGAATATAATGAGACTGCAAATTTGTATGGCGGCTGGCCTGATCAATTTATAATAATAAAAGATTTAAATCAAAACATTCCTAGATCATCAGGAATTGCCAGATCATCACTTGTGCTTTTAATTCCATTGAGTCTAAGTTTTTTGGCAAAAAAAATTAAATTTTACAAATTACGCTATTGTATTTATCTTTATCTCTTCTTTTTAATTGGGACCACTCAATCAAGAATTATATTATTTAGCTTGTTCTTATTCGAAATTACAATGATTATCTATATTGTATCATTCAATAAAAAATTGCTCGATATTTTCAAAAAGATAATCACTATTTGTGTAATTCCATTGATATTTTATATTGGTACGGTTACTATAAAAATAAATCTTCTTAAAAAAAGTAAATACCTTCCCAATATTGTTCAAACAATACATAAAGGTAGTCTCACTTCAGATGAAAACCTAAAAACTGAAGATAAAATTTTAAAGATTATAAGAACTGTAGATTCGTCTTCGTTCACATCCAGTAGATATCAAGATTGGCAAAAAATTTTAGAAAAAAATACTAATATTATATTTGGAAATGGAATAATGGGTGATAGATGGATCATTAAGCAGTCTGCTTCTAACTTGCTTTTATATAATTACACTAGTAGTGGAATAATTGGATTAATTTTATTTATACTAGTAATGACTAGATCTTTGTTTATTAATTTTATAATATTATTTTTTAGAGAAAAAAAAGTAAACAGCAAAAACTATATTTTATTAAGCGCTTCTTACATTCAGTTTGCTTTGATGGGAAGATCATTGGTTGAAACTTCTTTTGCAGTATATGGAATTGACTTTTTAATTTTTTTTTCAGCCTATTTTTTTACGGAACATTATTACATCAACCAAAAATTAAAAAAATAATTTAATCAAAGTAAATGAAATTAATATCCTTTTAAAAAAAGACAGGGGTGAATGCATCCACCTTGCTAGCCATCCTAAATAGTATTTATCAACTCGAGTGCTAATAGTAGCTTGGCACCCCGTAAAAAAAGAAATTGCTGCACCTAAACATAAAATAGATATCTTTTTGTTTATTTTATTGTACAAATATTCGGCAAGCACTTCCTGCTTGCCCCCACCAATATTTATTAAAATATATTTTGGTTTAATTTTTTTGATCATTAATATTATTTTATTATCATTTTTTATATTACATTTTGAATAATTGGGTGCAATATAAGAAGCAATCCTATAAAATTTATTTTTTTTCAAAAATAGGTGATTTATTTTACTTTCTTTTTTATTTGGATCTATAGTTAAAAGTAAGCTTCCTTTAACAGTTGAACTAGATATAAAATTTTTTAAAAAAGAATACCCAGATAATTTTTTTACTTTTGCTAGTCTAAATAATCGTAAAAGTATGCAAAAAAAACCACTATCGAGAATAGCAATAGATGATTTTTTAAGTGCATTATAATATGCGTGATTATAATTAATTAGACTTAACGAATATGCTGCAGGGGCCACCAAGTACCCTCCTTTCTTAATTTTTCTTAATAAATAAGTAAAAGATTTATTATAAAATTTAATTTTGTGAAATATTATTATATTGTGACTCATAATTGATTTTAATAAATAACTACATTTTTTTATTACAGAATACTAAGTGTAGCAAAATATGACTACTAATAAAATTATTTTTTGGGCATCTGATTATTCGAGCAAAAGTGGGGAGGGTAAATTAGCGCAGCTATTTATTTCCACACTAAGGAAAAGTAACAAAATTAACAAAATTGAATTAATAAAGAGTATTTTTATAAAAAAGCATAGAAAAACAAACAAAATTTTTTTTTCTTCCTGGATGCACAAATATATAGGGCCAATATATGGAGTGGGCAATCTATGGGTTTATTACTTTAGAGGTTATAAAACTTGCTATCTAAATTATTTACCACTATGGAATTTTGTAATTTTTCTGTTCCTGCCTCCGAATTCTATTTTAGGGCCAATCACAGGAAGTGTTGCGAGAGGTAGTAGCTTTTTTTTTAAAAAAATCTTAGAGCGTATTAGTATTTTAGTAATAAAGGCTAGATATAAAAAGACCATTTTTTCAAATAATTTTTACAAAGATATTTTTAAAAAATCTTATCATAATTTTATTATGTCAAATTTTCATACAAAAAAATCTAAAAATAAAAAGAAATATGATTTTGTTTTCTATATACGAAATGAGTATTTTAAAAAAAATATTTTTTTTCATAGTTTAATTATTAGTTTAATAAATTTAAATTTTAAAATTGCTACTATTGGTGATAAAATTAAATTAGACAGCATTAAAAATTTTGGGTATTGCGACAACAAGACGGTCAATAGTATTATTTCATTGGCCAAATGTGCTATAGGAAACAAGGAAAACCTTTATAGTTTTTTTGCACAAGATTGCCTAAAGTACAATTTAACTGTTTTTTACAATAAGGAATTTGAAAAATACGAACTGTTTAAACTTAATAATTTTTATCCTATTAATTTAGCTGACGATAAAAAAGCACTGAAAGAAATTTTAAAGAAAGCAAAAATTAAAACTAAAAATAATCATTTTAAAAAAATAAATTTTAATTATTATTTTGAAAATCTGATATGAAAAAATTAAAAAAATGTGTTTTTCTTGATAGGGATGGAGTAATAAATGAAGACCGTGGATATATATTCAATATTAGAGAATTTAAGATTTACCCTCAAACTGGCAAAGCAATCAAATATTTGAATGACAACAATTATTTAGTAATTGTAGTTACCAATCAGGCAGGTATCGGTAGGGGATTGATAACTATGCAGCAATTAAGCTCTATTCATGGACATTTAAAAAAAGTTATAAAAAAAAATAACGCAAGTATTAACGATATTTATTTCTGCCCATTTCATCCTATTCACGGAATAGGAAAATTTAAAAAAAATACTCAAGACCGCAAACCCGGATCGGGTATGATTAAAAAAGCAATCAAAAAATGGAAAATTAATATTAGTGATAGTTTTATGATTGGTGACAGAAAAAAAGACTTTTTGTCCGCTAAGGGTGCTGGTGTTAAATTTTATTACAAAAGTAAGAAAAAAAACTTATATTTACAGGTGAAAGAGATAGTTAAAAGAAAATAATTATTTTATAAATTTGTTAAACATTAAATAAAACAAACATTTCAATCCCTCGCTAATTGTCATCTTTTTTTTACTATTAGCTGTTCTTGGTTTAAATTTAACTGGAACTTCCAAAAAAAAATTTTTTCCTCGGTTTAGTTTAACAAAAATTTCAAAATCCATGTCAAATCCATTTTTTCTTAACTTCAAACTTTTTAACAAGTTTGCATCAAATGCCTTTAGGGTGGTAAATGGGTCTGAAATAGATTTGTTAAAAAATGCTAGAATAAATAAATTAATTAATTTTCCTCCGTATTTACTTAAGAGCATTCCCAATACATTGTTTTTATATATAGCATTTAGCTGATCATCTAGATTTATGCATTTAATCATTCTACTTCCATAAACAATGTTAGATTGATTCAGCATTATAGGAGCAAGAACTTTTTCTATATCTTCAACCCTATATTCATTGTCTGAGGGGAAAAACACCACTATATCGCCTTTGCATTTTTGTATTCCGAATTTTAAAGCCTGACCTTTTTGCACATTATTTAAAGAATAAAATTTAATATTTTTATATTTTTTAATGATTTCAATGCTCCCGTCATCAGACCCCCCATCAACTACTATCAGTTCGATTAATAAATCAAAGTTAACTAATTTTAGCTCATTTATTTTTCTTAAAACGTTATCAATATTATACTTTTCATTAAGACAGGGTATGACAATAGAAACAACTGACTTACCCAAATGCACAGACAAAAAATCTTTATTACTTAATTTAAATATTTTTTTAGCTAACCAATTAGGATAGTGTAGACCCTCACCCTTTTCCCAATCGAGAAGTGTGTAATTTTTATTTTTTTGGTATGCGAGATAATTAGTTTTTTTTAATAAATTTAAATCATCTTCATCAAATTTGTTAACTAAGTAATGATCAATTAATTTATTATTAATTTTTGGATCTTCCTTATTAAAAAAATAATAAAACTTATCAATAATACTTTCTACTGTTTCTTTAATAATATCATTATCTAAATAAATATTAGTAATTAGGAATTTTTTTGCCTTTGATTTTTCAATTAATTTTCTTAAGCCTTTTGTTAAATAACTTGGGAATAATGATGAAAATTGAGTTCCGGGTCCATATATAATAATATCTGAATTTTTAATGGCATTTGCCGCTTCTAAATTTATTTGTGGGTTTATTGCGAGTTTGTTTAGAAAAAATTTTTTATTAACTTTTTCTTCCAAATTAATAAGTTTTATTTTGTTGTTTGAAAGCTTTTCTTTTAAAAGAAAAATATCCTCCACTCTACTTTTGTGTGGTATTTGAACTAAATGCGCTTCATTAGATATGAAAGTTCCATCTTCTAATACTGCATTAAGAAAAAGATTCTCACCTTTGGTTATATTTAATACTTTATTTTTAATTTCTAAAAAATTTTGAATATCATAAAGCCCTTTATTAAAATTATTTTTATTTTTTAAAAAAGAACTGGCAATAAGAATGTTTCCTAGAGAAATATCTGGTAGATTTAAATGAGGATGTTTGGAATAATAACTATAAAATATATCTAAATAATTTTTTATAATCAAAAATTTTTTATAAGATAAATTGTTAATATTCAAATCTTTAACTATTTTATTATTTTTATCTATTTTTAAAAAAGACTGAAATTTTTTTTTGGTAATATTTCTTGAAAATCTATAATTGAATATATTGTAAAAAATTTTTCCATTAAAATTATTTTTATTTATTAAATGTGAAATATTTTTTCTAAAATCGGAGGGACCTAGAATACCAGGTATATACTTTCTAATTTCGCCTGTAGATTTTCCATCATCATAACCATTTACCAAGATAACTAGCTCAACATCTGGAAGGCTATTAATTAAATTTATAAATCTTATGTTTCCAGAGCCACCTGAAAATAATGTTATTTTAACTTTTAAATTTTGACGCAATTTGAAATTTTGTTATTCTTAAAAATTTGTATGGAACCATTTCCATCTTAGTATCGAATTTTTTAATAAAGAAATTAAAAATTTGTTTAAAGATTTTTAATGGATGAAATAAAAATTTAGTGAATAAAAAAATTGAATAAATAATCAATCTTTCCTTGGTTAATTTATTGTAATCTTTTCTCCACGTTGGTGTAAAAGTCAAATTGGCAAGAGAATCAAATCCTTCAAAATCTTCATAGATGTTGGATCCTGGTATTGGCGTTATTATAAATACTGCAATTTCATCGATTCCTCTTCTAGTCAAATCAAAAACCATCTTTTTTGTTTTTTTCAAGTCAGTATTGGTTTCGCCAGGATATCCGATAATAAAACACGCTTGTGTAAAGATTTTTTCTTTATTCATTTTTTTAACTGACTTTAATGCATGATCGTAGTTAAACGGTTTTGCAATTCTCTTCATAATTTCTTTGGATCCACTTTCTGGAGATATGGATATATAGTTGCAGCCTGATTTTGAGAGAAGCTCAATAGTCTCCTCATCCTTGATACTTTCCACTTTTGTACCAGCTACTATTTTCCATTTAATATCAAGATCTTCTTTTATAATTAATTGACAGAGCTCTTTGGTTCTCTTGTCATTGACGGTTGAATTCAAATCTTCAAAATGAAATTCTTCAATTTTTAATTTTTTCTTCCAAAACTTTATTTCTCTAACTACATTTTCTGGAGATCTTGACCTCCATCTCCTTTCATTGGTTTTGGGAATCACACAAAAATTGCATGGGTAAGGACAACCTCTAGAACTTAAGATTGGAATATATCTTTTACTAGATAGAGGTCCATGAGCATAACCAAGACCCCAATAGTTTTTTAAAGGAAAATCTTCCCAGGCGGGAAAATTTAAGTCATCAAGATTTTCTACAAAATCAATTTTGTCATTACTAAAATCTTTTGAAACCAATCCCTTAATTTCTGATAAATTTTTTTTATCTTGTAAATTTTTGTAAAGTTGTAAAGAAGGATTTTCTAGATCACCCAAAACTATGTAGTTACAACCTATGTCAAAAAATTCGTTCCTTACTTTACTCAAAGAATATGCTGTGACAGCCTGAGAATTTTCTAAAACTGCAACAGGTGTGTCTGGATATTTTTTTTTAAGATATTTAACAATATAAGTTACAGATAAATGATTTGCAACTTGATTCGCATAAACAAAAAAGCATTTTGCATTATCAAAACTTTCCGAATCAGCTTCGTCTATATTTTTTCCAAAAACTAAGCTTTTATTTTCTTCTCTACATGTTTTGGGAGAAGAGCCAAACAAATCACACAGTTCCGTCTTTATATTTTTGCTTTTAAAATGTGAAATTAAATAAGCCAATACAATAGGCATATAAACAATCCCAGTGGTAAACTTGTCATTTTTCTGAACATAAAGCTGAGGGTTAATGAAAATTGCAGTCATTGTACTAATTAACAAACCTATATTTGATAATCGTAATTAATGCCTTAATACCATCAAAAAAATTTATTTTTTTTCCTTCTAATTTATTTCTAGGATTGTAATTAATTGGTATTTCAATAATTTTAAAACCTCGTTTAATCAGCTTGGCTGTAATTTCATGATCAGCCTCAAAACCTTTGGATTTAATAATATTATTTTTGAAAAATTTTTTTGGGTATAGCTTATATCCCGTCAAAGGATCAGTAACAATTCTAGTATAAAAAATTAAAAATAAAAATATAAAAAAAATATTTGCCAGATAAGATGAGATGTTTTGCTTATTATAATATTTGGGAAACAAGCCTAAATAAAAAGGCCTATACCTAGATCCATAAATAGAGATATTTTCAGAATTGTCTAATTTATTGCACATTTTTATAATATCGTTGGGATTATACTCCAAGTCTCCATCTTGTATCAAAATATAATCACCATTTGCTGATTGTATTCCATTTTGGACCGCGCTTCCCTTTCCTTGATTCTTTTGATTTTTAATAGTTATTCCATCAAACGTCTCTATAATAGAAGCGCTTTTATCTGTGGATCCATCATTAATAATAATAATTTCTTTATTAAATTTTGAGGATGAAAGATCCAATTTTTTTAATTTTTTAATTAATACACCTATGTTATTTTCTTCATTATAAACTGGGACAATGATGGAAAGTAAATTCATATTAGATCTTTTATAGTGTTTATTCCAATAGTGTCTTTAACATTCTCTGCTTTTACAAAATCTATTTTTCCAATTTTTTTAAAAAATTTAAATGCCTTTAAAAAATCAATTTCTTTAGTTTTTTTTGTAATAATTTTTTTTTGTCTAATTAGTTTTTTTAACAATTCTTTTACAATGAAAGTTTTAAAAATAAAGAAACCACAATCTGACTCTCCTATTTTTACTCTTACCCCCCCCTCTCTAGTTTGAATAATATCTTTAAAAAAATTTTGGAAATCTCTCAAAATATATACATAAGGTAATTCTTTTTTATAAGTAGGAAAACACAAAAGGGATTTTTTTTTTCTAAAAAAAATAATCGTTTTTTTTATAGTTGATAAAGATAAAAAAATTTGATCAGACCAAATTACGGATGTATATTTTGTTTTTGACTTACTAAGACCTAGACTTATGGCATGACCCATTCCTTTCGCTTGATTTTGAAAAACTAAAGTAAATTTAATTTTTTTATATGTCAACAATATTGTTTTGAGTTGTTTGGAATTTTTTTTATTAATAACAATTATTATATTATTACTAAATCTGAGGCATTTATCTATTACGTGTGCAATTAAAGGTTTTTTTTTATAATCGTAAAAAATTTTACTTTTAATACTCTCGAATCTGCTACTCTTACCTGCTGCAGGTATTATAGTAGTAATATCTTTATTGATCATTTTTTTTTAAAAATAAAAGTTGTTTGCCCCATATTGTAAGGAATTGGAATTTTTGACAATTTAAAAAAAACAACTATGGTTTTAACTAATGAAAAAAAATTAAAATATTTGCTTGCTCTATCTAAAAGATATCCTAAATCCAAGTATTGCCAATGAGGAAAGCTTTCAATTAGTTCAAAGTTGAATTTACCAAATGCATTTTTAAGAGTTTCTTTTTCAAAATAATACAGGTGAACATTTAAATAAAATGGCCATTTATATTTCGTAATTTTACTAGCTAAACTATTAATATCTGGAACATTAATGATTAAATATGAATTTTTTTTTGATACTTCATCAATTTTTTTAAGGGTTCCTCGAAAATCAGTAACATGCTCGAGTACATCCCAAAATGAAATATAATCATATTTAGAATTCTTCACATTGCTGATAAGTCCTTGATTAATGTTAACATTATAATTTTTTTTTCCAAACGTAACCATCCAACTACTTGGTTCAAAACCAGTTTCTGTAAACCCCATGTCTTTTATTACTTTTAAAAAAACTCCTGATGCAGAGCCAATGTCTAAAAATGTTTTACTGTTTATTTCTGGATTTCCAATCTTAGTAAGAATTTTTTTTACACTTTTTTTAAAGGTTTTGTATCTCATGATGTCCTGAGATGTGTGTTTCTCATCTGTATTCTCTGTATAAGATTGCAAAACTATTTCTGATTTAATTCTTGGATTGAGATAAGTTAAATTACAAGATTTGCAACGCACTAGCTGATCAAGCATTAGCTCGTCTGCTGCAGATTTATAAATTTGGAGCAATCCCTTAAGATTCTTAATGTTGTGATAGTTTGCTTTTCTAAGAATGCTAAAATTTTTTGATTTGCAACTTGGGCAAACTATTTCTTCTAAATATTTATTTATGTTAAACATTGCGAATTACTTGATTTCAATTAAGGTGGTTGATGCAAACTTTCAATGAAAATCTTTAAAAATAAGACAACTATTCAATTGTTAATACTAATATTAATAATAATGCACTCAAATAATATCTTTTTAGACTCATACATTCTTTTGAAATCCAATTACGATAATAGAATGATTAAGATCTACGGAAACTGCGGCGAGGCAAGTTATGGTTTTATTAAGAAAAATATTGGCAAATACAACTCGGCTTATAATATGAAAATTCTAAATCCTAACTATTCTTCTAATAATAGTTCTTGGTTTGGATACCATTATACTAATAAAAAATACGATGAAAAAAAATTAATTCTTATTAACAATCAGAATAACTTAAAAAAAATTAAAAAAGATAAATTTGAGCTAATTTTTCAAAATAAAAATTATGGTCATTACAAGATATTAAATCAAGAAAAAAGCTGCTTCTTCTTAGAAAAATATGATTGAAATATTCAATATATTTTACTTGTTGGTAGGACTGACATTAATTTTTTTCTTTCCATCAAAAATTATTTTTAATTCATCTAAAAATACAACTAACGATTTTTTTGAAATTCTTATCATTAATATTATTTTAGTTCTAAATATATTTTTAATACTTTCTTTTTTAGAACTAAATCTTATTTATGTATTCTATGTATTTGTTTTTTTAGGTTTTCTTAATATTGTTTTATTTCACAGTAATATCTTGATTAAAAAAAATTATTTTTTTTTGATTTTTTTATTTTTTTCACTAATGCTCTCGATAAGAATAGCTGCAAGTCCAGGATTGGATTGGGATGCGTCTGTCATTTGGATTTTCAAAGCAAAAAATTTTTATGATGGTTTTAGTTTCTCCAACTTATCGAATGTGGAGGGTGTTGTGGCATATCCTCATTTGGGCGCTTATGGTTGGGCTTTGATATGGAAAAATAGTTTACTTGATTATGAATATACAGGTCGAATGTTTTATGTATTTATTTATCTAGCAAGTATTTTCTTTGTAATAAATAAATTTAACTTAACTTTTACAATTAAAGTCTTCACAGCATTTTTGCTAACAATGCTGACGTTCGATCACGGTCTATTTTCTGGTTACCAAGAGCCGCTAATGTTTGCATTGATAATTACTCTTTTTGAGATTGCTAAAAAAGCCAATAGTTTTAAAAATCTCAATATCTTTCACTTTGTCTGTATTTTGAACGCTAATTTGATTCTCTGGGTCAAGAATGAGGGTTTTGTATGGTTGGTATTTATTCTTCTCTATTTTTTAATTCACAAAAATTATAAACAACAAACAAAATTTTTATATTCATTTTCTTTTTTAACTTTGATTATATTAAAATTTTCTGTATTTAATTTTCATTTTCAAGAAAACTTAATTGGATGGAGTAGTTACGAATTCATATCCATATCCCAGATATTTTCTTTAGAAATTATGCAAAAGTTGCCGATTTTAATTTATCAATTGATGCAAGTTTTTTTTAAATATCCTATATATCTAATATTTTTATTGCTAATTTTCTATCTAATAGCGGTAAAAAAAATTTCTCATACCCATTGGGTTTATTTTGTATTTTTTGCATTAAACTGCTCCCTCTCAATATCTATATTTTATTTTACAAAAGACCCTCTTTGGCAATTTCATGCCTCCGTAGGGTTGGATAGGATGCTTTATCAAACATCTGGAGTGTACTTGTTTTTTATACTAGATATATTAATTAAGTATTTTTCTAGAATTGGTGGCAATGACAAGAATTGAACTTGCGACCTGTACCATCTCAACGTACCGTTCTACCACTGAACTACACCCCCCTCTGCTACAATTTTGTATAAATAAAGGAAAAATGTTATAAAGAACAAATTTTATCGCAGCGTGGGGTGGTCTGGTGGCTCGTCAGGCTCATAACCTGAAGGTCATTGGTTCAAAAATCCAAGCCCCCGCAACCAAATAACACTAATATAATTTTTTTTTCTTTCCAGCTTGAATCAAAAAAATTAAGAAAAGAATCTCTTTTATATATCCAGTGTATAAAAATCTTTCCTGTTCACAACAAGAAAAAACATAGCCTACGCTAAACAAATATGAATACAAAGCTGCAATTATTAATAAAGAACTCTTTAACTTTCTGTCATAGTCTGAAAAAAAAATCATATATATCATCGTCAAATATATTATTAGATTTAACAACAGAAGTGCTATTTGACGATAAAATTTATTACCTTTCTTTTCTAAAAAGTTATCATAAAAGTTAATTTTCCAACCTTTCGGCTTTGGCACAAAATCAAATGCAAATTTTCCATGGGAAGCTATAATTGCCGTAGCTCTTGTATATATACGTTTCAGGTTCATTAATTATTTTTTTTAAAGTGAGCGAAAAACATTTTGGAGACTTGTAAACAAGACCAACATTATTAAACAAGGATTTTTTTCCCACTAATGAAGGGTGATCGAATAGTTTTTTAAATTTTTTTTCATATTGATCCTTATAATAAAGTTGTTTTTCTAAAGGGTGACCGCAAAATTCCAACCACTCTGGATTAAATACCGTCGAAAAACCATGACCGGACCAACTGGAGGATGTGAAAGATCCAAATATAACTTTATTTTTAATGTGAGGTGCAAAAGATAACAAAACTATTGTTAGAAAAATAAGTAAATTTTTTGTAAATTTTATTTTTAAAACAATTCTAATAATAAAAAAAATAACAATGATTAATAGAGGCTGGAATGCAGACCAAACAAAACCCAAAAAAGACAGGTTTAAATAAAATAACATTTCATATTTAGTTTTTTTGGAATGAACCAGCATAAAAATAAAATAACAAGCCTGAGTGAATAAAAAAGCAGTAAGCTGATGATAACTAAAAAGATTTTCGTAAAAAAGTATACTTGGATTTAAAGCTAAAATAATTAATAAAAAAAAGGACTGCTGAATAGAAAAGTTGAAAAATTTGGATATTAAAAAAGCATAATAAATAATCCCAAAACTTAATAAGATGTTAATAAATAAAAAGGCAGATTCAATTGAGGCAATATTTCCATTTGCAATTTTAATTAAAGTGCCTAAATAAAGGTTCCAAAAAAAAGGCTGCGAATGTTGAAAAAGAGTTGTTTGAATTAAATCATATCGAAGCAGATCGTAGTGGGCAGTGTGATAACCAAAATTTGCACCATTCAATTCAATTCCAAATATATGCAAAATAACAAATCTTGAAATAAAAAATAGTACAACAATTTTAAAAAAAAAAATATTTTTATTTAATAAATTAAAATTAATCATTTTGTATAGAATTCATAATAGAAAGTCTTTGCTTTAATATTTGTTTATAAAAAATCATGGATTGATATGAATTTTTTTTCTTTTTAACAACGGAAGCATAAAGATTCAAAAGACTATTACTTTTAGACCTGTCAATTATAATTTTTTCTCCTGAAATAATTTTGTTATTTTTAAAATCAGCATAAAATTTTAGATTTTTATTATTATATACATAAATTTTTCTAGATTGTTTTTCTTTTATATTTATTCTAACAATAACTTTTATTTAGTTTTATTGTTGGGTGTATTTCTTACCTGCCTATAGCTTTGATTAAATATAAAATTTACAAGGATCCTTTTTTACCTATTCTAAATATAAATCCAACCAATCAAGAATGGTTTGAAATGTTCAAATTCTATCTAACAAGCTTTCAAATGGATTACACTGATAATTTTAATAAATTCTTCCAAATAATATTTATTCCAATTAAATTAATTCTTCCTATTGCTCCAGTTGATTTGTTTAGAACTTTGGGGGTAGGAATGCTGGGACTATTATTGCTTCCGTACAAAAAAAATAAGAATTTACTTTTTTTAGTTATTTTTTTTGTGATAAGTTTCGCCATTCTTCAAAATTATCAAAGCAGATGGCTATTGCCTTTGTTAATTTTTGTTGGAATATTTATTCAAGATGTTGGCAAAAAATGGTTTAAGAAAATTACATATCTTCAATTTATTGCAATTTTAATTGTAATAGTTCCCTTGGGTTTTTCGGTACTAATCCAGAATTTTTTTCCTCATTTAAATATGAATGATAAAATAGTTCCAATTAAAAAAATTACAGAAACAATTAACTTAAAATACAAAAATCAAAAGTATTTTTCGAACCTTAACTATTTCTACTATCAAGACAACAAAATACCAATTTACTATTCTGAAATTAATAAGTTTTTTGATAAAGATTTTTTCAATAGAAATGTGGAAGTAAAATATTTTTTATTTCAAGGATCGCCTGATAATTTTTCTATGTATATTAATGAAGGTAAATTTGATTTTAAAGATATAAATAATTATAAAAAAAGTAATCGAAAAAATAATAAACCCACATGCTTAAATTCAGAATACGAATTGATAGATTCTTGGAATTTTAATGCTAGAAGATTTTTCATTTTTCCTGCAATTAAAAAATTGTATCTATTCAAACTTTGCTAATTTTTCTTTTAAATGAAAGAAAAAAGCAAAAAATATCCAATAAAAAACACCATTCCAACTAGAAAAGAAAGATCCGGTTGTTTGTAATGGCCAAAATAAAATAAAAAAATTGCAGAAAATAAAAAGAATTTCATTTTTAAATTTTGTTTTTGTAAAAAAATTTTTAATCAAATGTAAGACAATATAAAAATTTAAAGAAACAAGTATTAATGCTCCCAAAATACCGGCTTCTGAAAGAATTTCTAAATAAAAATTATGTGGGTGGGTGGTGCAGCGATTCTTATAATAAATACTATTAATATTTTCGTATTTTTTCTTATGACACTCTACTCGAAATGTTTTTATTCCACTTCCTATGATTTTGTGATTTTTAAAAATCTCTATAGCTGTTAAAAAATGAGCTTTGTGATGACTGTCATTAGAATATTTTGTGGGCTCATTAACAAATCTCTCTTTAAAAGTATTATTATAATTTAATAATAAAAATAAAAAAACAAAAATAGACATAAGAAAACTTAATTTAATAAAAGGCCTAATACAGCTGAAGATAAAAAAAATAAACAAAGATCCCAAAAACATTAAGCTTGATGATCTTTCATTGGAAAGCACAATTAAAACAAATGCAACTAAGGCAATTATAGAAATATATCTAATGTTAGTTTTTTTTAATATTAAAAAACTAAATGATAAAAATATTAACTTTGAAACATAAGCTCCTACAACTTTTTCGTTACCAAAAGGACCTGTTAATCTATTATTTAAACTAGAATATCCAAAAATGTCCTTGCCAAAAAAATATTGGACATAGGAATCCAATATAACAAAGATTACTAAAAAAAATAAAATCCTTGCAAAATTAAGTTTAAAATTTTCTATATTATTAAATGAATAAATAAGTGCTAAAAATAAAATAAAATATCTAATTGTTCCTATTGTTGACCTATAAGACAGGTCATAGTCAGTTGAAAAAAAAATATTAATTGAAAAAAATAATATTAAAAAAAATAAAAATATAAGATAATTTTTAAATTGATTGTATATTTTATTTTTGAAGATTAAGAAAATAAATACTAAAGATATTGTGGCTGTAATTACATTCAGGGGTCCTTGCCCAACAATAATTGCAAAAGGGACTAAATAAAGAAGCAAATCAATAAATAAATTGCTTTTAGAATTAATAATAAACCTTTGTATCATTTGTTTTTCTAGTCTATGAAAGTATTTATTTTATGAATCAAGAAAATATTTTTCATATATTATTTATAGCAATTAGCTTAATTTTAATAAAATACAGATTAAATGTTGCCCGTTATTTCAAAATAATGGACATTCCCAATAATACAAGAAAATTACACTCAAAGCCAATTTCAGCAACTGGCGGGATAATTCTATTTCAATATGTAACTGCATCACTTATTTATTTGAGTTACACATCTATTATTTCGACTAAACATTTGATGATTTCACTATTTCTAATTTGTTACTTTTTTATTTTAGGTCTTCTTGATGATAGGCATCATCTTAATGCAAAAGTGAAGATATTTTTTTTACTAATTGTTTTGCTGATTGTCTTGCCGCTAGATAGAGCTTTAAACATTTCTGTGCTTACATTCAAAGATTTAGGATATGTAATAGAATTAAATCAGGGTTCTTTATTTTTTACGATTTTTTGTATTTTTTTTCTTTATAATGCCCTCAACTTTGCGGATGGAGTCAATGGAGTGGCTTTGGGTCTCTGCCTTTTTTGGTTGATTTCAATAATACTAAGCGGTTTTATAATTAATGTTTTTTTAGTTTCAATTATAATTTCTTTGTTTCTGCTACTTATACCAAACTTGCTTAATAAGATTTTCATTGGAAACTCTGGTGTAAATTTTCTTTCAATAGTATTTTCTCTAATATTTATAAATTCATATAATAATAATTATCTTTTTTTTGATCAAATAATCTTATTGGTTTTTCTACCTTCAATAGATATGCTGAGAATTGTTATTGAAAGAATATTTAATGACAAATCTCCGCTAGAAGCAGACCAAAATCATTTTCATCATCTTTTATGCAGAGTAATTAGAGCCAAGTATGTTTTTCTTCCGTATTTGACTTTTGCTGTAACTCCATTTCTTTTAAATGTAATGTATTTAAAATCCTATATTGTCTTAATGGCAAGCATTATAATTTATTTTGTGATTTTGTTTTTTTTGAAAAATAAAAATGCTTAATATTATTATTCATTTTTTATTATTCCTTTTTATTGCTTTTTTCAATGGGATTGTTTTTTTTAAATTAATTTTTTTTAAAAATTTAGAACTAAACTTATTTGAAACTTCAATTCTTGGATTAATCGTTACGGGTTTTATAGCTCAAACACTCAACTTTTTTATCCCATTAAATGATTACTTAATTTATTTTAATTTACTTATAAATATTACTGTATTAATAATTCATAGAAAAAAATTCCTTATTAATTTTAATAAAATTACATTTTCAATTTTGATAGCAATGATAATTTTATGTTTATCCCAAATTTATAGTAGCGAGTTTTCTGATGATCTGGCCCATTATCATGGAGGACAAATCATTAACTCTGATAACTCAAAATATATTGTAGGAATAAATTTTTTGCATCACCATTATGGATACGGATCCTTATGGCTACTAACGCACTCTTATTTAAATTTTAATGAAAGCTTTCTTCAAGACATACATGTGGTAAATGCTATAATATTATTTTTAATTTTGTCTTATTTTATTACAGAATACATCAAAAAAAAAGATACTAATAATAATTTTTTATACGTTGTGTTGGGGGTGTTTATTTTATTTTTTTTAATGAAATATACCCGTCTAAAAGAATTTGGCCTTGATCGTCCGGGTATATTATTATTTAGTTTTCTTACTTATCTGTCTTTCAAATATGAAAATAAATTAGCATCACGCCAAAGTGATATAATTATTTTAACTTTAATAGTTAGTCTTTTTATAACTGGAATTAAATTATTTTTTATATTCTCATTTATAATCCCTTTGTTTTTAATTATTAAATATAAGAATTATAAATTCTTTTTAAAAAAAGAATTCCTCTTTTTGTCTTTTTTTGGTCTTGGCTATTTAGGAAAAAATATTCTTTGGACTGGTTGCTTAATATACCCATTGTATTTTACATGTTTTGATCAACTTGACTGGAATAGTAAAGACATAGCATATAATATATTTTCTAAAACAGAGGCGCATACTAAGGGTTTTGATTCTTACGGTGGTCACCTTTCTAGGCAGGAATATCTTCAAGATTTTAACTGGATACAGACATGGTTTGGAATTGTATCTGAGGAGTTCCTCACTTACTTGGGTCTGTCGATATTAATTATTGCTATATTGCTAGCTTCAGGCAGTGTTGTAAACAATACCTCTAAATTTTTATGGAATCGGTCTTTTCTACTTCCTTTATTTGTCGCAAATTTTTTTCTTTTTTTCAAAACTCCCGTAATTAGATACCATCACACTTTATTTTTATTATTTGTGCTCCTTTTTTTTTCTTTAATAAAAAAAGATTTTTTAAAAAAACAAACTTATTTTTTTACGATTATAATTTTTTTATTTTCATTGAATTTAGGTAAAAATTTTACAAGAATTTATAAAAACAATTTTTTGAATAATCCTATTCAGCACTTAAAAGAAATAAAATGGTATCAGGAGCCGACGCAAAAAAAATTAAATGAATTTGTTTATTATAACGGCTGGATTGGAGCCTACCCTATTGGGAATGAATCTCTCGATCAATACAAATATAAAAAAAGATTTTTTGATGTTATTTATAAATAAAATTTTCAAACAATATTTTCAATAATACCAATAGTCTTTTTTATATTTTCTCTACTATTGTATTTTCCTAATTGAACAATTCCATTATCAACTAACTTTTGTTTTAGGGTTTTGTCTATTAGTGTTTTTTTTAAAGAATTTTTAATTTCATTAATATTATCTGGGTCAAAATATATTGCTGCATTGCCATTAATTTCTGGTAAAGCAGATCTATTAGAAATTATTACTGGAGTTCCTTGCGACATAGCTTCTAATGAGGTCAAACCAAATACTTCGCAATATGAAGTAAACACATACAGCTCGGAATGCTTATAAAGATCAGGCAATTTATCACTATCTAAATTAGAAAAAATTAAGATTTTCTCATCTGTGAAATTAGACTTTATATAATTATTTACTTCTAAAAAATATTTCTTATCTAGAACTTGAAGAACCAAAACTAACTTTATGTTAAAGTCCAGTTCTTTAGTTAATTCCTTATAAGCTTTTAAAAGATTTATTATATTGTGGTATCTAACACAAGACATCACAGATAAAATATATTTATTATTATAGTTAAAATTTTTAATTAAATTTTTTTCTCTTACTGCAGAAAGATATTTATTGTTAATGTTAAGATAAATCACTTCTATTTTTTTTTGATATAAATTTAAAATTTTTATGATCTCTTTTTTAGCAAAAAAAGAATCTACTATCAAAAGATCACAACTTTTAATTGATATTTCCATTATTTTTTTCACAATAAGATTTCTTATGATATTCCCTGGCATTAAATTAAGATAAACCCATGGCAAGTTTGAGTGGAGACATAATATTATTTTGATATTTAACAATTTGGCCATAATTGGATAAAAATTCATAGGGGAGTAAAGCTTTCTTACACTTAACAATTTTAATTCAAATGGAAAAATGAACTGCATCCATAATAATCTTAACCAAGTAATGGATAAAAAATTTGACTTTATTATGTATTGTATTTTATTATTTTTATTAATCTCACTATTGATTTCTTTCAAATAATTTTTACAAATAAATATTTTTATATTTTCTGACAATGCCAATGAGCCTAACTCATTGCAAAAATTTATATTATAGGTTTTGGTACCACTGCCAAGATTGGTTCCTACAAAATCAATACCAATGGTCATTGATTATTTTTTTTTAAATAATTTCCATACCACTTAAACAAAGAGGGAAGGGATTTTTCAAAATTTTTCTTTGGTTTCCATTTGAAATATTTATAAAGTTTTTTATAATCCATAAACTGAACTGAAATTTCACCTTTAACTCTATTCTTCTTTATGTTTTTAACTATCACTTCATACTCTTTGGTTCTTTTTTTGTGAAAATAAATTGTTCTCAGAACATCTTTTATTTTTTTAGGTGCATTAGTTCCTGCATTAAATACTTCGCCAGAATATTTTGAGGGAGATAGATAGAGCTTTTCTGACAAAAGCTTATACACATCAATAATATCATCTATATGAATAAAATCTCTTATAGCCTCACCATTTCCTCTCATCTTAAATGGTTTATTATGCACGCATGATATAATCGCATCTGGTATTAAAGCTGTAAGATTTAATTGTCCCGGTCCATATATATTTGAAAATCTTGAAATTACGATTGGTAAATTAAATAAATTAGAAGCATAGGATTTTGCAATCATGTCAGCACAAGCTTTGGATGTGTCGTAAGGGAATTTCGGTAATAGACTGTAATTTTCTTGGTATGGCATTTTTTTAATTCCATGCTCTCCATAGGCCTTGTCTGAGGATGCAATAATTACAGATTTAATTTTTTTTTTATTTTCTCTAATCGTGTCTAGCAAAGAATAGGTTCCCCTTACATTGGTTTCCCAGGTGCCAAACGGATCTTCTCTGGCCATACCCACTTCTACTTGGGCTGCTAAGTGAAAGCATATTTCTATATTAAATTTGATTAAAATTTTCTTTAATAGAGCTCGGTCATTAATATCACCAAAAATTAAATCAATTTTTTTATCAATTTTTTCATAAAATAATAAACTCTTTTTTTTTTTACTCTGGGTTAAGCCGACTACATTTGCATCACAGTTACTTAAATTTTTAGATAAATTTGAGCCAACAAAACCTGCAGCTCCAGTTATCAAAACATTTTTACCTTTCCAAAAGTTTTTGTTTTTTTTCATACAAATTTATTTATTTGATATTTTGCATTTTCTAACTCTGTTATCGTATTGATAGTTATATGTCTTCCAAAATGCTTATATGATTTCATTAATTTTTTTTTAGCACAAGAATATAAAAAAAATTCAAATTGTTTATATTTGAATAGCATATTTTTAAATTTTTGTGAAAAAATAATATATCCAATATTAAACCAGACATCTAAATTTGGCTTTTCTTTAAATCCAAAAACGTTATTATTTTTTTTGTCTATATTCAAAATCCCAAAAGAAGATTTTAACTCATAGCTAGATATTATTATTTTTTCTCTATTAAGCAGATAAAATTTTATCAATTTATTTATGTTAATATCAACTAATGTGTCACCGTAGCACACTAAGAACTCCCCCTTTTTTTTATCTGTAATTTTTATAATTCTTTCCAATATAGAAGTTTTAGTTCCAGTATTCATAACCTCAATGTTTTTACCATATTTTAAATTTATAAATTTTTTAACTAGTTGGTTTTTATATCCTGCGGCTATGACAATATTTTTAATATGAAACTTTAATAAATGATTAATTATGTGCTCCAATATTGCTTTATTTTTTATTTTAATTAATGGCTTAGGCGTGTCCGATGTTAAAGGCCTTAATCTTTGCCCCTTTCCACCACACAAAATAATAACTGTTAAATTTTTTTTAAATTTTTCTATATTTAATGCCATTATTCTATTAATAAGATAATAATTTATAATAATTAATTCACGTATTTTAACTATAATTACTAAAAACGATATATGAAAAAAATTTTAATAACTGGAGCTGGTGGTTTCATTGGAGGCCATTTAGTTAAAGAACTAATTAAGAGACGGTACAAAGTTCGAGCCACTGACATAAAATCTCTTGATAAGTGGTATCAATGTTTTGAAGAGGTGGAAAATTTTACTTTAGATATGACAATTAAAGATAATTGCTACAAAGTCACTGAGGGGGTGGATGATGTAATTAATATGGCCTGCAATATGGGTGGCATGGGTTTTATTGAAAATAATAAGGCACTTTGTATGTTGTCTGTTTTGGTGAATACCCATATGCTAATGGCATGCAAAGAATTTAAAATTAAAAAATATTTTTTCTCCTCTAGTGCTTGCGCATACAATACTGATCTTCAAAAAAATCCAAAAATTACTGGTTTGAAAGAATCGGATGCCTACCCTGCAATGCCAGAGGATGGTTATGGTTGGGAAAAACTTTTTGGAGAAAGAATGTGTAGACATTTTTTTGAGGACTACGGTCTTGATGTTAAGGTGGCAAGATACCATAATATATATGGACCAAATGGAACTTATGATGGAGGAAGAGAAAAAGCCCCGGCAGCATTATGCAGAAAAATAATTCATTCAATTTTAAACAATGAAGATAAAATTGACGTCTGGGGAGATGGTCATCAAACTAGGTCTTTTCTTTACATTGATGACTGTGTAGAAGCAACTTTGAAGTTATTCGATTCTGAACATCATGGCCCTATTAATATTGGAAGTGAGGAGCAGGTATCTATAAATGAAATGATAGAAAAAATTGAAAATATTTCAGAAAAAAAAGTTAAAAAAAATTACCAACTAGATAAACCAAAAGGGGTTATGGGCAGAAATAGCGATAATACCCTTATTAGATCTCTACTTAATTGGGAACCAAAATTTACTTTGTATCAAGGTCTTGAGAAAACATATGATTGGATATTTTCAGAAATGAAAAAAAAACACAATCAATAGTTCATGAGCATAATACTTGGCTTAAATGCTAATCACGCCGATTCTTCAGCATGCTTATTAAAAGATGGAAAGTTGCTATTTGCAATAGAAGAGGAGAGAATTAATCGAGTTAAACACTGGGCTGGGGTTCCGGTGAAATCAATAGAAGAATGTCTCAAATCGACAGGAATAGATTCTTCGGAAGTGACCGATATTTCATTAAATACGAACCCCTTATCAAATATTAGAAAAAAAAGTTTATTTTTTTTAAAAAACTATATTTTTGGTAGCAAGAAATACGAGATCATAGAAAGAATCAAAAAGAAAATATCCATAAAAGATCTTATTAACGAACAATCAAGTAATTGTAATTTTGGACCGAAAGTTAATATTCATTATATAGATCATCACATTTCGCATATAGCATCGGCCTATTATGCATCGGGCTATAAAGACGCAATTGGATTATCCATTGATGGTTTTGGTGATTTTTGCAGCTTATCTATAGCTAAATGCAACGAGCAAGGAATTAAAATTATAAAAAAAGTTTATTTTCCACATTCCTTGGGTATATTTTATGAAGCAATAACTCAATTGGTTGGATTTAAAAATTATGGAGATGAGTACAAGGTTATGGGGCTATCTTCCTATGGAAAACCAGAATTTTTTGACATGATGAAAGAAGAAATATTTAAGAAAGACACACTTTTTTCCCTTAATAATAAGTATTTTAGACATGCTAACAAAAACTTTGAATATAAATTTTCAAATCAACCAAAGCAGAATGAAATTTTTAATGATGAAATATTTAAACTTTTTGAAAAAAATAATTTAAAAGAAAATAATAAATTTAATGAATATAAAGCAAATATTGCAAGTTCTGCTCAAAAAGTATTCGAATATTTTTTAAAAAAAATATGCGTAGAGATTAAGAAAATTAATTTTTCAAACAATTTGGTTTATGCTGGTGGATGTGCGTTAAATTCATTGGCAAATAATAAAATTATAATTAATAATTATTTTGAAAAAGTATTTATTCCATATGCACCTGGTGACTCAGGTGGTTGCGTAGGATCTGCACTTGTTACATTTGTAAAAGAAAAGAAAAATTATAGTCTCAAAAACCTTACTAGTCCTTTTATTGGATCGGAATATAACAATGAAGATGTCAAAAAAATAATAGAAAAAGATAAACGACTTAAGAGTTTTAAAATAAATTTTTTTAAAAATAAATTAGAATTGAATACAGTTATTGCGCAAAAAATATTTAATAATAGTGTAATTGGATTTTTTAATTCAAAGATGGAATTTGGTGCACGAGCTTTAGGCAATAGATCGATATTAGCAAACCCTTGCAACCCAAATATCAAAGAAATTATTAATAAAAAAATTAAAAGAAGAGAAAGTTTTAGGCCATTTGCTCCATCTATACTTTTTGAAGAAAAAACAAAATGGTTTAATAACAATTATTATAATCCATATATGTCTTGTGTCGAAAAAATAAATAATGAAAAAAAACATTTAATACCAGGAGTTACACACGTTGATGGCACAGGAAGAGTTCAAACTATTTCGAGAGAATTTAATGAAAATTTTTATAATTTAATTAAAGCATTTGAAGATATATCAAAAGTGCCAATTTTATTAAATACATCATTTAATGAAAATGAACCAATAGTTAGAACTCCTGAAGAGGCAATAAATTGTTTTTTAAGAACAGAGATGGATCTCTTGGTATTAGAGAGCTTTGTTATTGAAAGAAATTAAAAAGAAGAAAATATTTTTCTAAATTTTTTATATAGAAAATCAGAATATCCACTGATAAAAAAGTTAATCATTTGGAAAGAATAGTTATCTTCAATATTGTCTCTGTATAACATTTTATTAAATTTGGAATTATCACCTCTAATTCCAGAAAAAATAAATCGATAATTTTTCGTAGCAATCTTAAAGCATTTTTGATTAAAGCTATAAAAATTTCCGAAAGAATAAGCAAAGAAAAGAGGTTTCTTTATTTTGTTTTTTTTAAAAGTTTTTATTGGGGAGGTAATTTGCTCTTCTAAAATAGACTGAGAATTTATATTATTCAAATTTAAATGCGACTTGGTATGAGATCCAATTACATGACCCATTTTTTCAAGTTTTCTTAAATCACTCCAAGACATAGAATGATATGTAGAAAAATTAAAAATTTTCTTATTTGGAAATATATTTTGAATTATTATTTTTTTTTTCTTATTTCTTGAATTAACTAAATCAGAAATAACAAAAAAAATTCCTTTAATTTCAAGTTTTTTTAAGACTTTATTGGCAAAAAAAAAATTGCTTTTGAAACCGTCATCAAAAGTTAAAAGTAAATTATTTTTACTGGCTGGGTAATAATGCTTACTAAGTTTGTTAGGGTCGATGAAATTATAACTATATTTTAAAGCTTTAAGGTTATTTTCTAATAATTTGAAATTTTCTTTTTTAATACAATGCAACATAAGAATTCGGAAATTACATTTTTTTTTTATATTAAGAAAATTAAATAACGGAAATAAAATATTTAATAAATAATACTTAAATTTCATACTTAATAAAATAACAAAATTTTTTTAATAAATAAATATTTCTAAGTCTAAAATATAGGTTTAAAAAAATAAATCGAATTAATCCCCTTATACTATTTAACTTCAAATAGTAAAACATCTTAAAATTAGTATTAGACCAATTGGATTTATAAGACTCATCACCGGCTGTAAAATCAATAAATTTAATATTATTATTCATGGTCCATTTAATTAGATTGACAATATGAAATCTACCTGGCGAAAATTTTTTATATTCTGAATGGTGGGTAAGTGGAATTAAATAATAGTACACATCATTAAAAATAACTCCCAAGATAGAAGAAATCTTAGTTTGATTTTTTTTTAAAATACTTAAGTTAAATTTATAATTATTAGATTTAAAACAAATTAATTTTTTATATTTATTTATGATTGATTGGTAATTAAAAGTTTTTTCTTTCTTTTTTTGATAAAAAGACATTTTTTCAAAAATTAAATCTTCTACTAATTGAAAGTTGCTTGGATTAATATTTATATATGAAAAAATTAAATCATTTTTATGATTTAATTTTTTTTCTTTTCTTCTATCAGTTTGTTTAGATTTATTATTATTTTTACTGTTATAAAAACTATCATAATCTAATTTATTTAAATCTAATTGATAAGACTTTTGGTAAAATTTATATTTAGAATCTACTAAAGGATTTGCAGCAGAGTCAATAAATGCTGGAATTTTATTAAAAAAAATTAAGTCGCACTTACCAGACAAATCTTTAATTATTTTTTTCCACAATCTTTTAAAATCAACATTTCTAAAATCAAAGTATTTAGAAATAATTGGATTATTGTAATCCAAAATCTCTGAGGATATCCAGCTTAACTCCCTACAACCATAAATATTTTTTATACAGAGTGGTGCTACTAAAATTAAATTATCGCCATCAAATACAAATATGATTTTTATTTTATTATAATCATTTGAATTATTAATGACAGTATCGATCCATTCGGTTAACTGAAAAACATTGAAGAAACTATCATCTTTAATTTGATTCAAACTCTTTCTTAAATCATCATCAAAATGATCAAATATTTTGAAATGCATCATTTGGCTATTTTCATTAAAACTTGTCTTGCTAAATATGATTTAAACAAACCCAATCCACTTAAGTTTGAATCAATTTTAGAGATAAAAGAATTTTTTTTTCCGAAAAAAAGCTTTAATTCGGGATGAAATAAAATTTCATTAAATTCTAAACAAATTTTATTTTTAAAAATTTTTTCAAACAATTTTTTATTTGAATGTAAATTCCTATTTAAATGATAATATTTTTTATTTTTTTTATTTTTAAAAAATAAATTATTAATTTTAACAAATATTGAATTGTTTAAATGATAATTAAAGATTGCCCCACCTGGCTTTAATACTCTATAAACTTCTTTTAAAACTTTATCTAAATTAGGAATGTGCTGCAAAACTTGTACGGTCCAAACAGAATCGAATATATTCTCTTTAAAATTTATATTATGGATGTCATCATTGATAAAATAAATCTGCTTTAATGAATTCTTAGTTAATATTTTTTTTGCATGCTCAAAATTTTCTCTTACAAAATCAATGGCAACAATTTTTATGTCCGGTCTTATTTTGCTAATATTCCTCCAATGCCAGCACCATCCACACCCCAGATCCAATATTACAGAATTTTTTTTTAAGTTTTTGGCAAATTTATCAATTTCATGATCCATTACTTCGATTGAATGATATTTTGAAATTTGATCATAATAATTATTATAATTTTTTATCGCAATATTCGTTCGCATTTTGAATTCTTTACTTTGTTTTTTTAAATTAAAATCAGCAATATAAACTCCATTTTTAAAACTATAATTTTTTTTTAAAAAAGCCTTAATCATCTTAAAAAAATTACCTTGTTTATATAAACCAATTGTCTTGTAAAAAACTTACTAAATGGAATATTTGAAAGTATAAATAAAAATAATTTATAATTTTTTTTCTTAATTTTTTTAAGTAATTTTCTAGTTAGTGAATTTTTACCCTCTAACAAATAACCAATACATTGCTCTACATAATAACTTTGTCTAAATTTGTTTAGTGATTTTTTTAACTTTGTGTCCTTAGGATAAAGAGCAATTATTTTTTTTTCAAAAATTTTTTTTTCCTTAACAAATTTTGAATAAGCATTATTGCTAGTGCTATTATAATGGGCTCTCCAATGAGAAAGTACTTTAGGACAGTACCTAATCACATATAACTTACTCAAACGAATTATTAAATCAAGGTCATGTATTAAATCAAATTTTGGATCTAACACGTTAGATAATTTTTTTACCGCATCTGTTTTAAAAATAATTGTATCTAAACTAATATTGTAGTTTTCGATTAAATCGTAAAATATTTGACCGTCTTTAATATCAGAATTGTTATATAATTTTTTCTTGTTGTATTTAGAAAAAAATAACGAATTACTATAAACCGCTCCTACAAATTTATTATTAAATAATTTAATTTGTGTAGTTAATTTATTGGGTAATATATAATCATCACAATCAAAAAATAAGAAATAAGAACCTTTTATTTTTTTAAAAGCATTTAATCTTGCTAAACCTAAATCTTCTTTTTTTTTGCTTTTAAAATATTTGAATCTTTTGTCTTTCTTTTGATATTTTAAGAAAATGTTTTTGCTATCATCTGAAGAAGAATTGTCATAAAAAATTAATTCCCAATTTTTATAATTTTGCTGAACTACACTTTCAATAGACTCTATCAAATATCTTTCACCATTATAACAGTTCATTATAATGCTAACTAACTTTTGCATTATTATTTGATAATTGTTTCTAATAATTTTTTGTCTCTTGCTGTGCCCATGTGCATCTAAACTTTATTATGTTTAAAAGTCATTAAATTTTTTTCATAAGAGTACGCTGAGCGCATCCTTCTTTAACATACTATTATTATTGTTTAAATAATTAAATATTTTATTATTAAACACAAAAATCCTACCGATTTATCCATTTATTTATTAAGAGTAGTTTTCCTTAAACTTAATAATTTTTAACTTTCCAAATCTTAATGGTGGACGTTCACATTGAAGATAAAAATTTTCCTATGCTTAATCTGCTAATTTAACATTTTATTTAATTTGGATTACAAAGTGTGTCTCTGCTGGTTAGCATAAAAAAATTTGTTTGGATATTTTTTAGTTGTCTAACACTTTGTTCTGCGAATGTATTTGAACTAGCATTTATTACCCTTGTTTCCGAAACCTGATATTAAAAAATTCAAAAATACTTTTTAATAACTCTGTGTGTTTATATGCTGAAACAATTGTGACTTCTCTTGCTCCAAATTTTAATAGTGATTAACTATATAGTTAATTCTAGGTTTTTTTTAAATTTTTATTATTAAAAATATTACATGTAACTTGATTTTTTTTTTATTCTAAAAATAAATTTAAATATTTTTCTTACTATAAAATAAATAAATCCAATATAAATACTAGGATAAAGTAGGTTTGATATTAAATGTTTTTTGATATTTATATATTTTGCACCATTAACATTTTTAAAGAAATAAATTTGAATCAAGCTAATAAAAAGTTTTCTTAATGCAAAATTCTTATAATACAAATACTTATGCAGTTTAAGGCCGGCAAATCTATAATAATCTAATACTTCAGGAATTCTAATACTTTCAACAAATGGATATAGATCTACCCATTCACGTACACCATGTGTATTAACGCTTAATGGTTCTGATTGGAAATAAGCTTTTGAATTTTTAAAATCTGATGACCAAATGATAATATGCGGTGCTGTATTATCAAAAGTAGAATATATTTTTTTATCTTCAATATGATTTTTATTTATTCTAAATAAATTTTTATCCCATATTTTTTTTTTAAATACTGCAAGAAACATCCCAAGCATAAAATCAAATGAAATTTTATTGTCAACTAGATCAAAAAAATTTCCCTGAAAACTTCTAGGATAACTTGAAAATTTCTTCATATTATTAGGTAAATCTTTTGTGTCAAAAGGTTTTGGCCCATTTAGAACAAGTGATGAATCAAGGTGAAATGAGTTTATGTAAAAAAAATCTACAATTTCATTGTCCTTAAACAGCTTATCCAAATAAAAAAAAGTATTTGGTAATAATAAATCGTCATTTCCCAATATCCAGATATACTCTCCTTTTGCCAGCGAAACTGCTTTTAAAATATTTACTCCCAATCCCAGATTGCTAGGGTTTTTATTAAATGAAATACCCAAATAAGAGGAATACCTATCTATTAACTTTTTTACATTTGCTTTAGAGCAATTATCAGAGATGCATACCTCAAAATCAAAATTGTTATTATTTTTTGCAATTAATATTGAGTTTAAACAATTGTCTAAACATTGAATTCTATTGTAGGTGGGTATGCAAATTGACAACTTCGTCATATTATTTTCTTACTATAAACGTCATCGGACTCTGGACATAATACCCTGTAATTCTACTTATATTTGGTGCAGTAGAAAAATAATAATTATTCAATAGATTTTTATTAAATTTAATTTTACAGTTACCCCTCGCAGACCTTCCGTCGTGCGACCACTTAATTTTTTTTATTGAGAGCTTGTCTCTTAACATCGATATTGTTGGAAATGATGGCCAGCCATCAGAATGTATTGTTTCATAACTTACATCATCATCGAACACCATGTATGGAATATTTAAATTATGGCACTTTAGAAACCTATCTAATTGACTAAAATGATCATCAAAAAATGCCAATGTGTTTGGTAAAATATATTTAAATTTTTCAAAATTAAATGTATTAATGTCATGTTCAACATATGTAGATTTCACTGATTTGTAAATCAATTTATCAAAGCTAATATCAAACTTTAATTTGGTTGCATCTTTTGATGCTTGGTCAATTAAATATGACATGTAACCTTTCCAGACTCCAGACTCAATTACCAACTGACATTTTTTATTAGTTTTCAAAAAAATATAAAAAAAAAGACTATTATTATAGCCATTGCCACCATCATTATAATAAATGGGATTTTTTTTATAAAAAATTATATCATGTGCATTAACAATTCTAACAATATTACTATTTGAACAATGAATATTTAAATCATTTAAAAAATTTGCTATTATAGGAAGCAACTTTTCATTTCTTTTTGTTATTAATATTTTATCATGCAGAAAAGATGTTCTGTCATTAAAGCTAATTGGATTGTAATTTTTTTTTTTTACTATTTTTACATTGAAAATATTTTCAATAAATTTTTGCACTATGGATATTAAAGCAAAAGTTAAAAAATATTTATTTATATTTAAATATTTCCAATCTTTGCTTAACGATACGTATTTTTCTTTAAACATTTTTTTTGGTTAATAAGTTGATAATATTATCTATCTCAATAATAAATTTTTTTTGTGAATATGCAAATTTTTTGACTAAGCTTGTATATTTATGATTGCTTTTTTTAATATTTAATTTTTTTTTTATTAAAATATTGATTTTTTTATTTTTTAAAACTTTAAACCTGTCTTTAATTTTTTGCGCCAAACCATATAAACTTATACTTTTAAAACCTAAATTCATTATTTTTTTATCATATTTACTAGAATTCAAGATCAATACAATGTTAGCTATCAATATAGATATTGGTAAAAAATTTTTTTTAATACTAGGATTTTTTAAACTTATACTATTATATTTAATTGCATCATCAAATAATGAGTGAGCTAAATTTTCTTTTTGTTCACCATACTTTTTTTTGATAAACCCAAAAATATTCGAAACTCTAAGAATAGTATAGCTTTCTACGCTTCCATCTATAATTATTTTTTCTGCTAACAAATGCGATAACGAGTAGGGGTGTGTTTTGTCTAATTTTGATTTTTCATCAATGAATTTTGTTTGAAAGTTTTTATAAACTTGAGATGACGAAAGGTATATTAGTTTTTTAATTTTATGATATTTGCATGCCTTAACAATATTTAATGTAACTTTTTTTTTAAAAACTAAGCTTTTAATATTTTTCTTTTCACAATCTGCCTTATTCATTCCTACCAAATGAATTACAGCATCTATATTTTCCAGACTTTTTTTTAATGACTTAAATGATTCGTAATTTACTATTTTATATTTAATTTTATTTTTCTTTAATAGTGGCGATATTTTTTTCTGACTTCCTGCCACAACGGAGAAGTATTTTGATAAAGATCCAGCTAAAATGCTTCCAACATATCCAGAGGCACCAGTAATAAAAATATTCATTTATAAATATTTTACCAAATTCCTTTATTTTTTTTATATATATTTTCTAAAACTACTTTATCCCTAAGATTATCCATGCAATACCAAAAATTTTTGTGTTTATATGCAATTAATTTTTTTGCCTTAACTAACTTTGTAAGTGGCTCTCTTTCAAGCATTTCATTTTTTTTTGAAAAGAATTTAAATATACTTGGCTCTGCAACAAAAAATCCACCATTAATCCACCCTTTTTGTAATTGAGGCTTTTCATTAAAATTTTTTACTATATTTTTTTTTAATTCCAGTTCTCCGAATCTCGCTGGCGGATGTACAGCGGTTAATGTTAAAAATTTTTTACTTTTTATATGATATTTTAATAACTTGTTTAAATTTACACTGCACAAACCGTCTCCATATGTAATCATAAATGTTTTTTTATTTAAATACTTTCTAAGTTTTAAAATTCTTGTGGCTGTTAAGGAGTGTAATCCTGTATTAACTACATTTATTTTAACTCCATCTTTTTTTTTATAATTTTTAAAAAATTTTTGTATAATTTTATACTTATAGCCACCTGCTATAACAAAATTCTTAAAACCATATTTTAGATATGAATTAATAATGTGCACTATCATTGGTTTGTCACCTATCTTTACCATTGGTTTTGGAATTTTTTTGGTTAATTCTGACAAACGTGATCCTAGGCCACCTGCAAGAATAACAACCTTGATATCTTCTAATGATTTTTCCATCACTTATGTTAAATTATTTATGTTTAATTTCCCAATCGTAGCTTATTGAACTGTCGTCATAATCTTTTCTTTCAATCTCATCCTCTCCATGAACTTGATCTGAACAATTTGCAATTATTGCTGGTTGATTTTCAATTGCCTTAAATCCATTCCATATCATTGGAGGAATTGTAACTGTAAAATAGTCTTCATCTGAAAGATATATTTCTTGAATTTGATTAAAGGTAGGGCTACTCTTTCTGTCGTCAAAAAGTACTAACTTTATTTTACCAAACACTGCTGCATAATTTAAAGTCATTACTTTATGTCTGTGCCATGCTTTAATTGCACCTGGATACGTGTACGAAAAATAAATTTCTCCAAATTTTAAAAATTCCTCGTCATCTGTTCTTAACATTCTCATTATTTTTCCACGCTCATCTATAAATTGTTTTTTTTTATTAATCTTAATTCCAAAAATCATATTCCATCCTTGAAATAATCATTAATTTGTTTTTTACTAATTTGTAAAACATTTTTTTTTTCTAGATATGCCTTATACCATTCTGAAGTTTTTTGAATTGACAATGATGTGCTCCACAATCTTTTCCAATCAAGCTTTTGTTTTGCTTTTGAGCAATTTAATCTAAGTATTAAAGTTTCTTTTATCTGACTGTTTTTTTGAACAATAATTTTTTTTGTTATTTTTAAATTTTTAAACACTAGGGTTAACAACTTTAAAACTGTGACTTTCTTTTCCAGATTGGGCCCAAAGTTCCAAGACCCACTAAAATTATTTTTTTTATTATTATAAAGATAGAAAGATAGCTTTATATATCCAGAAAGTGGCTCCAAGACATGCTGCCATGGTCTTACTGCATCAGGGTTTCTAATAGTCAGTTTTTTTTTATTAACGATCGATCTGATGGCATCGGGTATAATTCTATCTTTGCACCAGTCTCCTCCACCAATTACATTTCCCGCTCTAACCGTTGCTACTCCAATATTTTTTCTCTTAAAAAAAGATTTGTTATATGAATAAAATAAATTTTCAGCAGCTGCTTTCGATGCGCTATATGGATCATCACCACCTAGTTCACTATTTTCATCATATCCAGATGATAGTTCTTTATTTTTATAACATTTGTCAGAAGTTACTAACACAATACTTTTTAAAGATTTTGATATCTTGATATATTCAAGTACATTTAGCATGCCCATTACATTGGTCTCAAAAGTTTTATAAGGGTTTTTGTATGACTCTTTTACTAGTGACTGAGCCGCCAAGTGAAATAAAATACTCGGTTTGGTTTTTTTTAAAAATTTAAAAAATGTTTTTTTATTTGCAATATCTCCATAGGATGTATTAATTTTTTTTTCTAAATTAAATAATTTTAAATTATTAATTCTTGATGGTTCCTTTAAAGAAAAGCCATAAATTTTTGCTCCAAATTTTTTCAAGATTATTGAGAGCCAAATTCCTTTGAAACCAGTATGACCAGTAATGACAATTCTTTTATTGTGAAAAAATTTTTTTAGCTGTTTAGTGCTTAACTTTTTTTTCATAATTTTTATGTTTTATTAAAATTAAATTATTGTCTTTCAAAAAATTAAATTTTTTTGATTTTAGTCTAACAACCTCAACATAGAAGTCATTTTCAAAGTATAATATTAATTTATGAAGATAACTAGGATCAACGTCTTCAATAATGAAAATTCCATTTTCTGATAGGTATTCTATAGAGTTCTTGAAAAAAATAGTACCAGCTTCAAATGTATGTAATCCATCGTCTATTATTAAATCAAAATTTTTTTTATTGATTTTAGTCCACATTTTTTTAATAGAATCTTCATTTAACTGGTCTACATAAAAAGTTTTAATGCGCTCTTCCGTAAAAAGAATATTTCTATCAATATCTGCACCATGAATTTCTGCGTTACAAAAATATTCTTTCCACATTTTTAATGATCCCCCTGGCTTGTAATTCGTTCCCATATTAGATGGAATGTCTGGGTTATTTGATCCAATACCACACTCCAATATATTTCTGACATGTTGCCTGCTATGATCAAAAATTTTAGAATAAAAATCTGTATAATTGTGAGGATGCCAATTATTATAAAAAATTCTTTTATTTAAATTATTAAACCCTTTGTCTGTACCGTATTTATCTGCCAAATCTTCTAATATCGTGTAAGAAAAATTATGGCTGATAATTTGAGTTTGGTCGTACTTTCTAAAATTTAAATAAAAAAATAAATTTTTAGATTGCTCAAACGCAAATTTTATCAATCCCAAAAAAAAGTATTTATCAATTTTCTTAATCCAAAATTTCATAGATTGCTAGTAATCAAAAGAAAAAGTTTTAAAATCATCTTTTAAATAATTTTTATAATTTTCTTTGTCAACAATGTCAAATATTGGAAGATGGAAAACTAATTTTCCACCATTTTTAATATAATCCATTTCTTGGCTTATAACTTCTTTTCTAAAGGACCATATTAACACAAAAAGATATTTTGGGTTAATCTTTCTCATTTTTTCTTTTGATATAATTTTTATATTACTACCTGGAGTGTATCTGTTATGCTTGTATGGATTGGCATCACATATAAACTTTAAATTATTAGAATTCAGATTGCACTGATTTAAAATTATATTACCTTTTGTTGATGCCCCATAACCAATTACATTATTTTTACCACCCAATTTAAAAAGTATTTGATGTTATTTTTTGTATTATCAATTCTATTTGTTAATCTTTTGTATGAATCGTGGTTAATTTTTTTTTCTTCTGCAAGTATTTCCTTAATTTTTTTATCTTTTGATTTGTGCTTGCTCTTTATTTTTGCACAAGTTACTTCGATACTGCCTCCATTAATTTCATTAAAACTGAAGTCTATAATTTTCAAACCATTTTTTGAAATTATGTTTTTTAAAGTTGTTAAACTATAATAAGTAATATGTTCGTGACAAATTTGATCGTACGTTAAATTTTTTAATAATAAGGGAAAATATGATAATTCAAGAACCCACAAACCATTTTTATCTAAAAGCTTATCGATGTCTTTGCAAAAGAGGTTTGGGTCCTCGATATCATAAAACATTGCGAATGATGTAATAAGAGAAAATTTCTTTTTTGTTTTTTTAAAATCTATATTTTCATTAACTTTATTAAAATTAAAGTATTCAGTTATGAGTTTAATATTTTTGTCATAATATTTTAAAAATTTATCGGCTGACGGGTCTATTCCAAATAAATTTCCCTTAAAATTATTTCTTGCAAAAAAATTTAAAAAAGTACCATCGTTAGATCCAATGTCTAAGATATTGGAATTTTTATTTATAAAATTTTTTTTTTTATATTTAGATATTTGGAATGCATATGATTAACCATAAGCTTACTTAAGGATGTTCTATATCCGTAAGTTTGTCCATACATTTCATTCAGTGGGGCTAATTTTGAAAATTGAATTAATTTACAATTACTACACTCAAACAAATCTAGTGAATATTTTTTAGATGTGTAAATTTTTTTTTTCGGAAAAACACTGCTGACTGGTTGGTTTCCAATTTTAAGGATTTTATTTAGTTTAGTTTTTTTACAATTACAACATTTCATAATTTAAGAGCATTAATTGTTAATTTTTATATCTTTTTTTATTTTTTATACAACACCAAATTGACCTCAAGTCTGAACAGTGATGAAAATTGTCTCTAAATTTTCTGTCTCCATTTTTCATAATAATTTTTCCTTTAGATAAAAATTTTTTATATATTTTCTGCACAAAAGATTTAACTGTGGATGATTTTCCTGAGGCAACATGCCAAATTTCGTAAAAAGTTTTTTTTGGTATTTTTACTTTAAAATCAAGACTTTGATATAAAATTTTTACTGCAATCTTTATATTAAGATAATCTCTAATTTGATTGCCATTATACAAAATAATATTTTTATTTTTTTTAGCATGCTTCATAGCAATAGAATAAAGACGGTGTTTTTTTTCAGATTCTCCGTATAATGGAAAAAGTCTCATAATACGAAGATTTGCCTTTTTTTTTTTTTCCAGTGTAATAATTTTTTTTGTAAAAATATATTTTGTTTTAGCATAATTGGATATTGGGATTGCTATATCACCTTTATTTAACTTTTTTTTTATTAAAGAAGTTTTGCCATACTCAGAGGAGGATCCAGCAACAACCCAATTTAAACAGTTATTTTCTGCAGCATTTCTAAAAAGCTTTAAAGAATCAGAAACGTTAGTTTTGTATAATTCTTTATAAGAAACATTTATGTTATTAACTCCAGCGGAAGCAAAGTGAAGTAAAAAATTACACCTACTAAGCTCATAGTCAAATTTATTATTCAATCGGCCTTTGCAATTTTTTATATTATTGCTCTTAATTTTTGAAGATCCCAAGGTGAAAATAAATACTTTTTTATTTTTTACGTAATTTAAGAATTCAGAGCCAACAAATCCTGAGGCACCTGTTAAAAAAATATTCATTTATTATAATCTATTTTTTAATTATGAAAGATGGTCTGCTTTTGAGTGAAATCTTTTGAATTTTCAATTTTTTATGTTTTGTCATAAACTCATCAATTGCTAAAGTGGCTCCTTTTATGTGGCTATAATCATCAATAAGTATAATTCCATTTTTTACAATAAATTTATAAAGCGCCTCAAGTGTATGCTTGGTCGGTGTATAAATATCCAAATCTAAATGAAGTAGTGATATTTTCAGATTTTTTCTTCTCTTAATAAATTCGTCAATAGTTTTTGTCACATCTCCTTTAACTAAATGATAATTTTTAAAACCTTTGATTTTTAAGGAATTATTTAATTTTTTAAAATTTATACCCAATCCAATATTTTTATCGTGCAGTTTTGCGAACATTGAGTCTCTTTTTTGGTGCTCTTTATCCTTTGTTGGTTTTGGAAAACTTCCAAAAATATCAAAACCATAAATTTTTTTTATTTTAGATTGCTCATCAAAATCTCTAAAAGTTAACAATCTTATTAAACTTACACCTTTAAATACTCCACATTCAATTATATCACCCTCTAAATGTGAAATTTTTTTATAAATTTCATAATGATCAGTAATTTTTTTAATTCTAGTTTTATCAGAAGTCAGATAAAACTTGTTTTCATAGTACCATTTATTCATATATTCTTTTTACTATATTTGTTTCCACAATTCGACAAAAATGAGTTCAATTTAATTTTTCAATTATTTTTTCTTTGATGCTATTTAGTTGTTGATTATTTTGAGTCTTGCTAAATAGTCTTGAAAAAGCATTTCTAGCATTGGCTACTTCTTTTAAATTCCACCATGCTTGAGGATCATCCCAGATTGATTCGAGGTGCAATTTTAATTTGTCTCCATCATCAAAAATAATTTTAGCATCTTGTAAAATTTTATAGTCTTCTTTGCAGTCATTGTTTAGATGATTAAAGATATTTGGGTAAAAACATATGCTAGGCTTGTCAGTTACTAAGCTTTCAAGAAAACCTGTTGAGTCATAACAAAATATTACTATTTTGGATTCTTTTACAACTTCTTCATATTTATGAATACCAAAATCTATTTCGAAATCTTCTAAATTATTCAAAAATTTTTGAACAAATTTTTGGTTCGTATATGTAAATGTTTGATATAGCCTTATTATAGTATTATATTTAAAATCATCTTTAATAGATAATAAAAAACTTTTTGTTAAATTGTATTCTTTTTGTCCTTCGTACCATCTATCGTACGGAAGGCTTTGGTCACCAAGTGCCCTTAGAACTAGTAATAGTTTTTTTCCTACTTTACTATATTTTTTATAATTCAAATTTTTGAAATTAAATAAGCTTATAATCTTTTTATTATTCAAATTTTTTTCACCCCAGGATAAAAAATAATCACATGTTGTATATTCATTTGCAAAATCATTATCTATTCTTGTTAAATATGAATTTCCGTGTTGACCCACAAAGTATTTTGCTGGTTGGGCTGAGTTTATATTGTTGGCTAAATAAAACTTAAAAGCCTCATCTGTTTCAAATAAATTTGATGTAAACACAAATTTTGGATTTGATGGATAATTATTTTTATCTACTGCAAGCTTTAAATTGTTAAAATTTTCAACAGCAAACGTTGGCAAGTAAGATGGAATCAGATCTCTAATAATTTTGCTTTCAGTACAAAAATCATTATTTGTTATTTTAATTTTTTCCCTTAAATTGTGATTAATTGTTCCATATTTTATTTTTGGTGGACTGTAAAATCGTGGGATTTGAAGGAATGATATTTCTAATTTTTTTTCATCTTTCAAAGATAGATAAGTAATTGCTATCAAATTATAATTTCTAAAAAAAAAACTTATTAGATGTGAAAATTTATTAAGTATCTTTAATATTATTCTTATATTTTTTTGTGTTCTTTCATAATAAGTTTTTTCTTTATAAAAAAAAATTTTTTCAATGATGGGTTTTTCAAAATTAGCTTTATTGCTATCAATATACGGAATAATTTTGCTTGATAATATCCAAGACCATTCTTTATCAACTGATAAGTCATAGATTGCCCAAGTCTCATTTGATGCTACTTCATTATTATTGCTGCTTGATAAAAAAACATTTGATATCTTATTGTTATTGAATGCACTTTGAATGGTATGATATTTGAAAAAAACAATGTAAATAAATTTTTTTAACCAATGGCCTATTAAAATTTCCCAACTTCTTTTTTGCCAATTTACATTATGAATTTTATTTAAAACAATAAAAAGGTCATTCATTATTGAATTAAAAATCTTTTCGCATTTTTCAAAACTTTCTAACCTTTGGTTGTTGGTATAAAATACTGGTCTTTCAATTGAATAGCTGATTTTTTCTACATCGAGACTGTCTAATTCAAAAAAAATTCTTTCTTCAAGAAAAATATTGTGGTGATCTTTTAATAGATTTTCCTTATGCGAGGAGAGCATTAAATTATTTTTCATAAATTTTTAAAGCTACGTTCAATTTTTCTTATTATCAATTTCATGCTATTTTACAATTACCTTTTAACTAGAATTTTTCACTAATCTGGTAATCTTCTAAATTTAAAATTCTATCACAAAAATTAAGGCTAGTCTTTCTGTGGGAAATAATAATTATAGTCTTTAAAGGATAATTTATTTTAATATTATTTAAAATTTCTTTTTCTGTTTGAAAATCTAGAGCGCTTGTTGCTTCATCTAAAATAATTATTTCCCTGTTAAAATACAAAGCTCTTGCAATGCTGATTCTTTGTTTTTGACCGCCCGAAAGCCTTGAACCAAGTTCACCTATTTGAGTATCTAATTTATTTTTTAAACCATTAATAAAATTTGATAAATTTGCCACTTCGCACACTTTTGAAATTTTACTATTATCAATTAATTTTTCTTCAATTCCAAATGCAATATTGCTTTTAATTGTATCTTCAACTAAGATTACATTTTGAGATACATATGTAAAAAAATCAACCTTTGTATTAAATGTTTCATTATTATCAGAATGTATTATGATTTTCCCAGTATCTAGGGGCATCAAACCACACATTATTTCTAAAAAAGTAGTTTTTCCAACTCCAGAACGGCCAACAATAGCTATTTTTTCACCTTTATTTATTTGCAAGTTAATATCTTTAAATACTAATTTATAAGGATTCTTATATGAAAATGAAACATGATAAAAATTTAATTTTAAAAAATTTTTATTATTAAATTTTTTTGTATCAAATTTATTCTTTAATTTTTTAAAACTATCATACAAAACATCTACGGATGCCTTTGAGTATTTCATATTTATAATATTTGCAGATATTTTTGATGCAGATGGAATAATTCTAAATGCACAAATCGCTACTATTCCAATCTGTGAGATTACTTCTTGTGGTGCGAATGTAGTTTCAAGAGTTATTAGAAAAAAGGCAATAATGATAATAATTCCTATAAATTCATATATTACTTTAGGAAGGGTATGAAAAAACTTATAAGTATTTGTAGCATTTTCTGCTTGCGTAAGATGCTGTTGGTATATATTTAAAAAAAAAATTTCTTTTTTAAATATTTTAATTTCTTTAATGTTTCTATGAATATTTTGAATACTTTCGATTAATTTACTATTAAGTTTTTGATAAATAAAAGTAAGCTTCTTTATTTTGCCACTGGTTATCTTAGAATACAAAAAAACTAAAGTTGCAAATGAAAGAAAACTTATGGTACTTCCAATTGGTTGGATATAAAACATGAAACATAAAATAAAAATAAGCAACACAATATCAGTTATTGAATTTAAAAAAGATGTAACAACATTTTCACATACTGAGTTAATATCCTTGAAAGCAGTTCTTATAATCACCGAGCTAGATTCTAAATTTAAATGATCATTAAATAAATTTGATCTCAAAAACTTATCTGATAAGTAAATTTTTATATTTTTAATAAATCTAAAAATATAAAAATTAATAACTAAAATTATTATACTTTTTATAAAATATAAAGAAACAATAAGTCCAGATGAAATAAATACAAAATCTTTAGAATTAATTTTACTAAAAATATTTATATTTAAATTTTGATTTAAAAACAAATTCAGAGTATCAATAAAATTTGGATCAACTAAAACTTTTAATATTGGAAAAATCAAAATAAATGAAAATATTTCCAAAGAAGCATGAAAAAGTTGAAGTAAAAAAATAAGAAAAAAGTTTATTTGGTTTTTTTTAGAAAAAAGCTTAAAAATTTTTAAATAAAACTTCATAACATAATTGATATTTTTATATATTTATATGATAGTAATTATTTTAACTCAAGCTTTAATTTTATGCTTTTAATTTTTATAAAAAAAATTATTAAAAAATTTAAAATCTCAGATCTTATTAAATATCTTTTACTATGAAAAAATTTGAAAAAAATAATTACAGATTTTTTGCCAGCATTTAATTTTATTTATGTCGAAACGTCATATTTCGAACACTTCAAATGGAGAGTGCTTCTTCATTCAAATAGAACAAATTGAATTTTTATTGACCCTAATGTGCGCAATTTAAAATATTTATAAAATTGGATATGGAAAAGTAATTTAAAAATAATTAATCGTGACTCGAGTCAGAATTGAAGCGATTTAACACCTTATGTTACTAATGTAGATAGTGGATCCATTGTAAAAGAACCAAACCTACCAAGCTCTATTAAAATTAATAAAAAAAATTAAGTCTTTAAATTAAAAATTAAAGATTTAGACATTAAAATTTCATTTATTGAAGAAAATAAAATTTTTTTTTTAAATTACTTTTCTGCTGAATATTCTTTTCCGCTGTTGTTATTTGCTCTTAACTTGTACTTTCTTTTTTCACTTAAGTGCTGATGATTAAGCCATTGTTGGGATTTATTATCCCATTCCTTTGGGACATAATCAGCACCATGCTTTTGAGCCCCATGATGACAATTTCTACATCCTGGATCAATTTGTTTCCTCAAGCCTTCTTTATGTAATTTTCTAATGTTACGAATTTTACTGCTATTCCAAGCTTTCAATAAAGTTAAATCCTCTAGATCAGATTTTGCAACATTACCATTATAATCTCTAACTGCCTTGCTTTGTGACCCCTCATATTTACCAAGTACTAGTCCTATTTCTTCGTTGTAACATCCTGTGCATGGTAGCATTACACCATTTGCCGAAACAGTTAATCTTTGAAAAGGAAATTGACAAGCCCAATTCTCTCTTACCATTTTGTCATCTAGTTTATGATGTCTATAATCAACGATTTCATTTACCGTTATAAAATCAACTCCGATTCCTAACATATAATCCCTATATTCTTCTGGGTTATCTTGGATTGCAGGGAAAATTGAATTTGTTCTTATCTGGGGTCTTTTTAAGTTATGTTTTTTTTTAAAAAAGTTAAGTCTTTTTATTGCTTTTGTTACTACGTCAAAAGCATCATAATCTGTATTTAGTTTATTTGCTGGAGTTCGAATTTTATTATATTCTTCTCTCATGCCATCGATTGAAAAAATTATCCAGCTTGGTTGCGCAAGTACAATTTCTTCTGCCATTTTATCATCTATCAATTGGCCATGTGTTAAAGAGTTAATTTCCAATATGCCCGCTTCTCTTGCATACTTTAATACATCTGGAAAAGTCATTATTTTCCCTGTTTCTTCATCTTTGGATTTGTACATTGTGCTCTCGCCCCTCCAGCTAAAAGATATACAATAAACTCCTATTTCAACTGCCTCATCAATAATTGTTCTAACTATTTTCCATGGGATCATTCTCTGGGCTCCAACTATAGCATTTTGGAATTTATCAGTAATTGTGTAGCACATTGTGCAGGCTAAATTACATGTGCTTACAAGCTCTATATTTACTGAAAGTGGAAAATCTCCTGCATCAAATTCTTTTGCTCTTCTGTACCATTCTGCTCTATAACTCTCATACTGAATTCTATCTTATTTTTTAGGATACATATTATGATGAAACTCTTCTTCTTTTTCTTCATCTACAAATACATACTGAGGAGCGTTTACAGGAACCATGTCATTTTTACCCGCCCACAGTTTTTTTAGTTTTTCTTCTCTTAATCTAAATTTAGTCATTTGCTTAAAGCTAATTAGTTGTTTTAAAAATTGGACTATTTATCTAAACGGTAATTGTATATATATACAGTATAATTAGCAATAGAGATATATAACCCAATAAAAAATGGCTCAATCTTATCTAATAACTGGTGGTACTGGATCTTTTGGCAAGGCATTTGTAAAAAAAATTATAGATAATAAAAATATAAAAAGAATTGTTATATTTTCAAGAGATGAAGCAAAGCAATATTATATGAGTCAAGAGTTTGGTAAAAATAATAAATTAAGATTTTTTTTAGGTGACATAAGAGATCAAGAAAGAACGTATAGAGCAATGCAAGGAGTAGACGTTGTGATACACTCAGCTGCTCTTAAGCAGGTACCAGCCTCGGAGTATAACCCAACAGAATTCATTAAAACAAATATAATAGGTGCAGAAAATATAATAAAAGTATCAATAGAATTAAAAATAAAAAAAACAATTGCTTTATCAACTGATAAAGCGTCAAGTCCGATTAATTTATATGGTGCTACAAAATTAGTTTCCGATAAACTATTTACTACAGCAAATAACATTAGAGGATCACAAAATACAAAGTTTTCGGTTGTAAGATACGGAAATGTAGTGAGCTCTAGAGGTTCTGTAATTCCTTATTTTCGAAAAATGATAGAAGGGGGGTTCAAAACGCTACCAATAACTCATGAAGAAATGACTCGATTTTTCATTACATTGCCTCAAGGTGTGGATTTTGTTTTAAAATGTTTAAACATTATGAAAGGTGGAGAGATATTTATTCCAAAGATTCCATCATGTAAAATGACAGATGTAGTAAAGGCTCTTGGTGAAAAATTAAATTATAGGATAGTCGGTATAAGATCGGGAGAAAAATTACATGAACAACTTTGTTCTGTTGATGAAAGCAGTAAATGTATTGAATTTAAAAATTTTTTTTTAATTGAGCCAGGCTTTTCATTCAATAGAAAAATTAAATATGATTTAATTGGAAAGACGAAAGGCAAAAGAGTTAAAAAGAATTTTGAATACAATTCTTTGACTAATAAAGAAAAGCTTTCAATTCATGAAATAAAAAAGTTAATAAATGGATGACTTTGCACTAATAATTCAATGCAGAGTATCAAGTAGTAGGTTACCAAAAAAAATTCTCTTAAAACTAGGAAAAAATACTTTATTAGAGTTTTTATTAAATAATTTAAAAAAAATAAAAAATTTAAAAATTATTTGCGCTATAGCAAAAGAGAAAGGTAATAAAAAATTGAAAGATATATTAAATAAAAATCAAATTAATTTTTATGAAGGTTCTGTAAATAATGTATTGCAAAGGTACTACATGGCAGCAAAAAAATTTAACTGTAAAAAAAATATAATTAGAATAACCAGTGATTGTCCATTAGTTGATGTGGGTCTTATAAAAAAAGGTATTAATTTATTCAAAAATAAAAAAATTGACTATCTTTCTAATAATCTAGAACCATCTTTTCCGCATGGTTTAGACTTTGAAATATTTACTTTCAAAGCATTAGAAGAGACTATCAAGCAAAGCACTAAAAAATCTGAAAAGGAGCATGTCACAGAATATATTAAAAAAAATAAAAAATTTAAAAAAATAAACCTTAAGAATAATACAAAACTTGATAAGTATTACAGGTGGACCATTGACACTCATCTTGACTATAAATTTATAAAAACACTTTATAAAAAATTTTTAATTAAAAAAAAGACATTTGATTGGGTTCAAATACTGAATTTTTTGAAAAAAAATAATAAGATTAATCAAATAAATGCTTCTACTCATCACTTCTATTTTAATTGATGAAAATACTTATTTTAGGGTCTTCAGGTTTTTTAGGTTCAACTATATTCAGTACATTAAAAAACAAATTTAACGTTAGTCACAATGGATTAAGAAAAAGAAAGAAAAACCTTTCAAAAAAAAAAGAATTAGTAGGTTTGCTAGATAACTCTCAACCAAATATAATAATTAATTGTTCAGCAATAACAAATGTAGATTATTGTGAAAAAAATAAAAAAGAAACAAAGCTAATAAATTCAGATTTATTAAAATGGATTATTAATTATAACGAGAAATTAAAAAAACCTTTTTGGCTAATACATTTTTCAACTGACAGTTTATATTTTAAAAATAAAAGCAATACAGAAAAAGAAAAAATTAAAATACTTAACTATTACGCAAGAACAAAGTACGAAGCAGAAAATCACTGCAAATCAAAAGCTTTAATATTTAGAACTAATTTTTTTGGTAAATCGCATTATAAAGAAAAGTCATTTTCTGATTTTGTTTATAAGTCTTTTAATTCCAAAAAAAGGTTTTTTCTTGTGGACGATGTTTTTTTTAACCCCTTGAGGGTTACGACTATAGCAAAAATATTAAAGAATATAATACTTAAAAAAAATAAATATTACGGTATATACAATCTTGGTAGTAATGGCTTCTTTTCAAAGTACTCCTTTGCAAAATTCTTTGCAAAAAAAGCTAAAATTTTTAATCAGAATTATTATAAAATTGTAAAATCAAAAAAAATTTTTAAAATTAAAAGGGCAAACTATATGATTATGTCAGTAAAAAAATTTGAAAAGAAATTTTCTTATAAATTGCCACATATAGAAAAAGAAATTATAAATGAAATAAAAAAAAATTATGCAAAAATTTAAAACAGATTTTTTTACAATTTCTAAAGATAATCCAACGTATTTCATTGCTGATATAGCTGCAAATCATGACGGAAGTTTATCAAGGGCTATTAAACTAATTAATCTTGCAAAAGAAAGTGGTGCAGATGCAGTGAAATTTCAGCATCACAATGTAGCTAAATATGTGAGCGACTTTGGGTTCAAAAGACTAGGCGGTAAATTGAGTCATCAAAAAAAATGGAAAAAAAGTATCTTTGAAGTTTATAAAGATGCAGAAGTTCCTCGTAAATGGACTGAAACATTAATAAGTCATTGTAAAAAAATTAATATTACATTTATGTCAACTCCATATGATTTAGATACGGTTGATTACTTAAATAAATTTTTACCGGCCTTTAAAATTGGGTCGGGCGATTTGGCTTGGGACGATATGTTAAAAAAAATTATACATACAAAAAAACCCTTTTTTATTGCAACTGGAGCATCTACAATGAAAGAAGTGGAGCATGCTGTAAAAGTTATCAAAAATAAAACAAATAATTTTTGTTTGATGCAGTGTAATACTAATTATACGGGATCAAGAGAAAATTTTAAATATATTAATTTAAATGTTTTAAAAACATATAAAAAAAAATTTCCTAATATATTGTTGGGATTAAGTGACCATACACCTGGACATGAAACTGTTTTAGGCTCAATTATGTTGGGTGCAAAAGTTATAGAAAAACATTTCACTGATGATACAAAAAGACTGGGCCCTGATCATCCTTTTTCAATGGATCCTAGAACCTGGAAATTAATGATTGATAGTTCGAGAAATCTTGAAGACGCTATGGGAGATGGAATTAAAAAAGTTGAAAAAAATGAAATTAACACAGTTGTTTTGCAGAGGCGCGCAACTAGAGTAATTAAGGATTTAAAAAAAGGGCAAAAAATAACAAGACAAGATATTGAATATCAAAGACCATGTCCCTTAAAAGCAATTACTCCAAATCAGTCTAAGAATATTTTTGGAAAAAAAATTAAAAGAAATATTAAATTAGGAGATTTTTTAAGAAAAAAAGATTTTAATTAATAATTAATGCTAGATTTATCAATAATAATTATTAATAAAAATTACTTAAGATTTTTAAAAAAATGTATAAATTCTTGTTTAAATCAAAATACTAACTATCAATATGAAGTAATACTTGTTGATGATGGAAGTGAAGACGACAGTGTTATGTACGCAAAAAAAATAAGCAATAAAAAATTTTCATTTATACAAACAAAAAGTAAAGGCATTGAGTGGGCTGCTAACAGAGGTTTTGAAAAATCAAAAAGTAAATATGTAGTAAGGGTTGATTCAGATGACTATATTGATAAAAATTTTGTTCATTATTCGTTAAATGAAATCAACAAATCAAGAAAAGCATTTGTTTATAGTGATTATATTCAGATTAATTCAACTGACAGAAACAAAGAAAAAATATCTTTACCCAATTTTAATGAGAAAGAAATATTTCAAAGAGGTGATTTTCTGGCAACTGGGACTGTTTATAGAAGAAATTTGATAAAAAAAATAGGTTATTATAATGAAAAATTCAAAAATAGTGGCCTAGAGAACTATGAACTAATATTAAGATTAATTAAAAAAAAATATAGTGGAAAAAAAATAAATAAATTTTTATTCTTTTATAGAAAACATATAAATAATCTTTCAATTATAAAAAAGAAAAAAATAACAAATTATGGTAAAAAAATGTTTAGAAAAATGAATTTAGGACAATATTCAAGAAACAAATTTCATCCTTGAAATTAAAATGAAAAAAAAAATTTTAATAATTGCTTGCCATCCAGATGATGAAATTTTGGGATGTGGTGCGTTTTTTGATAAATATAAAAATCAATACAAATTTAAAGTAATTTTTTTAGCTGAAGGTTCTAGTTGTAGATATAAGGATAAAATAAGAAATAAACTTAAAATTTATAAAGATATAAATTCTAGACAAAAAAGTGCTAAAAAAGCACTTAAATTATTTTCAATATCAGACATTTTATTTTTCAATCATACCTGTGGACAGCTTAATAAAATACCACAAACAACTCTCAACAAAATTATTGAAAAAGAAATTAAATATTTCAAACCAAATATTATTTTTACTCATACAAATAAAGATTTAAATTTAGACCATCAAACAATAATGAAATCAGTCTTAGTGGCAACAAGACCAACAATAATAAAAAATATTGTAAGTGAAATTTATTCATTTGAAATATTATCAAGCACAGAATGGAACTTTGTTAATAAATTTAACCCAAACTATTTTATAAAAATTTCTAAAAATAATATTGCAAAAAAATGGCAAGCTCTAAAATGTTACAGAAGTGAAGTGCAAAAAAAACCACATCCTAGGTCATTCTTTGGAATAGAAACTTTAGCAAAGTATAGAGGTTTGCAATGTGGCTCTATTTATGCTGAAAGTTACGAATTAATAAGAAAGTTTAAAAAATGAAACTAGTTGGGATTGGTTACAGAAATTGGGCTATTTCAATATATGAAAACTTAGCAAACAAGAAAATAAATATAAAGATTATTAAAAAAAATAATATATCTTTTGATGAAATTCAAAAGTACAGCCCTGATTTTGTTTTATTTTATGGTTGGAGCTCAAAAGTTAATAAAACTATAATAAATAAATTTAAATGTATTATGCTTCATCCTTCGAAGCTACCTGAGTTTGCCGGAGGTAGTCCCATACAAAACCAAATTATTCGAAACATAAAAAAATCTGCAGTTACGCTGTTTAGAATGAACGATAAAATCGATCACGGTAACATTATTAATCAACAAAAAATTATGTTAACGGGTCAGTTAGATGAAATATTTAATCGAATAGTCGAAATTGGAACTTCTCTAACTCTGAAAATGCTTAACAGTAAATATAAAGATAAGAAAATGCATGTTAAAAAAATTTATAAAAGGAGAAATTATAAAGAAAGTGAAATTACACTTAAAGAAATAAGATTTAAAGGCGCGCAATACCTATACAATAAGATCAGAATGCTGCAGGATCCCTACCCAAACGCTTTCATAAAAACTTTTGATGGTAGAAAACTTTACATACAAAAAGCTAAAATAAAGAAATAACAATTTAAATTAACATCTATTAATTTTTAAAAACTTTTTCAGTGCATAAATCAAGCCAATTGAGCTATTAGTACTGGTTAGCTTCATGCGTTACCGCACTTCCACACCCAGCCTATCAACGTCGTAGTCTACGACGGCTCTATAGG
>Ga0105055_10000666_pt1 | contig 54581 bp, 48 predicted proteins | sample BON03_FD_78090 | JGI IMG/M metagenome (GOLD analysis project Ga0105055, IMG submission 78090) | Freshwater microbial communities from Lake Bonney liftoff mats and glacier meltwater in Antarctica - BON-03 | ecosystem: Environmental > Aquatic > Freshwater > Ice > Glacier meltwater | place: Lake... | reverse complement strand
CAAGAAGAATATCCGACTAAAAATTTCATTTTAATTGGAAACAAAGCCGATTTACGAGCGAATAAAAACACACCTGGTACAATTACTAATTCAGCGTTAAAATTCATTCCAATCAGTGCCAAACAAAAAGAAGGAATCGAAGATTTAAAAGTATGGATGGAAGAAATTGTTATCGGAAATTTCGATTTACAGAACGAAACGATTGTTTCAAATGTTCGCCACCAAGATGCGCTTACTAAAACACTCACATCTCTTCAAAAAGCCAAAACAGGATTGGTAGAAAACGTTACTTCAGATTTTGTAGCGATGGATATTCGCCAGGCAATGTATGACCTTGGAACGATTACGGGTGATATATCTTCGGATGACTTGTTGGGTAATATTTTTAGTAAGTTTTGTATCGGAAAGTAGCTGATATTTTCAAAACAACTGATTTCTTACCAAAAACTCTTCTCAAATTTATAGATAATACTTTTTCTAAGTCAGTTATAGCATGCTCAATATTCAAAGGTTTACAAAAAGCATCTTCAAGAAAATCTCTGTTATTCCATTTTGAAAGTATTTGTTCAGAAATATTAAATCGATGAACAAATCTCAAATACTAAAATTAATAAACTTTTAAAACTGAGAGGTGTGAGAATTATGTAAGATCTTTCAAATGTTGTGTAACTATCCTTGCTCCCGACAACCCTACCTTTGAGTAAATTATATTTACTTACATATTAACTCAAATAACATGAAAAAGAAAACAGCATTTTTAATCACAGCAGTCGCATTAGTTGCAATGACTTTTGGCTGTAAGAAAGAAAGTACTATCGCATCAACTCCAGCAAAGACGAATGTGCAAAAATCAATGAATAAAAGTCTTGTTCAAGATATCAATCTTGGTATTGCTGGCGAATTTGTTATTCTATCAAAAACAGGAATTACAAATGTGTATAAATCAACTATTACAGGAGATGTTGGAGCAAGTCCGATAACAGGTGCCGCAATTTTAGTGAGCTGCACAGAAGTTGCAGGAACCATCTATTCAGTTGATGCTGCTGGCCCTCTTCCATGTGCGGTTACAAATGCAACGAGATTAACAACTGCTATAGGAGATATGCAAACAGCTTATACGGACGGGGCAGGTCGTTCAAATCCAGATTACTTGAATTTAGGAGCTGGAAACATTGGAGGAAAAACACTTACACCAGGACTTTATAAGTGGACAAGTGCGCTTATAGTTCCAGCAGACATTACCATCTCTGGAAATTCTACAGATATCTTTATTTTCCAAATTGACGGCACACTCAACATGAGTTCAGGTGTAAATATAACATTAGAAGGCGGTGTTCAAGCAAAAAATATCTTCTGGGTAACTGCAGGTGCTGTAACTTTAGGAACTACAAGTCATTTTGAAGGAAACATTTTAAGTCAAACAGGTATTAACTTACAAACTGGCGCTTCAATTAATGGAAGAATGTTGGCGCAAACTGCTGTTACTCTACAAATGAATACAGTTACAAAACCTTGAAATTTTATTTAAAATTGAAACGATAGCTCTATTTTTTAAAATGAAGTAAACTGAATTTCTAATTTACAGATAGATATTTATCAGTAAGAACAAGGCTTCGGAAAATAAATGAGTAATTCTATTCATTAAATTTTAGTAAACATCGTACTATAAAAAAGCGTGAAATTAATTTTCACGCTTTTTTCTATTCAAATTATCGTTCTTTTAAAGAATACTCTTTTTAATGCCATTTCCATTGACGCAAATCTTTATGTTGATAAACATACATGTTACAAATACAAGTATCCGTATTTTGTTTTATAAGCTGTAACTTTATGCCACACATCTTTGCATTGTATTAAAAAGATAAATAATGAAAAAAATTATATTAATAACTGGAGCATCTTCAGGAATAGGAAAAGAAACAGCAATTCAACTGATTTCAGAAGGTCATAAAGTGTACACTGCTGCTAGAAGAATAGAGCACATGGACGACTTGAAAAAACTAGGTGGCTACCCTATAGAAATGGACATCACCAAAGAGGCTGATATTCAAAAAGTTGTTGGCACCATCATTTCTGAAAACGGGAAGATAGACGTGCTTTTTAACAATGCAGGATATGCTATTTACGGTTCTGTAGAAGACATTACAATAGAGGAAGCAAAACGTCAATTTGAGGTGAATATATTTGGATTGGCTTCTATCACTCAAAAAATCATTCCATTTATGCGTAAAGCAAAATCAGGAACGATTATCAATACGTCTTCGATGGGAGGTAAAATGTATACACCTATGGGAGCTTGGTATCATGCTACAAAATATGCATTGGAAGGTTGGAGCGATTGCTTGAGGTTAGAACTTAGCCCATTTAATGTTCATGTAGTTATTTTAGAGCCAGGTGCGATTACTACTGAATTTGGAGAAGTAATGCTTGACCCGATGGTTAAACGTTCTGAAAATGGACCTTATGCTGAAATGGTTAATAAAGTGGCAAAGTCATCTATCGAAATCTATCAAACAGGAGGAAGTTCTCCTGCTTCAGTTATCGCAATTACTATTTCTAAAATTGTTAAATCGAATAAACCTAAAACGAGGTATGCTGTTGGAAAATGGGCGAAACCTATGATATGGCTAAGAAAATATATGGGTGATAGAATTTTTGACAAAATAATTTTAAGTCAACTCAAATAAAAAATCAATTTGTGGCAAAAGTAACTGTTGAACACATTAAATTGCATAAAAAATCTACTCAGTGAAATGGTGAAATGTTTCTTAAAATAGAAGAAACAAAAAACAAACTTTTAAATTCTAATAAAACAGTTAGTGAAACTGCATACAAAGGCATTGTTCAAGTTGTGACGTTTATAATTAATAAATAGTCTAAAATAAATTCATACTACATCTGTATTATCATTGGATTAAAATGTAAATGTGTTTGATATAACTCTATGAATTATATAAATTCAATTCAAAGTTGTGTAACATATTCTAATAGCTTTCTATAGACCTTTATACTTGATTAGGTTGTTCCTAACAAATATGAAAAATTATGAAAAAACTAAAACTTTTTATCCTTTTTATTTCGCTTACTTCAACGGGATTATTCGCGCAAATTATTAGTGAAGAAGATATCAAATTGTTCCAAGAAGCTGACCTTTTGATGAGTAATAACCAATTTTCTGATGCGTTACCTTTGTATCTTCGTTTAAATAAAAAAGATTCCATCAATCCTGATTTAAATTATTTAATCGGAGTTTGTTATATGAATTCAGCAACTCAAAAAACAAAAGCAATTGGTCACTTAATAAAAGCGACCGCATGTATAGATGTCTGTACCTTGAAAGACGACAAAGCTCATTTTATGGCTATTTCATTGTTAGGAGATGCATATCATCTTGCTTGTCAATTTGAATTAGCGATTGAAACGTATGAACGTTTTAAAATGCAACTCTCCCAACGCGGCGATAAAGAAATGTTAGAAACTGTTAACAGGAAAATTGAAATGTGTAAAACAGGTAAAAAATTAATGTATACTCCTGTCGATGTGAAAATAGAAAACATGGGGTCTGCCATCAATTCTGAATATGCAGAATATTCTCCAGTACTAACGGCTGATGAATCCACTATCATTTTCACAACAAGAAGACCTAATAGTACAGGTAGAACTTCAGATACAACAGGAATAACCTATGAAGATATCTTTATTTCTCACAAAAAAGATTCAATTTGGGGAAAAGCAAAATCAATAGGTTCCGAAATTAATACAGCAGGGAATGAAGCTTCGGTAGGCATCTCAGTAGATGGTCAAATAATCTTTATTTACAAAGATTCAACCGACGAAAGTGGAAACATATACATGACTCATTTAAAAGGAAACAAATGGTCAACTCCCATTCGTTTGAATGAAAATATTAATACAGCAAGCTGGGAACCAAGCGCTTTTATGTCAGCTGACGGTAACACACTTTATTTTTCAAGTAACAGAGAAGGGGGTTTTGGCGGAAGAGATTTGTATTCAAGTAAAAAATTACCCAATGGTGAATGGGCAAAAGCAATCAATTTAGGTGCAACAATTAATACTGAATTTGAAGAAGATGCACCATTTATTCACCCAGATGGTCGCACATTGTATTTCAGTTCAAACGGACACACAACAATGGGTGGATTTGATATCTTTTCAAGTACGCTAACATCCGATCAAAAATGGAATCCTCCTGTAAACATCGGATTTCCAATAAACTCACCAGGTGATGACATTTACTATGTGGTGAGTCCGAATAATCAAAGAGCCTATTATTCTTCTTTCAAAGAAGGTGGTTTTGGTGAAAAAGACAACTACATGGTTACTTTTAAAAACTTTATTGAACCTCCTTTAACAGTGTTAAAAGGTTTAATTACTGATCCCTTTGGAAAGGTACCTGAAATTGTCAATATTACAGTTACAGACAATGAAACAGAAAAAGTGGTGGGTACCTATCACACCAATTCCGTTTCAGGAAGCTACCTTTTGATTCTCCCTCCAGGAAAAAACTACAATGTTACCTACGAGTCAGATAATTTCATGTTTCACTCCAGGAACATTGATGTTAAAGACAATACCAACTATTTTGTCATCCATGAGGCAATCAAACTTGAACCCCTCGTTGTAGGTTCGAAAATAATTTTGAACAATATCTTTTTTGATTTTGACAAAGCAACTTTACGAACTCAATCAAATACAGAATTGAACAAACTTTACAAATTCCTAATTAAATATTCTCAACTAATAGTTGAAATTTCTGGGCATACAGATTCGAAAGGTGCGGATCAATATAACCAACTACTTTCTGAAAAAAGAGCCCACGCTGTAGTAGACTTTCTTATCACAAAAGGCATCAATAAAAATCAACTCGTTTTCAAAGGTTATGGCGAAACGCAACCAACAGTCAAAAACATAAATCCAGATGGAAGCGATAATCCAGACAATAGACAATTAAACAGACGAGTTGAATTGAAAATTATTGGAATGGACAGGTCAGTACCAAAAACTACTATAAATTAGACTAATAAACTCCATCAGTTCGTTTATTTGGGTCTTTTTACAAATGTGTTTGGTATAAGAGAGTGAAAAATTAAATTTTAAAAGTAGACACAATAAAAAAAGGGTTCAATATAAATTATTGAACCCTTTAACATTTCTTAAAACTCGACTATTTTTTCGGAGGCAAAGCAAATGCTACTGCATCGTGTTCAAATTTCCCATTGTGAGAACCATCGCAAAATGGTTTGTTTTGAGATAAGCCACAACGACAAATCCCAACTACTTCTCTACCACCTAAATCGTATTGAGCTCCTGTTCTATCAACGATTTCGAAATCACCTTCTACTTTCATTGATCCATTACTATTGATTGTAATTTTAGTTTTTGACATCTCTTTTTTTTAAGATTAATTCAATTAAACCATTCTTGAACCTCGTCCAATTGTAATGCTTCAATTTCTAATTTATTTTTCTTTCTGAATCCGTTTAATTGTTGGTGAACAGCTGTTGGTTTCGCTAATAATAAATCTTCAACTGAAGTATATCCTGCTTTCACTACATATTCTGCCCATTCTTTTGGAACACCAATTTTTTTGAACGACTCTAAATCTGGTCCTAATTGAAATTTTTCCGGTCTCATTTGAGGAAAAAACAACACCTCTTGAATAGATGAATTATTTGTCATTAACATCACTAAACGATCAATTCCAATACCCATTCCTGATGTTGGAGGCATACCATATTCCAATGCACGTAAGAAATCTTGATCGATGAACATTGCTTCATCATCTCCTTTTTCAGACAATTTCATTTGCTCCTCAAAACGCTCACGCTGATCAATTGGATCATTTAACTCAGAATAAGCATTCGCTATTTCTTTCCCGTTCACCATCAATTCGAAACGCTCTGTTAATTCAGGGTTTTCTCTGTGACGTTTACATAATGGAGACATTTCAATTGGATAATCTGTAATGAAAGTTGGTTGAATATAATTTCCTTCACATTTCTCTCCGAAAATTTCATCTATTAATTTCCCTTTCCCCATTGTTTGATTAGTAGGAATCCCTAAAGATTTACATGCTTCATGCAATTCTTCTTCTGATTTCCCATTAATATCAAAACCTGTGAATTCTAAAATAGAATCACGCATTGTAATACGTTTAAAGGGTGCTTTTAATGAAATTACATTCTCACCTACCGTTACTTCTGAATTTCCTGTTACTTCAAGAGCTACTTTTTCAATCATTTGCTCAGTGAAATCCATCATCCAGTTATAATCTTTATAAGCCACATAGATTTCCATTACCGTAAACTCAGGGTTATGGGTTCTGTCCATACCTTCATTTCTGAAATCTTTTGCAAACTCATATACTCCATCAAATCCACCTACGATTAATCGTTTTAAATACAATTCATTCGCTACTCGTAAATACAAAGGAACATCTAATGCATTGTGATGTGTCATAAACGGACGAGCAGTTGCTCCACCAGCAATTGGCTGAAGAATAGGCGTTTCCACTTCAATGTATCCTTTCTCGTTAAAGAAATTACGCATCGTAGAAATCACTTTCGAACGCTTGATAAAAGTTTCTTTCACATGCGGATTTACAATTAAATCTGCATATCGTTGACGGTATCTTAATTCTGGATCAGTGAAAGCATCGTGTACTTTCCCTTCTGAATCTGTTTTTGGTAATGGTAATGGTTTCAACGATTTACTCAACAAGGTAAATTCTTCCACGTGAACTGAAATTTCACCTACTTGAGTGGTGAATAAATATCCTTTAACACCAATGAAATCACCTAAATCTAATAACTTCTTAAAAACATCATTGTACAATGTTTTATCTTCACCTGGGCAAATTTCATCACGGTTAAAATATACTTGAATTCGACCTGTAGAATCTAAAATTTCTGCGAATGAAGCTTTCCCCATAACCCGTTGACTCATTAATCTACCAGCAATACAGACCTTTTTTCCATTCTCAAAGTTATCCTTTATGTCAGATGCATAAGTAGTTACAGGATATAAATCAGCAGGATAAGGGTCAATACCTAAATCACGCAATTTCTTCAACGACTCGCGACGTTGAATTTCTTGATCAGAAAGTTCTATACTCATTTTTATTTATTTGGAAGCGCAAAGATAGGTACAAACTTTGAAAGCAGGGAATGTTTTAAACATAAAAAAACCATAGCTTTCACTATGGTTTTAAATCGTATTAATGGTTTAAATTTTAAACTTTCAATCCTTTAACAACTCTATCTTTTCGTTTAGATTTGTACAATTTTTTAAGTACAACCATCAAATAAGCACTTCCACTTTCTTGTGTAACAAAATAAGTTTCGTTTCCATACAAAATTTCACCTCCAACGTCTGGCTTCCAATTCGCTACTAAATAATATTTACCACTCGATTGTCCTTGTCTTACTGCAAATTTTATTGTTTTACCAACGCCAAGCTCAAAACGAATTAATACTTCTCCATTTTTTTCATACGAATCAAAAATACATTTTGTGTTTGAAGGGATAATAATTCTATCTTGCTCACTATTTTTACTCGTAACTAACTTACCATCAGAAGCTCCTTGAGAACCTGAAGTTTTACTTCTTTGTAAAATAATCGTTTGAGATGTATAGAATTGAACAATTTTCATGTTCTTTTCATTTAATTCATATTGTTCTTTTAATTCATTCGTAACCGGCACTTTTGTTCCGCAACTAAATAAAACTAAACCCAGCGTCAATAAAGCTAAAAATTTCATAGTTAATTAATTTTTTTAAAGTGTAAAGATAGAAAAGACAAAATACATAGAAGCAAAAATGAAGCCAGTTTTTTCAGAATAAGTCTTATCTTTACACAACACTAAAAATTGAACAATGGCTTTACAAATAGACGTTTTTGCATTTAATCCGTTTCAAGAAAATACGTATATCATTTCCGATGATAAAAAAAACTGTGTCATCATTGATCCGGGATGTTATGAAAGAAGTGAAGAGCAAGCATTAGTAAATTTTATTCGGGAAAATGAATTAACTCCTTTGGCTTTATTAAACACCCATGCTCACATAGATCATGTATTGGGTAATTCATTTGTAATTGACACTTTTAAAATAAACTATTACCTTCATAATGAAGATGTTACAACCTTGAATGCTGTCCCGAATTATTCGAATGTATATGGTTTTCAAGGGTACAAAACGTCACCACAGCCTACTCATATTTTAAAAGGTGGTGATAAATTAGTTTTTGGCGATATAGAATTAGATGTGTTTTTCACTCCAGGTCACGCTCCCGGTCACGTGGTTTTCTACAACGCTGAAAATAAATTTGTAATCAATGGTGATGTCCTTTTCAAAGGAAGTTATGGAAGAGTTGATTTACCAGGTGGAAGCATGGAAGTTTTAAAAAAAACCATTGCTGAAGTGATGTTTCAATTACCAGAAGATACTGTAGTATATTGCGGGCACGGACCAGCAACTACAATTGGAAATGAGAAAAGATCTAACGCGATTCTTTACGAACTACAACATTCTTAAACAATGAGAATTGCTATCAATACCCGCTTTTTACTTGCAAATAAAATGGAAGGGTTTGGATGGTACACCTTTGAAATTGTAAAACGTTTGGTTGAAAAACATCCCGAACATGATTTCATCTTCTTCTTCGATAGACCGTATGACGAGAAATTTATTTTTGGAAAAAATGTAACACCTGTCGTTTTAGGTCCGCCAGCACGTCATCCAATTTTATTTATACTTTGGTTTGAAGTTGCGGTTAAAAGAGCATTAAAAAAATACAAATCGGATATTTTTTTCTCGCCTGATGGATATCTCTCCTTAAGTTCAAAAATTCCACAAATTGCAGTTATTCACGATATCAATTTTGAACAGTACCCAAAAGATATTCCGTTTACCGCTCGACATTATTTACGCTATTTCTTTCCGAAATTTGCGAAAAAGGCTTCTAAAATTATCACGGTTTCAAATTATTCTAAATCAGATATTGTAAAAAAATACGGGATTCAAGAAAACAAAATTACAGTAGCTTGGAATGGTGCATCAGAAGTATTTAAGCCAATTCATGACACTGATAAAGAAATTGTTCGACAAAAATACACCAACGGTAAGCCTTATTTTTTATTTGTAGGAGCACTCCATCCACGAAAAAATGTGGTACGTTTATTAGAAGCGTATTCCGCATTTAAAGAAAAAAATGTATCTGATTATCAGATGGTTATAGTTGGAGAATCTCTTTGGAAAAACAAACTTTTAAACTATAATTTATCCGATAATATAAAAACAACGGTTCATTTTACAGGACATTTACCTTTATCAGAATTAGCAAATTTAATGGCTTCCGCTTCCGTTTTCACATTTGTTCCCTACTTTGAAGGATTTGGAATTCCATTGGTAGAAGCTATGCGCTGTGGAACTCCAATTTTATCAGGAAACCTCACTTCCCTTCCCGAAGTTGCTGGAGAAGCTGCACTCTATTGCAACCCGTTTGATGTAGAAGACATTTATACCCAATTAGTAGAAATTAGTACTAATAAAGAATTGCAAGCACACTTGTCAAGCGAAGGATTAAAAAGAGGAGATTTATTTTGTTGGAATAAAGCCGCTGATGTTGTTTGGAAGGAAATTGAATTACTATATTTGAGTTTAGTATAAATAATAATTAATTGTGTAATCTAATTTAGGATTCATGAATAGACATATTGTAATTATAGGTTCAGGAATTGCTGGTATCGCAACCGCTATTCGCTTACAACAAGCCGGAAACCAAGTTCATGTTTACGAAGCAAACGATTACTTAGGCGGCAAACTATCTGAATTCAAAATAGGTGACTTTAGATTTGATTCAGGACCTTCATTGTTTACAATGCCTCAATTCATAGAAGAGCTTTTTGAATTATGTAAGGAACCAATCGATCACTATTTTAACTATAAAAGAAAAGACATCGTTTGTAAGTATTACTATGAAGATGGGACACGTTTTACCTCCTATTCTGATAAAGAACAATACATCAAGGAAGCCAGCTTAATTTTTAATGAAAAATCCGATTCAATTCGAAAATATTTAGAACTCAGCAAGAAAAAATATGATCTCACAAAAAATTTATTTTTAACGAAATCACTTCATAAATTCACTACTTATTTAAGTCTTGACACATTAAAAGGAATTGCAGCTATTCCCATATTAGGAATTCATCGTAGTTTAAATGAAGAGAATTCAAAATTTTTTGAGAATCCATTATTAATTCAATTGTTCAATAGATATGCCACCTATAATGGATCTTCGCCTTTCTTGACACCAGGTATAATGAGCCTTATCCCTCATTTAGAGAATCACTATGGAACATTTATTCCAGAAGGAGGTATGATTTCAATCACAAAATCTTTGGGGAAATTAGCTGAAAAGATGGGAGTTCAGTTTCATCTAAATTCTAAAGTTGAAGAGATAAAAATAAACGATTCTAATGTTGCTAACGGAATATTAGTTAACGGTCATATAATAAAAGCTGATATTGTAATTAGCAATATGGATATAGTGCCGACTTATAGAAAGTTATTAAAAAATTATCCCGCACCTGAAAAAGTACTTAAACAAGAAAGGTCAAGTTCAGCGTTGATATTTTATTGGGGGATTAACCGGAAATTTAATGAACTCGATTTACACAACATATTTTTCGCCAATGATTATGCGAATGAATTTAAAACTATTTTTGAGCTGCATTCAATATCAGATGACATTACTGTTTATTTGAATATAAGTTCAAAAGATGTCATTGAAGATGCTCCTGAAGGTAGTGAAAATTGGTTTGTAATGGTCAATGCGCCAGGGAATACAAATCAAGACTGGGATGAAATAATAAAAAGAACACGTATCAATATTATTAACAAATTATCAAAACAACTTGGTGTAGATATTGCGCCTCTAATTGTTACCGAGACTATTCTTGATCCACGAAGCATTGAAAGTAGAACTCAAAGTTATCAAGGAAGTTTATATGGAGCGGCCAGTAATAATCAATTTTCCGCATTTTTGCGTCACCCAAATTTTTCTAATAAAATTCAGAATTTGTTTTTCTGTGGAGGAAGTGTTCATCCAGGAGGAGGGATTCCACTTTGCTTATTGTCAGCTAAAATTACAGCCGAATTGATTTTACAAAAAAATTAGATTAAAAATTTCAAATTATTTAAATTTCATCTTATGAGCCAAACAACTATAGTGTCTTTTTTTAAATACGCTAAAAAATTAGATAAATGGAAAGCATTATCTAGGATGGGATTGTCTCCATTAATGTATACAAAAGTTAAAGGACTAAAATTTTATAAAAGAATGGGTGTAGGTGGTGAAAATGGGTTTTCAATTCAGCCTGATTTATCGACCTATGCATTAGTAACTGTTTTTGAAACTGAACACGATGCGCAAAATTTCTACGAAGGTCCAATTATGAAAATATATTCTAAAAACTCTATAGAACACAGATCATACTTTATGCATTGCATCCATTCTCATGGCAATTGGGGTGGAACTAACCCAATGGAAATTTGTGAAAACCCCGACTTGACGAAAAAAATTGCAATCATAACTAGAGCAACAATCAAACCTCTTTTAGCTTATAAGTTCTGGAAATTTGTACCAGAAGTATCAAAGACTTTGGAGAATTATAAAGGATTAAGTTATTCAAAAGGTTTTGGAGAATGGCCGATTCTAATGCAAGCAACCTTTTCAGTTTGGGATAGTTTAGAACACATGAAGGCATATGCGTATCAAAACCCAAGTCATGCGGCTATGGTTAAAAAAACGAAAGAATTAAATTGGTACAAAGAAGAAATGTTTTCTAGGTTTGTTGTTTGGGATGAAAAAATAAGAATCAATGAGCTACCCACAATTTTGGATTAACACATTGTACTGAGCCATTAACGACCTGATGAATTTCAAAATGAGCAACAGAAACAGAACTATTTGGCTTCACTATTAATGATCCAATAGATTGTTTCGTTGTTACCAATGTACCTGCTGTAACGTAAGTGTTTTGTAAATTAGTGTAAACCGTCCTGTAATTACCATGCTTGATAATCACCACTTTACCTGCGCCAGGAATGTTTAAAACACTTGTCACTTCTCCTTCAAATATTGATCGAACTTGTGCATTTTTAGGAGCGGTGATATCGATTCCACTATTATTTGTAAAAACATTAGCTAAAGTTGAGTGTGCATTTTTTCCGAAATTTTCTGTGATTGTACCTTTATTCACTGGCCAAGGCAAACTTCCTTTGTTATTTTCAAAACTTTTGTTCAAGGCAGCAGCTTCTTTGGTTTCTATAAAAAACTCCTCAGATGTTGCGCTCATTTCTGTTGAAGCATTATCTACTTTAGATTCAACTCTCGCTTCAGTTTTAGATACTGGAGCTGACTCTCTTTTTGAATTTCGCTTTTTTGCAGCTAATGCTTCGTCTCTCAATTTCTTTGCTTCTGCCTCAGCCTTGGCAGCTCTTTTTGTTGCATCTGCAATTTCTTTACGAATAGCAGCGTTAATTTTATCTTTTAAAACTTCTTTACGTCGCTCATCAGCTTTCAATTGAGCCACAAGTTCGTTCTCTTTAGATTTAAAAGAATTGTAAACTTGTTGTTGCTTTTCTTTATCTATCAAGATTGCTTCATTCTCTTTTTTCTTATCAGCTAAAATCAATAGTTTTAACTGACGTTCTTTTTCAATAGCTGATATTTCTTCTTTTATTAACCCTTGATTTTGTTTAATGATGATAAATTGCTTTTGTTGAATAACGGCAATCTTTTCTAGATATTTGTTTCTTTTTAAAGCTTGATAATAATTGTCAGATGCAAAAATATACATCATTTTTCCATACTTATTTCGATGCTTATACGAATAAATAAGCATTTTCTTGTATTGAACTTTTAAAGTTTTTAATTTTGCTTGAAGTTTTTTAATTTGAGTGCCTTTTTTACTTACCTGAATATCAGCACCTTTTATTTGATTGTCAAAATTACTTAATAATTGTTCCCTAAATTTAATTTGATTTTCAATGATTTTTAATTCATTCAATGAAGCCTCCGTATTTGATTTCGATTTATCCAATAAAGATCTAGTATTAGAAATTTTATTCTCCAATTTATCTTGTTCTTTACGTAATCGTTCACTTGAAACCTGACACAAGACAGTATGCCCCATAAACAGAACAATACCGATAAGAAATGTTTTTTTAATTTTCATTACACTTTTCATAACCTTCAGGTATCACTAAAATTAAGGGTTGTCTTTGATTAATCTCAGATTTTTCATAATTCAAATCAATCAAAATTGAATTTCTAGGAGTAACAATATGGATAGAAACTTCTTTCGGAAGATTAAATCCGTCTATCAATTCTCTTGATTTATAGTCTACAACAATCACAGTTGAATCTGAAGGACTAGAAATTTCCATTCCTTTCAAATGATTCACTTCATTATTGATAAAATATTTAATCACTAAATCTTCCTTTGATTTTTTTTCAAATCGTTTTATCTTTTGTTTTCTATGAGTAGAAAGGATATAATTGTACGGATCGTGAATTTGAAAATATTTTTGATTAATATCATAATCCAAAGGAAGACCTAAAAACAACTCCTCTAAATTTTTATAGTTAAAATCAATACCAAATGATTCTTTAATATAGCCTAAATCTTTTCGAATCAAACATCTATCTTTTTTATTTACAATCGTCAATGAATCTTTCGTTATAATCGAATTCACAATTGGAATTTTAGCATACGTTATCAATAAATTCATTGCACTGTCTTTCACCATTCTCAAAGAAGTTTTAAAAGATACATTTCTATTTGTATCATTATAACTCGTTGAAATTTTAGTATAAAAGAAATCTGGTTTTTTAACAGCAATACTATCCAATACCAATTGTAGATCATTTGTTCTTCTACGTTCTAATTTTACTTGTTCACTAATCGCTTTCTGAGAAGCACACGAAACAAGAATAACTAATAAAAGAAAACAAGAAATTATTCTAATAAACTGGCTCATAATATTCTTTATTTTCAATTTTAGGATCTAAATTCTTGTTTGTAGAGCCTAATGATTTCGCATTTTTCCAATATTCAATTGCTTTTTCAGTAATGCCTAATTTAAAATATACATCACCAACATGCTCAACAATTACTTTATCAGATGGACTTAATTTTAATGCTTGTTCAAAAAGTTCTTTTGCTTTTACATATTCTCCTTTTTGAAACAACACCCAACCATAAGTGTCAATGAAATGAGGTTGATTTGGAGAAATTAAATTTGCTGTTTTAATTAACTCTTCAGCTCTTGGCAAATCTGATTTCCCCATCGCCAAACGATAAGCAAAGTTATTCATATTCAACGTACTATGATTATCAAACGTTAACGCCAATTCATAATTCGTTTTTCCTTCAGTAATTCTATTTAATCCAAAATAGGCTTCACCCAATTGACTGAAAAATTCAGATTGAAGCGACTTATCATTTATCACTAAATCTTTCCCAATTTCTAATGATGTTAAAGCAATATCATATTTTTTAAGTTGATTTGCAGCTACTCCATTCAATAAATAAACAGATGCAATAGAAGGAAAAAGCGCTAAACATTCTTTACTATCAATTAATAAATCTGAATATTTTCCAGCTTGATATTCCATAATAAGAACCTGATTCCAAATAGTGTACTTACTTTTATCAAATTTCAATGCATTTTTATAAGCCATCATAGCTTGTTCATCTTTTTCTGCACTTAAATAAAAATCACCTTGAATGGAGTGTGCTTTTGCATCAGTAGGATATTGTATAACCATCAAGTCTACTAATTCAAACATTTCTGGAGATAATTTTGGAGACACTTCTTGTAAATTAATCAACACTTTCATTTTAGTATCAATATCAACATCTTTACAAATAAACCCTTTTTTAAGTTCTTCTAAGGACTCTTTTTTCTTTCCTTGCTGACGATAAATATCCGAAAGACCTAAATGTACTCTACCATTTGTTGGATCCGCTTTCGCCAATTCTTCCAACATCCCAATTCCTTTCTCATCTTGCTTTGTTTGAAAATAATAATCAACCAATGTACCAATCAATTGTGGTTCATCAGGAAAATCTTTTCTTGCCTTATTAACTTCTTCAATTCCTTTTTCAGGTTGTTTGTTTTGAACGTAAAGATTGAATTTTTGAAGAGTTAATTCAGGATGTTTTCCAACTTGTTCTTCTGTTTTATCTAATGCTTTAATCGCTTCTGTAATTTTACCTGCATTTACTAAACATTCAGCATACGCATACAACCAATCAACATTACTTGGTTCCTTTTTAACTAAAACTTCAAAAGATTTTAAAGCATCATTAAATTTCCTTTGTTCATAATACATATAGGCTAATTCCTGTGTGTACCAAATATTTGAGGGATCTATTTTAGTTGCATTTTCAATTGACAATGCAGATTTTACTAAATCTTTCTTTTGTAAATAGATTTGTGACAATGCATAATAAACAGCATCATCGTTTTTACGTACATTTAAACAATAATCAAACGCAGCAATTGCATTATCAAGTTCCCCTTTTTCCTTTAAGCGTAAACCCTCATGAAATTTTTCGATATAGGGATAATTCAATTTTGAAACAGTACTATTTGATTCTGACACGTGTTTTTTAGAAGCACAAGAAATCAACAACATCAATAAACATGTGTAAATTGCTTTATTTTGAAACTTATAAAATAACCCTTTTAGCATATCCAATTAAGAAATGATTGAATAATCACTTAAACTTAAATCATGTGCTAATCCTTTGTATTTAGCATTTGAACCAAGCATAGAATCTTTCAAATTAGCATTTATTATAATTGCATTGTCTTGAAGAATACTATTGCTGATGATAGAATTTGTTACCATCGAACCTTTCCCTAATGAAACGTGTGGTCCGACTATTGAATTTTCTAAAATAACATCTTTTGCAATATAACAAGGTGAGATAATAATAGAATTAATCAACTTAGAATCAGGATGAACCATCTCTAATCCTTTCTCTCTATCAAATTCTAAAACACGTTGATTTGTATAAACCGTAACCTCTTTATTTCCACAATCCAACCATTCAGAAACCTCTCCCGGTTTGAATTTTTTCCCAGCCTCGGTAAGTCTTCTTAATGCGTCAGGCAATTGGTATTCACCACTTTTAATGATGTTATTCTCGATTAAGTATTCACATTCTTTACGTAAAGCTGCACCGTCTTTGAAATAATAAATCCCAATCATGGCTAAATCTGAAACAAATGTCTCGGGTTTTTCAACAAAATCAACAATATTTCCTGCTTCATCTAATTTAATTACACCAAAAGCACTTGGATTATCGATTTGTTTCACCCATAAAATACCATCCGCATTTGGATCAATTTTGAAATCAGCTTTAAACAATGTATCTGCAAAAGCAACCACTACTGGTCCATCCATTACTTCTTTGGCACATAAAACTGCATGAGCTGTTCCCAACGCTTGATCTTGATGAAAAATGGTACCTTTCGCTCCTAATTTTTTCGCTACTGCAATTAATTCAGCTTCTACTTCATCTCCAAAATCACCAATTACAAAAGCAATTTCTTCGATTTTTTCGCTACATAAAGCAGCAATATCTTCAACTAATCTGTGAACAATTGGTTTACCTCCTACTGGCAATAATGGTTTAGGTGTTGTTAACGTATGTGGACGCAAACGACTTCCTCTTCCTGCCATTGGTACAATTACTTTCATCTATTAACTATTTTAACGGCAATTAAATGCCAATATGATCAATTATTTTATTCCCGTACTACCAAAACCTCCCTCACCTCTATGCGTATCAGAAAGAACCTCAACTTCTAACCATTCAGCCTGTTCTACTTTCGAAAAAACCAATTGAGCAATACGTTCACCATTTTCAATTATAAAGTCTTCGTTAGACAAGTTGATTAGAATCACACCTACTTCACCTCTGTAATCAGCATCAACCGTGCCAGGTGAATTTAAAACCGTAATTCCTTTTTTCAATGCTAAACCACTTCTCGGACGAACCTGCGCTTCAAATCCTAACGGAATTTCTAAAAAAACACCTGTCTTCACCAATGTTCTTTCCAAGGATCTCAAAATAATTACATCTGTCAAATTTGCTCTCAAATCAACACCCGCAGAAGCAGAAGTTTCATAAGTAGGCAAAGGATGCTTCGAAGTATTAACGACTTTTATTTGCATTTACTTAAATCTTATGTATAACAGTCAAAGTTAATAAAAAATTCGATGAAAATTCATTAACTTCGCACCAAATTACAAGTGGAATCATTTATAAACTGACCTTTTTGGGGTGAAATTTGTACCATTTTAAATGAAAGGTTACTATGAAAGAAGAAGTTAAAAAAATTGTTGACGCAATGAGTCAGCGTTTTGTATCTCATCCATGGCATGGGATTGAAGTAGGTGATAAAAGTCCTGCAATTGTGAATGCATATATTGAAATAATTCCTTCAGATGCAATTAAATATGAGATTGACAAAGCATCTGGACACATCATGGTGGATCGTCCTCAAAAGCTTTCTAACCACATGCCTTGTTTGTACGGATTTGTTCCTAAAACATATTGCGATACGAAAGTAGCTGAATTTGCTAATTTAAAAACTGGGCGTACAAATATCACTGGTGATCAAGATCCTTTGGATATCTGTGTTTTAAGTGAAAGAACATTTAACCACGGAAACATTTTATGTGAAGCTAAAGTTATTGGTGGATTTAGAATGCTGGATGGAGGAGAAGCAGACGATAAAATTATTGCTGTTTTAAAAGGAGATCAAGCGTATAGTAACATCAATGACATTTCTGAAATGCCGCAATTAGTAATTGACAGAGTTCGTCATTTCTTCTTGACGTACAAAGATTTGGATGGTGGAGCAAAAAATGTTGAAATCACTCATGTTTACGGGAAAGAGGAAGCATTTGAAGTTATCAATCTTTCGCGTGAAGATTACGATGCAAAATATGGTAATGCAAACGAAAATTTGGTAAACGAATTGTTGGCAGCATTGAAATAAATGAATTCATAAAACAAAAAAATGGGGATGCAATGTATTGCATCCCCATTTTTTTGTTTTATATTTTATGATTATTTTTTATAATCAAATGTATCCATAAATGCAGTAGTAAAATTACCTGCATTAAAACTTGGATCATCCATTAATTTTAAATGAAAAGGAATAGTTGTTTTAATTCCTTCTATGATATATTCACCCAATGCTCTTTTCATTTTAAGAATAGCTTCTTCTCTTGTTTGAGCCACAGTAATCAATTTTCCAATCATTGAATCATAGTTTGGAGGAATTGTATATCCAGCATGTGCGTGAGAATCTACACGTACACCATGCCCACCTGGAGAATGGTAACTTGTAATTTTCCCTGGTGAAGGTCTAAAATCATAATCTGGATCCTCTGCATTTATTCTACATTGAATAGCATGCATTTTTGGATAATGATTAATTCCTGAAATCGCAACACCTGCTGCTAATTTTATTTGTTCTTTAATCAAATCAAAATCAATTACTTCTTCAGTAATTGTATGTTCAACTTGAATACGCGTATTCATTTCCATGAAATAGAAATCACGGTTTTTATCTACTAAAAACTCAACAGTTCCAACACCTTCATATTTAACAGCTTTCGCAGCTTTAATTGCAGCATTCCCCATTTTTTCACGTAATTCATCAGTCATAAAAGGAGAAGGTGTTTCTTCTACTAATTTTTGATGACGACGTTGAATAGAACAATCTCTTTCAGATAAATGGCACGCATTTCCGAATTGATCACCAGCAATTTGAATTTCGATATGACGTGGTTCTTCGATGTATTTCTCCATATACAAACCATCATTTCCAAACGCCGCAGCAGACTCTTTACGAGCTGAATCCCAAGCTGCTTCTAAATCTTCTTCTTTCCAAACGATACGCATTCCTTTACCACCACCACCAGCAGTAGCTTTCATGATTACAGGATAAACGATTTTTTTCGCTTGTTTTTTAGCATCCGCAACGTCAATTAATAAACCTACCGAACCTGGCACGCAAGGCACACCCGCTTTGATCATCGTTGCTTTAGCAGTTGCTTTATCACCCATTGAAGCAATTTGCTCAGGCAAAGCTCCAATAAATTTAATATTGTGTTCTTGACATACTCTGGAAAATTTTTCGTTTTCAGACAAAAAACCATATCCAGGATGAATAGCATCAGCATTCGTAATCTCAGCTGCAGCTATGATATTTGCAATAGACAAATAAGATTTTGAACTTTCTGGTGGACCAATACAAACTGCTTCATCTGCGAAACGAACTGGTAAACTATCTTTATCAGCAGTTGAATAAACAGCTACTGTTTTAATTCCCATTTCTTTACAAGTACGAATTACTCTTAAAGCAATTTCGCCTCTATTCGCAATCAATATTTTTTTAAACATTCTAAAAACTTTAAATTTATTATTTCAAAAAAAAATGAAACTCAAGAGACTCAAGTTTCAATCCTTAATATTGATTTTCTTATGCTGGATCAACCAAGAACAATGGCTGATCGTATTCTACAGGAGAAGCATCATCAACTAATACTTTAACGATTTTACCAGAAATTTCTGCTTCAATTTCGTTGAATAATTTCATTGCTTCAATAATACAAACTGTTTTACCAGCAGTAACTGAATCACCTACATTTACAAAAGATTCTTTATCTGCTCCTGGAGAACGGTAGAAAGTACCAATCATTGGAGATTTAACAACTATATATTTTGAATCATCACTTACAGCTTCAACCGGAGCAGCAGGAGTTGCAATTGGGGCAGCAACAACAGGTGCCGTAGTGATCGTCGATTGAGGTACAGCAGTTTGAACGATATATTGTTGTTCAACTTTAGCACTCGTTTTTTCAGATTTAATAATGATTTTAAAATCTTTTTTTTCGATTTCAACTTCAGTAACTCCTGATTTTGAAACAAATTTAATTAAGTCTTGAATTTCCGTAATATTCATCTTACTTTATGTTTTAGATTTTTATAAATTTATATTCTTAAGAATTGTAAGCCCATTTCAAATAAACAGCCCCCCATGTAAAACCTCCACCAAATGCAGAAAGGATTAAGGTATCTCCTTTTTTCAATTGTTTTTCGTAATCCCACAAACAAAGCGGCAATGTACCAGCAGTAGTATTACCGTATTTTTCAATGTTAATCATTACTTTTTCTTTTGGCAATCCCATTCTATCAGCTGTTGCATCAATAATACGTAAGTTCGCTTGATGCGGAACCAACCAATCTACATCATTACTTGTGAGATTATTTTTTTCCATTATTTCAGCAGAAACATCTGCCATATTTGTTACTGCAAATTTGAAAACTGATTTCCCTTCTTGCTTCACGAAATGCATACGATCTTCTACCGTTTGAATTGTTGGAGGATTTACACTTCCACCACCTGGTTGAATCAAGAATTCTCTTCCTGCTCCATCGCTTTTTAAAATAAAATCTTGAATACCATTTCCTTCAAAGTTTGGTTCCATTAAAACAGCACCACAACCATCTCCAAAAATAATACACGTTGTTCTATCTTCATAATCAATAATAGACGACATTTTATCAACTCCTATAACTACTACTTTTTTATATTTTCCTGTTTCAATAAATTGAGAAGCAGTAGAAATTGCATAAATAAACCCAGAACAAGCAGCGATTAAGTCGAACCCCCACGCATTTTTCATTCCTGTTTTATCACACAATACATTCGCAGTACTTGGGAAAGGGTAATCAGGTGTAACAGTAGCAAGAATCACTAAGTCAACCTCCAAAGGATTCGTTCCAGTTTTTGCTAACAAACCTTTAACGGCTTCAGTTGCCATATCAGAAGAAGCACCATCTTTCATAATTCTTCTTTCTTTGATACCCGTTCGAGAAGTAATCCACTCATCAGTAGTATCGACAATTTTAGCTAGTTCTTCGTTGCCTAATATGTAATCAGGAACATACCCTTGAACACCAGTAATTGCGGCTGTTATTTTTTCCATAATTTAATTGAAAGCTTCGTTAATCTTATTAGATAAGCCCGATTTAGCAACTTCATACGAGTGCTTAATCATGTTCTTAACAGCAATATCATTTGAAATACCATGACCAATAATCACGTTTCCTTTTATTCCAAGAATAGCTGTTCCACCATAATTTTCATAATTAAAACGATCAAAATATTCGTCTTTAATTCCTCTTTTTTTCATCAAAGTATAAATCCCTTCAGCTTCTTTCAGAACAATATTTCCTGTAAATCCGTCACATACGATTACGTCTGCAACACCAGAAAAGATATCACGACCCTCGATATTTCCAATGAAATCAACCTCTTGAGAATCGGTTAGTAGCTTATAGGTTGCAATTGTCAAAAGATTCCCTTTTGATTCCTCTTCACCTATACTTAAAAGTGCAACACGCGGTTTTTCTATTCCATACACAGTCTTTGCATAGATATTTCCTAGAACAGCAAATTGATACAAAACATCTGGTTTGCAGTCAGCATTTGAACCAACATCCAACAAAATAGAATTCCCTCCATTGATAGCAGGAAGTGTTGATGTGATACAAGGCCTAATTACACCAGGTATTGTATGTATTTTAAAAATTGATCCAACAAGCATTGCTCCAGTGTTTCCTGTGCTGGCAAATGCTTGAATCTCATTACTTGCTAACAAATCAAAACCAACAGATATGCTGCTATTTGGTTTTTGAGAAATTGCTCTTGTAGGATGATCATGCATCGTAATTTCATCCGGCGCATGCACGATTTCGAAATCTTCAGGGTTTGCTTTACGCTCGGAAAGGCAAGCCAAGATCTGATCTTGATTGCCTAACAGAACAATTTTTGCATCCTGAGGAAGTTCTTTTTGAGCAAGTATTGCACCGTCTATATTTGCATACGGAGCAAAATCACCACCAAAAATATCTATTCCAATCTTCATCAAGAAGAATTTTTTTAATTAAGAAACAGTTATCAAACTGCTACTTCTTTTTCAGCTACTACTCTACCTTTGTAGTAAAGTTTTCCTTCATGCCAGTGTGCATGGTGAAACAAATGAGGTTGACCAGTTGTTGGACATGTCGCGATATTATCAGCTATTGCTTTAAAATGCGTTCTTCTTTTATCTCTTCTCGTTGTCGAGATCCTTCTTTTTGGATGTGCCATCTTATTTTATTTAAAAGCGTTTAATTCAAATTTTTTAATATTGACCATCGAGGATCAATATCATCTCTATTATTTTTAGTGTTATCGGTGTCTTCGTCCTCTTCTTCGCTGAAATCATCTTCATCATCAAAGTCTTCGTCTTCATCGAAATCATCATCATCAAAATCGTCGTCATCTTCATCATCTTCCAATGAATTAATGACATATTTTTCAAGTAATGCAATCATTTCAGGATTACACTCCTCAATTTCATGAATTGTTCTAAGCGGTAATGAAACTGCTATCAATTCATATAAATTCATTTCAATACCTACTTCAAAAGCATCTTTTTCTAAAACAACCAACGCTTCATCTGATGAAGGATCTCCTCCCCCAATCTTATAGACAATCTGATATTCACCTTCAACTTCAACTTCAACTGGATCATTGCAACGATCGCAATCTGTAGTTACAAGACCTTCAACTTGGTAAATACCAATCAACATTGTTTCTTTTTTCTCCAAAGTCAACTGAACGTGAACGTTTCCACGGTGTATTATTGAATCCTCAATTCCCTCAAAAAAGGCATCTGTCAAATCATACTCAAATAAATGAGAACCAGTCTTTAAACCAATAAACGGAATAACATATTCTCTTCTTGACATAACTACAAACCCTAAAATCGGATAACAAAGATAATTATTTTAAACGGAACATTGTTAATATCCCTAATAATATTTCAAATTTAACAATTTTTCATCATTCAAAATTAGATAATCTTTTCTTATCTACTGGTGAAATTTTCAAAGGATTCGCCATTATTTCTTTTCTAATCTTCTGATTTTTAAACACATCCATTGCTAAATAAATAGCACTTCTCATTGATTGTGCTGAAGCTATTCCTTTTCCTGCAATATCAAAAGCAGTTCCATGATCTGGAGATGTTCTTATTACTGGTAGTCCAGCCGTAAAATTCACTCCGTCATCAAATGAAAGCGCTTTAAATGCCGTCAAACCTTGGTCGTGATACATTGCTAAAACACCATCGTATTGACTCATTGCCGATGAACCGAAAAAGCTATCTGCGGGGAATGGACCGAAGGCTAAAATGTTTTCTGTTTTTGCTTGATTAATCGCAGGAATAATTATTTCTAATTCTTCTGTTCCGATTTTACCATTCTCTCCAGCATGTGGATTTACTCCAAAAACCGCAATTTTAGGTCGAATTATGCCGAAATCTGCTTTCAAACTTTTTTCAAGCAGTTTAATTTTTTGGAATATTGCTTCTTTCGTCAAAGAACCAGCAACATCTTTTAAAGGAATATGTGTGCTCACCAACGCTACTTTTAAGTTTTCTCCAACCATCATCATCAACGCATCACTAATACCTGCTTTATCAGCCAAATATTCTGTATGCCCAGGAAACTGAAATCCTAACATCTTCATCGCTTCTTTGGAAATAGGAGCAGTAACGAGTACGTCTATTTTACCTTCCGCTAAATCTTGTGTTGCTGCTTCTAACGATAAAAAAGCAAATTTACCACCAGCTTCAGTTGCTTTTCCTAATTCAAATGGAATCTCTTCGTTCCAAACATTCACAACATTCACTTTTCTGTTCAATGCTTCATCTGCTGTTTTGCAAGATTGGTATTGAAAATCAAATTCACGAACTGCTTTTTTATGATAAGACAGTGTTTTTGTTGAACCATAAATTATTGGTGTACAATCCAATAAAATACGGCTATCATTTAATGCTTTAATAATAACTTCTGGACCAATGCCATTTATGTCTCCAATGGAAATACCTACTCTAATTGGGTGTGCACTTCCTACTTCTTTCTCGACATGTGTTGACTTATCTGACATTTATTTGTAATTTTTTAAAAAGTTGTATAATAAACGAACCCCTACTCCCGTTCCTCCTTGACCTTTATAATTCTCTGGAGAATCTAACCAAGCTGGTCCAGCAATATCAATATGTACATAAGGTGCTTTTACAAAATGCTCAAGGAATTTCCCTGCAGTAATCATCCCTGCATAAGCCCCACCTAAATTCTTTAAATCTGCAATTTTAGATTTAACATCTTCGTAATATTCATCCCAAAAAGGAAAACGAACAACTCTTTCGTGTTCTTCATTTCCTGATTTATCCAATTGTGCAAATACTTTTTCTGAAGCATTCCCCATTATACAAGAAGCTTTCACACCAATTGCTGCAACTGCTGCTCCTGTTAATGTTGCTGCATCAATTACTAATTCTGGATCGAATTTTTTAGAATAAGCCAATGCATCAGCTAAAATCATTCTGCCTTCAGCATCTGTATTTAAAACTTCAACTGTTGTTCCATCATACATTGTAATAACATCTCCTGGAGCATACGCATTCCCACCAGGACGATTATCTGTCGCTGGAATCAAAGCAATAACGTGAACATTTAATTTATTCAAAGCAGCAGCATAAATAGCACCTGATACGCAAGCTGCGCCACCCATGTCACATTTCATTGAATCCATTGAACCTTTCGTAGGTTTTAAACTTAAACCACCGGTATCATAAACAACTCCTTTACCAACCAATACAATCGGTTTTTTATTAATTGCTTTCTTTGGTTTGTATTCAACGATTGTAAATGTAGGAGGGTCGATTGAACCTTTATTAACTGCTAAAAGTCCACCCATTTTCAAGGCTTCAATCTTCGTTTTCTCTAAAATCTCAACCGTTAAGTCAGAATCTTTAGAAAGGGCTTCAATTTCCTCACTTAATTTAGAAGCTGTTAAAAATGACACTGGTTCGTTCACCATATTTCTGGCCCAAACAACTGCTTTTATCGTATTATTCATTGACTCAACTTCCTTTGAGTCAACATCTTCTGGTAGATTTATAGTTTCTAATTGAAATGCTTTTTTATCAGCATCTTTGAAGTATTTCAAAAATTGATAATTTGTCAGAGCTATACCTTCAGCTACATAAATCAAACTTTCAACATCTCCAACAAGAGCAATTTCTTTAACTTCTTTCGGTAATTTTGAACGAACATCAGAACCAGCAACTCTTAATTTTTCATGATTATCAGTAGACTTAATGAAGAAATAAAAAGTATCAGGTGTTTTCAAATAATCAGAATCTTTATCCCCTTTTACAAAAGCTTCAAAAAATGAAACTACATGTTCTGAAATAGATTTTCCTAATTTCGTTTTTTTGTCCCCAACTACAACCAAGCTTTGATTTGCAGTAATTTTCTTATTTATTTTTAAGATCATTTTGTATTTTTTTATTACTGATAACAAATGTACGCATCTTCTTTGAAAATAACCTCCTTGTTTTTTACCGAACTATCGATGCTATCCATACTCAGAGGTTTCCAAAGAGTTTATGAGAGTTCTGCTTTTGTCTCACCCATTTCACTAATAGTCCTTCTGTAAGTTGAAATTAATTTCATCAACACAAATTCAAGATATGCTTGAATTTTTGTGTCACATTTAGCAACCTTATATTGTATTTTTCACAATCTATTTCGAAAAAAATCTCCGTTTATTAATTATTTCCGAAGAAGTTTTGGCTCACTCCAAGTGAATCGAATTTAAAGGCTGTTTCATTCTCTGATTTATCTAATTTGTTATTAATTGTCAATCCCCATAAAACAAGTTCCATACAAAATGCTTGGTCTTCTTTGTTCAACTGTGGAGCATGTTCTTCAATAAGTGAAAGTAAAGGAGTAATTGTGTTCAGACTGCTGTAAAATTCTTTGTCTGTATCAGTGTAATTCAATTCTACAAAGTTGTTGTCGAACCAATTAATCAAGTCTGAATAAGGTGTCTTAATTCCTTCTTTTTCTAATTTAGGAATTCGAGGGAATAATTTATCAAATTGATTCATTACGGCATTATCAATCAACATTTTAGCTACTTCATCGGCACCTTCTTGCTCACCCTCATACACCAATTCAATTTTCCCTGTTACAGAAGGAATAATGGACATAAAATCAACCAAACGAATCGTAGTTTTTTTAGAGTCGGTTTCAATCAATCTTAACTTTGCCGCTGCAATTAAATTTTCCATTGCACTGATTGTTAAACGAGCACTAACACCACTTTTAGCATCAACGTATTCACTTTCTCGAGCAGCAAAAGCGACTTCTTCCAATAAGTCCTTAGCTAAACCTGGAACTTTAATTGCTGTTTTATCTGCTTCTGAAACTCTTGCTTCTTGTTCTGTAATTTGTCTCGCTAACGCAATTGATTTAGGGTAATGAGTGAAAATTTGTGATCCAATTCTATCTTTTAAAGGAGTAACGATACTTCCTCTACTAGTATAATCTTCTGGATTTGCTGTAAATACAAATTGAATATCAAGTGGCATTCTTAATTGAAATCCTCTGATTTGAATGTCTCCTTCTTGCAATATATTAAACAAAGACACTTGAATACGTGCTTGTAAATCAGGCAACTCATTTAACACGAAAATAGAACGATTTGCTCTTGGAATCATGCCATAATGCAATACACGTTCATCTGAATAAGGCAACTTTAAAGTCGCTGCTTTGATAGGGTCAATGTCTCCAATTAAATCTGAAACATTAACATCTGGTGTTGCTAACTTTTCAAAGAAGCGATTTGAACGATGTATCCAAGATATAGGTGTGTTATCTCCATGTTCTGCGATTAAATCTCTTGCATATTTAGATATTGGATTGAAAGGACTGTCATTGATTTCAGAACCTTTTACAATTGGCATGTATTCATCCAATAAATCAACCATGCTTCTGGCAATTTTAGTTTTAGCTTGACCTCTCAATCCTAAAAGGTTGATGTGATGTCCAGCTAATATTGCTCTTTTTAACTGAGGAACTACTGTGTCTTCGTATCCCCAAAGTCCTTCAAAAACAGGTTTTTTTGCTTTGACACGAGCTATAAGGTTTGCTTGAATTTCTTCGTTAATTGTAATATCCTTGTAGCCTGAACTTTTCAATTCTTTAAATGTGATTTCTTTTTTCATATCTGTTTATATTCTTTTAACTCTATTTTTTTCGTAATCTTCAAAAATCATTTGTCCCAAACCTGACAAACCTGTTAAAAAAGCTTTACCTTGATTTTGTGCTGTGAAAAGCTCAACAAATTGACGGAGATATGGATCTTGTGCAATCATGAATGTGGTAATCGGAATTTTTAATTTTCTAGCTTCTGCTGCTTTACTAAGGCATTTTGAAACAATTTCTTTGTCCAATCCATTACTGTTTCTATAAAACTCTCCAGATGGCAACGTTATGCAACTTGGTTTTCCATCGGTAATCATAAAAATCTGTTTGTTCGTATTTCGTTTTCTACGAAGTATGTCCATTGCCAGTTCTAAACCGGCTACTGTATTGGTGTGAAAAGGTCCAACTTTTAAATAAGGTAAGTCCTTCACTTTAATTGGCCAAGCTTCATTTCCAAACACGATAATATCAATAGAATCTTTAGGGTACTTTCTATTGATCAATTCTACCAATGCCATGGCTACTTTTTTAGCAGGTGTAATTCTGTCTTCACCATACAAAATCATCGAATGACTAATATCAATCATAAGGACCGTACTCATTTGTGCCTTATGCTTTGTTTCCTCAACGATTAAGTCGTTTTCTGTTAAACGTAAATCAGCAATTCCATTATTGATTTGAGCATTCTTTAAGCTTTCAGTCATGTTAACTGTTGCTAAATCATCTCCATATTGAAAAGATCTATTTTCACCATCTCGTTCATCCCCTACTCCAATTTTGGAAGTACGATGATTCCCAATCCCGTTTTTCTTTAGTTTTCCAAATATTTGGTCTAATGCAAACTCGCGTAAAGCAGATTCTAACTTAGGTGTTAATATGTTTTTCCCTGTGCCTTTTCCCGATTTACCTTCTTTTGGATCAACTTCTTCTTTAATATATCCACGTTTTTTCAAATCTTCCTCGAAATCTTGAAGTGAATAAGCTTCGTTGAAAATAGCGTACTCTTTGTCAAGTGTATCTAACCATTCAAAAGCTTCTTCAATATCTCCTGAAGTGTGCGTAAGAAGATCTTTAAAAATGTCAAATACGCGATCAAAATGCGATATTTCTTTAGGGACATGTTTACTAATCGTAAATCCTTTTCCAAAATTAAAATCTATACCTTTCATCTGCTTATTCTTTTTTAGTTGATCAATTATTTGTTTTAATCGTTCTATTTTTAAATAATTACCTTAATTAGCACTTGTATATTTTTGTTAATTGAAGCAACTCTTTCAACAAAAAATAGTTTACTAAATTCACACAAATTAAAAAATTAAATCTATTTTATCAAATATCAACAATTTTATAGTAAGTATTTAAATTTAAAGTTTTTTTTTTAAACAATCTAATAAAATATCTAAACTTTAAGCAAACAAAGCCTTCACAACTTCATCCATCTTACCGCACATCACTAATTCTATTTTATAATTTTTTTGCTCAATTCCCTTACAATGTTTGGAAATAATTATTTTTTTAAAACCTAATTTTTCAGCTTCGTGAATACGTTGGTCTATTCTATTTACTGGTCTAATTTCTCCTGACAAACCAACTTCAGCTGATAGACAAATGGTGTTGCTCATCGGAATGTCGGCATTGGATGAAAGAACTGCCGCAACAACTGCTAAATCTATTGCTGGATCGTCTACTTTTATTCCACCTGCAATATTTAAAAAAACATCTTTTGCGCCTAACTTAAAACCACATCTTTTTTCCATTACTGCTAAAAGCATGTTTAAACGTTTTCCGTCAAATCCTGTTGATGATCTTTGAGGCGTTCCATAAGCAGCTGTACTAACCAAAGCTTGTACTTCAACTAATATTGGTCGATTTCCTTCTAAAGTAGCTGCAATTGCAATTCCACTTAAGGATGAATCAGTATTTGTAATTAAAATTTCAGAAGGATTAGAAACTTGTCGTAAACCATTTCCGAGCATCTCATAAATCCCTAATTCATTAGTGCTGCCAAAACGATTTTTTATAGTCCGAAGTAATCGATACACATGGTTTCTATCTCCTTCAAACTGCATAACCGTATCCACCATGTGTTCTAATACTTTTGGTCCGGCCAATGAACCTTCTTTTGTGATATGACCAATTAAGAAAACTGGTACACCCGTTTGTTTTGCATATCGTAACAATTGAGCAGTACATTCTCTCACCTGAGAAATACTACCCGGTGAACTTTCAATATTTGAATTATACACTGTTTGAATCGAATCAATCACCAACAATTTAGGCTGAATTTCCTCAGCTTGAGTGATGATATTTTGTAGATTGGTTTCAGTAAGAATAAAACACTCCTGATTTTCCATTCCGATTCTTTCAGCACGCATTTTTATTTGTTGCTCGCTTTCTTCACCAGAAACATATAAGATTCGCATATTCTTCTCCATTACTGCTATTTGAAGAATCAATGTAGATTTGCCAATTCCGGGTTCACCACCAAATAAGATTAAAGAACCAGGAACAATACCACCTCCTAAAACACGGTTTATTTCATTGTCTTGTAATATAATTCTTGAATGCTCTTGATTTTCAATAGATTGCAAAACTTGCGGTTTCGCATTTCTTCGAGACGTAGAAAAAGCTACTACTTCAGAATTATTTTTTTCAACAATCTCTTCTACAAATGTATTCCATTCACTACAAGAAGGACATTTACCCAACCATTTCGGAGTTTCATGTCCACAATTTTGACAAAAAAACGCTGATTTAATCTTAGCCATACGATACTAAATTGAAACATAAAGGTACATTTATTTAGATAAAAATAAGAAAGGTTTGTAAGACAAAAAAAATAAAGTAGATTTACACAAAAATACGCATCAAAACACTTAATAAATTATCGATTAAATTAATTCTCATAGTATAAAACCACATAAATAGGTGTTTAATCACCAAAATCATATGATAAAAAAAGACCTCCTTCTGAATCAAAAAAACACACATTATTTATTCTTGTTTTTTCTACTTTCAACTTTTATAAGTTTCTCCTCATTTGCTTCTATTTCAACTGATTATTTTAGGTCAAAAAATACAGGAACCTGGAACAATAATGCAAATTGGGAATCTTCAAGTGATAATAGTTCGTGGGGAAATTCAACATTGATCCCTACAAGTTCGGCACAGTATATAACGATTCAAACAGGGCATACAATTACAATTGACGCGTCGGTCAGTGCTTCAACAATTTCAATTGACGGTTCAGCCACCCTAACATTTGATGGAATAGCAGTAAGAAATGTAACTGTTCAAGGCGATATTATAGTTGCAAACACTTTGGGTAGTTTCATAACTCAATCTGCAGGAAGTTTTGTGAACACGTTAACTATAACGGGGAATATTAGCAACCAAGGAACACTCGATTTTTCAAGAGGTGGCACTACGCTTGTTTGCGATATCACATTTAATAAAAATGGTAATCAAACAATTACGGGAACCGGTACAACTACACGATTTAATGAAATGAATGTTAACATGGGAACATCAAATGCGAATATATTAGAAATTTCAACCTCTAATTTTTCAGCACCAAATGGATTTTTGGAAACTGCGTCTGGAGTGGCAAACCGGTTAAAAAATGGAACGTTAAAATTAAGTGGAAGTTTCACATATTCAGGCACTCCTTTTATACCAAATACTTTTAATAACACAATTGTTTCTACAGCGGGATTCTGGATCAACAACCCAAATGTTACTATAACAGCTTACAACGATACTTTTGATGTAAGCGGAAAACTTCAAGTATCGCAAGGCACTATGTCAATTGGAACCACAGTAGGTAGTTGTTTAAAGTATGCTACAGGTTCAACCCTACAAATCGATGGTGGAAACCTGAATGTAATTAGTAGAATTCAAGGAACGACGGTGGCTGTTTCTACCACCAATTTTATTCAAAGTGGAGGAGTAATTACCCTATTGACCTCAAACATAAATGCAAGCGGAACAGCTGGATTGGATTTTACTGCTGCTACAAGTACTTTTATAATGAGTGGTGGTAAAATTATATTTCAGAATGAAAATGGAAGTACAAACAAAGATGTCAATATTCAATGTTCAACAACAATTACAGGAGGAACTTTCCAATTTGGGAATAGTTCTACCTTAAATATACCAGATGGATTTATCGTACAAAGTGACTCCTATTTACCATCAATTGAAGTGTATAGTATTTCAGTTGGAGGAATTTATCCAACAATTAAATTGACAAAAAACGCATTAATAAATGGAACTATTACTATCGAAAACGGGTGCACATTAGACGTGAGTAGTGATGGGGGAACAACAAATTTCGATTATTCGTTAACAGGGAATTTTATTAATAATGGGATATTTACTCAACGAAATAAATCAGTATCATTCATAGGAACAACGGCTCAAAGTATATCCGGAACAACCAGCACACAATTCAATAATTTGCTGATTAACAATAGTTCAACAGGAATAACATTAAATAGTCCAATAAGCGTTACAGGAGGATTAACCCTAACAAATGGAAAAATCACCTCAAGCACATTGAATACTATAACGCTCAATACAGGCGCGACATCAACTTCTGGTTCAACGGCAAGTTTTGTAGATGGTCCGATGGTGAAAATTGGGAATACCGATTTTATATTTCCATTAGGAAATGGTTCACAATGGCGAAGAATAAAAGTATTTAATTTATCTGGATTAGAAACTTATACAGCACAATATTTCAATTCGGCATACAGTAATGTATCTAATTTTAATCCTGAATTAAACCCATTATCTTATGTTTCAAATCAAGAATATTGGACGTTAACACAAGCCGGAAATGCAAATGCAAGTATAGAGCTATTTTGGGAAAATGCAACAACAAGTGCGATTTCAAACTGTGCAGATTTACGAATTGCAAGTTGGGATAATGCGAACACTTACTGGGAAAAAAGTGACAATAGTGACAATGTGAATACTACAGGGTTGTGTACAGGAACAAATTCAGGAACAATTTATTCAACTTCAAATTTATCTCAATTTAGAGCATTTACTTTTGGCAATAGTACAATTACAGTACTCCCTATCTCACTTATATCATTTGAAGTAACACAAAAAATGGATCAAGTAATTGTAGAATGGAGTACAGCAACCGAAAACAACAACTCCTATTTCACGATTGAAAGAACGATTGACGGACAATATTACACTGAAATAGAAGAAGTTGAGGGAGCAGGAAATCACTTAGGAGTTCGCAACTATAAAACGATTGATCAACGACCATTTGAAGGGATTTCATACTATCGATTAAGTCAAACAGATTATGATGGAAAGAAAGTATATTACCCACTAAAATCAATACAATTATCGAATAAAATCATAAAAGAGGTAAGGATTTATCCTAATCCAACTCAATCGAATTCAAGCATCCATATCACTTCAAAGATTAATCAAATTCACCCTATCAGCATTAAAATTACATCTCTAACAGGCGAAATTTTATATTTAAATGAACTGAAATTAGAACCTTCAAAAGGCACCGTTTCATTTCAACTTCCTAACACTTTGAAGACAGGAATATTTTTAATACATTACACCATTGACAATCAAACCGAAGTTGAAAAATTAATTGTGAATGATTAAAGCAACACATCAATAAACAATGAAAAATTGAGTGAAAATTATTCTCCCGTTCTGCAATCACATTCACGAAAACCCAGTCAAAGCAGGCTTAGTAAAAATTGGCTATAATTGGGTTAATTCTTCAGCTACTAATTATCAAGATATGGAAAGTGTAATTGAAGTTGAAAAAATAGTCCAATGCTTGATTACGTTTAATTAAAAACTAACTTTGGTTTATGATAACTAATATGAATAGTTATGGATTGCAAATCCATGAAAGATTTAGCTTCGGTTTGAATTTAAGTAAACCGCAGGATTGCAAGTCCAGCGGAGCGGGGGGGAATATATAGGTATATCTTAAACATATTTAGAAATGAATAACTGTAATAGAAAGACCTACTGTGTATCAATTTTACTTTTAAAAAAAACTCTAAAAATCGTAGTTTTACAAAAACTGACTTATTCTGAAAAAAATTAAGATTAATTTAGTTTAAAAAAAAGTCTTTAAAAATTTGGAAATAGTTCACTTATAAGATAACTTTATAAAATGATAAGAACAATAATCTTTCATGAAAGTCACTTCATAGAATTTTATTCTTTACAAGATGAAAAAGTTAAGGTAAAAATTCAATATGTTTTAGATTTAATAAAACAAGTTGATCGAGTACCCGAGAAATTTTTAAAGCATCTAACAGGTACTGAAGGGCTTTATGAAATAAGAGTAGAGGTTAAATCAGATATTTATAGAATATTTTGTTGTTTTGATGAAGGACGTTTAGTAGTGTTATTTAATGGGTTTCAAAAGAAAACTAAAAAGACACCTAAAAATGAACTTGAAAAGGGATTAAAATTAATGAACGAGTATTTTGAACAAAAAAAATAAGATTATGATAAAATTAACTGATATAAAAAACTTTGAAGATTTAATTGAGTTTGAACACGGTAAAATTGGTTCAGAATCGAGAATGGAGTTTGAAAAAAAATCTCACATGTTCATTGTAAGTGAAATGCTAAAAGAAGCAAGGAAAGAAGCTAATCTTACTCAAGAAGAACTTGCAGAGAAGACAGGTACAAAGAAAAGTTATATTTCTAAAATAGAAAATGCAAAAGGAAATATTCAGTTTTCAACTTTGATTAAAATTTTCGAAGTTGGATTAAATAAAAGAATTGGATTAACATTTTTATGAAAAAATGATAGATAATTTGCAATCATTCATCAACCTTACACTTAGACAGAAACCTGATTTTACTTAGATTTCTAATCCATAAGACTCACTTGAGATTGAGTTAAAATTTTAAAACGATTGTATTTATTTCAAAATTTTACAATCCAGCGGAGCTGGAAATATAAGTGATTGGCATTTAATATAATAACTGCATTAAAGTGGGAAATTATCACAAAAAAAAGGGGTGAAATTCACCTCTTTTTCTATATTATTCATTTTCAATTAGTTAGCTAACGCTTCTTTTACTAAAGTTGAAATCAATTTTCCGTCCGCTTTTCCCGCTAATTTAGGAGTTAAAACACCCATAACCTTACCCATTTCTTGTGGACCATTTGCACCAGTTGAAGCAATAGCAGCTAAAACTTCAGCTTTTACTTCTTCTTCAGTCATCATTTTTGGAAGATATTCTTCCATCACTTTAGCCTGAAACAATTCGTCTGCAGCTAAATCTTCACGATCTTGAGCAACGTAAATTGCGTGCGCTTCAACACGTTGTTTGTGCAACTTTAACACTATTTTAATTGCAGCTTCTTCAGAAACCTCTCCAGTTCCAGAAGTTGCTTCTAATAACAATTTTGATTTAATATCACGCAATGCAGCCAAACGTTCTTTATCTTTAGCAATCATAGCTGCTTTGATATCAGCATTTATTTTTTCAGTAAAACTCATTTTTTTTATTTTTAAATTATTCTTGTATACCGATTACATATTCAATCTAGTCCGATTATAATTACACTAATTTCATACTATATCGGTATACTACGAAATTATAATAGACAAATTATAAATGGTATTAAATGACAAAATCTAGTCGAATCAACTAGATTTTGTCTAGTCATAAAACTGACTAATAATATCAAAACAGCTCCAATAGGGCTTATAAAATTCAGTCTACGTTATCGTGTAAGAAAGAATTATTCCCTCTTAAAGTAGTTCCGTTTTCATCCGTAGAGATTCCAAAACGACTTCTGTTTTCACTGCTATGAGTAGAATGATCTAATTGAATATTTTGACGTTGAAACGCTGGAATATTTTCGAATTCATCTAAACCATCAGGCTTAGCTAATTTTTTAGTATACTCTTGAATACGAGCCAAACGCTCTGCAGATCTTTTTTGTTGTTCTTCAACAGAGAAAGCAGTACGAGAAGGAGTTGAAGGAACCACAGATTGCTTTGGATTTTCGTTAGGAGCTTTAAAAGCTTCCTCTTCGTCCAACATAATAATAGTTTTTGCAGGAATTTCTTCAACTACAGCTGTTGGAGTAACGATATCCCATTCAGTTGTAACAGCTTCTTCAAATCTTAATTCTTCTTGTTTAACTTCTTCTTTTTGTTTAACAGGTTCATCAGTTCTCATAACAGGAGCTGATAGAATTTCCATCGGAGCAGTAACAACAGGCGCAACATATTCAACTTGATTAGATGCAAAAACCGGCACTGATTCTTCTGTTTTCAAGAATGGTTCAGCTTTCACTTGCTCAGAAACAGGAACATACGTATTTACTTGTGTAGGTGACTCTAATGGACGAACAATTTCGTTTTTAGGCTCATCTTCTAAAGGTCTAACAATACGAGCAGGAGCTTTTTCAAGTCCAGTAATTGGTGCAGAATTGAAACCAGTAGCAATAATTGTAACACTTAATTTATCTCCTAAAGTTGCATCAAAACCATGTCCCCAGATAACATCAGCAGTTGAACCAGCTTCATCTTGAATGAAATCAGTAATTGCTGTAATCTCATCCATCAACACTTCTTTATCACCGTAAGTGATATTCAACAAAACATATTTAGCACCACTAATATCATTATCATTTAATAACGGGGAAGAAAGTGCATGCTGAACTGCTTCAGTAGCTCTATTATCTCCACCAGCAACAGCACTACCCATAATTGCAACACCACTGTTTTTCATTACAGTATTAACGTCATTAAAATCGACATTGATGTTACCAGTAACAGAAATTACTTCGGCAATACCTTTAGCTGCCATTGCTAAAACGTCATCAGCCTGAGAAAATGCGTTACCAATTGAAAGATTACCGCTCAATTCACGTAAACGCTCATTATTGATAACCAATAAAGTATCTACATTTTTACGCATTTCATCTAAACCTTCTTCAGCTTGTTGACGACGTTTACGTCCTTCAAAACCGAAAGGTACAGTAACGATACCTACCGTTAAAATACCCATTTCTTTTGCAATCTGAGCAACAACTGGAGCGGCACCTGTACCAGTTCCACCACCCATTCCAGCAGTAACAAAAACCATTTTAGTTCCTGTACTTAAAATAGAACGAATTTCTTCAATGTTTTCAATTGCAGAATTTTTACCAATTTCAGGGATTGAACCTGCACCACAACCATCTGTTAATGAAGCTCCTAATTGAATCTTCAATGGAACTGGAGAAATATCTAATGCTTGTCTATCCGTATTACAAACGATAAAATCAACACCTTTGATTCCTTGTTTGTACATGTGATTAACTGCATTGCTTCCGCCTCCACCTACACCAATAACTTTAATTATTGAATTTGTGTCCTTTGGTAAATCAAACTCTAATGGCATTTTCTTTATTTTTTAGTTTTATTTATTATTTTTTTTCGTCTGAGAAGATATCGTTTGCTTTATCTAAAATGGTTTGATACCAAACGGATCTATTTTTAGTAACAACAGTATCAATAACATCCTCATCTTTATTAGATGAGAAATTAGATTTTTCTAATGACTCAAACCCTTTAAGAACAAGTCCGATACCTGTAGAATACATTGGACTAGTGATGTTTTCTATATCGTTACTGTTTGCTAAATGCTCGTTAGGATAACCAATTCTTGCATCCATACCAGTAATATATTCAAATAATTGCGTTACATGTTTTAGTTGAGAACCACCACCAGTAATAACAATACCTTCACTCAATTTTCTTTCATAACCTGAGTTGCGAATTTCACTGTATACAAACTCAACAATTTCAGACATTCTAGCTTGAATAATACTCGCTAAATTACGTGTTGAAATTTCCTTTGGAGACTTCCCTCTTAAACCAGGAATACCAATAATTTCATGCTCTAAGCTTTCACTTGCCAATGCAGAACCAAACTTTAATTTTAAAGATTCAGCCTGACTTTTCATTATTGTACACCCTTCTTTGATATCTTCTGTAATAATATTTCCTCCAAAAGGAATAACAGCAGTATGACGAATAATTCCATCATAAAAAATAGCAACATCAGTAGTACCACCACCTATATCAACCAACACTACTCCTGCTTCTTTTTCATCAGCAGACAAAACAGCATCAGCAGAAGCAATCGGCTCTAAAACAATTCCTTTTACATCTAGACCAGCTCTTTTAATACATCTATTGATATTTAAAGAAGCAGCTACATTTCCAGTAATAATGTGAAAATTAGCTTCTAAACGAATACCTGGCATCCCTATTGGATTCTTAACCCCTTGCTCACCATCAACAATAAATTCTTGAGGTAAAACATCAATGATCTCTTCTCCAGGAACCATTACTAATTTATACATATCCTCAATCAAACAATCGATGTCTTTCTGAGAAAAATCATCTTCTGTTTCATTTCGTGTATAAATCCCTCGATGTTGAAGACTTTTAATATGCTGACCAGCAATACCAACGTAAACTGAACGAATTGTCAAATTACCTTCCACTCTCGATTGAGCTTTCTCAACAGCAACACGAATCGAGTTAACCGTTTGCTCAATATTAATAACCATACCACGTTTCACCCCTAGAGACTCACTCGTCCCCATAGATAAAATCTCAATCTTACCATGTTCATTTTTCGTACCCACGAAACAGGCAATCTTTGTAGTTCCAATATCAAGCCCAACAATCACTTTAGTCATACTAATCTTTTTTCTTGCAAACAATTTGTTTGTTGTATTTTAAACTGATTTCAACATACTTGTTCCAGCCCTCATACGGTATCGCTTCTTTATAAAACACCTTTAATTTTCGAAACTTTTCACGAACTTCCTCGTCTGTGTAAGCCGAACCAAAGATAATTTTTTGCCCTCCAACCTGAGGTATTAGTACAAAATCACCATTTGATTTACGATGTATTTGACCAATCAATGCTTGCAACAACTGGTCGCTACAAACATAATGACAAATACGGTACAAATCATCTAATTTTCGATTACTTTTCAATACAGGATTGTTAATAATTAATGGCACAGATTCGTCGTTTAATCGATCGGGAATATCTCCCGTAACTACCACAACTCTAGCGGTATACAAATCTGAAGATTTCATTTTAAATCCTAAATCATCCAAATAATAATTCTCTCCAGCGTTGTTAAAAATTCGTGCAATTGGTTTTCTAATTTCAATCTCTATTGTCCAATTTGAACCAATTTTTGTAAAAACTTTTGCAGATTTAATTTCACTCATTGAAAGTAAATATTTCTCTACATCATTCACTTTTAAGTCCTTGTAAATCTGACCATTATATACAAACCCTTTTCTCTTCAAACGAGTATATAACTCATTTTCAGTTAAAAATGCATTTTCACCATTTACGTGAATAATTATATTTGGCTTTTCAATAATAGCATCTTTTTGAGCAGTTTTAACCATACTCATCAATACGAATACAACAATTCCAAAAGAAATCCAGAGTGCTATTTTTAACCATTTCTTCATTTACAGATCTTTTGATTTTTAGTTCTTGTGAATAGCATTCTTAAGCGGTGTAACAATTCTATCGATATCTCCAGCACCGATAGTTAAAACAACACCCTCAGTTATAGTTCCTGCATAGCTAAGTGCATTTTGAGCAGATAACAGCTGTTTCTTAGGGCACGTAATCTTCTCAAAAATTGAATTACTGGTAACCCCTTCTATTGGTTCTTCTCTTGCAGGATAAATAGGCAATAAGATTACTTCATCCAACTTTGACAATTCAACAACAAATCCATCGAAAAAATCTCTAGTTCTTGAAAATAAATGAGGTTGAAATATTCCTATAATTTTCTTAGACGGATAGAGCATTCTAACAGAAGAAATCAATGCTTGAATTTCGGTTGGATGATGAGCATAATCATCAATATAGACAAGTTTATCAGATTTAAATTGATATTCAAAACGACGTTTAACTCCTTTAAACGTTTTTAATCCATTGCGAATTTCTTGTTCTGAAAGTCCTATTTTTTGTGTTAAAGCAATACAGGCCAATGCGTTCTCAGCATTATGAATACCTGGCAATCCAAATTCAATATCTTTCCATTGTCCATCTGGAAATTGAATATCAAATAAAAACAAACCATCAATAAACCTCAGATTAAAAGCTGAATAAGCAGCCGTATCATCATTGACAGCATACGTGTAAATTTTTGCAGATGAAACGATATTTAAACCATTTCTTAAAATTAAAAAACCATCCGAATGAATTAAATCTGCATATTGCTGAAAGCCGTCTAATAAAGTAGAAGCATCACCATAAATATCTAAATGGTCAGCATCTGTAGAGGTTATAATGGATGCAAATGGGGAAAGTTGTAAAAATGAACGATCAAACTCATCTGCCTCAATAACAGTATATTCTGAATCTGGAGAAGTAATTAAATTAGAATTAAAATTACTTGAAATTCCTCCTAAAAAAGCATCACATTTCTTTGAAGATTCATTTAAAATATGTGCTAAAAGTGTACTTGTAGTTGTTTTTCCGTGCGTACCAGCAACACCTAATCCTTTAGAATTATGTGTCAACAGACCTAAAACTTGAGACCTCTTAAGTATCTGATATTCATTTGATTGAAAAAATAATAATTCACCATTTGTGGAAGGAATTGCCGGTGTATAAATAACCAAAGTAGCGCATTTATCTTTAAAATGTGCTGGTATATTAGTACCTAAATCTTCAAAATGAATTGAAATTCCTTCTTCTATTAAAGTAGCAGTTAGAGCAGATGGAGTTTTGTCGTAACCTGCAACTTCCCACCCTAATAAATGAAAATAACGCGCTAAAGCAGACATTCCAATTCCACCTACACCAACGAAGTAAGCTCGCTTAAAATCTGAAAGTTGTATTTTACTTAAATCCATTTTAGTTAATTTTTTTAAACCTTATAGGGCATATTAGGATCTATAAGACGCAACATAGACGAATAATTTGCAACTTATAGTTTTTGTCTTATGGTCTAAATAACTATTTTCTCAACCTCATCCACTATTGCAGCTGTCGCATTTGGTTTTCCTAATTTAGAAATTTCCAAGATTAGCTTTTGTTGTTGTTCTTCATTTTTAATGAGTTCAATTGTTCGATGAATCAATGACTCTTTAGCTTCAACATCCTTTACTAAAACTGCTGCTTCTTTTGAAACCAAAGCCATTGCATTTTTTGTTTGATGATTTTCTGCTACATTAGGAGACGGAACTAAAACAACTGGCTTCTTTACTAAACAAAGTTCAGAAACAGAAATAGCACCAGCTCTTGAAATAATAACATCTGCAACAGCATACGCTAAATCCATGCGAGCAATAAATTGCACCATTTTAATTCCATCAAAATTTACATTTTTTAATTCAGCAGTTAAAGATTCACTATAAAATTTACCGCATTGCCAAAGAATCTGTAAATTATTGTTTTGAATTTCTTTTAAATGCAACTTCACACTTTCGTTCAAAGTTCTAGCTCCTAAACTTCCACCTATTACAAGAATTGTTTTTTTTGTCGAATCTAAACCGTAGAAGTTATATGCTTCTACTTTTTTATCCGTCAAATCAACCATTTCTGGACGAACTGGATTACCAGTGAAAACTATCTTAGAAACTGGAAAAAATTGTTCTAAGCCTTCATAAGCTGTACAAATCGTGGTAACTTTTTTTGAAAGAATTTTATTTGTTTTGCCTGGAAAAGAATTTTGTTCTTGAATTAATGTAGGAATTGCTAAAAAAGTAGCCGCTTGCAATGTTGGTCCAGAAGCATATCCTCCAACTCCAATAACAACTTGAGGCTTAAAATTTTTAATAATTTTATACGCATTCCATAAACTTGCAATAATTTTAAAAGGCAATAAAAAATTAGAGAGAGTTAACCTTCTTTGAAAACCAACAATATCAAGTCCTTTGATTTTATATCCTGCTTGTGGCACTTTCTCCATTTCCATTTTTCCATTTGCACCAACAAATAGAATTTCAACAGAAGGATTACGGCGTTTAATTTCATCCGCAATTGCAATTGCAGGAAAAATATGTCCACCTGTTCCTCCACCTGATATGATTACTCGTTCAATTTTCATAGCGATCAAACGTATTTAATTCTTCGTCATTATTCGTAAGTTCAGATTCCTCCAAATCATCCCCATTTGCTTTATTTTGTTTGTATGCGATGCTCTGAACTATTCCAATTTCAACACACGTCATAATTAAAGCCGATCCACCCATTGCAAGTAAAGGCATGTTTTGTCCAGTTACTGGAAAAGTTCCCGTACAAACCAACATATTCACTGAAGCTTGAACCAACAACAAAACCCCAATTCCCATACAAACATACATTTCAAACATACTCTCTGATTTAAAACCAATACTCATTATTCGAAACAATAAAATCAAGTAAAGTAAGACTAAAATAATAGAGGATATTGAACCAAATTCCTCAACAAAACTCGAATAATAAAAATCGGCATAAGCCTCTGGAAGGTACTCTTTCAATTTTCCATCTCCAACACCTTGTCCAAAAACACCTCCATTATAAATAGCTAATTGAGCATTCAAAGCTTGAGCATTTGCCATAATGTCATTTTCACCTTCACTCATATTGGTGATACGGTTTTCCCACGTTTGATAACGAGGAAGCAAATTTAATTGAGGAGCAATCTTATGAAGTCCAACAATTAATGCAACAAATACAATACCTCCCCCCACTAAGATGAACATTTTTTTCATCGGTACTCTTCCAATAAAAAGGATGGTTAGACAGATAAAGAAAAGTATGGCAGCCGTTGAAAAATTATCTTTTACAATCAATCCACAGATTACAAAAATAGGAATCATCAAGGGCCAAAAACCTTCTTTCCAATTATCTAAAACATCTTTTTTACGAACTAACAAACGTGAGACAGTTAGTATTAAAGCTAATTTAGCAAAATCAGAAGATTGGAAAGTTAAACCTACAAAAGGAATACGTATCCACCTACCGGCATCATTTACCCTTGTTCCGAAGAAAAAAGTAAATAACAACAAAGCAAACGCTATATAATAAGCAAACTTTGAAATTTTATAAAAATATTTTGGATCTTTCTTATGCAACCAAAACATGGCTCCAAAAGCAATTAGCACATACGTCAAATGTTTAAAAAGATATTTGAAAGGTGTTCCCCCCTCAATTTTAACCAAGATCGGAACAAAACTATAAACACTGACCAACGAAAAAGCCAACATTATTAACGTAATAATCCAAATTACCCGGTCTCCCTTTAAATATTTTAAATATTCTCTCACTTATTATATTTGATGAATGTCTAAGAATTCTTCGAAAGTTTCTTTATTATCTTTCCAGTTTTCACCAGATGCAGTAAACAATAAAACTGCATTCTTTTTCTTGAAAGATTTCAACAATCTAAAAGCATCCTCCATTGAATTGACACCAAAAATGTTTTTTATAGAAGCTAATTCTTCAGCTGGCAACATAAAACGAGATTCGTCAAATGTAATAATCGTATCTAATTGAACACATACAGAAGGATCTTCTTTTATCGTAGAAAAAATATCCAATACATTCCCTATCCAAACAATTTGAAAAGGAAAAGCATGAAGTGTATTTGTAAGTATATTCACATTTGGCTGATACCAAGAGAATACATCCATCCCCCATAATTTACCATGTGGTCGCAAAGAAGTTTCTTTCATCTTTTGCAATCCTTCGTTTCTTGCAACCAACAAACGATTTTCTATACTTTCGTCTACTTTATTTTTTGTACTCATACTGCCTTCAATAAATTCTAATTACAATCTTCTAACTGCTTCTTTGAACATATCACCTCTTTGCTCATAGTTTTCAAATAAATCGAAACTTGCGCATGCAGGTGAAAGTAAAACTGTTTCATCTTTACTCGCTAAACGATATCCATAAGCAACTGCTTCCATAGCAGATTTTGCTTCTACTATTGTTTCAACAACTCCTGAAAATGTATCGATAATTTTTTGATTATCCAAGCCTAAACAAATAATTGCTTTTACTTTGTTTTTAACCAAATCCATCAACTCTGAATAGTCATTTCCTTTATCAACCCCTCCAACTATCCAAACAGTTGGTTTTTCCATTGTTTCCAAGGCAAACCAAGTTGAGTTGATGTTTGTTGCTTTTGAATCATTGATGAATTCGATTCCGTGTACTTTTGCTACAAATTCTAAACGATGCTCTACGTTTACGAAATCTGTTAAACTCTCACGAACAATATCACTTCTGATATCGAGAACTCTTGCTGCAATAGCTGAAGCCATAGAGTTTTGAGAATTGTGCTTTCCTTTTAATGCTAAATCGTGGATTGACATAGTGAATTTTTCGTTTATATTAATTGATAATTGTTCCTCGTTTGTATAAGCTCCATCTTTCATTTCTTTCACTAATGAAAAGGGGGCTTCTTTTGCTTTGAAATTTCCTTTTGAAATTTCATTTTGAATGATTTTATCATCATAATTATAGATAAACCAATCATTTTCTGTTTGATTTTGTAGAATTCTAAATTTAGAGTCTACATAATTTTGCATTTCATAATTGTAACGGTCTAAGTGATCCGGAGTGATGTTTAAAAGCATTGCAATATCTGCTCTGAATTCAAACATATCATCTAATTGAAAAGAGCTCAATTCAATTACGTACCAATCAAAATTTTCTGTTGCTACTTGTTTTGCAAAACTTTTACCAACATTTCCTGCTAAACCAACATTTACTCCAGCTTTACGAAGTATGTGATATGTCAACATTGTTGTGGTTGTTTTACCGTTACTTCCAGTAATACAAATTGTTTTTGCGTTCGAATAATATCCTCCGAATTCAATTTCTGAAATTATTTTAATTCCTTTCTCTTTCAGTTTTTTAATAATCGGAGCTTTATCAGAAATTCCCGGGGATTTGATTACTAAATCAGAACTTAAAATAAGTGACTCTGAATGTTGACCTTCTTCCCATTTCAATTCATTTTTATCTAACTCGTCTTTAAATTCTTGTTTGATACTTCCAAAATCCGAAACAAAAACATCCCACCCTTGCTTTTTAGCAAGAATTGCAGCACCTACTCCGCTTTCGCCAGCACCTAGAATTGATATTTGTTTTTTATTTGTCATTTTTTTATTTTCAATATTTGATATTTTCATAGAGACGCAGCAATGCTACGTATCTAGTACGTCTCTACACTAATTTTATCTTAATTTCAATGTTACAATTGTTAGTACTGCTAACAATACCGCCACGATCCAAAATCTGGAAACAATTTTTGCTTCGTGAATTCCTTTCTTCTGATAATGATGATGCAGAGGCGCCATCAAGAAGATTCTTCTACCTTCTCCGAATCGTTTTTTAGTAATTTTAAAATAGGTTACTTGCAATACAACCGATAAATTTTCAACTAAGAATACACCACACAATACAGGGATTAATAATTCTTTTCTAATTGCAATAGCAAATACAGCTATTATACCTCCCAATGCTAAACTTCCTGTATCTCCCATAAATATTTGAGCTGGATATGAATTGTACCATAAAAAACCGATACAAGCTCCCACAAATGCAGCAATAAATATTACCATTTCTTCTGCCAAAGGAATATACATAACATTCAGATAATCAGCAAAATGAACATTTGAACTTACATAAGCTAAAACTGCTAATGCAATTCCAATTATGGCGGATGTTCCTGTTGCTAAACCATCTAATCCGTCTGTTAAATTGGCCCCATTCGAAACTGATATTACAATTAGAATTACAATTGGAATAAACAATAACCATCCATAAGAACTATCACCTATTAAATCAGAATAGTTAAACTCATTTCCTTTTACGAAAGGAATAGTAGTTGTCATTGCATCCGTCTTGATCCATTTTGTTAATCCATCTTCGGTAATGTCTGAATGTAAATGAGTTACTAATGTTTCATTTGCTTGTAATTTATAATTCAACGGAACTTGTTTGTGCACTTGAACATCGTTGCTGAAGTATAAAATTCCACCTACTAAAATCCCAACACCTATTTGACCAATAATTTTGAAACGACCTTTTAAACCTTCTTTATTTTTTTTGAAAACTTTAATATAATCATCTAAAAATCCAATAGCTCCTAACCAAATAGTAGAAACGATCATAGTAATTACATAGATATTGTGCAGTTTAGCAAACAATAATGTTGGAATCAAAATTGCTCCTAAAATGATTAATCCCCCCATGGTTGGAGTACCCTGTTTTTCATTTTGACCTGTTAAACCAAGATCACGAACCGTTTCACCAATTTGTTGACGACTTAAAAGATTAATAATTCTTTTTCCAAAAAAGATGGAAATGATCAATGAGGTAATCAAAGCCATAGCAGCTCTGAAAGAAATGAAATTGAATAGTCCTGCACCAGGAACATTCATAGAATCAAGATATTTAAAAAAATAGTACAACATTATTTCTCTAGTTTATTAAACAATTCAGTTACTAATTCCATATCATCGAAGTAATGTTTTACCCCTTTGATATCTTGGTATTTTTCGTGTCCTTTTCCAGCTATTAATATGATGTCTCCTTTTTCTGACATTGAAACTGCTACTTTAATTGCCTGTTCACGATCAACAATAGACACTGTTTTTTTAAAGTGTTGTCCTGCCACTCCCACCATCATTTCTTCAATAATCACGTTTGGATCTTCAGAACGTGGATTATCAGATGTGAGTATTACTTTATCACTTAATTCACAGGCAATTTCAGCCATTTTTGGACGCTTTAATTTATCTCTATCTCCTCCACAGCCTACAACAGTATAAACAGTTTCATTTCTAGTACGAATAGAAGAAATTGTTTTCAATACATTTTCTAATGCATCTGGTGTATGTGCATAATCTACGATTGCAGTAATGCCTCCTGTACTTGTAGTATATTGAAACCGACCTTCAACTGATTCTAAAGCACTTAATGCAGTTAAAACTTCCAGTTTATCTTCGCCTAATAATTCACTTACAGCGTAAACAGTCACTAAATTGTATGCGTTAAAATCTCCTATTAATTTCGACCAAACTTCAGCGCCGCACAAATTCAGTACTAAACCTGAAAATTGATTTTCTAACACTTTCACTTTAAAATCGGCAGGTGATCTTAATGCAAAAGTATATTTCGTTGCTTTCGTATTTTGCAACATTATCATACCGTTTTTATCATCTCCATTTGTCAACGCAAAAGCACCCTTAGGCAGACCGTCAAAAAACATTTTTTTAACTCGAATGTATTCTTTAAATGTTACGTGATAATCCAAATGATCGTGTGTGATATTTGTGAAAACTCCACCTGCGAATTCTAATCCAGTTATTCTGTGTTGGTGAATTGCATGTGAGCTCACTTCCATAAAACAATGAGTGCAACCCAATTCTACCATCTCATGTAACAAAGCATTCAATTCAACGGGGTTTGGAGTTGTATGTGTAGCTGGAATTTCAATAGCGCCAATTTTATTGACAACGGTAGAAAGTAAGCCACACTTATATCCCAACTTGGTGAATAGATTGAACAATAACGTTGTTGTTGTTGTTTTTCCGTTTGTACCAGTAATTCCTACTAATTTCAATTTCTGAGATGGATTTTCATAGAAATTAGTAGCCATTAATGCTAAAGCATTTGCAGTGTCACCTACTACAATAAGCGTTACATCAGTTGGCACAACTACTTCATTTTCAGCAATAATTACTTTACATCCATTTTCAATTACCGAATCAATAAACGCATGTCCATCTACAGTTGTTCCTTTTACAGCAACAAAAGCAGTACCTGTTTTGGCTTTACGAGAATCGAAAATAATCGCTTCTATTGCAACGTCAACTGAACCATTCTTAGAGAGAATAGTAATGCCAGAAAGTAGATCCTTCAGTTTTTTCATTATTATTTTAGAATTAATTCGATTAAACCTCCATTAAATGCGGGAGTACCAGCCGGAGACGATTGCTTAACAACCGAACCGCACCCTCTAATTTCAACTTCCATCCCGATGGACTCAATTAGGTAAACAGCATCTTTTGCGGTCATTCCTAACACATTTGGAACAACACCTTTAACTGATTTTCTTCTCGTAAATTCGAGTTGTTTACTAGAGGAAACAGTATTTACCCATTCATCTTGCACTTTATCAGCATAAGAAATATTAAAATTATTAAGCACTGTCAATAAATCGTGTAAGTTCCCATCTTTTGAAACAGGAGCATCTTTCACTTTCATTCTTTTCTCGTTCACCGCTTTGTGGTATTTTAAACTTGTGGCATATACTTTATTCGCAATAGCTGTAAAAACAGCTCCTGAAACAGAAGCTCCATAGATATTTTCACCCGAAGCAGCTACCGAAACTATACAGGAATAAATTGGATTTTTCACAGGGAAATATCCTACGAAAGAAGCTAAGTATTTTTTCTCTCCCTTATAACCAGACCCTTTTTGACCGTTAGAAATAAGTGCCGTTCCTGTTTTTCCAGCGACATCGAAGAAAGAAGAAGTCAATCGTTTACCTGTTCCATCCTTCATTACACCTGCCAAACATTTTTGAAGATCCTTCAACGTTTTGTCCGAACAAATTTTAGGATTCATAACAATTGGCTTGAATTCTTTAACTACTTCTGCACCTCTTCTAATTTCCTTAACGAATTGAGGACGCACTAATTTTCCATTGTTTGCAACCGCATTATAGAAAGCCAACGTTTGCAAAGGAGTTTGTTGCACTTCATATCCAACTGCCATCCAAGCTAAAGAAATTCCGTTCCAACTTTTTGAACCTGGTGCATACATTGTAGGAGACGCCTCACCTTCCAGTTCCAGTCCTAATGGCTCACTTAACCCGAACGACTTCAACCTGTCTATAAAAGCTTGAGGTTCATCTTTATACGCATTATGGATTACTTTAGAAATAACATTAGACGATAATTCAAAAGCTTGTTGAATCGTAATTGTACCATAATTTGCTCCATGTACCTCATTCATATCATTCCCATAAAATGTATATTTTGGAGCGCAATAAACGTTATCTTTAATACTAAATTTTTGATCTTCTAAACCTGCCATTAATGATGCTAATTTAAAAGTAGAACCTGGCACTTCACGAATTCCAATTGCCTGATTATAAGTCTCATTATATTCTCCATTCGAAGTCAATGTTAAATTTACAATTGCTTTTACGAAGCCTGTTTTAACATCCATAACAACAGCGCAACCATTATTCGCATTGTTTTTTTTCAGTTGAATCAATAATTCAGAATGAGCAACTTCTTGAATTTCTTTGTCTATAGAAGTCACAATGTCGGCACCTTCAACAGCTTCTTTTACTATTTGACCTGTTTTTTTCCAGCCTGTAGAAATTTTTTGTTCTATTTCTTCTCCCTCTTCTCCTGCTAAATATTCGTTATACGCACCTTCAATACCAATACGAATTTCTTTTCCTCCTTGATTACTATAACGACCTAATGTCCTCTTCATCAATTCATTGTGAGGACGTTTTCTTTCTGAAGTTACATCTGTATCGATTAGACCGCCTTTCATTCTTCCCAATTTGAAAATTGGAAGGGTGTTTAACTGACGGCGTTCTTCGTTTGTAGCTTTCTTTTTAATATTCAAGTATCTATTTCCTCTTTGTCTACCTCTACGAATCCAGTTTTCCCATTCTCTGGAAGACATTGAAGGAAGTACCTTAGCCAATCCATTTGCTAAATCTGTAATTTGTTCATCAAATATTTTTTGATCAATCACCGTTGGATCTAGGTGAATACTATAGTGAGAAATTGAGGTTAACAAAGGCGTGTAATTCACGTCTAATATCTCACCTCTTCGAGGAATTCTTTTAATAACACGCGTTGGAATTTTACCTTCAGAATCAGAAAGCATACTAGAACGACCTTCTAATTGAATCGAAAATGTCTTGAAAAGTACGACTATAAGAATAGCTGCAAATCCTAGATAAACTATGACTGCTCTTATATATATACCTCTTCTTTCGTTCATTAATCTTTCTTTTTAATTCGAATCACTTTTGTAGGATTCACCGTTTCATGCAATCCTCTTGGCCCTAATTTTTGAATCAGTTTGTCTCGTCTTGTTTCTTCTTCCAAGGCCGCTTTTGTTTCTACATAATTTGCAGATAATTCATTCAATTCAACTTGTGCTTTATCAGCATCTTTTGATAATTGTTTTCCGTAATAGCCTTTTCCAACCAACAACAACAACAAAAGGATAATGAAGAAAATGAAACTTAAATTATTCAATACAAAACCCTTCGTTAAGAATTCTCCGTTCAATATTTGAATCAAAGCATTCGGACGTTTCTTTTTTGAAGCCGTTGGCGCTTTTTTCTTCGCTTTTTTTGGCTCTTGCTTTTTTTGTTCTTCGTGAGCCGTATCTTTATCTATGTACTCGTTATCCATCATTTCGAACTGCTATTCTCAATTTTGCGCTTCGAGCTCTCGAATTTCTTTCTATCTCTTCTTCATCTGGAGAAATTGGATGTCTAATAACCTCGGTAAAAGGTTTTAAAACATTTCCGTAAAAATCTTTTTTAATTTCTCCTTCTATCGAACCACGTTTCATGTAATTTTTCACCAATCGATCTTCCAAAGAATGGTAGGACATCACGACTAATTTCCCACCTGGTGCTAAAACATCTGCTGTTTGATTTAAGAATCTTTCCAAAACATCAATTTCTCTATTCACTTCTATTCTAAGTGCTTGAAATACTTGTGCGAAAAATCGATTCTCTTTGTGTTTAGGAGCACAAGATGCTAACACATCCATCAATTCTCCTGTAGTTTTTATTTTCTTATTTTCTCGTGCCATTACAATTGTACAAGCAACTTTGTAGGCATTTTGAAGTTCGCCATACATTCTGAAAATTTTTGTCAAATCGTGATCTGAGTAATCTTTGATGATTGTTCTTGCTGTCACATCACCCGATTGATTCATTCTCATGTCCAATGGATCATTTGTACGAATAGAAAAACCTCTATTACCTGCATCAAACTGATGAGAAGAAACTCCTAAATCAGCTAAAATTCCGTCCACTTTAGGAAAACCCATCATTTTCAAGTGATTAGAAATAAAAGAGAAATTTGAAGCTACGAAATGGAAGTTATCAGCTTCCCAAGCATTTTTACGTGCGTCAGGATCTTGATCAAAAACGATTAATCGTCCTTTTGAAGAAAGTTGTTTGAAAATTTCGCGAGAATGCCCACCTCCCCCGAAAGTTACATCCACATATATCCCGTCTGGATTAATAGCTAATCCATCGAGACATTGTTGCAACATTACCGGTACATGGTATTCTTCTTGTTTATTCGTCGTCGTCATTTAAGTCACCCATTACTTCATCCGCCAAATCAGCGAAATCTGCCATGTTTCCTTCGATCATTTCGAAGTATTTAGACTTATCCCAAATTTCAATACGATCATTGTAAGCAATGATCATTGCGTCTTTTTCCAAACCTACACGCTCAATGTGTGTTACAGGAACATGAATTCTACCTACACTGTCCAAAGAAACTGATTTAGCTCCTTGATGAAACAAACGGTAAAACATTCTGTTTTTAGGTTTGAACAAGTTCATTTTAGAAAGTTTAGCACTTATTTTCTCCCATTCATTCATTGGGTAAAGCGTTAAACAATCCTCAAAACCTTTATTCAACATGAAATTTTCTTGGGCAGCAGGAGACAGTTGCTTCCGTAATCCGGAAGGAAATAAGAAACGCCCTTTGGCATCCAACTTAACTTCAAATTCTCCTACTAGTCCTATCATAGCATTATAACGAGTAAAAGTAGTAGTTTCTTACCACTTTTTACCACCAATAAACACATTGTTGATAAGTTCTAACGAGCAACGAATAGAAAGGTTACAAAAAGTCGAAAAATAGATCAGCCATATCAAGGATTTAAAGAAAAATATAGGTCGTGGTAAAAAGTGGGAGATATTTACTCCATGTTGATAAAATTGTTAATTTTATCAAATGAAACAGGATACAAAAAACTGGGTATTATTACTTATTCTTTCTTGTGTATGGGGAAGTTCTTTTATTTTGATGAAAAGAGGAATGTTCACTTTAAACGGCGATGCTATCTTTTCTGATTCTCAAGTTGCGGCTCTTAGAATATCAATAGCTGGGATTGTACTTCTACCTTTTGCGTTAAAAAGTTTAAAGCAGATTCAATCATTTCGTGAATTCCTTTTATTAGCAATTGTTGGACTTTGTGGGAACTTTTTTCCCGCCTATCTTTTTACTTTTGCCGAAACGGGTGTATCTTCCGGATATGCAGGAATGTTAAACAGTTTTACACCCATTTTCTCAATGATTATTGGTTTACTCATTTTTAAAAACAAATTAACACCAATTCAACTTTTAGGATTATTTATTGGCACAATCGGAATTGTACTATTAGTTCTTTCAGGCAATAGCAACGATTTAAAAATGACAGGATCATCCTTTCATGTATTCGCAATAGTACTCGCAACTCTATTTTACGCAATCAGCTTAAACACAATAAAATACACTCTTCAAAAATTTAAAGCGATTGAAATTACAGCACTCGCATTGTTCATTGTTTTAATACCTTCAATTCTATCAGCAATTCAATTAGACACACTTTCAACCATTCAAACAAATCCAAACGCATTAGAAGGACTTGGTTTTATTGCTGTTTTGAGTATTGTTGGCACTGCGTTGGCTTTGCTTTTATTTAACCAACTTATCTCTTCATCTTCTACGCTTTTTGCAAGTAGTGTAACTTATTTCATTCCAATCGTGGCTGTTTTTATCGGAGTTGGATTTGGAGAAGGTATTAATATAGCTCAAGTTGGTGCAATGCTACTTGTGTTGTTGGGTGTATTTATTGCTAACTATTGGAATTCGATTTTTAAAACTAAAAAAAACGAAACACTACTTTAGAAAGTTCAAAAAACAGCTAAAAACAAGAATAAAAAGATAGTTTCCACTATCTTTGAAAAAAAGAATTTCAAAGTAATGAAAGCAAAGTCCCCAATTGGTATTTTTGATTCTGGCTATGGTGGTTTAACCATTCTTTCTGATATTCAAAAAAGATTGCCACAATACGATTATTTGTATTTAGGAGATAATGCGCGTGCTCCCTACGGAACAAGGTCGTTTGATTTAGTTTATGAATTCACTCTTCAAGCTGTAAACAAGTTGTTTGACAGAGGTTGTGAACTCGTAATTCTTGCCTGCAATACGGCATCTGCAAAAGCATTGCGTTCAATTCAGCAAAATGATTTACCATCTATAAGTCCTAATAAAAGAGTGCTTGGAGTAATCAGACCAAGTACAGAAATAATAGGTGAATTTTCGACAACAAATCATGTTGGAATACTGGCTACCGATGGCACTGTAAAATCTAATTCTTATCCGATTGAAATTCATAAATTTTCCCCACAAACTGTTGTTTCTCAACTCGCTTGTCCGATGTGGGTGCCATTAATTGAAAACGGAAAATACGATTCTGAGGCTGGAAAACTATTTATAAAAGAGGATGTGGAAAAACTATTAAGCCTTGATAATCAGATAGATATAATAATTTTAGGTTGTACACACTACCCTATTGTTAAGTCATATATAGAATCGATTGTACCTTCATCTATTAAAATAATTGCTCAAGGTCCGATTATCGCTGAAAAATTAGAAGATTATTTAGCACGTCACCCAGAAATAGAATCTACATGTTCTAAAAATGGTAAGGTTCACTTTTTGACGACAGAGAATAATTTAGATTTTGATGTTAATGCTTCGCATTTTTTGGGGAAAACAGTTGTTTCGGAACATATTAAATTTTAAATATGAAAATGGTTCAATTACACAAACACCTTTGAACCTTCTGAACAATTTTGGCAAATATCTATGGCATTTCGATTCGTTAAAATTGCTTTTCGAAAATTCTGATACTTTTTGCTTTTCCAAATAGATCTAAAATCTGTTGTTGCAACTGAACCTAAAACATGCTGTGCATCTTTATCAAAACAACAAGGCACAACACTACCATTCCAGGTTAGAACAGTACTTGACCACATTCTCCAACAATGATTCCCCGTTTCATATTTTAAGACGTATGTGCCGTCATTTTTACGTTTATATCTGGAATATTCTTCACTTTCTGGCATCAATGGATTTCCATATTTGAAATCATATAGTTGAGCAGTTTTCAATCTCACCTCATCGATTTGTAATTCATTTGCCAACTGAAAAACTGCTTTAACTTCATGTTCGTTTGGCTTAACTACCAGAAACTGAAAAATTAAGTGGGGAGTTTTCGAATTCAGCTTATTTTTTGCTTCCACCATTAACTTCGAAGCTTCGATTACTTTATCTAATCTTCCATGAACACGATAGCTTTCATAGGTTTCTTGTGTGAGCCCGTCAATAGAAATAATTAATCGATCCAATCCAGATTTCACGATTTCTTCAGCTTTCGATTTATCAATAAAATGTGCATTGGTAGAGGTTGCTGTATAAATTTTATTTCTCTTTGCTTCTTTTATTAGTTCTAAAAACTGAGGATGTAAAAAAGGCTCTCCTTGAAAGTAATAATTAATGTAAAATACTTGACTGCCAATATTTTGCAAAATATCTCTATGAAAATCAAGATCTAATTTACCCGTTTCTCTCGTGAATTTTTTTAGTCCACTAGGGCATTCCGGACAACCTAAATTACAGGCAGTCGTTGGCTCGATAGACAACGCATAAGGACTTCCCCACAGAATTGGTTTCTTTAAAATTCGAGACAAATAATAAGAAATTTTCAATAGGGAAATGTTTAAAATACGCTTGAATGAAACGTGCTTTAAAATTTGAAATGAATCTATGTTTACAGACATTCTTCAAAGTTAACCACAAATTGGAATAATTTTAAAAAAATAAAACGATTATAGACACCTCTAAATTCAGTAACAGTAAAGTTTCATAAGATTAGTGCCTAATTTTCAGCATTCTCTTTTACGATATTCGAAGTTAAATGAGGGTAGTCTTTAATAACTTTTTATTTATTCCCCTGTATTAAATACCAATCCACCCAGCTATCCATTTGTTTTACGGAATTTGGTCGTAAAATAATTTCTCTTTTACTGTCTAACAGATACATTGTTGGTGTACCGAAGACGTAATAATCTTTCACGATTTTGCTGTCCCATTTCTTATAGTCGCAGGTGGAGATGAACGGAAAAATTTTAATGAAACTTTTGTACATTTCTTTGTCCACATCAAGGGAAACAAATACCACTTCAACACCTTGTGATTTCCATTTTGCATACAATTTCACAATT
>Ga0105055_10000656_pt1 | contig 54897 bp, 33 predicted proteins | sample BON03_FD_78090 | JGI IMG/M metagenome (GOLD analysis project Ga0105055, IMG submission 78090) | Freshwater microbial communities from Lake Bonney liftoff mats and glacier meltwater in Antarctica - BON-03 | ecosystem: Environmental > Aquatic > Freshwater > Ice > Glacier meltwater | place: Lake... | reverse complement strand
CATTATATTTCTCCTGATGTAATTTAATTGCATCCCTCGACTTGACAGCTATGTCGCCTGCAAACGCGTTCCATGAAGTAGCTACTAAAGTATTTAAAAATACTTTATACATTGATGTTCCTTTTTTTAAAGTGGTTTGAAATTTCTCATCGGAGGCATATCATCATATCCTTCCGATTGCACTGGCAGTGTAGTTCTACGGCGTCGTTTTCCTTTTTCACCCAGGATGTGCTTTGTACTATCCTCCTTGTTCAACAAACTACAGTCCAACCGCACTACACCAATTCGATATCTACTCAATAAACGTCGGGCAAATTTCGAATGATTGATGAAGTCAAACTCAGCTGTACCATCTGACCCAGCATATGCTAATAGAATTTCTACACCACCCGGATGTCTTGCTCCCTTATCCATTGCTGCATATCTGGTGAGATTGTAAACCCCACCATCAATGATCATCCACATATCTTTCAAAGTGTGATGAAAAGATACTTCCTCCACGCTGTATTCTATTTCGGTGGTACGCACGCTTTTTGGGACAGTCTTTTGGTCTGGCTCATAAGGTTCCAATTTCAAATCAAGTTGATGGCCTACTACCAGAGTACCTGCGTCATTGATGGTTGGGTGTATATCCACTGCATGATCGCCAGGTAGAATGCGGTACTTTTGCAAAAACATTGAAAGCACGGTGAGCATTTCAACATAAGCAAATTGTCTACCGAGACAAGCACGTTTGCCCAGTGCAAACGGACAATACATTCGCTGCTGTGGATCACGATCAGCATCAATAGATTTGTCTATCCATCGTTCTGGGACGAATTCATTTGGTCGATTCCATCCTTTCGGATTGTAGTGCAAACCAAAGAAGTTAATCACTGCACCAAATGTACTTTCTTCTTTAAACCTTGGACAAACTCCATCCTTGTGAGTCTCCGTCACCTCGCGAGTTACCATGGGAACAGTAGGAAACATTCGAAGCGTCTCCTTGATCACCGCTTGGAGATATTGCATATGAAATAACTTGTGCATTTGAGGCTCGCGATGACGACCCATAACGTTAATAACGTCTTGTCGCGCCCGTTCTTGAACATCAGGATTCTGTGAGAGATGATAGAGTACCATCGACATAGTATTAGAAGTCGTATCAAATCCAGCAAAGAAGAATATTGATAGAACTCCCAATAAATCATTGTCTGTGTTGAGTTTGTCTTCCAGAAGTTTGCTTATGACATCATCACCAGGGGTTTCCTTCTTGTTTTTAATCATAGTTTCGATCGTATCTACCAACAACCCTTGTCGTCGTTTCAATTCAGCGTTTCTTGGCGTAGGAATATCATCAAGAAATCTCATAGAATTGTTTTCTGGTCGGGCAATCATATCACCAATAATCCAGACTGCAGCATCAAACAGATTCTTATCCAGCTCATCCGATCTTTCATCGAAACCAATTCCGGTAATTAAAGTAGTTGCTACACTGTGCATTTCATCCACCACTTTAAACTTCTTCCCCTCTCCTGAACGATTCACCACTCGTCGGACGATTTCAAGAAACATGGTGTCATAATTGTCAACAGTCCGTTTCATTAGGGTCTCGTAAGCACGAACTCTCGTTCTAGCATATAAGTCGTCCTTGTGACTGTGCGAACTCAGAAAATCATAATTGCCTTTGTATCCTGTCAACCGACGGAATGCGCGGTAACCTCGCTCAGGTTTACTTGTATTCGATTCCTCCATGATCTCTCTCGCTACTTTGGGATCTTTGACTAGAATGAAATCGCGGAACATGCCACCTGCAATCCCATTACCCAGTCTTAAAACATCAGGCTGGTCGGAATGCATAAAAGTTCTGCAGATAGTTCCTCGCTTCACGAACTCCAAAACGGTGCCTCCGATTAGAGCCATGAAATTAGGTACCGGCACTGAAGGTGCATTTCTAATCCATGCTGGTTCACGCCACCATGCAATTTGCCTCCAGACCAAAAGAAAAACAAGAATCGCAATACCTCCTAAAGCAAACGCAGCGAAGAATCGAGTCACAACTCCAGCTACGGACTCATCTTTCAAAAGGATCCATAAGACATCCATTTCCAAAAGAGGTAATTCGGATGATATGCCCATAAATGTATCTATAAGACTACAGCACTTATCAAGTAAATAATAACTTGTCTTCAAACTTCAAATGCACTTTCGTTCAATGGAACCAAATGATCGTTTTGCAACGTAGGACAATGGTATGGGGGGCTATCTGCTTTTGAATCAGATACTGGGGGCCTACCCTTCTTTTCCCATGCATGTGGTGGGGGCTAGCCTTCTTTCGGGTGATTGATGTAAAGCCGAGTGGATTCTTAGAATTGAAATCGGATCAGAAACAGCTTTCTAGTTTCTCCAACTGCGATGCTTCAGTCTCTTCTTTTGTTGTCATTAGTTGTGCAGTTGTCACTGGGCGCATGGACAATGATAGAGACATCGAATCCTCCTTCGAGGTCCGAAGGCTTCATGGGTGCTTCCGAAAGTCTGGGATCTCTCGTTCTTTTTGGGGGTCGTAATGATGGTGGTACACCCATGAATGATTTATGGCTCTTCTCTCCGTCGACCGTGGGTTGGTCCAGAGTGATACCTGCAGTAGGGGACCTTCCTCAACCTCGCTTTTCGTTCAATGCGGGAGTGGTTGGAGATACGTTGTACATTTTTGGCGGCGAACTTCAAAACAAAGATAGACTAAACGATGTTTGGTCGGCGAACTTGTCTACTGGTGTGTGGACACTGCACACTCCTTTAACTGATATGGTTCCACAAGCCAGATATGGGGCTGCAGGAGGAACTGTTTCCATCCCAGACCCAACTACGAACATATCAGAAGTGTTCTTGATAGTTTCACATGGATTTGACACCGAACGCTTTGATGATAGCTTTGTGTTCTCTTTTTCCACCAGTGCTTGGACTCAAGTGTCGATTGATTCTGACATCCCATTTGCTCGATGCTTAGTCAGCTCGTCAACTGCAATAACTGAAAATACCGTGACATTAGCGATGATGGGTGGTTGTGGTTCGGGGGGCTATGGTCCATGCCCTAGCTCTCAGCTCTATACATTATCTATTCCGAACGTTGGCTCCCAGGTTGGATTGACAGGAAGTTGGGTGCTTGAAAGCGAGTCTTGCTTGAATGCCAGAAACTACGGCGTTATGACAACGGTGAATCAGTCAATATTTGTTCAGTATGGAGGAGCTGGAGGAGTATTAGTCAAGCAAGATCAAGTCGGGCAAGTCAATATACTTAATGGAAATTCAGTTTCTCAGAGGATTTATCCACAAGGCGGAGAGCAGCCTACCGGTACCAGTAGTGCTTCTAGTATGGCTTACTTGCAAGGGTTGTTATGGCTGCTTCCTGGTACAGATGGTGCTGAATTGTACAGTTTGGATCTTGCAAGTCCATTCACACTGGGAAGTTGTAACTCTGATCCCATTCCAGCTTGGCGAACAGCACACGGAGTTCTGATGGCATTGTCATGGGGGTTTCTTCTTCCTATCGGCGTCTTTATTGCTCGATTTGGGAGACACTGGAACCCCCGATGGTTCAAATTGCATAGGGGTTTTCAGATGTTTGGGGTTTTGTTGATGACATTTGGGTTTGTAATCGCTATCCTCATGGTGAGCACGGCCAAATTCGGTACTATTCATGCATATATCGGAATTATCGTGACGTTTTTCGGACTGTCTCAAATTTTGAACGGGTTGTTTCGGCCCCACGTTACAGCAGATGATGGCCCCAAATCTAAACAGAGAATCATTTGGGAGTATTTTCACAAGTATTGTGGAAGACTGGCATTAGTTCTCGGGCTTATTAATCCGTTTTGGGGTATCATTTATTTGTCTGGTTCATCAAGTGCAGGTTTTATCGTGTATTCCGTTTGGTTTTCTCTATACGTGGTGGCTTGGACGATATTAACTATGTCAGGGCTACCCGAGAGGTCCTATTCTTCATCCGTGATTCAAAAGAAAATTGGCTGCTTCGTTCCGAAACTGAATGACAGCTTTGAGCGGAACAAAGATGGTGATCACATCGAAATGAGTTAATGGTCATAATTTATTAAATCAATAAAAACATTTAAACACGCTATGCTCCTCCTAACAGGACTATTCAGGTTCTTCGGCATTTTGCACGATATGCTAACTTGGTGGATTCTGTTGGTGAACGGGTGTACAATTTCAATTCTTCTGGTAACGGGAAATTCTTAGATGCTCATTTCCGTGGTTCTATTGCAGTTAATGGGTCCAGGCGGGACTTCAATTTAGGTGCAGATGTTTCCTTTGTTGATCCATTTGCGAAATCTCATGAAAACTTATCACCTGACGAGGTTTTAGTTTCGAAGGAGGACCTAAGGAAGTTGAAGTATCAAAAATTTGCGACAGGTTCTGGTCATATTTTGATTCCTTTCATTATTGGCAATGGTGCTGGATGGGGTACGGATACGAGGATACTATTGCAGACATTTTTGGTAGGAATGCGAGATCATTTTGATGATGCAGAGAGAGGAACATCAATGTATAAAGTCTTTTTAAATACTTTAGTGGCTACTTCATGGAACGCGTTTGCAGGTGACATAGTTGTCAAGTCGAGGGATGCAATTAAATTACATCAGGAGAAATATAATGCAAATTCAGTGATTCCACATAATGTTCTTGCTTCTGATTACCTCAAGGATTGCCATCAGGCTCTTTTCTTTCAACAGGATACTCTTGTTTATTAAATTAAGAAATTAACATTTGATGGCTTTTATCCACTACTAGTAGTGCTTTAAAAAATCGATTCTTGTTGTGTTTAAAACAGTTTTAATGCTAATTTAGTAAAAGGCAGCCCCAACAGTAGCCACCTAGGGGACAATTGATTAATATATGCTGCATAAACGCCAATGGAAGACTCTTTTGGTTCAACTTCCCAACCATGATAATTTAAAAACTTCACAACACTTTGATCACCTTTCGTAATTTCAGGAATGTACAAACGTTTGAAATCTCTCTTCCACCAATCTGTAGAACTTCCATTTGTGAAATCGTACTTGTATATAAAAGCACGAACGATATCCACGCCATCATCCGGCTCCAACCCCATCAGTCTCAAAAGTGAAGGCTTCTGTTGAACTAATTTATGGGCCAGATGAATGGTCCATGGAGATGTATTGTAATCTCCGAGGGCGGCAAACCACATCTGCCAATCCAATCGAGGTTGGTGGGGCGCGATCCAATCGGGAGACCTTGCCACATCACCAGGTTTGTACCTGAAATCAATCTCCTTCCAACCGACATCTTTGAAATGCAGCTCAAATACTACTTCCGGTCGTGATACAATACCTGCTTCCACACCAGTCATTCTGCGGAATAAACCGTATGAAGAAACGCACCCGAATTTTGACGCTATTTGATATAACGATACTAAATTCTCACTACAAGGAAACTTGACCAAGGATGCGAAGGGAACGTAACACAGCATACACCAGACGCAAAGGATGACACAGAATACCAATGTCAAGGAGGTGCTTGCTAACTGCTTGACAAACTTGAACGAAATACCTTCACAGAAAGTGACTAGTAGGTTTTTCGCAGACGGAATTATCGACAGCAAGCAATACCAAATCGTAGAGATACCGACATACATTTTAATGAATTGTATTGAAAGTTTCAAATGGTCTTCAAAATGATTCATGATGAGCTTGATTGGAAATTCGTTGCCTTCTACTACAATTTCAAACATGAATGCCAAGCAGTAATAAGTCGATATTCCGGAATACAGGAGCACGATAATAACACTCGTATTACTTTTCATCGTTCTTTCTATATATTGAATTACCGACTCTTTTTTTGTCGATTTAAAAAACGGACCTGGATCTGCGAGGTGAACACACAATAGAATAGTCAGCAAATTAAAAAAATTGTAGTTCCCGGTGATCAATATAAGCACTTGAAGAAATACCTGTAAAGCACAAGCACATAAACGAACCGATTCGAATGGAGACAAAATCCAAATTGTCAAAGGCAACTCGATGATCAAAGTCGCAGCAACCGACAATCGGTGCATCATCGCTGGGGCCTGATGTGCCCACCATGCCATTGGGGTGGGCAGACATTGAGTAGCGTAATGGAAATTCAAGGCTGTTAATCCCAACCAAGTGGAACATCCGCTTTGAAGTTTAACCACACCGCTCAAGAACATCAACTTGAAAAGCAACAAACGAAGTGCCCACAATGAAAGATCTCGACAAAGGTTTGAGGAATGAAATATAAATAAGAATCCAGTTTCTAAGAGAAGGATGTCCCATTGAAATTGCATGAAAACCCTGCCTACTTGAAAAAGAGAAAGATACATGGCCCACAAACAGAAGAACATTGGTGGACGCTGCAAACCGTCCACAAAAAAAACCAATGCACTTAGAAAACTTCCAGCTGCAGCAACCATAAAACATGCCATATCGATATCCTCGAACATCATCCATTTCATTAATGTGGAATCACTGCTACTTGCAATCCAAGAGCTCACTGGCTGGAGACCATCACTGTAATTTAATCAGAATCTCAACGTAACGGAGCTAGTAATACTGACCTTGCAAAAAGTCCATCCCATTGCAGGAGTATGCTTGTAAAAGCAAAGTAATATACCAAGCACATGAGATCGCCAAAAAATAGTCCCATTTTCCTTCTCACTCTGGGATGTGATGGTTTCAAACACAAGTCAAGTGGAAGCGAGGGGGGCTCACTGTTTTTAAAGGTCGGACATCGATGAGTCGCGAGGTTTGTGTGATAGGCTACGCGAGGACGCCGATAGGTGGATTCGGAGGTGCACTCAAGGGGTTTAAAGCTCCTGAGTTGGGAACCATTGCAATCAAGGCTGCAATAGATCGAGCATGTATCTCGGAGAATGATGTCGATGAAGTTTTCATGGGCAATGTTGTCAGTGCTGGTCAGGGTCAAGCTCCGGCTCGGCAAGCTGCGTTGGATGCAGGAATACCAGTGTCTTGTCCCGCCACCACAATCAACAAGGTGTGTGCCAGTGGTATGAAAGCGACGGCATTGGGGGCAATGATGATTCGATCTGGTGACTCGGAGGTTGTTGTAACGGGAGGGTTCGAGTCCATGACTAATATTCCTTTCTATTCTAAATCAACACGATTGGGAAATAAATTGGGTGATAGCATTTTGGAAGATGGGTTGGGTTGCGATGGTCTGCGCGATAGACTTACTGGAGAACCGATGGGATGCTCAGGAACTGTAAGTCCTTGTTTTTAATTGCTACTATCTTATTGTTGAAATATATAGTTGTGTGCGGTTGAAAATGAAATCTCGAGAGAAGACCAAGATCGATATTCTGCTCGAAGCTACCAACGAGCGATTGATGCGACAAAACAAGGTAAATTCAACAAGGAGATTGTTCCAATTGAGATTTCTTCTCGTGGTAAATCTTCCACAATGTACCAGGATGAAGAACCGTTTGCAAGGCGTGTTTCTTATGACATGCTTAAGCAACTGCCTGCTGCGTTCAAATTGCCAAAGGATTGTCCTAAAGAGTACTATCAATCTGCGCATGCATCCTCAGTTACAGCAGGTAGCTCCAGCGTCATTTCTGACGGAGCAGCAGCACTTGTTCTATGTAGTCGATCATTTGCAGAAAGCAAGGGAATACCGGTAATCGCGGTAATTGAAAACTGGGCTGATGCTGCAGTGGTCCCGGCAAGGTTTCCTGAAGCTCCAATTGTGGCGATGACTAAAGTGATGAAGAAAGCCAATGTCACTGTCCAGGATGTGGATTTGTTTGAAGTCAATGAAGCATTCTCAGTTGTGCCGCTGATTGCCTCAAAACACCTTGGGATTGATCAGGATAAGATGAATATTTATGGAGGTGCAATCTCGATAGGACATCCACTTGGATGCTCTGGGGCAAGAATTATTTGCACCATGATTTCAGCTTTGACGCAAGAAAACAAATCTCTTGGCTGCCTTGGAATATGCAATGGAGGTGGAGGAGCTGGAGCCATGCTTATACGAAATGCGGCTATTCAATCAGCTTTATAAGGATTTCATATTCGTTTCTAGATCCGTATTTGAAAAATAAAGAGAATTTCATCACGATCACTTCTTACAACAATGATACAACTGTACTATTAACGAATTCGAATTTGTCGGAAAAGACATACTTTTGTATTTATCATTGTAGTACACATTTCTTTGTACTAGGGACGTATTTACTAAAGACCAACAACGATGTTTGGGATTCGTCGCTCGACCCCTAGTACATGGAGAACCCTATGCAAGAAACGCTTCTCCACTGCAGCTGAGGTTGAAGCCAACACCAGTCCTCGTGTTCGATTTGCTATGATATCAGCTGCCGTCACCTCCGTAAGTTTAGGTACAGCATCGTACTTGCTGCAAACCAACCAAGATCTATTCATGACTGCGGTTCGGGAATACCCGGTTGTCGTAGACACATTAGGGCCATGGATTGGTCTTCCAGTTGATAAAGAGACGGGGCATGTAGATGGCGAAGCGCTATTTGGTGTTCCCACGGCGAAGAAAGTAGGCGATAATGTGAGAGTGGCTTGTGAGCTCCTCTCTGGTAAAGTGGTTGTTGTTGAAATAGATGACGTGGATGCGGATATCAGTTTCATTGACTTGGTGTTGTTGCAGACTTTACAAACCAAGGACTTGACGGAGGATCCGGTGGTGAGTTTCTATTTTGTGGACCATGATGATCCTCGTAGTTCAGTTGCAATTGAGAAAACTGCCATTGGAGTTCCACCGTTGCCACAGGACATTCCTAGAATAGGATACTGTAATGAATTATTGTATATCTGCAGAGAAAGAGAAGCGAGAATACAATCATTCTTGGCTCAGGCCAGCGAACCGGCAGAAATTGCAAGCCTTAAACATACGCTCTTCCTCTTCGACATGCGGAAGCAAGAAATTAAGCAAACACGGAGGATGTCAAGATGGTAGATTCAACTAGTTGACGTTATTATAACTAGTTGACGTTATTTACATATATAGAAAGTAGCCACTAATCATATTAATCAAACATACGGAGGGGTTGTCTCATAAAAAAATCTCACAGCTAATTCTAAATATAAAAAGCCGATGTCTCATAGATTTAGGTTCAACTAGTGGACTTTATTCATTTATATATAAAAACAGGTTTTGGAAATAATTTCGTTGCCATTACATCATATTCAGTGGCTCTTTGATAATGTTTTGAAGTATCTGGACGCTTGTTGTTTGCTTCCGTATGTTTCCTGCTCGCGCCGATCTTCTAACTCCGTCGGGAAGTGCATCCTCACCAGCGAATCTAAAAGGAGGTGGCGGAGAGAAAGATTCAATGGTTGGCGTGGCGACAAGTAGGTCAAGGAGTTGAGGGGGCTCCGTACTGTACTGTTCGATATATGGGCTTTCAGTGTCATCACTCGAAGTTGGAATCTCTTTTCGAATTCTTTTCGCCAAATCACGCATGAATAATCTCTCCCAGCGTTTCTGAATAGCGTGTTCAGATCGTTTAGTCAAATACCGTCCAGCTATTTCAGGATAACTGAGATCTCTTTCTTTACAGCTGCGAAGTATCATGTCCTCCTCATCTGTCCATTCACGAGTCTTGGATCTTTGTAAACTTGCAAAACGCGATTTAACAGAATTTTCGGTGCGCCCTGGCAGGAGTTTGGCTATCTTGGTCCATTGACGACCAAATTGAGCTTGTAGATGGCACAAATGCCCATCTTCCTCAGGAGACCACGGACCATGGTTAATACTCGGATCTAACTTGAGTTTATAACGGTCTCTACATTGCTTGGACGTTCTGCCCACCACCATTGTTGCGACTGCCTTCCAATCGGTGCCATACGTATCAACCGCGCTTCTCATCACATCGTCTTCTTCTACAGACCAGGCACCCTTCACAAATTCTTCCTTCGCCCTCCCTGTATCACTATCATCATCAGAGAAAGAACGCTTCATCCTATCACGGCTCTCCTTAAGTTGCAACTTTTCAGCCCTTGCTACGATTTACCGTAACAGACCTTTCGCATGGGTCACTAAAAAACGGAGAACACAGTAGACCATGAGATCATTTGGGAACATGGCGATTGATAAGCTTCTCTCTCGCATCGCAGTTGAAGACGCGTTAAACTCTGATGCAACCATCTTGGTACTGTCACTCTTAATACCTTTCATCTTTGCGCTGCTGTTTTTTAGACATTGGCTTTTCAAAGACTATGAGATCAAGTCGATCGTCATTCAGCTGCTTTTTGCCTCCACATTTACATTTTCTATCAACATGCAATTACTCATCATATATGAAATTGTCCATATTATGAACATTAATTCTAGAAGAGTTATGTGGAAGATTGACCTCCACATTCTCATCATTTTACTCACGGTGGTCATTCCGATTGGCTTTTGCCTCAGTCTAGTTCGCCAACAGGGACGTTTTACCATCAGGTTCCAGATTATCCTAACTTGCGTTTTATACATGATCTTTTGGTACCTGTATATTTCACTTGGAACATACTTCCCGCAGATACAGGACGATGAGATGGTTGTGTCAACTAATGTGTTTGATTTCATTGACGCGGTCCTTGACATTGAGATCGGTGTGGGTCGGCTTGGCGTTCTGGGAGTGGCTTCGATGGCAACATTATCCGGCTTTGGTGCAGTGGATAGTCCGTATAAAAGGCTCTCTTTCTTTCTACGTCCGTACAACGATAGAGAGATCGAACAGTTGGAGAGACGCGTATTGCATAATTTAAGGGAGATCTCCTCAAAGAAAAAGAGGTTGCTGATCATGAAAAGTAGAAATCATGGAATCCATGTCACCGATTCAAAAGATCATGCTTCAGGCAAAACGAAATACGTCTTTTTAGCGATTTTCTCTGCAGTAAAAGCTGCATCTAAATTCACAGTCAATCTTTTGACTGGAATGGATTTTAATACTGCTAGTTTTGAAGCACAGGAAATGGAACTTGTTCGAGAAATCAGTGCACTTGAAACTTTTCACCAAGAATTGTTTTTGGATATTGTTGAGATGCACAATGCAAGGCAAACATTTTTGTTTTCGAAATCCTTTTATGGGTCCTTTTACTTTTTACTGGGGTATCTATTTTCGGGATACTGCGTTTATAAATGCGTCATGGCAACCATTAACATTATCTTTAGTAGAGTTTCCCAGAAAGACCCAATTACCAGAGGGTTTGAGTTGATCCTGATGTTTTTCAACATTCAAGTTGATTTTGAATTTTGGTCTCAAGTTCTCTCGTTAATAATGGTGGGCATTCTCGTGTTTTCTTCCGTTCGTGGATTTCTCATTACCATTTCCAAGATATTTCACCATATATCCACCTCATTTTCCTCTCACACGGTGGCGTTGCTACTTGATCAAATGATGGGCATGTATTTTATATCTTCTACTTTACTAATGAGAATGAATCTACCCCCTGAATACAGACAAGTAGTAACAGAAGTATTAGGAGGGGACTTGCACTTCAGTTTTTACCACCTTTTCTTCGACAGGATATTCCTAGCTAGTGCTATAATGACGTTTTGTGCATTGTATATCCTTGACAAGCAAAAGCGTGACAGAACGAAAGGCCACACATTTGAAGATAAATTCGCCTAAGATATCGATCCATTAAATACCATCGACAAACAACGGTTCGATACTTTAATAAATATGGGTAAGGTTCTACATTCGTGAATAATTGGTTTCACTTGGTTCGGATGACAAGTTGCTTTCCCATCGGTACCCGCCGCGTCCCAATGGAAGCTTGCAATGAATTCTTCGTCTGTCTCCATTCTTACCGGGATATTCAGGATGCTCTTCATCTCCGGGATAGGCTAAAGACATCTCCTGATACTCTGTGACACCTACTGCTTGTGGTTGGATAGGTAATCTACGAGACATAGACCTGGATGCTGCAATCACTTCATTTACACTTTTGAATTCCTTCAATGTATTTAGCACGAAAAATTGAGGAGGCATCATTTGTAGATCTCCCTTGCTATTCAATGCCAACGCTTCATGAGGATCGATCCAGGTGTCTGTTGGAATATTTTAACGCATTTCAAAATTTTGAATTTCCTGCTTACATTTTACAGTTTCGCCGCCATCTATGGAAATATTGGCATCATCAACGAAGGCTACGAAAAAGTTGGTGGTAAATCGGCGTTTCTCGATCACAGGCTACGACTCATTTAACAACGATAGCAGTTGGACAACAAATTCAACTCACCGTAGTAAAAGTAACCCAATAATGAAGACTAGAGACCGCAGGAACTGCGTTCAAGTGCTTCAACAGTGGTGCGAAATTGGAAGCGTTTTCATGGACTAAATGTTGCCATTTCACGTTATTCTCCGAGTCCAGTCGTACTGCATGTGACATGTTCGGGTCATTTCTGTTGGGAACCAAAAGTACACCTGCTTCTTCGAAAAGCTCTCTCAGTCCGGTTATCTTACTCACAGCATCGCGGTCTTTTATAAAAGGAATTGCGTCTTGCTCGTCTTTGTCCTCGTGGACACCGCCAGGGAAAACGAACATGGATGAAAAAGAATTCATTGTAGAAGAGCGCTGTGCCATGAGAACTTGGAACTTGGAAATACCATTGCACTTGGCAGGACGTAGTAGCACCACTGAAGCTGACAGTCGAGGATGCATCGTGTGTTTTGATGGTCGGAATGACCTTTTGTTTGAAAATGTAGTTCAAAATCCTTTTTTCCTTGATGCTGTTTTAATTAAACGATTGGATTGAATTATATAAAAATGGACAATTTGGTTCAAGGGTGAGCGATTTATGTACACTAGAATCGCTCCAGTACTTTAGTTTATAGATTATAGACTTGTATTACTATTTAACGAGATTTATGAGTCTAGATCACTTGAAAATTTGTAGTTAAGTGGTGATTGTATTTTCCTCATTAGTTATAGATATATAGTCCTGAAGGAATAATAATTATACCAGGTAATTATACAAGAAAGAAAAAATTAGAAACTTGTACATTTGGTCTTGCACAGCTGTATTTTGGAAATTTTGTAAAAGCAACCATTATTAGATTCTTGTTTCTGAACCAGATTCGGGACTGGAGATAATCTCAGTACTGGTCATCGATGGCTGGCGAAAGTTCAGTTTGTCATTCAAGTTTAAGGAATCATTGAAGAGATTCAAATTCGCTTGTGCTTGCATGGCTGCGTAGGCATATAGGACAGACCCAGATCCTGCCCCTATATTAGGCATATTGGGAGGCAGGCGAATAAGTCCTGCTGAAGCCGCATGCACAGCCTGATCAGAAATTGTTCGTTGAGAAGTAACATGCAACTGGAGTAATTGTTCGAGTTGCTTTTGCTGCCGAACTAGCTGACTTTCCAGAATGTTGATTCGCACCACGTTTTTCTTGACTTCTTCTGTTAGATTACTAGTAGCATCTTTGGGAACATGATCCAGCTGAAAACCATCAGTGTGAGACACCGTCTTCTTGTTGGGTACCTGTGCAATTGGAGCATCATCGGCTTTTCTCTTCTTCTTCTCTAATGTGTTGTGTGCGCGACAATGGTCACTTCCTCCTCGTGCACTTTTAGTACAACCAAGAGCCAAGCATCTTCTTCCTCCACCATGACTAATACAAAAGTCAGTGATTCCGACTGCCGATTTCATGCATTTTTCCACGTTGCATCTCTTTCCTCCCCCGTGACCAATACAAAAATCGGTTTTTCCTCGTGCGCTTTTAGTGCAACCCGCGCTTAAACACCGTTTTCCTCCCCCATGAGCTTTGCAAAAGTTGGTCGATCCTTGCGCTGATTTGTCACAATTTTCAAATTGACATCGACGACCGCCACCATGGCTCTTGCATCGTGTTGTTCGTCCTTGCGCGCTTTTAGTGCATCCTTCCTCTTGACATCTTCTTCCTCCTCCGTGAGCAACACACAACTTGGTGGAACCTTCAGCTGAACGGTCACAGTTATCGTTCTGGCAACGCTTACCGCCTCCGTGCGCTTTGCAAAACGTCGTTTGACCTTGTGCAGCTTTTGTACATCCGGATACATGCTGGCACTTTTTGCCTCCACCATGCAAGATGCATACTGATAAGTTAGATACTGAAGTTCGGAAGCATAGAGGGACTTCGCAGGGATATCCACCACCGTGATAAGTACAGAACTCAGCATTGCCGCGAACAGCTCTGTCACAGCTAACAAAGCGACACAGCTGTCGATTCACACAAGATACTGTAGCGTTATGCAATGCGCAATGAGTGGTACCGTCTACGTTCAGCTGATTGCATAATGGCTCTTTGCACTTCATTGCTTCAGATGCGTGAGCTTGACAGAAAAATGAGTTTGAAGAGCATAATTTACGGCAGCCATCAGCATGACAGCAAAACTGGGCTAGATTAGGAATGTACTTGAACGGAGGTTGTACCATGTGCAAGGAGTTTAAGATTGCAGATGTTGGACTCTCTTTGCTTCCAATATAGGATTCTGAAGAACCAGCCATTTGACAAGTCGGAGCATTCTTTTTCATAGAATTTCTTCGAAAACTAGTCAACTACTCGCGAAACGTGAGACAGTTTCAAACAATGATATTTGTCCAAGTGTATATAGAATTATCTGCAATGCCTAAAGTCGCCTCTATTGCCTTCGTAGTACTTGTACTTGACAGTGATAGGTTGCCGGAAGTCCTTCTTAGGCTGAGCTCTGAAGCTACTCTTTCACTACACCAAAAATGAAACGATTTGTTTTTCTAACAGTCGAGCATCTGTTGGAGCCCAAGGAATACTTGGGGTCGTAGTGGAATGTCAACGAAAACATTAACAGTGAATTCATTCATTCGCCACCGGAATATCAACAAATTCGCCACGTTTTCACCCGAGCTGTTAAAAGGCTTATCAATTAATCATAAGAGGCTCTAACACCTGAAGTGAAATATAACGGTGTCTTATTTGTGAATCAATTCCGATTTTTTAACAGCACTTGCTTCGCTCGACATTTCAGATAATACCGAATTTCCAATTTGGATACTCATTTCCAATTTGGATACTCATTTCAAGAATTTTTCCTGAAGGCTATCCAATTTTGCTCTTGATGAGCAATTAAAAAGTATTTAAACCATAATATTCGAAGCGTGCATGCATGCTGCATACAACTGTCAATTAGCTGGTCGCATCAAAATAAGCTAGTTACATGATGCAATGTTCGGACTATATTCATAGCCACATGGAATAGACAAGGTCTGCCAGTACAGCCTATCTATGTTTCTCTCGCGTGATCAGCTGTGATGCCGAACTTGGGAAGGTCCTTAGATTATTAAACAGGACCCTTAAATTCGGCACTTTCATAGTAGAACTTAGCTCAAGGACATGTATATAGTGATTTAAGTCAGGCAGCGTAATATGTACTTGCATTGATAGCAGACCGTACGATTCAAGGCTGCCAAAGACTAAACCTATTCCAAGGGTTGAAGAGCTGAAATCTATAGATTTTAGATAGTTTGGAAAACCAGTCTCAACGAAATCTATAGATTTTAGATAATTTGGAAAAACAGTCTCAACGAAATCTATAGATTTTAGATAGTTTGGAAAAACAGTTTCAACGAGCAACGGATTCAATTTTCCCTTGGGTCCAGTTTTTTCGAAGTAAATTATGCTTCTGCGCCAAAGGCGTCAACAGACTTTCCAAGTTCCAATCGAGATCATCGCCTTCAGACTTATGCTCTAAAGATAGTTTCATGATGCAAGCTTCAAGTCAATCGCGCCGTTTATCATTCTAGGTAGATTCTAGTTAGGCTGGTTCTATCCATATTACTGAACATACATTCTCTTACTCGATGTGGTTTTAAATATTTTTCAATTCTAATTCCGACGAAATATATCATAGCAAGTTTACAAAGTTCTTGAATTTAAAAACTTTACCTTGGCATAATGATTAATTAAATTTCAATTGTTTGCACAGATTCATGATTCCAGCTTGCTTGAATCATTTATTTGGCTTATATAAGTTATTCAGATTGATGATTTAGTCATAAAACTAAGAAAGAAATGATCAAACTATATAAATGTATATAGCTCGTAAATTATACACTTGGCTAATCGGCCTTTAACGTCATAGCGCTTTTAAATTTAACCTGGTAAGTAAAAGTTTACTATTTAGGCGGTGTATTTTTTGGTCAACCTTGCTTCCAACAGGTCTGACCAACCGCAGAATACCTTTTCAAATCATAGCTTCGTTATTCTCAAATATCCATGTCTAGCGAGTTGCGAATACGCATTTTAAAATAAATAAACTCTTCCAAAGAGCCTTCAACTTGTTTATTTATAATGTTGCAGTCGTCCTAACCTTAAGAGTAGCTCGGATTGATTATTTTGAGGGTACAGGTCTACTTTTCAAAACTTGCATAAAACTGTGATACTACTATCAATTAATGAACACCTAGTATGATGATGGATGATACATTTGAACCCGTCGAAATCATAATGGTAATGATCAATGTTCCTGTATATGTGAGCGTAGGAGTTCGAGAGCCGCGATTATCTTCTGAGCAACGATCGGATCTATACAGCGAGCAGGTTCTTTGGAACCTTCTGGTAAAAGAAAATTCATAACTTCTCGAGCATCTACCAGGGTTTTGTTTTGCTCCTGTGACAACGACATTTGAAATAGTTTACGACCAAACTTTTGTGGCTTGCTACTGATACGACAGGAAGCGGTAGTTGAATCAGAATCGTATTCACTATCAGTGGGTGACAGCCATCTAGCTACCTTATCTACGCGCGGTCTGAGTTCTCTTGTCGATGTAGTTGCTTTTGTGATCGAACCTCGACCTGGTGCATCCGAAGCAGGTGTACAAGGTTTCGAAGGTGTGTCATCCGAGGTTGAAGGCTTCGACTTCATTCTCTTCCGTAGCAATGCATTGTGGTGTTTCAGCTGATGTAACTTGGTTTCTAGAAGTGCTTCATTGTTTCCAGCCAAACAAACAAACGTTTCCGTTTCTGACGCTATGGCTTCTCTGATCGAAGCTGTTTGAGTATTCAGTTGGTATTTCGAAAAGTGGTTTATTGTAGCTTGGATACCTTTCGAATTACCAAGCATTGTCGACGATAGCAAACAGCGACCAACTTCCCCGAACGACTCCCTTAACTCACTCATTCTAGTATTAATGAGGGGGGCTTTCTAATCGTTTTTCAAAATAAATTCAAATTCCCTCAAAAGGACTTTCGAAAATCCCTCAAAAAAGGGTGGCGGATGGGTCCCCGCACACGCTTTCCGTAAACCAACTGGGTGTTGCTTCAACTCCCAATGGCGCCGACCCAACAGCCCCAATCGCGCAACTTGCAACTCGTACAAGTCCCGCTGCTCCTGAATCGAAGAAAAAGGAGGGGAAGTTCCAACCTCGATAGGAGTAAACAGATTGCCCCCAGTTTTACCCAGCATGCTGGCAAAGATGCCGAGGGCTGCTTTCAATGACCTACTTGTCTTACAACGTCCACGCTTGGGGGCTTTCTACAGTGAAGAAGAACTGATAAGTATTGGACGTGAGTTCAAAGACTTTCAATCTCAATTGCGTCATGAACCCGAATTCAAGGAAATGATTCTTGGACAGAACGGAATGGATTTTGAAGATGCATGGAGTCTTCTCCGAAAAAGCTATCCTTTGATGTGCCAGTTCTTTGGAGGACTTGCAAGTGTTTCCCCTGGAACTAGCACTGTTGAGTCCGACTTTTCTATCATTGGATATGAAAAAGACGATTATCGTCAAGCATTGACCAACTTTTCACTTGAAGGAATAATGCAATGCAAGCAGTTTGAGTTATTGGGCAAGATCATGCCACTCTTCAATAATAATTAATTATATATACCGGTTTTCATGCCACAATATAGGGGAATCCCTCAAATGCACAACGAAAGTTCCGGAATTTCCCTCAAATAGACTATTTGAGGGACTGTGAGGGAATTCCCTCAAATAAATAGGCCTGCATGTCTGGCAACAATTATTTGTTGCTTGGTGGTACTGATAAGGGAAGATTTAAAACTAAATAACACCACCTTTTGGAAATGCCAGCAACATCTTTTAGAAATTCCTGGAAAAATGGAAATATGGGAGCAACATCTTTTGTCATTTTCCCAAAAAATAATTGCTTGTTGATGAGTTGGCACATTCGGTTTACTTTCCGAATCTCTTTTTTCACTCCTTTTAAACTTGTTTCAACAACTGAGATTAATTAGACTAAATTAATAATTTGCGAAACGTGAGCCAGTGCCCCAATAGGCACAACTCGTTCTGGTCGTATGGATATATCGGTAACAGGAATGATCCATTCTGTAAACAAGTCCTTTTCAAATACTTGGGAGAACTTCGGGCTCCCTTGTTGCGCGTTTAACGCCATCACTATGCTTTCCATGTTGTTCTTGATACTTTCTAATTCAAATACTGACAGACGGGTTAAATACTCTTTCAAATCTTTCTTCTCTTCAACGGATAAACGAACTGTAAACCTTTCCAACGAAGCGCTTTTTATAAATTCGATAGTCTTCACATCATCAACCCATTTAAACTCCATAGAATCCATATTGAGAGCTATGGTGTCCAATCTACTTATTGCATTTTTGATAGTTGAAATAACATCTTTATCTTCCGTCTCCAGTAACCATTGCAAACACGAAATAGCATTTTGAACACCCTTGTAATGAACCAAGCCTACCAAATCCACCTCCAGCCTTTTTTCATTATTGACTAGACGGTTAAACTCCCCAATACCTATAGATATAACTTGATATGCAAACGACTCCTTTCCATCAATAAGTACATGAATCAATGGAGTGGCTTCACTTATAGGATCCACTGTGAATGCTTGACACTCAAAATTAGACCTCATATTAGAGAAATAATTCCAGCTAGAGATCAATTCTTCTCGTTCTTCAATGGACTTCAGACTGACGTCTAAATTATTACGATGAAGAGTCCCACTGCGTCCCAACGTGAGCTGCACCAAGACCCTTGCCAGGACCAGCATTGCTTGTAATGACTCTACCACTTGACTGTACTGTTTAAAGCGAGGAGACCGATCAATGAATTTCACTCGCCTCTGGGGTTTTAAATATTGCCATAAAAACTGGGAGTTCTTTTCTTCATCAGGGAGGTCTTCAATGGTCGATGTTCTTAATGGATAAAGGGAAAATAGTCGTCGGATTTCCTGGTCCATTTTACATTTCAAATGCGAAAGTATAGAATCGAAATCATCCTCAACGGGGCGAAATATAAATTGAAGCTCAACCTCGATTTGGTCGCGGTTGGCCAAGTGTTTACCTACGCTTAATGAGTTTTTACTCTTGATTTTAAGCATCGCTTCGAGAACCACTGCAAGATTTTTGACCAGCAGATGAGTAAGAACGATATCAACATCTGCAACAGAAGCTCCTAGAAGCTCTGCCAATTGATTCGCATAATGATTCACCGTATCTACTTTCATCATGCATATTCCAAGTAGTACCATGATAATTCGAAAACATACCGGAGAGATCTTACGGTTCGTATAATTCACTTGTAGCTGCTTGCAATCTTCTTCAGGAAACCCGGCAGTCACCGAGTCTTCCATAACTCCTTCTTGACCAACATTTAATGTATGCATCTGACCGCCAATCATCAAATGACACTCTGGGCACTTTGCACTTATCATCGCTTGCCCGCAGTCTCCAATGGCATACTGGTACCCACACTTGCATATGTTTAAAGAGGTTCCGCCTGCTAGATGCACCAATTTACGAGCATTCAAATCGGTAATCCCAGGTAGAATAGAATTTGAGAGTTCCTTTAATGGGTTCAAACACATCCACAATTGCCCAAATCCTGCAAGTGCGAAATTTTGTGAATGAAGCGTCACGGTGGTATCATCATTCAATGCACATTTTTTAACCATAGTGATGACACCAATAACGGTGGTTGGAATTTCGGCTTCGGGCCAAGCGTCCTGAACTGCTACGCTTAGTGGACAGAACTGATTCGTAACGCAAGACGCTGTTTCATTAAAATAATGATGCATCTCCATGGGAAGGACATGTTGAAGACAAGCAGCGCAACGAGAAAAATCACGTTCATTGAACTTTTCCACTGCTGCACGAAGAATGAAGTGATTCAAAGGAGTAGCGAGTTTATCAATCCTTCGATTAAGAATCCCCAGAAGAGCAGCAGTTTGTGAAATATCATGCTTGTTCAAATAGCTTTTCAACAGTATGCAATACACAGCGATGGCTTTGGGGGAAATAATTAACTCTTTCGATTTGAAAAGACTTTCCAGCGAATGATTTACAGTTTCCAGAGCCACGCATAGTATTCCTAGAAAAGGTTGGCATTCAAAATAACGTGCGCATTTGGCCAGCCATGCAACATCTATTTTGGAAAGCCAATCTAGCATTAATAACTTTGTACGCTCAAGATCGTGTTGCAAAAGATGAGCTAAAACCTGAGCTACCAGCAAATCCTCCTTATTTCTCATCAGATGGGACGCAAACAGAGAAAGGGCTTCCCGACTAAACCCATTGAAGTTCTTGCCTTCTTTGTTAGAAGAAATCAATGCATAGGTTCTGTGTAAACTATCAGTAGTCGTTTTCCCGGATGTTAAACATTCATATGAAACCAAAACACAACAATGCGATTGGAGCTTGGTACCGAGTAATCGAACACATTCAGACACCAAAGTAATATCAACATTTCGACTGCTCTCAAAAAGACTGTTTACGACTTGGGAAATATTTCGGTATTTAGGATCGATTTCCACTAGATGGACCAGTCGACAAATCGTTTCCATTACAAGTCTTTCGCGGTGGAAAGATCCGATAGCTTCTAAGATATCGAACTGTAAACTATGCTGAACAAGAAAATCCAGAACCGGTTCGGGGAAGATGTCAAGGCTGCATCGAAATGTCGTCCAATGCCACAATGCTCGAAGCATACATCTATTTCTAGTGTCTAAATTGACATACCAGTCACTCGTTAATTCCAGCACCTTTTCTAAAGCGCTCGTATTAGTAGCAAATACAATGGAAAAGTAAGGAACCAGCTGTGAAATCGGGTCTAGAAACGTACTGCTTATAGCTAACCTTTCTTTTGATTCTGCAAATGACGAGCTCCAAAAAGAACGAATCATTGCATCAAAGTTCACAAAACTACAGACAGTAGTAGGAGTAGCTTTGACAGCATATCCAAATCTACTCTGTAGAAACTCCTTTAATGAGGAAGAGTATTCTTCAAAGAACAGAGACTGGGTAGGAATCTTTTTTAGGCAACTGTGAATGATCTCCAATCGTGTTTTTAGTGGCTGCAATTCGCGCATCAACCGTTCCTTTATTGGCTCACTTTTGGCATATCTCAAGTATTCATCGATATGATTTTTCGTGACGGTATCCACTTCACTAGCTATATTGAGCTGATCCACAAAGGTCTTCATCTTTTCAACGGTGCAAAAGTCCAAAGGCCAAATTATCTTGACATCTTTTCTGGGTGAAGAACAGGTGCAAGCAAGTTCCTTCAAAGCAACCGGAATGATAAGGACGATTTTTAAATCGAGAGAGAGGTCGTCGTCCATCAATCGGAAGAGCAACCCCTGAAATTGTACTGGCGTCATTCCGAAACAAACAATCTCTTTTTCGTTTCTGGATGAAATGTCTTGAATGATATCGGATATCTCCTCCTCCGTTAACCACTTGCTTTTATTATCGATCGTCATTCTCGTTTGGACTATGAAATTGAACGGTCGATCACACTTTTGCAAAACTGTCTGCTTGTCGTCATGAGAACCATATGTGATAGTGGTCTCTTCCATGCACAAGGAAATATATTCTTCGGGAACCACTTTCTCTAATTCGCTGGAACTTATTCGATTAACGAATCCTAAGCGAGATTTTAAAGCAAGCGAAAGTTTCGGCATCGTTGGTCGATGGAAAAGAAAAAACAATTTCGATTGTGGCAGGACTTTGCAATAGGAAGTAAAGATACCAAGGGACAATGCAGCAGCAAAAGGTTCATTCAAATCCACGGTGTAATCCACATTCAAGACGGAATGCAATGAATCCAAAAGATGAATAGAAGGATTCACAACCAAAACGAGTTCCCCTGTTTCCAAGCCATATTGAACTTGAGCCAAGTTTTTATAATCGTCATGCTGGGAATATATTACCTTTATAGGTCTGGGACAAGTTTGTTGCAACATCAGATGAATTTCCACACCCTCCGCAATGGAAACATAAGTGTACGCCAACGACGTAGCAAAACGATTCGTAAACTTTTCATAGAATAGGGCCAAATGCGATTTTAAATCTTCTCCCTCTACACTTTCATCAGAATTGAAAAGAAGAGATTCACAAACAAGTTGGTGCTCTTGGAGAAGGTCCGCAGCAGCAATAAGCGATCTCAAACCATTCGCAGGTATATATCGTTCTAATAAAAGGTTAACGTCAGAAATCTTGGAAGCAGCTTTGATGATTTCAAGTTTAGTCTCGGAACTCAACGGACTATGTTGCACCAATACAAACCTTGACAGCAATGACAAATCAAACACCTTCATTGGTACTCGCTCATTGAGGTAATTGCATGTGGCTACCACTCGCAGCCCCTTCTGAATATTTGACCTACTTGTCAATTGATTCAAATCTAAAAGTTGATGCAGAGACCGTTGGATCTCATGAGCATATCGACCAGTCAATGAAAGCTCCTCCAAAGCCACAAATATATTACCATACCCTTCAAAACTCTTATTCTGAACTACATTAGTTTCCGTCAATGAATATGTAAAATCGAAATACTTGCGAACCAGTTCAATGAACAAACCCATATCTTCCATGTGCATTCCTCCCGAGAACTGCGCGCGAAGACACATTGTATTTTCAAAATGGGGTCGAAAATCGGTAGTGAGAGAACGATCCTTGATAAAACTTTCAACGAGTTTGATACAGAGTGACTTGCTCATGGAATCATCTGCCAAGAGTAGCACCGGTTGGCTCGCAAAGGATCCAAATAGAATAGCAAATAGATTGTCCTTGACTGCGCTAGAAGGGAAAACAGAACTTTGATCATCAACCAGGAGATGAAGAAGCCTCTCATACACCCTTTCAATAAAATTCAATAACTGGGGGACTTCACAACCGTAATTACTTGCAATAATAAGCCAACCTTCCTTTCGGTTAACAATACAGAGACAGTAGCAAAAGTACAACGAAATCCATTCTGCCTGAACCAAGGATGATGAAGTCAGACCAACACAATTTAAAAACTGCTCGGCCTTGCTTTTTAATTTCAAGCATCTGTCGGCATCTCTTAACGAAGGAGTGGAACAACCATGGCGACTACATAATGCCTGAAGCGCTAAAATACTTGTGGTGAAAGCAACGCTGGTTTTTTGTTCAAGAAATTGCATGGTGACGGCATCAGTAAGATCAGGCATTTTATGAATCGCCGGAAGAAAGTATGAAGGCAGTTGTTGGACAAAGTAATTGGTACTTTGGGGGTTGCATGTTCCTAAAAACATGATACAAGGACTGACGTTTTGGATTCTCCAGCCAAGTAATGAATAGACCCGGCGAAACATCAGGTAATAGATTGATTCAATGTCTCGCACCGAATTGATTTCGTCCAATATCACGTATTGAGTCCTTCTTTGATTTCCTATTTGCTTCATTTGTTTGTATATATGCTCTTGAAGCTTCTCAGGGGATAGCGTGTCATTCAGGACAATATGAATATGAATTATCTCTTCACCGTGAAGAATCTGCACCAACTCCACAGCCTTTTGCATGACGTATGTTTTGCCAGTTCCAGTGCTGCCTTCCAATATGAAAGGTGCCAAGGACTCGTGACTCTGTCGCGGTGCCGTCATGAATTTCAGGAGTGTAACTAGTATCTTCAAACAATCATGGGTGTAGCGGAACGGAAGGAGTTTTTGGTTTTTGAAATTGTTTACATCACCTTTCAAATCGTGACACAAACATCGAATGACATCAGCTTCTTCTACTGAGGCTTGATCAAGGAGTGATTTCAATGAAGGCAGTGCTCGCGGAGCCAGTATTTTCAGATCCAAGTTTGCAGAAGCTGAATTACTTAAATAGCCTGCAAAGTTTACGCTACTATCACTGATGATAGTAAGATGTTCAAAGGATGCACTTAGAGGTGCCATGTCCCTATTTATATATCTTGTGGTTAGAAACGCGTGAAGTGTTGCCAGCACAGGGATCGGTATATTGTTGGACAATGACCGAATGATCAAGATGATTTCACGATCCGTTTTGGAAAGTGCAATTAACAACCCACCAAGAGTAGCTTCCAGTGATACAACAGTAGAAGACCTAGAAAGAGACACTTCATAGGTGTAATGATTCATGGTTTTGTCACGCGAATAGTTAAAGATTCGTTTCAAGTTGGTCAATGGAGGATAGGAAACCGCATTCCATTCTTCTGCACTGCGCCTTTGCAACATTTCACATGCAGTGATACAAGTAACTTTTTGGATACCTTGAAGACCAAGGAAGAAAGATTCAGCTTGAGACTTTTCCAGCAATACAAATATTGGATCGGTCAAAGGAAGCTCGGCAAAACGAGCCAACGTCTCAAAGACAGTATCGCGAAGAGCAGAGCAATACTCATTAGGACCTACCAATATCAATGGACCACCCACATAACGGCACAGCTGCTTCATCGTTTTCATGCTATACAATAAAGATGTACTATCACTTGCCACCATTAAATTGCCAAGTGGGATTGTCGTGGAGTAGGAACACTCGCACAAGTAATCAACAGCACAGGCAAATAAGTTCAACTGCGGATATTGCAACTCATGATTACAAAGAACGGCAAACACCCGATTCGAGTCTTCTGGGGGCGATCCAGTGTATTTATCATTTGAAAATAAAAGGGGAACGGGTTCCTGGGATGTTTGATAAGTAAACGCACTGAGGCATTGATACCATGCGCTCCTGGTGGTCAGTACGCGTCTGAATTTGGTTTTAACTGCATCCGAACACAAGGGAAATCCACGATATTGAACCAACAAAGACAATGCTTTATGATGCAAATTTTGAATCTCTTCGTCTTCAGCAATTCCGCCTATGTAGTGCAACAAAAGGTTATCATGGGATCCAAATTCCACTTCAATATCTTGTGCTTTATCACCGATGTTTTCCAAAATAGTTTCTAGTTGCTCATATGCTTTCGAGTCAGCTATAACCGATGAAAGCAAGGTTTTGTTTCCTTGCCAATTTCGAAAAATATCAAGTCCAGGATACATAGAACCAATTTGAGTCATCTCCTCGGCGACTTCCTTGAGGACCTCAAGCAATCGAAGCGCCTTGGGAGACACATTTGCCATCTCGAGATGCAACATGCACAGATCTAAACACACATCGGCAATTTTGAGTTCTATCGTACAGCCATAAGATCTGCATTTGACTCCTGGCAATGATTCAAGGGAGCCTCCCCATGAAACCTTGGCATCCATTTCTCGGGTAATTTCGACTCTCCAAATGTTTGCGTGCTTCACTAAGGACACCACTGTGTGATCATCAAGCAACTCGGTTGCTATTTCGGTAGAGAAACTTTCTTTACAGTCTGTAGTTGCAACGAAATTCAAAATACTGCATGCAGATCGAAGGGACGCTGTCACTTGAGAACCACTAAACAATGGACAACGGGAAAACACCAAGATACCCTCAATGACACCAGCGATATTGCCTTTGTTCCTTGAAAGCTTCCTAGTGTAACTGTACAGCATGTTTAGCAAACGCAAAGATTCACGAAGTTCAGGTCGGGAAGAGGAAGATTGAATCATCGCTCCTATTTTTGATTCCAAACTGGAATCTTGCAGGTCCAGTAATTGTTTCAGGAAATTCCGAATCGCGACTTGATATCCAACTAGATTCTTGAGTCGATGTGTTAAAAGCGCACTGGCTCCTTCAGGTTGATCTTCCGAAAACAACATTTCAAAGATTATCAACACTCGTTTCGGATCCGTTTTAAGAAATTCTACTTGACACATCGCACTTTCAGGCAAAACCGCGGAAAGTAACTGGTAGAGACAATCAAGACAGATGCTACCCTGATCGCCGTTCCATCGCAATAGAGTCATTCGTTGCATGGTCGCTTCCAATGAATGCGAGAACATCGAGAACAATCCGAGTTCCTCACAAAGCTGTTGACCCGGGATCGAATCATCCAAGAAACCGAGGGCCGAATCCACTATATAACTAGCTTCCGTTTTATTTTGAAAAAACAGTTCAAAGCCAGCACTGATAGACTCGCCGTAGCTACTGAGTGCCTTATCAAATATAGGGTCTGAAGGGGGATTCTTATTCCATTTCGCGACCAATGCTACGCCCCACGGTCTGCACTCCAATCTTTGCTGAAGAGTTGCCTCCAATTCCTCCAAAGGAACATCAAAAAGATCCTGGACAGTTATTGTTGATTCTAATTGAGGTTCAATGCATTGGATAACAGCAGAATTCTTAAAATTTGAGGTATTCAGTCGCTTTACCAATCCAGAAAAGCTTTTAATGACTTCAAGCTTGTTGGTGAACTCTATCCATTGTGCGCAATCAGGTGCGTCAAACAAGTCGCCAAATTTAATTCGAGACTCAAGTCGAGGAAAGTACTCTCGATCCAAGCGATATGCCAGTAAAGCATTTGAGAGAGTAACCTGTTTCAAACACCCACGAAATGCAGTTTGCATTTGATTGAATATATGGTATTCCTTGACGACACCTTTTGTAAACTTGAAATCGAGATTTAACTTTTTGGTTCGACACATGATGTAGAGGCGAGACTCGTGCTTTTTCCAATCATCCAGGTTCGCTTGGCGCTGAAAAGACAATTGCTCCAAGCAAGAACATATTTCATTTGCAAAAGCAACCCAGACCTCGTTTTCAACAACTCTAGTATATGCGACCAAGTTGCGAAGAACTCCAGGGTCATTCGCCAGCACTTTGATACTCACTTTATTCAGAATCTTTGCCAGATTTTGAATCAAAATTGAAAAGTATCGCTCTTCTTGAAACACTGATTTATCGCATTGAATGTAGATTCGCAGCCAGAACTGGTTCTCCTGCCCCAACAGAATTTCATTATTACGGAGTTGAAAATTCCTCCTTGCGATTAAATCCACATTTGTTTCGTTAAAGCCACCAGTTTCAAACAACATTTTTGAAATCAGATGCGCAATTCGCAACCATTCAGTATCCCATATTCGAGGAACTAAAGCCAGTAGCAACGTGGACATCATCTTATCTCTGTTTTCTGCTTCCGTTATCCATATCTCTATCGACAAAGAGACTTCATCACGCTTAGCTAAGAAAGTTATCCAATCGAAAAACGATGGTTTCATGAAATCATAATCGGTTTTCAAAAGTTTCGCGAATTCAATCGACGCATCGATTGGGAACTTCAAAAGCGCCTCTTGATTCTTTAGCAAATCCAATATTGTATAAAACAAACAAGGAGTGTCGTAGTTCAAGGTCTTTAACATAGTTTCTAAATCATTTTCACAAACCTCAATACTGGCTTGCTTTTTAAACTTTTCATTCGTTTTCAAGTGCGTCACTTCCGTTAATGGGACCATTTCTGAAGGACGCAGGAAAGAATAACCGATAATACCTTCCTCGATGCTACTGCGAACAAAAAAGGAGAGAACTTTAGTGGTAAGGATATTGCTTTCATTGAGCAACTTGAGATGAGGTTGCAGACTTTGATTCATCTTTTTTATTCTTAGCATCCCACTTTGTTCTAATACCTTGGATGCAATTTGAAAAATCTGAAAGGCATAAATATCAGAAACCTTCTCGACATAGGAGAGGATATATTGTTGTTGAGGAACCCAAGAAAGAAATTTGATCATGGAATCACAATGATTTTCTTGCAATTGTTGTAAACCTTGATGGGAGCACCTATTTAACAATGTGTATATAGGAGTATTGTCCCACCATTGATCATCCAACGCTTTCTCCTTGTAGAGCATCTCCCAGTCAATATACTTGCCAGTAAGCATTGCAAATAGAGCAGGTTCAAACTCTGCTTTGAATGCAGGAACCACATTCAGCAAATGGCATCGTTCCCGAATTCTTCCGAAAGGAATTTTTATACCATGACATTCCACTTTCATCTCCACTTTAATAGGAACTCCTTCGAGGGGATCGGACTCGCCTGTAAATAAGCTCGTAAAAGATGATGCTAGCCTGCTGAGTATTCCGGGCTTTGAAAACACAAATACACCGTTCTTTTGTTTCAACGCTATCTCCTGGGAGAGAATCAAACCCCGGAAATCAGGCGATGACTTGACATTGAAGCGTATCGTATCATCAATCGTTTCTTCCGTATCTCCACGACGACTGCAAATGAACATTTTCAAATCAATTTCATCTTGACCTTGAAGCTTTCTGAATATATCCGCGTCATCCAAGATGATCAATTTCAAAAACACGCTAGTGTTGGAAAACGTCAACAATTGTTTGTTTTCGTCAGTCTCGGCTGCTTGTGCACCTTCTACGCCTTCTTGTGCTGCCATTCACAAGTTTGCAAAAAACGGTCCAAAAATCAATATAAGAAAACGGTTAGAAAATCAATCAATGGAGGACAACGATCCTAGGCAGGTGATTCGCGTGGAGCCTCGTCGTCCTCGTAAGAATCGCCATCCCAGGAGAAATGAGGAACACATAGAAGTCTCAGTCTCTCCTTCAGTTTCTCTTTCGGAGTCATTTGATGAAGATCCATGGAATGCCACCTTTGATGAGTCAGAATTACAAGACGAATCGATGATTCTGCCTGATGAGGATATTGAGGATATTACTTCCCGATTGAAATCTTCTACCCTGGATGAAGGAAAGCAACTGGAGATGCTGCGATCGTTGGTGCAGGAAAAAGGTTTCTCATGGGAGGATTTCTCGAGTGGACAGATTTGCAAAATTCTCGAAGTCTTGATGATCTTCAAAGAAAATCAAACATCTGCCAATGATCTGGTTTCATCCCTTGTTTTCAGATATATTTTGAGTGACGCGGATGCCCTTATTGTTTTATTAGGCATTTTCGAGTATCTTCATGACGCTGTGACCAACCATGTCAATATTTCTGACGAAGATAACATGAATATTCGAATTCGAGACGACTTTGGGGAAATCGATAGAAGGAAGTTGTACAATTTATTTGAACGGAGCTATTGCCAACAGTTATTGGAAATCCGAAGTGCCATTTCCAATGACCAACGCGCTGTTTCTAATTTGGTAGCAAAGCTTACTCTGGATTTGTTGCAGTACAAGCCACTATCATTAGTTCGTTCTGGTTCACGAACAGTTGAATCTGCTCGAATTCTGAAAATTCTTGACAAGTGTTCCTCCTTTGTTGATCCAAATTTCAATACAGGTCCACTTCGAACACCTCCACTTCTAGCGTTCCTTAAGGAGTCAAAAAACGGAGATGAGGTCTCAAACTTTCTCAACATTCTTTATCAAAAGACCTACAAGATCATTTCACATTGGGAATCACGAGGTGATAAAGTATTCCATATTCGTCGGCGTTTCTATTCTGAACTTACGTTTTCCAATTGGCGACGCGAATTCGAATCACAAAACAAATATTTGGAATCTTTTCTGAAGAATGAGCCAAGTCTATCAGCAAAGCAAATCTCTCAAAAGACTCGTGAGGTGATTTTAAAAATGTGTCCTCGGCTGAATGAATATTTGGGGAATTCCATGCGAGCTCCCGAGATATTCGGAGTTGATAAGAATCCTATTTGGAAAGATGTACCAGGACTATGGAAGAATAAACAAACTCCCGATCCAATGATAATTTCTGAATTCAAAGATGCACTTCGTGCTTACAAGACCAAGTTGAAGCTTACTTTGGACTGCGCCATTGAAAGTAAATTCACCCAAGCATGTTGCGACTCATTGAATGAGTTGGCCGACAATAACAAGACATCTGGATTATTTCATCGTTCACAGCATGACAAGATCGCTCTGATTAGATGCAATACAGATATATCAGTGGCGATGAATCATGGGTTGGTGTTCCATCAAGTGTGCGGAGAAGACAAAGAAGCAGTTGCAGTGGAAGTCGGTCTTTTATCGGAAGGTTATTTCTTTTATGATGAAGAACAAGCCGCGAGTGAAGGAGGATCAGATAGGTACTATGAGCTGTTCTACTATCCAGAAATCACTCAGAATACCCTAGACAAGCATCCCAAGTGCAAACATATTCCAAGCTGTGCTTTGAAAACAGTTTTTAATAAACTTTGTCTGGAGTTGCAAGTCCGAGAAAAGCCTGATATCACATTAATGGCTTCGTTGGTGGATCCATCTACTCGCAAAAATATAGATCCTCCTGTCTATACTAGTGTCCCTACTGCTTACTGCGAAGCCACCGAGGCTTCTGCAAATAGGTTATTCACCAGATACTTCTTACTGTTCGAGGATGTGGATGATGTGGTGATTAAAAGGTTGGAAAGCGAGATTGATTTTTTGGTGAAGGAACCTATTAGTATTGTAGCGACCCTTATTGGGTTTTTGCGAGAGGAACCATCTCCTTCAAGGACCAAGTCTTTTGATTTCTTTGAAGCGCATCCTGAAGTAGCGTCTTATGCATCACCAGATATATTGTCAGCATTGGAACCCAAGTCATCTGGATGTTTGCTTCAAGCATTCAAGGACCACTGGTGGCAGAGGATAGGAGGAGTGTATTTACAACATGACACTTCGATGAGTCATGTTCGATATGTGGTTCACTCTTTGATGACGGAGAATCACTCTGGAGATTTTCCTAGATGCACTATTCAAAACGCGTTCACTTCCAAGCACATGAAGAAGCTTATCAAGTTATGCGGTTTTCGTGCTCGTGATATATCCGTCGAAGATTCAAATGTTGCGACCGTAGGACATCAACTCGAATCTCTCGGTCGCTCTTGTTTGAATTTCATGTTTATTGAAATCGTTGGAGAGATCAATAATGAATCTATATCCAGACTGATTGAGTCGGCTACTGGTTCTCTTCGTCTTGTGTTATTGTCAAGGCCAGATTTGAAAATGAGGATAGGATTGATAGGGAAAGAAAAGTATATTCTCCATTTACCACCAAAACAATCTTCGCATCCAGACTCTGAAGAATCCATACGCACAAAATACAACAAGTTCTCTGAAAGCCACTACGTTGAAGCTTTGACGCACGTCGCGCGAAATAAGAGATTGGAGATTGGATTGAACCAGCATGTTTGTACGTGGGTCACTATGGGACACGAGCTATGGTATCCCAACATATCATTGTTGAAATCAAGACTTGTTCAATCGGGATCTTGGTTGGATGAATTGAAACGCTGGAACACCCGGGGTATTTCGTTGGAAGACCCTTCCTCGTTTTGTGCAGTGGTGATTGGTCAGAATGAAAAACAATTGGCTCAACAGGTTTGTGCGGAACTAGGAGGATTAGGTAGTCAGAGCTTTGATGCTTTGAAAGAGTTTGATGGAGCCATGGATGTACTCTCTCTTCCTGATGGTGAAGACTCCGAGTATCATCCTCCTATTGTGATCTACAATGCTGTTCTATGTGAACCAGATACGATTTCTCAAATACTATCTCGAGGCTATCGCAACAATCATCAAGTAGTATTTGTTAGTATTTGTCCTACTTTCTCTTTGTGCAAGCCAAAGCTAATTGTTGATGACGCACATGCGATTCAGTGTGTATGCAAAGTTCTTCGAAAGGAAACGGTTCTCCAGAAAGACGACTTGGATTCATTTTTGGATCACTGTCTGTCGTTTTCGTCTGGTAGTGTTGATAAAAATCCTGTATTATTCTTGCTGGTTAAAATTTTGGAGCGAATACATAAGTTGAAACATGCCGAGTTTCCAAGTACGATTCTTTCTTTTGACAGGTTTGTCTATCTGGTTCCCTTGGCACGAGTGTTGTCCATGATGGATCGTTTAGTTATGTGGCTGGGATATACATATGCTGAAATGGCTGGAGATTGCATCGTTCGAGACCATGATTTCATAAAGCTCATGAAAGAATTCACTCGAGGACCTCTTTTACCGAACGTGTCGTTACCGACACTGGAAGAATGGATATTTTTCACTTGCCCTGAAGAATGGGAAGGGACATTACAACCTTTTTATGGATATGCTGAGTTCGTCGGTCTCACATTTCCCTGTGAAGAAGCATTGGAACGTGCGTTGTTTGAAGGAAAGGAAGTCGCATGGCAAGAAGGAGAGTCCAATGTTACTCCACTACATCGTCTAGGGGCTTCACAAAGATCTCATATGTTACGTTATTGCTCTGATAGAGTGCGATTGTTACTGAGTTTCAACTATACTGGGTTGATCAACGAGCGCTATTCCTTGCTGGATGCACAATCCTTGCAGGTAGTTGTCGAAGATTTGCTCTGTGTGAGTCCACTTTTGGAAGTGACTTTCAATCGTAAAGAGTTCTCGGATCAAGGTTTACTCCACCTTTCGGCAGTGAAGCTTCTTATATCTGTTCATGAAAGCTGGACGAATGAGACTTTTATCAAGAGCATTGAAACCAGTTTCAAAATGTTTGACAGTACTAGTCCAATGTTGTCTCCAAACGAAAAGGAAATCACTTTATTGAACCAGCACGGCATTACATTGGAATTCAGAAAAACAGATCAAACCTTCTTGGAAGCACTAAAGTCACTTTGCAAGTCCGATGCTCCCGGTAATCTTTTATTGCATCAACAGCATATTTGCACGTTTCTTTCAGAGGAGACAGAGGAACTGCGAAGCTTCCTTAAAAGTGGTGATCTAGTCATTGGCAGACAGTTTATTGAATTATTGTTTACCGCAGTGATCAAAGACTGTACTCAAGATCGACCTTGCCATCCACTGAGACAAATCGTTCCTCTCTTCTGCTCCGTTGTGGGCGCCGAGAATAGTCTATTAACAACAGACCTCGTACTAACAAAGTTGCCTGTGTCGCTTGATCATGTTACATTGACCCCAGGTGCTTGGGCGCAGCTATTGTGTCATATTAGCGACAAAAGTTCATTTCTGGAAAAGGTTTTAGTGCCTCAGTTGTACAATGAAAATTACGGAATCTATGGACGAACTATTCAGTTCGTTTTTGATCAACTTTTGCGGGCGGAACTTTCGAAAAAGTTTGCATTTGAATTTCTTCTCCTGCTTGATGAAGACGTCATGCCCCAGCTGGAAGACTCTGTGTCAGTGTGTTTGGCTTCCATGGTGCGCAAGTCGGATTCCCTTTCCGACGATTTAGAAAAATTAAAACTGTCCAATGAAGGAAGCAAGTTGCTCATCAAGGCATACGCTGCAGGTGCGAGATCAAATCCAGTGTTTATGAAACACTTCTTGTCAATGCTTGGCCATTGCGAACAAGATATCGAAACAGTGATACTGTTGTTCATGGAACAAGTTTCGAATCTTGATGGTTCAGTGGTGGATTATATCGCCACGAAATCTCCTGGCGAAGTGAAGCAATTAGTGTCGAATTCTCCCTGTCTGTCTTTCTTGTTATGGTATTGCTGGATTCTACATCCTGAATCTGAATTGGCGAGTTCACCAAAAAGTGACCAAGAACTAAAAGCGTTTTCAAAGTTGCTGGATACATATAGTGAAACATTCATTGCGAGATGCACTGAACGAAAGAAATATATTTCTTCCACTGCCATCTACATTCTTGATCCTGATTTGCTGTCTTCAGAGCTTTTTACACGTTTGAATAGCGATTTTAAAATGTACCCAAATGTGGATGAAAAATTCGTCCTAATAGCCGAACAACCTGGTGACAAGTTTCCTTCCTATTATACTCGGTGTAGTTTTCGTCCCCTTTCTTCCTCGAGAATCGAAAGCATCAAGGGTGAATTGGAACGAGGGATTGAAACCCGCTATTCGGATTCTTTTGTCAGCAATTATCGCGAACAGGATCCGATGGTAATGTATGGAGTGTCGATTAATCATCTCTTGCACAATCTGGATCTAGCCCGCTATTATTGCTTGAACGATGCACAAGGTAATATAGATCCGACAAGGAGAGGACAAAACATGATGTGCTTAAGATTATATCTGTATTCCGCCGGTCTTCTTGGAGTATTTGAATCTTGTCTGAAGAAACTCTTAAAAGATGAATCCAGGATGAAACAATTCACGATGCAAGAAAAAAAGCTCACCGCAAATTATGCATTTGGACCGATTCCACCGCATATTGCAACTCATTGGATAGGCGACTCTCAAGATTCTTTGCTCAAGCTAAATAGCGACTCTGTTCGAACCACAGTTGCTTGTTTCAATAATTTGATACGACACTTTAGATGCGACAATGAAAGTATGGCGTTTTTCACAGCTGAAGATCTTTGCGATATCAAATCACGTGCTGCTGGTCCTAGGTTTTCTAATGCACATATCGAACTGGCTGCCTTTTGCGGTTCCCAGACAGCAGCTCGTGTTGCCAGGAATTTGAATTCGAATTTGAATTATGGAGAGAAAGGAGCGACCCTCGTGCGCTTCATCTCGCCATTTGGTGATCTGTATAGTACGTTGTGGAAGCAATACCCCGAGAAAAGCGATGCAATCCTAACAGCGTTTTGTTCTGGGGTAGAGAAACGCTCCAAAGTTGCTAATTTCGAATATATATCTGCAATTATCCACCAGACGGTATTCCAACTCTTTGGATTCAATAGTATTAATCAAGGGAGGGAAATAGTGCTAGTCTCCAATTATTATCTGGAGCACGACGCATTCTATCTGGATAGCCGAACCGTTGCTGAGCTCCGTTGGTTTTGCACATATTTCTTCGTCGAAGCTAACAAGAAGCTGGAAATAGTAGCAGATGGAAACGTAGAGCGATTGCTTAAGAGCTTACTGGAAAGAATTGAAAAGAATAAGGAAAGAATTCAGTTTTGGAGCTGCTCACAAGACAATGCTCGGAATGATTCGCATGAAATTGACACAAAAATCCCACTCCCAAATCCCAAACCAAATGATAGTATTGTGGCCGAGCTTCATTCGGAATTCCACTCTAGATCATCTTCAAATGCCCAAGTGGTCTCTCGTAAAAGCTCCCCAGTCACCATGAAGAAAACCATCTTCAAGGCGTTGAAGGCGGATTCCGCGAATCATGCTGACTTGGATTTTGAAATTGACTATGACAACCTTGAAGCCAATTGTGAGCCGGAATGCGGCGTGATTGACATGTCTGAAGTGATCCAATTGGAGCATCATCAGTTGTTTTCTTGTATACGAGTCAAGCCTGCTTTGTTTCCAATCATGGTTCGTCCAATCGAGCGTGGGCATCGATATGCACATGTTTATATCTTGAACAGGGTTCTCAAGTTTGCCACTTCTCATTCCAAAGTGGCCCAGATATTCTCCAACAACGGGGAGGTGCATGAAATGCTTTCTGGACTCGGTGAAGGTGCTGTCGTGATTGCGGATGGTTTGCAACTGTACCGTACGTCTCGTGCTTGGCTTCCTGTGTTGCATCTACCAGTGAAAGACCAAAGCGATCGATGGGGTGCTCCACATGGAGTATGGCGACTCCTTAATACCTACTTCTTGGGTGGATATGACTTGGATGAGAATGTTCTTAGATTGATTCAAATCATTGTGTGGGGAGCATTTCAAATTACTCGAGTGACTCAAGATTTGGAAGGCGATCAGGAATCAGAAGAAGACGAGGAAGTCAGGTTGGAAATATCCGAGTTGATGGACGGATTGGGCGAGTCCCAATCCATTGGACTAGTCTTGGAGCAATTGCCCGAGGTGCTCAAAGAGATTCATAGTTGCAGTAGAGACTCAGCATTCGGGAGAAGATACAGTATGATGGAAGATGCCTTTGTGTCTCTGATCGCAGATTTGCTTCCAGATTGCGTCAACAGTGTCAACAATATTGAAAACAAGCTATTCCAGAAATCCAAGCTGTTTCCTTATATTCACAGTCTCATTACGAATGGTCCTTCAATGAATCCCCTTGGACATGTGCTGGCGTTGCAATTTCAAAATTTTGAAGCAGTGGATCCAGGATCTACCCGTGGTGAACTCATTGCTGCTCTTGTAATATTCCATCGGAATCTATTTAATGAAGGACAAGCTTTTGCGGGCCGTGACTATTCTCGTGTGAAGGAACAAGTTGATAGCGGTCGTTTGGCGATAACCCGCTCCACACGAGTCAACATCAAAAAATTTGCAAATGCCTGTCAACAGTCACTTCCAACTGTTAAAGTCGTTCTTCCTCGAAGCATGGAGCCGATCGCCCACTTTCTGGTGGTATCGGATCGCAATGATGACCAGCGGCGCTTGGAGTTTGTTAAAAATACCGTCAGTGCATCGGATGATGATGCTCGCGAAATAAGTGATTTGGTGACATGCTCCAAAGCTGATTGCAGTCATTCGCCGTGTTCCTCTGCATGGGAAGAGCACGTGGTCCACCCCAAGGACAAACATGGATTGTTCGGGAACTCTAAAAGTTGGGGTGTTGGACAACAGGAAATCAACAAGTTTATGGTTCATGATATGTGGGATCAAGAGACGACTTGCTTTTACATTCCATTGGATGTCACTTCTTTGAATATGCGATACACTCCTTCAGAAGGTCTTCCTATCGGGTTTCTATTTCACAAAAACATCCTTCATCGCATTCTTTGCAATCTAAGTTACGATGATATCAGTCGAGCGTTCCAATCACTAATTGAATGGATTACGCTTTTATTAAGATCTCCACTTTCAACAGATATGAAGAAGTGGTTTCTGTATCAACTCGCCAAGCCATGTACTTTGAAACCGCCTTTAGCAGAGTCCGATGCGAATTGTCGAATGCTCTCTTACGGAGTAGCTTGTATGCTGGGAACCAATGTGCCGGAGCTTGCTAAAATCAGAGCCAAATTCGTAGATCTCTTTCAACCTCCTGAAGATATCGCTTGTTACTTGCAGCGTAAAACAGACAAGTATGGGATTCAAGTCGTGTCAGCGAGCACGATGGTGCCCAAGCTGTTACAGGACGCTGGTGTAGAAGTCAAAGTCATTGCCCAAGAAGGTTCCTTGTATGCATCTGCTCAAGCTGATATTCGACTCTATATTGAAATCATCAGATCGTTTTCACGTTCTTGTTGCGTGGTTTATGTTCAAAATCTTCGTACTATTTCCGATACCTTACTGAAATGGATGGCAGAGCATACCGCTATGTTTCCTTGGCGTTTTATCTTTTTAGAAAATACCGATATCAGTTGGAATTTCTGCGAGAATCGTGATCGATGCATCACGCATACGCAGGAAGGATCCCTCCAAAAGCTTAGGACTTTAAAGGAACTGACCATATCAGACTTCGGACTGCGCAAGTACCACGATGTTGAATTTAGTACAATCTCCATTATAGAAACCAGTTGGAATTCGCTAGGCGAACTTTCGAAGTTGAAAGAACTGGCCGAGATTCAAATCAAGTCTCCTCCTATGGAGCAATTCGAAGACCAAGTCAAGGCTCTGCAACAAAAGTCTATCTTGCGTCTGCTCCTTGTCTCTCCTCCTGGTACAGGGAAGACTCACTTTATAGAAGAGCACTTCAAACAAGATTCCATGATGATTGATGGGTCTTCAGATATTTTTATTTCGAAAACCATGCTTGATGTTTTAAGATCCAAGTCGCTTAATGGAGGAATGCTGGTGGTGGACGAGTATCATATGTTATCCGATGCACATAAGAAGGAGCTATGCACTTGGGCTAGGCACCCTTCTCAATCCAGCATATCACTTGTGCTAATTGCAAACCGCATTGATGAATTAGACAGACATCTTGCGTCTAATGCTGATAATCCAGAGGTCCAACCTCTGGTCACTATCATTGAGACGAGATTGACTGCTCGTAAGATCATAGACGTCATTGGAAGGCGATTCGTGGGGTCACCAACATCAGTTACTAGATGCATCGCACACTTTCTCCGTGTGGTTCGTTTGATCATGGGTAATGAAACTATTTCATTGAGATGGTTAGATCCATTGAAGAAAGAATTTGAAGCATGGGCTTCCGAATCAAAATCTTTGAATGAATTGACGATTTCTCTGATTTCTCATTGTATGTCCATTTCGCCAACCACTTCGATTACAACGATCACTCAAGTCTGTGGTGCATTCGTACGTGCTTTGGAGACTATTTTGGCTGATAAACCTACGATAGAAATCGCAAGCGCGGCACTTCAACAATCTGTTGGAGGCACTCTAGTTGCATTGAGTCTTTTAGATACCAATGATGATCTAGTCCCTATTCCTGATTTCATTCCTTGCTTCCATAGAAGCGGTTCTTACTGCCCTTCCGTCACCTTGGCTGCTTGGTGCGCATGTGTATACCGAGCTACTGGTTGTAAGCTACCCATTTCCATGCAATGCTTCAAACGTACTGTGTTTGTTTCACAACTAGGGTTCCCTTTCCAGTTGGAAGAAAGTGCAAGAAGTGTTCCATTAATTAATGGTCTCGCCTTTTCTTGGCACCCCAGTGGCGACCTAAGTGATTCATTATCTGATATTATTGCCGCGGTCAAGCATGGCCATGCTGTGAACTGGAAATCCCTTGGGGAACACGTTTGGAGTGATGTTTCAAACTATATTCGGAATATCAAAAGTCTCAATCGTATGATATCTTCAACGTCCTCCAAGCGTGAATGTTTAGCGGCAATCAGTCGAGAGAATCTTTGTGATCGATTGCGGGATACCGATGCCGAATCAGTACTGGTTTTATCGAAAACAGTGCTAACCTATGTACCTTGTACCACCTCCATTGGAGATGATATCTTCAACACAATGAAAGAAGCAGCATCTATTTCCGCGAATCCTTTCTTCCTTGCATTGTGGAATGTCATCAGACTTACTGGCGACCTCACTTTCGAGACATTGAGCAAACAAATCAAAGAGTGCTTAGCATTGCAACAGTATGAAACACACGTTTTACTAGGGATGTTATTGTGGATGGTACGTTCCGCCATTGGCCTCATGCACGTTGAATCAATTGAGAATACTGAGCAACTCATGGGCAAAGTGCTGTTCAAAGTGTTTGAAACGTGTAGCAAAGCTGGAAGATTCATGGTCACCAATTCTATTCTCATCAGTCAGATCTCGTGGCTGTTCCTCTGGAATGATGACGAGCTGGATTTCAACGGAGATTTATTGGAAAGCCTCTTTAAGAGTGTACTATTACCTCATGGCCTTCAACCGCATCTAATCACCTTGTGGCGGCTATTCAATGGAGAAGAAGCAACTGCAGTCACTGTTGATGAAATTGAAAACCTCTTCGATTCAAAGTTTCGCAAGTTCATGCTGACCGATAATCAATTGCGGTCTTCAGTGGCGCGCGGATTGCTTGCAAATCCTTCAGCGAAAGTCCCTGTCGCGATCCAGGCCCTGTTGCTTTCTTGCGAACATGCGGAATTGTTGGGTGATCGATGGACTACTCCGCAAGCAGTTGCTTTCTTTGGCGAAGGGCTCTCTGCAATGAACAGGAGCCAGGGGAAAATACATATGAGGTGTTCTCCGGATATTTTGGAAGCTTTCAAAAGTCGGTGATGACTGAAAGTTTTTTCAGTTGCTGAAAAACACCAAAAGTGCCAAAACATTTCAGCTCATAGGCCGAAAGTAGTTCAGATTTTGGTGTCGTAATTGTGCTGGCCGCATCGATCGCTCGACGAGGAAGGACTACAAAACTCGAAGTTTCTGTAGCAGAAACGTCATGTGAGGCCTGTGGTTTGTTCATTGCCCGGTTCAACCAGCAGGGTCTGCAACATCTGTGGATCTTTGCAACGGTGGCATCCCAGATGTTACCAACGGCATGTAATCATGACTCCACAACGTATGGCTTTTAAACAAAAGCATAAACCATGAAACAAAACTATTGAGTAATGAATTTGAATTTCCTGATTAATCGTTTCTGCGGCTGGAGCCGTTCTCTGCCTATGGCAACAGCATGACAGAAGACGACGGCAAGAGTGTATGCGAGACCAGATTTTCAACCGACTGCCTTCAACCGACTGCCTTAACATGTGTGACAACTTTCTCGACTGTATAACTTGGTGCGTCTCGATTCGCTCCCAGTCCCGTGCATGACGCCTCTTTTACACTGCGATGAACAACAGTGACCCTGAAGAGAGCATGCATTTTATCGTTTGGACCGGTCGCTTCTTCAACATGTACTTTCATTTGCAGCAGAATGTCAACACTGCTACCTACGTTTACTAGAACAAAACAGTGGCGACCAAAGGAGGTGCACTTTCGGGTCATTTTAAGAGATGTTTGTTCACTGGAGAGTCTTCTCATGTCACCGCTTTTGCTGGTACCTTCACATCAGCCAAGGAGGTAGTCGCCATTCGGAACGCTTTCGAAAAAAAGTACCTCTTCGCCAACACGTGGTAGACGTCTTAGAGACCTTCCTTGGAGGATACTGCAAAAGTCTTATCAAGAAGAAGTCCCACAACATTAGAAGATATTTTCATCTCTATAGCCCTGGTGCTTCTTCTACTACTTCAATCCCAGGCTGCTACGTCATCATTTCAAAGTTGCAGACACGAGTGGCGGAGCTGGAGGAACACGCGGCCAAGCTGAAGCGTCAAGTAAGAGACAATGGCATTACTCCTTTTGACTCGGATCAAGACACAACAAGTTTTCTTCTAATTTGTCACTCTTTACCCTGATGTACTAAGGACGTTGTAGCAAAAGCAGCAGTGAAGAAGAAATCGAAGAAGGACGAGAATCCGAAGAAGAAGCACAAAAAACAGACCCCTAATCGTCACAGCTTCTATCTTTGCTGGTCTTAGTCGTCTCGATATCGAAAGGTTCCGTGTGTTCGCAATTGAAAAGTCCATCACTCAATGTGTTCCAGTTGCCATTTTGCTCTACCGAGGTTGCAGCGATTTTATTTTACTGAATGCCAACTCCTATAGTCTTCATAAAGAAGACTTTGATATCACACTTGGTTTCAAATCCGAGAACCGATGGCTGGACCTCGTAAAACTATTCAAGAGGTTCAGGGAGTATCCCTCATTGGTCGACGGTGAAGCAACGTGTCAAGGAATTCGAGGAGCTGAAAAAACAATCTAATTTCAAGGGCGGAAGCATTAAATTCGTATTGGTGCAACTAACTGCCATGCTAAAGAAGAAGTAAAATCATTTCATTTTTTTAGGCTACCAAGTATACTTTAATGATTGAACCAACGATTTTGAAATAATAATTTGAAATTTCTACATTCGTTCAAAAACGGCCATCTTCCACAATCTTCCATGCACTGGATCCTACTTAAGGCGATTTTTATTGAAGTTCTAACTAAATCCAATCAATTATTCTTAGAACAACAACAAAATCGATGATTTTAAAGCACTGCAAATACTGGATAGAAGACAACAAACGGTAAATTCTTACTTTATTGCAATCGTAGATTTCATCCGAAGGAAAAAAGGATTCAATGTGCGTTAAATCTCTGCGTTTCTAGGACACAAGTAAAAAAGTATTTGAATTCACGATTTAAATGTGCCAGCGAAATGTAAACTAACAACGAGGCTGACAGTATCCAGCCAAGTATATGGACACTGAAACGGGGGTTCAGCCGGAAGCGTGAAATTATGAGAAATTGCCTTAAACAAATATTCATTCCAACGCTCAAATAGGATTCACAATATTTCACATATGCATACTCATTAACTTGAAATTTCATTAAACTGAAATTTTGCGGGCAACGACCACAGAATGATAAACCATTCTTCACTCTTGACACAATCGACACTCCAACAACTTTCACTAAATTCTACCATCGTATAACTAATTACCTAAAGTTAGTTATAAATAAAATTGCAAATGATAAAAACCAGAAAATCTTCCAACTTAAACTGCTACAAGTTCCATTTCAATATCTGGGTCCTCGCCCTCAACAGCAGCTGTTCCAGGTTCTTCACATATCTTAAAAGCTTGAATACTCTCTCTAAATGAATTGTGAATGCGTTGAGTTAGAATCATTAGGAGAAGTGTGAATATCTGGGCGGTTAGAATCGATGATGGAGCCCAAAAGGTAAATTGGCCGATAATCACAAATTGGCCTATAGTATACATCTTACAAACCAGAATAACAATAAGAAGGAATTTAGACCATGAAGGCCAAGTACTCCATCGAGTAAACTCGTTGTGCTGGTGAATTTGGTCCGACAAGAACAAAAACCCTAGCAGAGTAAACGAATAGCTTTCTAAATGGAATTCTGGATCATCAACATTGGAGCCGTCTATGAAAGACGTCAAGCCAGTTCCGCCGATGAGGCAAAATCCAAACATGTACAGTGGGGACGCCATTGATTGAAGAATAGCTCTGCCTAGCGAATGGCGAGCGGCGGTGTTGGAAGGATCATGAAGTCTTTCTACGAAAAAAAATAACTGTCGAACCAAGGCAAGCAACACGAAACACAATATGAATGACACAAAGTATGTAGTTGAACCAATATAGACAACTGAGATCAATGACAAAAGACCTTCTCCAATAAATATCAATCCGATTTCAGAAATGCGATGAAGTACATGATGCAAATCCACGGGCACCAAATCCTTGCTCAAAACGATTTTAAAGGAAAACAGCAAAAAATTAAACAAATGCTGAGCAATCAATCCAACACACCAAAAGCTACAAATAGCAGCAACCGGTAGTTGATATGCAATTGCCAGGAAAGCGCAAACACCAGGAAGTAATCCTCCTAAGACTAAACCAGCGATCGCCTGCTTTGATTGTATTTTGCAACTAGAAGATACTTCCCAGTATAGACTAATATCCAGCAGGATAACGATGACGTGTCCAGTTGCAAAGATATATAAAGGATTGTAATTGGGAATCGGGTTCGTCCACGTAGGGTGAATAGAACTTGCCATGACCGCAACAGCACAGCCTCGACAAACGTCAACGAGCTTATGAAGGACATCGGCTGCAGCAAATCTAGATTGGCTCAAGACTCGACTAAACCAAAGATCATACATCACCAAGAAGATCACGAGCTGGATAAAAAAACCTTCCACTGTGTAGTTGGTGATATCATTGATACGGACGCTGACACCAACATATGTTAAATCAACTATAAAACATTAATTGATGGACCAGTAACATGAAAACAGAAATAGTTCACTTACAGAATAAATCAGCCCATTCAATCTCCGAATTCGAATGGTCAATCTCGTGCACCGTAATCCAATCTTGCTTCATTCCTGGAGACGAATAGAGATTTGAATTCTCAAAAACCAATCTCAAAAACGTTTTTCTTCTCCTTAAACAGGATGACCAGCAGGAACTTTTCACTTTATTTTCTACTTCACTTCGCACTAAGTAAATGGCTTCATTCGTGACTGGCGTTTTTATTTCGCTTGAATCTACTTGACGTTCCAATAAGGAAATGGCTTCTTCAGTATCTGGTGGTGTTATCTTGTCATCTGGCATTGGCGATGATGCTTCAAGCTTCAGTTCACGATAGCGACGAATTCGCCGTTTTAACTTTCCGATCACCAGAATCATTATTAAAACACGATTTAATTTCCTTTTGCGCTTGAAACGCCCGTGAGCAATCTGCCATGCAAACAAACATTGAAGTAAACAACACATAAGCAACAGAAGAAGCCATGGATGAACCTTCAAAGGAGCAAATGCCAAACACAAAAACGGAAACAATATTTGGAAAGTAACATGTCGGAAACTCATATCACGCTCGTGTCGACTCCATTGAGTGTTGAGAACTTGCAAAGCAAACCGTAAAAGGAGACAACAAGCGAGAGAAATCAAAAAGAACCAGTAGTACTTGCTGTAATAGATTCCGTCCAATTTGAGCAAGAGTTTTATACCGACACCAACGCATATTATAGCAATGAAGTAAGTGGTCAGTGTTTCAAACCAAATAACACCAGCTATTCTACTCTTGCGGAAGGGATGATCATTAATATGAAATGGCATCGACGAATAGTGGAGTAGCATCAGAGTAGCCATCAAGATGTAACCAAAAACAACTTGAGCTACATATTCATTAATTGGGATCTGATTCGTACTTTCTGCTAGCAGCCTAGATGAAGTGGAATTGGGACTGAAATCAAAGATAACCAATTGAAGTACTCCCTCTCCTAGTATAATCATATTGTACTGGCTGAGTCGAGCGTTTACGTAGAGAATATCGGTTGGGTAAAATTTCTTTGGGTTGGCCTTTTTCAGCATTTTCATAAAGAAGATCGTTTGAGGTATGTAATAGCAGCAGAACCAAGTGATGGCGATATAACCAACATCAATCTCATAATGAAACATGACAATAGAAGCAATCAGTAAAAGCACTTTCGGAAGCGTATTGGTAGTCAAAATGAAAGTAGCTACTGGTTTCGCCGCTGTTGAAGTCTTACACAAAAAAAAAGTTCAATCCAAATCACTGAATGAAGCAAAGTAGTGACCAGTATGCAAGAAGAGAATGTCAGAACTGCACCTGATACATAGTCTTCAAATAAGTCCAGAGACACAATACTGTTTGCTGCCAGAGCAACACTCAGACCTTGAGCAGCGTGAAGCACCTTATGAAAGTAATCATCCGCTTCAATGAGGGAACATTCGTGGAGACGAGATCGCCAGGCTGAATACATGCAAATAATCGTGGCAAAAAACACCCAAAAGTTTCTCCAGGATATTTCGTCCGCTAGGAAATGTCCAGAATTGAATATCACACCAACGAACACCAGATCGTAAAAAAGATCTCCTGTCGTGGTTTGTTTCTCTTTTCGGTCTTCATCGGTCCATTCATAGCAAGGACGAGGAATGGAATAAAGTGGCAACCTGTTCCCATGTCCCATCTCTCAACCGAGACAGAGATACGGTCCCCGCATACTACAAATTTGGAACTTGAATTACTTGATCGTACGCTAAACTCACCTTAACAAGACTATAGGACAAACCATAAAACACCTCCCATCCATTCATTCATTCAGCAGATTTTTCTAATTTTTCCTGTGCTTACAAAACAAAATCTGTCTCTTGTCGAAGGATTTATCGCCGCGTGTGATTTAACCAGTACCCTATTTTAAACATTTGAGGAAGCCACAGACCTGTAACGTCTACTTTCTCTATAATGTCTTCTACTTTTTCTGATTCCACCGCTGCGAAAACTGCCTTGTCGTTAAGTGTCCTCACCATCGTTGGTTTTGGTGTTTACTGTCTGGCCTACACTCGAATTGCTCTCAAGGGGAATGTTGTCAAGGACGTAGAGGAGTTCATTACCGCAAGAGGTTCCTCCTCCAAGTGGTTGATTGCTTGGAGCTTTTTTGGAAGTTCCGTGGGGAGCTGGGTGATTGCCGCTGTTGCTGATTACGCATTTTGGGCAGGAGTTCTTGGGGCCTTTTTCTATGCCTTTGCGGCTAGTATGCCAATTGTGCTCATTGCATTTTGGGGTGAATCTATCCGTACCCGATTTCCTAATGTCTTGTCCATTAGTGACTTCGCCACGTTGCGTTTTGGGATGGTGACTCAATGGTTTGTTGTGGCTTTGTGCTTGTTTAACATGGGGATTGCATGTGCTGCAGAATACACTACTGTTGCTGCATTATTTCGAAGCTATGTAGGGATCAATGATTACAGTGTGATCTTGGTGGTTTTACTGGCTGTGGTGACCATGGGGTACACTTTGTATGGTGGGTTGCGCATCTCCATTGTGACGGATCAGGTGCAAGCCATTGTAGCTGTGTTGTTCACTGTCGTGATTGCCATATACATGGCTGCTGATTGGCGTTTCCCGGAGAATTTTGTTGAACCTGACCAAGACCTTCGCGATCAGTTGTTGGGAAAAACCGAGACAGGTTACTCTTCCATATTTACGATGCCGCTCTCCCTTGTCACAGCCACTGTTTTCTCTGAGGCAATGTGGCAGCGAGTTTGGGCGTCGGAGGATAAGAAGGCCCTTCGCTTTGGCGCATTTACAGCAGTGTTTTTAATATTCACCGTTGTCTTTTTCTTTGGGGCCATCGGTATTTTAGGAGGCTGGGCAGGATATGTAGGTTTCGATACCGATCCTAACCTTCGAGTTTTTTACACTGTTACTCCCACTGAAAGTGCCAATGGTGTGGTGAACTCTGCAATCGGGGTTGTTATCCTTTTGCTTGCTGTTACCATGTCAGAATCCGCTGTCGATAGTTTCCAAAATGGAATGGGGGCTTCGGTCACTGGAGCCATCTCCAAGTATTTCACTGATAAGCATGCATTGTTAGTCAGTCGCATTGCTGTTGTTGTTCTCAACGTGCCATTGGTCATTGTAGGTTCGCTGAATTTAAAGGTTATCAATCTGTTTCTCATTACCAACATGTTATGCTCATGTGGTGCATTTCCTGTCATGCTTGGATTCAGTACACACCCTTTTTTGCTTCGTTGTCACACTGACTGGATCCCATTGACCTCATTCTTTCTCAGTGTTCTCTGTTTAGTGATCTACGGTACATCTGATGCTAATGATTCTTCTTTGAGTTTTGGAGAGAATTTATCGAATGGAATATCTATGGCATTCTACGATAACTTTTATGCTTGGGATTATTTTGCGGTATCCTTTGGTTCATCAGTTGGCATCACGCTGGTACTCGTGGGCATCAACTCCTTTTTAGTTGGCAAAGAAACTGACAGTTCAAGAATGGCGCCTGAATCGCAACACGAATTCGATGGTTCGAAATCCTCCATCGCCATCTCAGAATAAAAGTATTTTTATATCTAATAAACTTTTAAAAGGAAGTGTTTTCGATTTTCTCGGGTTTTCCAATTTACCCGATTTTATGAGATCAATGGGCTGGGGGGAATTAGCTGTGTATGTGGCAATAATTCTGGTTACATACATTGTATGGAATCTACGGAAGACTGCTCCCACGACGAAGGAAGAGGAACCTGCACCTATAAAGAAGCAATCGCAGCTTAGCGATATCGAAGATCTAGTGGGCAAGTCACTCATCCCTTCAACCCTCAAGCAAATGAAAGCATCCGGTGTTAAACCTCTGTCCATGCCCGATAAAGTCGCTAAAGTAGTAGAGCTAGAAGCCATTACCGAGATTCCTAATTTTGCAGCGCATTTAAAGAAACACAACGTTTTCCTTCCTCGCGATGACACCGTCGTGTTTCAGTTGAACATCGGCTATTATTGCAACCAGGCTTGTTCGCATTGCCATGTCGACAGCTCGCCTCTTAGAAAGCATATGATGTCCAAGGAAATCGCAACAAAGTGTTTGGAGATCATCCAGGCGTCACCCTCCATAAGAATCGTCGATCTCACTGGCGGTGCTCCGGAGTTGAACCGCGAGTTTCGGTTCCTGGTCGAGGAAGTTAGAAAGTTAGGGCTAGAGGTTATCGACAGATGCAATCTTACTGTGCTTCTTGAGCCGCATCAACAGGACCTTGCTGAGTTTCTTGCAAGAAACAAGGTTCGAGTCGTGGCTAGTTTGCCATGTTACCTCGAGGATAATGTGGATGGCCAGCGAGGAGATCAAATTTTCATGAGGAGTATCAAGGGACTTCAGATGCTTAATGATGTGGGATATGGTCGACCTGGTGCTGGTCTCAGTTTGGATCTTGTCTACAATCCGACTGGTCTCCATCTTCCTCCACGTAAAGAGAAGCTGCAAATGGATTACAAACGAGAGCTTAAAAAGCGCTACAATATTGACTTCAACGAATTGATTTGCATCACGAATATGCCTATCAACAGATTCTATGATCACCTCAAAGCTACTAACGATTTGGAGCGCTATATGCATTTATTGGTGGATAATTTTAACACTGGAGCTTGCGGAGGACTCATGTGCAAGACTTATATATCTGTAGATCCTGATGGACAGTTGTTTGATTGTGACTTTAATCAGCAGCTTGACTTGGGTATTAAAAGTACTTTGGAAAACAAGACAGTCTTCGATATTACGTCAACTTCCGAATTGAAATCGATTTCTATTGTTACAAAGAAACATTGTTTCGGATGTACTGCTGGTGCGGGATCTAGTTGTGGAGCAGTTTAATCTTCAAAACATTTAATTGATAATTTTTAAAATATTCAAATTCGTTTCAAACAGGGAGCGAGAATATTCGTTTCTTCAAGTCACCAGTTTGGCATTTCGATAGAAATCGGCTTTTTGGATTGGCGAAAATTTTTTCCGGAGACTCTTTCATTGTTGCTATCAATTTCTTAAATAGTTTCAAATCAGAAAAGTCAACCGGACCCTGAAATGTACATTCTTCCGACGACAAACGATGAGATAGCCTATTCATTTTCTGGACAAATGCATCTGCAATACTGTCGACTTGGTCCTCTGGGACAAACCATGGCATTGTAGATTTCAAACCAAATGGTTTCGCTACTAGAACACTCTTGTTTTGGGAAGCATAACGCATGGACGACAGTGAGGAAGCATTAAAGACTGGGAAATAACTCAGCGGACTGAACTCTGTAGGAGGCGATTTAGTACTCATATGCAATGAAGAACTAATCGAGCTGGTCAAGGAGGACAAACTGGTATTAGAGGGAGATTTAAACACAGAGCCACTGGGAAGTTTCACCAGTTTTACTGGTAGAGATTGTGGTACGAGAATTGTTTCACAGGATGGACGAAGTAGTTCTAATGATTCGTCGATAGCGAAAGTACATACATGTTCATCAATAGAATTTCCAGCTTTAAACGCTTTAAAAGGATTCAACGGCTTGGTCATCCGGCGAAACTGTGTAGGCAGCGATAATATGGTCTTCTTCTGCCTAGATTTACTGGCAGAAGCACCTGGAATGTCACGGGGATGACTGGTAGCTCGAGTCACTGTTTCCTGCACTTGTTCGTCTTCAAAACTTTCAAGCGTATTCCAGACAGGTGGTTCAGGTGGACAATTCGAGTCTTTAACGTCAGGCGTGTTTTGAAGCAGCCTTCCCAATCCACTCATAGGAGCCACCACCTTGGGTAGATTCTTCAAATAGTGAACCGATGTAGAAATAGAGTATTCGCCGCAAACAACTGGTTCAAACGAAAACAACGCAATCTGTGAAACAGGGCTGTTACTGAATGCGTGATCAGAATGAGGAAATATTTTAAGATTTGGCATGTTGGTAGCAGGCAGCATCACTGTCAATGCACTCAGTGCTCGTACCGCTACACACATTTTACGATATGCTCTATGCAGAGGCAACTTGCTGGGGGCTTTCGTGACCGCGAACTTCCAATATTCTAACGGTTGTTCATTCCAGACGACTTGTAATCCTACGGTCTCAGGGGTCCATATAGCATGGTCATAAGGTCCTTTAACGTGGATGGATACGTGAAGATTGAACGGCGGGATCTCTGCCTGCGTACCGCCTCGGTTACGCAGTCTGCTAGAAGCCACCACGTCTACCATGTGAGCAATGACCTCACGAGTCAACCGCTTCTCCACTGGCTCCTCCGACATTTGTTTGTTATAATGTAGCAGCTATGGAACATGTGCTCCCTTCAAGGGCTTTCTGTTATAGAACTATATAGAATTACTTGGGAGCTATTATCGAAGTAGGTGCGTCAATCGAAGAACTTTCACCCATGGTCTACTATGGTTTCATTCTTAAAAAGGAACTGAAAATTCAAATTTTGAATTCATTTATGCTTCACTAAGGTCATCGTTAAAGTAAGCATGTATCATGGGAATGAACTTTTCTATCGGGATGGACAACTTCTTCAATTGAGATGACTCGTCTGGAACTCCATTTTCGGTCAATGTTAATGTCATATCTAAAGGGCGGAATACATCTTCATCCAAAACCTTCCATGTATAGCTTCCACTATGACGGTTCCAATCCATATACCTATCCTGGATCTCCTCTATCGTTTCTTCCTCGCACACCTGAAGCACAGACTCTTGGTATGTGAGCATATTCCTTACTATAATACTTCTCGGGGCGCTGGAGAGACTGCCAATACAAAAGGCTTCGTCCCGCCACCACGGTTCGTCAAATTCAGTACTCCAGTTGGACACAGGTTCTGAAGGAGGCACATGAACAAACCTTCCGTATGGCAAATGAGGCGTACTAAGCCCTGTCACAGGGTCGATTTCCTTAATCACGTCTCCAGTTTCCTCATCAAACCAATGGGATACATCTTGACCAGCATGGGCTACTATAGGAGTCACCAGTGATTCCTCAGAGCTTGACACATTGACCAACAAGTACGAGATGTCATATACCTTACCGAAGACGCAAACCCAGCAGTCATCCACTGCGTTGTGAAGACTAACTTCTTTTGGAATGTAATACCGACGGTGTTTACCTATTGCTTCATCGCTTTTGCTCTCTTTCCTCTCGTCCATCGTTATATTATTATTTATTTCAACGGCTCTATCTGCTAGTATGAAATGCACTCGTTGTTTAACGGAGTGCGGATGCGCTGAAAGGAGACGGGATAGGGCAATAAGTTTAATGCAACAAAATATCTGCAGTCTCACATGTTGTATCAAGGTATATCTCCCCGGTGAAACAACTTGCTGTAGAGTCCCATGCCTCGAGGGTGTTTCCACCCTGTCGGACATTGTGGAGTACGTCATTAAATGCAAGCCTGACATACAAATACCTCGACTGCAAGATAATAAAATTTGTCTCATGTCGTTGGATGGGACATTGTACCATGGAAATATGTTAGTTTCTAAATGCATGGAAAACCAACAGGAGATTTGCTTTGCGGAACAAATTGACGGGATTATTAAACCAAGCTGGAAAAAACCAATAATCCAGGAGGAATCAATACTTCAATTGAAAAACTCTTGGGTAGATGAAACACCAATCAAATTCAATCAGCAAACAGAGTTTGAACCATTACCCGCCAAACTCAAGTACAATATAGAGTTTGAATCCCTGGCAATATGCGGATCAAACGTGATGCCGTTATCAATAACTCCACGAAACGACATTGAAAATATAAATAACAACAAAAATGAAACAAAAAGTGCTCGTGGATCAGTTTTACACGAATCAGAGGAATTCATGAGTCGCATCGAAGTAGAAAATCCCATCCCTGAACAACTAATAATTATTGATGATGATAAACAAACAGCACCAAAGAATATGAAAAAGGTGCCTACATCGAGACCTATTAGAAGAAAGAAAAGTTTCAAAAAACCGAATTCATCTATTGTTAAAGTATTTGCTCTGGGAAAGCAGCCAAATTCTGAATTGCTTCCTAAAATTGCATCTGGACTATTTGAAACCAGCAAGGTTCAAAAACTTGACAAAGTAGTGCGAACACCTCATCCACCAGCCCCCAGAACTACTCACTCATAATTATATTCGTTACTAAAGTACTCTTGATACTTTTGACTTTGACTAAAAAGCTAGAAACAATTATCCGCGATTTGAGTATTAAATTCAATCCGAAATTTAACCTCCACTGGAGAATCCTTTTGATACTTATCGCTTTGGCAAAAAAAGTTAGTAGAGAGAATCAATCCACCATCAATTCAACGTTGAATTCAATTCGAAACTTCTCCTCCACTGAAGAAACCTTTCGATTGAACCGCAGGACATTTTCCATTTTAAAAGATTCGCCAGTCTTAGTTGCTGCCAAAAAGGCAATTTTGGGGCTGTTTTTCCTGTTAAACACATTGAGACCCAACGCTTGTAGAACCTCAACAAGCACAGTATTGCCCACCGCTTGCATGAATCGAACAGGAACCACCAATAGAAAGAGCCCATCATCCTTCATCATACGAACGCATCTTAATAGCATATCTCCACGCTGCAAAGCGGTGGGAACACAATTCAACACCATTGCGTTACAAATAACATCATATGGTTCTATAGGGAGGTCAAAAAAATCCATCGTTTTTATCTTGGGATTTCGGGATTCGATATCAATCGCCAACACGTCCAACCACGGGCATGATAAAAGCTGAGTATTGATGGCTCCGATTTCAAGCACTTTCAAAGGCAATTCACCTTTCTTAGGACGACGTTTCTGCAACGTGATATTCTGAAAGACCCATTTGGAGCTACTTTTGTTCAGTGACGTAAGCAGAATCGATGCTTCTTGATACCTTGTTCTGCCTCCCATTTCATTCAGCTCCAATTCCAAAGTAGACAGCTTGTCAGAATTGTTAGTGGTCCTTTTAAGAGCTTCTATCTCTTTGGTGACATCATGAAACTTGGAGGTAACTTTCCTGGCTTCTTTTTGCGAAGTTAAAGGGCGCCATGAGGCTAGAGGCTTTCTCTTCAAGCCCTTCATTTCAATGGCAGGTCAGAGATAGTGCGGGGGGCGCTAGCCAACATATTAATACCGGTACTAAGGTACGAACCAAACGATGCTTCGACTGAGTGTGCGACGGCGTTTATGTAGCACTGTTGCCAAACCGGATATCAAGAGCGGGGCAGTAAATAGTGAGGCAACCCCGAGTATTAAGAGTGCAAAGAGTGAAAATGGAGGGGTTCCTTGGAGTCTCGTGGCAATCCTTGCCTTCATTGGAGGCATCGGCTCGTACTTCTATCGCGGTTCTAAGAACGGAGGTTTTCGAGATGAAGAGCAAACCAGGTTGAAGCATTCCGCGGCACTTGATAAGGATGAAGTGGAAGAAATTAGGTCTGCGAATAACATGCCAACCCCCACTTTTGAATTGATCAAAGCACGAGCAGTGGCAAGGTTTCAAAACCAACCAGTTGAATCCTCGACGTTTTTCTCATTCTGTGATAGTTTGTTAGGCGGGCGGGGGGCACTTGAGATGTCTGATGGATTAAAAGCAGGTCATTTGTTTGAACGCCTGTCTTTTCGCCTGGAGGAAGTTGAGAAGAAATCAGACATGAAGACTCTTTTTACGGCCCTCACAATGACACTGGACAACAACATCCGCGATAGAATGAAGCTGATATTTCAGATATTTACTAATTCAAAGAAGGATGATACGTTGATGACGCATCAGCAGTTGCAAGAGGCGCTTCAAAGTCTAATGAGCACGTATCAATTGCCGACGCGAACTCTTACACGGGAGATCACAGAATATCCATTCAACAGATATATTGATTCTTCTCCTGAATCACTTCTTCGGGATGCTGCGGAAGAGATTCTTAAACAATATAAGAAGGACAAAACCATTAAAGAAGGACTGGATGATACCGTTGTCGCTTTGAAGGCGCATGTCGCATCAAAGGATAACAACCAACAAGATATTTTGGACATCCCAAATACGCCATATTGGACTCTGGAAGATTTTGAAAATATTTTGTACTCGCGAGCAGTCTGTGTTTGGGGAGAATGCAATACCAAACGAAGTGGATGATGATTTTCTAAATAAATGATCTTATTCGTTTTTCATTTTTGAAGGGATCATTTTACAGCAAAGAATTTTAGTATAAAACGGATTAAAACTGATTATTTATTCATCCAAAAGGTCCATCACTTCAGATAGAAAACTCTGAGCTCCACCAGTCTTGTAATCATAAGCTTGCTGTATGATACTTTCGAATGCATCCACAACATTCGTGCCATCCGCTGCTGAAACAAATTTAAAATCCAATCCATGCTTGGACGGAAATGAAAATGACTTTTGTGTCACTTTGTAATCTACATCAATTTTGTTCGCCACACACAACACCGGAATATCTTCCGCATATCTAAAACACACAGTGAGTAAAAATCTAACGAATATAAAAAACAATACTTACTGTCGCAGCTCCGCCAGCCACTGTGCTAAATGCTGATACGTTGATTTACGCGTCACGTCAAATGCCAAAACACAGGCATGAGCCCGGAAGTAATATGAAGGATGCATTTTTTCAAATCGCTCTTGCCCTGCTGTGTCCCAAAAATCCACTGTGACTTTTTTATTGCTGCCTGATTTCTTATCTGTAACCGCTCCTTGATGCTTGAAGAGCGTCAGGGCGTATGTGGAGTCTTGCTGAGGACAATAATCATCCATCAAGAATCTTTCCATGAGCTTAGACTTTCCAACTGCTGAATCACCAAGCAAGATAATCTTCAAGTTCTTCTCCTCTGGAATTGGAACATCATCATGTTTGGTTTCACTCATGACTTATTTACTTTTCAACCTTTGGCCGTTTTTTTCGATCAACGGAACTATTTTTTTTTTTTTTTTTAAACAACAACAAAGCCTTTTCCAAAACCATAATAGTTTTGAACACACGAAATGAATCGTGGAAACAAGCCGAGTGTACCATTGACACCACGACCCGTGAACGTGGAGACCCTCAGGGCCTCAACACGTTATGAAAGGACAGAGACCTTTTACAGGTTAATCTCTGACTTTCAGAGCCAAGACGCAGCTAAGCGTCAGGCTTCCCGGAATTTGTTACTAGAGTTGTTAAACTCTGGCTTTGACGTAAGGTCAGAGACAAATTTCCAGGATATCTGCGGTATGTGTAATACATACTCAACAGATCCTGGGCTCGCAAGAGCCCAGCAAGAACTAAGTGTACTGTTAGGTACCAAAAGATGTATATCTTTTAGTTCTTAAAGAGTGCCATCCTTTACAGGCACAGATTTTAGGGCTGTGGAAGCGTGCAAATAGCTTCATGGCGGCAGACTAGTCTTAGTCTGCTAGATACATATGACGTGTATCGACTTAATTAATTAGTTTTAATTAAAAAAGTACCAAACGGTATTTAAGCTGAGATCCATACTTTGGCTGCTGGCTATGTAGGTAACTAAACAGTTATTCCTGCAACTGCCATACGGTAGTTAGAACCTTGATTGGTTAAATTGATCAAACTGATCTTTTTTAAGCAACAACAAAAATCGATTTTTTTAAAACTACTAGTAGTGGATAAAAGCCATCAAATGATAATTTCTTAATAAACAAGAGTATCTTGTTGAAAGAAAAGAGCCTGATGGCAATCCGTGAGGTAATCAGAAGCAAGAACATTATGTGGAATCACTGAATTCGCATTATATTTCTCCTGATGT
>Ga0105055_10000655_pt1 | contig 54900 bp, 32 predicted proteins | sample BON03_FD_78090 | JGI IMG/M metagenome (GOLD analysis project Ga0105055, IMG submission 78090) | Freshwater microbial communities from Lake Bonney liftoff mats and glacier meltwater in Antarctica - BON-03 | ecosystem: Environmental > Aquatic > Freshwater > Ice > Glacier meltwater | place: Lake... | reverse complement strand
TCACCTTCTATTTTATGCACCATGGTTTTTACCTGACCATAAACTGCCTCTGCATCACCCATGATATCTAAAAGCAAGTCTATTGTATGTACGCCTTGGTTAATAAGGGCAGCGCCACCATCACCTTCCTTTGTTCCTTTCCAGCTACTGCTACTGTAATAGGAAGGGTCTCGGTACCAATTAATGGCTGCAGTGCCCATTAGGAGTTTTCCAATTTTACCTGCCTTTACTGCCTCCTTTAATTGAAGGTATCCCGGTTTAAGTCTATTTTGGAATATTACACCTAATTTTACCCCAGCCTTGACACAGGACTCAATCAGTAAATCAGCTCGCTCGGTACTTACCTCAATGGGTTTTTCCAACAGTATATGTTTACCCGCTTTTGCAGCTGCAATTGCAGGTTCTAGATGGTTTCCACTGTGGGTACAAATACACACCACATCAATGTCGTTTCGACTTAAAAACTGATCAATTTCATGATCTGCGGATACTTTAAATTTATCAGCAGCTAGCTTTGCCCTCGATTCTGAGGAGCTTAATACAGCAACTAGTTCACTTCCTTCACAAGCATTGATGGCTGCTGCATGCATTCCAGCAATGGCTCCAGTCCCTATAATCCCAAACCCTAATGGTTTTTGTTTCGTCATTTTATAATGTCTTTTTAATTATTAAAATTCTTAATCATTTGCTCCATGGCCCAATTTGTCCTGGCAGCAGATATTCCAGTACTTGGACATTTTCCCCCTTTACCTAATAACTCATCCACTATAGATTGAATTAGAAAAAACTGAATGTTTTCAGGCATTTCAAATTGGAAAATTTCATCTTTTTTGCCATCCCTTTTTAGGGTAACTGAAGTACCCCAAAAGCAAGGAAACTTTATTTCTCCTTGATTTCCAATGATTACAATTTCATCCTTTTGGGAAGTTTCACCTGTGGTATAGCACCAATTCCCAGTGCCCAATACACCACTTTCAAAAGAAAAATTACCCAACACAATGTCCTCTGCAGGGTATTCTCCCGACTGATTGGCAGCCACTCCGTTTACTTCCTTCATTGGTCTAAAAAGAAAGTCAAAATAATCCAATTGATGAGATCCCAGATCATAAAAGTATCCCCCACCTGCAATGGCGGGATCTATCCTCCAGTTGGTTACAGTACTTTCTTTTACATCCGGATTTTTCGCCTGATTAATGACAACACTTACATACCTAGGCTCTCCTATAGCACCTTCTTCTATTAGGCTTTTTACTTTCAAAAAATTAGGAAGTGTTCTGCGGTAATAGGCCACAAAAAGCGGCACTCCTGCTTCTTCACAAATTTTAATCATTTCTAAACACTCTGCATGATTTCTAGCCATGGGCTTTTCAACGTACACAGGCTTACCTGCATTTGCAGCCTTCCTAGTAAGTTCTAAATGAGAATCGGGTGGCGTTGCAATATAAACAGCGTTCACTTCAGGATCATTTATTAACGCATCTGCATCAGCATACCATTTAGGCACTCCGTGTCTTTCTGCATAATCTTTTGCCTTGTCCGCATTTCTGCGCATCACTGCCACCACTGATGAACCAGCAATTTTATTCATAGCGGGAGCACTTTTTTTCTCGCATACGCTTCCTGCACCGATCACACCCCAATTTACCTGACTTGAGTTAAATTTTTTCATGTTTTAAATCTTACATCAATTATTAATAAATAATTATATGTTAATAATTATAATGGCATTTGTTTAACTCAGGTTTACCTCAATCAAATTGAGGTAAATTGAGGTTTGGATCTATGCTCTCATTAGAGTTTTGCATAGACTCCCAAGAAAGCTGATTTCCTTTTTCAGCAGCCATTCTACCCAATATTGCTGTATAGGTAGAGGTAGCGCCTGATGCTGATTCATTAAGGAATTTACCTGAGTTGATACTCCCCATAAAACTTTTCACCTTATTTTCATTGGAATCATGCAAAGCAGAGGTAAATACTCCAGCGGCTTGTTGATTTTGATCTTGATTATCACTTTCATGTCTTATCACCCCTGAATCCCAAGCATTCTCGCCATCTATAAATACACCGCCGCTATAGTGAGCAGTTGCTATTCCTTTGCTACCGATAAAACGGGCACAAACATCCCCGAAACTAGGCCCCAATTGCGTTGAATGAAAACTCACCCTGATATTGTCTGGATATTTATAAATCACTTGATAATTGTTCCAGGCATCTCCAAAAGCATTGTTGTGATCTCTACCTCCTGAACCCATGGCCGTCAAAGGTTTTCTATTTAAAGCCCAACTGCACACATCCAACATATGGATACCTTGATCCAAAAGAATCCCTCCAGACAAAGACCTAAAGTGAAACTGATTTCGTATCATCGCTTCTGATTTAGACATATTGTCTATGGGTTTTAGTGGGAGCCCAGATGCCAGGTAATACAATTGTGCGTTCACTATATCCCCAATAGCTCCTTCCTGAACCCTCTTAACCATCTCTTGGTATGCGGTGGCATGTCGAATCTGGAAACCCACAACCATACTTAGTTTGCCATTAATGGAACTGCCTGCTTTCTCTATTCTCTTTACACCTGCCACGTCGATGGCCACAGGTTTTTCACAATAAATATGCTTTCCAGCTGCAATTGCTGCTTCTACAAATTCGGGATGAGTATAGGCAGGAGAAGAAATTAACACTGCTTCTACGTCCTTATTGTTCAGAAGCTCCATATAGGCTTTAGATCCTTGATATATATTTCGTGGATCAATTTTTCCAAATCCTTTATCCTTGTTTAACTCATCTAATTTTTCTTTGGCTACTATAAGTTGGTCCTCAAAAAGGTCTGCCATCGCCATGATATTAACATTGGTATGTTTTGACATGGAAGTGATTACAGATGTTCCCCTATTTCCACAACCTATTATACCAAGCTGAATGGCTGAATTGGCCTTGGTACCAAATACAGTACTTGGTTTCAAAATGGTAATCGCAGATACTGCTGCCGCGCCTTTGATAAAAGACCTTCTTTCTATATTCGTCATTGGATGGGTTTGTTTACTATTTTCTTCGTATAAATGCTGATTAAATCTGGAGATTAACTTATAATATCATGAACGACATGTCCACTTACATCTGTAAGCCTAAACCTCCTGCCTTGGTGTTTGAAAATTAATTTTTCATGATCCACTCCCAGCAGGTGAAGCATTGTCGCTTGAAAATCATGCACATGAACAGGGTCCTTTACTATATTGTAACCAAATTCGCAAGTTTCTCCATGGGTGTAGCCTTTTTTCACACCTCCTCCTGCCATCCACATAGTAAAACATCTTGGATGGTGGTCTCTTCCGTAATTATCTAGTGTTAATTTGCCCTGCGAATAATTCGTCCGGCCAAATTCACCTCCCCAAACTACCAGGGTATCTTCCAGTAATCCTCTTTGTTTTAAGTCCATCACCAAAGCAGCACCTGCCTGGTCCACACTTTTACTCATGACTTTAATGTCACGGGGTAAATTCCCATGTTGATCCCACCCTTGGTGGTAAAGTTGAATAAATTTAACATCCTTTTCAGCCAATCGTCTTGCCAAAAGACAGTTGGCAGCAAAAGTCCCAGGTTTTCGGGAATCCGGGCCGTACATGTCATAAATATAATCCGGCTCTTTGGATATATCCATCGTTTCGGGTACGGAGGACTGCATCCGATAAGCCATTTCGTATTGTGAAATCCTGGAATTGATTTCCGGATCCATCACTTTGTCATATTTTATATCATGAAGATCCTTTAATGCATCTAGCATCCTTCTACGGCTTTTTTTACTTAAACCATTGGGATTATTGAGATAAAGCACCGGGTCTTTTCCAGATCTAAACTGGACTCCCTGATGCAATGAAGGTAAAAATCCACTCCCCCATAATTTAGCATACAATGGTTGCCCACCTGCCTTGCCTCTGGAAAGTAAAACACAAAATTCAGGAAGATTCTTATTGTCACTGCCTAGGCCATAACTTATCCAAGAACCCATCGAAGGTCTACCACTTAATTGCGACCCTGTTTGAAAAAAGGTAATGGCAGGGTCGTGGTTTATTGCTTCGGTGTGCATGGATTTTACAAAACACAATTCATCCACAATTTTAGCCGTATGTGGCATCAATTCACTTACCCAGGCGGCACTTTGCCCATATTGGGCAAAATCAAACACTGAGCCGGCAAGGGGAAAAGAATTTTGACTTGAAGTCATGCCAGTGAGTCGTTGCCCAGCCCTGATAGAGGCCGGCAACTCCTGTCCAAAGCGCTCATTAAGCAATGGCTTATAATCAAAAAGCTCCATTTGAGAAGGTCCTCCACTTTGGAAAAGGTAGATCACCCGCTTGGCTTTTGGAACCAAAGGAAGACTACCGAGGCCAGCCTGCTTGCTACCTCCTATATTGGCCAGAAGATTTCCTGGATCCAATAAAGAAGACAAGGCCACACTTCCTAAGCCAAGGCTAGTCTTCGTTAAAAACTGACGGCGATCCATATTTGGATCATGTAATAAACTCATTTTCTTAATTTATTATTCCTAAATCCCATGCATTTCCAGCACAGTGCTTAATCGTGTTTAAATCCGCCTATCGTTTATAGATGGCCTCATCGTAATTCATTAAAGTGGAATTAACTAGCGTAAAGGCTGCCAATTTTTCCTTTGGCAAGCTATCATCTCTAACATATTCCCCAACCTGAAGCAAACTATCTGCCTCATGGGGAGCCCGCTGAAATTCAGTGAGCTCATTTTGGTACAATTCCTCTAAAATCATCAATTCATTCGGATCAGGATTCCTACTCGTTATTGCTCTGAAACCATATTTTAACTGGTCCGAAGTTTCATCTCCACCAACTTTTAACATTTTTTCTGCCAAAACCCGCGATGCTTCTATGTACTGAGGATCATTCATAAGCACGAGAGCCTGAAGTGGCGTATTGGTATTTTGTCGTTTAATGATGCAAACATATTTATCTGAAGCATCAAAAATGATCATCGCCGGTGGAGGTGCGCTTCGTTTCCAAATCGTATAAAGGCTTCGTCTGTATAAATTGTCTCCTGTATCGGTAATATATTCATTTGCATATTCAGCAGTTAACTCCCTCCAAAGTCCCTTGGGTTGGTAAGGTTTCACACTTTCACCACCAGTTGTTCGAACCAATAAGCCACTTGAAGCCAAAGCCTGATCCCTTACCATTTCTGCAGGAAGACGGGATGCATTGGCTCTTGATAGCCAAATATTTGTTGGATCTTTTTCCCTGGCATCACCCTGCAAGGTAGAGGATTGCTGATAGGTAGCTGAGCTTACCATAAATTTTATCAACTGCTTAAGGTTCCATCCGGATTCCATAAAATTCACGGCAAGCCAATCCAGTAATTCAGGGTGAGAGGGAAACTCTCCTTGATTTCCAAAATCATCAGGTGTGGCCACTATTCCTTTACCAAAAATCATCTGCCAGTATTGGTTGACCACTACCCTGGCCGTTAATGGATTTTCTTCATGGAGTAACCATTTAGCCAGTCCCAACCTATTTTTGGGAAGCTCCTCAGGAAAATCAAACAATGCCTTTGGAGTTTCTGGAAAAACCTGATCGGTAGGTGCATCATAAACCCCTCTGTCTAGGATAAAAGTCTCTCTTTCTTCACTTCTCTCCCGCATAACCATAACTTCCGGCTGGGCACTTATTAATGCGTTTTCCTTTTTCCGAAGTTGATGTAAGGAATTCACCTGATTTTTGTATTGTTGATTTATTACCGAAAAATAATAGTCTTGTAGCTCCGCTTTGTTTCCCTCGTTTATATTTCTCAATATCGGATCAGGTATCCCAGCCAGTATTTCGGTTTCGATAGCTGTTAGTTCTCGGTCGAAAACCCTGATTTCATCCACAAGAGAATGGTCTAATGTTTCTGCAAAATTGGTCCCTCGTTTACCTATCTGTAAATTTCCAGGATGACCTATTCCTCGTTTTTCTTTACCATAAGCCAAAATACTTTGCTTTAAATGATCTGTTATAATGTTAAGAACCAATGGCTTCCCATTCATATAAATTCCAAAACCTGAAGCTTTACTTGATCCATCATAAGTCATGGTAAGATTTACCCATTCCCCAACTGGTACAACCTCTTTTGTATGTACTTCAATGGCATTTGCTGGCCACGTATGACTCATCAAACCAGCCAAACTTCCATCCTCTCTTATCAACAATTCATAACCTCTAAAACCATTTGCAAAACCTCCAGTTTTGGAAAAAATTGGTCCATTTAAACTGTCCTCCAATGCCTTGTACCACAAACTGATGGTAAAAGGATCACTTCGATCAAAATAGGCAATGTCGGCCCCTAAGTCAACATAACTATCCCCTACCAATTGAATCCCCTTCCCAAACTTTCCTTCCACCGTTAATATTTCTTTGTCCTTTTGTATCACCACCATATCTGCTGGTTTTGTCTTATCCGCCAGGTTTTTGAATTTATTATCAAATGGTTTATCAAGGGGGTAATGGCCAATTTGACCTTTTAAAGCCAATTGAGGAATTGTTTTTGATTTGAGATTGGCCAACCAGGTTTCAAAGGACTTCAAAGCTTGTTTTTTATCACTTTCGATAGTGGTTTCTTTTTCCCGAATTTCTTCATTGATGTAAGCAACCTTTTTTGCTACCTCTGCATCATCTTTCAGAATCAAAGTAGGACTTGCATCGCCAACATAAGGCACTTGCCCCGTTTCATTGATATTATTAAAGAAGGCGTATAACTGGAAATATTCCTTTTGGGAGATGGGGTCATATTTATGGTCATGACATCTTGCACACTCTGTAGACAATCCTAAAAACGCTTTTCCCAAGGTACTGGTACGGTCGGCAACATATTCTACACGATACTCTTCGGGAATGATTCCACCTTCCTGGCTTTGCGGATGGTTGCGGTTAAATCCTGTTGCAAGAATTTGATCATAGGTTGGGTTAGGCAATAAATCTCCTGCCAGTTGCCAAAGAATAAAATCATCATAGGACAAGTTATCGTTGAATGCATTTATTACCCAATCTCTCCAAGGCCACATATTCCTCATTCCATCATCCTGATAGCCATTTGAATCTGCATACCTTGCCAAGTCCAACCATTTAGAGGCCAACCTTTCCCCATAATGGGGAGATTCCAAATACAGATCTACCAACTTCAGGTAAGCCTCTTGGGACGTATCTTTTAAAAAATTCTCAACCTCTTCCATCGACGGCGGCAAACCAGTAAGGTCAAAAGAAAGCCTTCGAATTAGGGTTTCTTTGCTCGCCTTTTCAGACGGTTTTAACCCTTTTATTTGCATTTGAGCATATACAAAATGGTCTATTTCATTTTCAGCCCATGAAAGGGCTTTGTCTTCTAATTTGGGTATATTTAATTTTTTAGGGGGAATAAAAGACCAATGAGGTTTAAATTTGGCCCCTTGTTCTATCCATCGAGTAATTAGTGCGATCTCAGTTTCAGAAAGTATCAAGTTAGATTCAGCAGGCGGCATTTTCAGGTCTGCTTCTTCAGAGACTATCCGCTGATATACCCCACTTTTCAATGGATTCCCTGGTACGATAGCGTAATGATCCTTGTTCTCACCAATTAAGTCTAAGGCATCAGTTTCCACATCCAACCTTAAATTTGCCTCTCTTTTATTGACATCTGGCCCATGACAGGCAAAACATCGGTCAGACAAAATGGGTTTTATGTGCAGGTTAAAATCCACCATTTCTGGTAACTTTTCTTCCACTTCTTCCGAAAACTCAATGGTCCTATTAAAAGGGATAACCCAAATAACAACCAAACCAATGGTTAAAAATAAAGCTATTTTTAGTAAAAGACCTTTGTTCATTTTTTATACGATTGGCAAAATTATTCATTCTAATATACGAAATGCCTTTGTATAATTTAATGAAAATGTCATGACCTGAGGTATTTGTGTTTGTAAGGACAATGCACAAAATTTCCGGTCATGACATTAATTACCCGATAGGCAATCATTCGATTTTTTTAACTGTACCGGTCTAAAAATTAACGTGTCTTTATTCAATTCTTTCTACCAACCTGGGTTTTGTTCTAAATTACTATTGAAAGAAATTTCATTGTCTGGAATAGGCAATAGGTTATGTCTATCTTCGTATCCATTTGGAAATTTCACTTCGATCAAACCTCCATCAGCAGCTTTAATATCTACAGGATAGAGGTCCTGACCAATTTTCCAACGCTTTATATCTGCCCACAAAATTCCTTCGCCAAAAAACTCAACAACACGCTCATGTCTTAACTTTTCTCTTGCTTCCTCCTGAGAAAGATCAGTGGACAATGAAGTAATTGTAACATCAGTACGTTCCGTTCTGATTCTATTGATAATACCGATTGCTTCAGGTATATTTTGATTGGTCTCGATAAGTGCTTCGGCTTTTGCTAGCAATACATCTGCATACCGCAACACGATAAAATTTAATGGCGAAACCCTTGGGCTGAGCAGGGGAATTCCTTCACCCACATTTTTCCGAAGGTTAAAACCTACCCTTTGACCCGTATGGTTGGGCACTTCTGAGGGGTAAAGCATTCCTTCAAAAGTAGCCCCCGGTCTCAAAATAGTAAAATCTAACCTTGGATCTCTTCCCTCAAATTCGTTATTGGGATCCACTTCAGAACCATCGATCATTTCATATTCGTCTATAATATGTTGGGTAGGTGCTGGATCGCTTGCTCCGGCTGCAGCTACCCCTCCCGGCAAAGCTAACCAGGCAAAGAAATTTCCCTGTCCTTGTTCGCCTGCTATGTATTGAATATCAAATAAAACTTCTTCACTATTTTCATTGTCCAGCATAAAGAGACCTTCATAACTTGGAAATAAACCATACATGTCAAGCGCATCAATTTTATCTATTACCTGCAGTACTTCATTGTACTTGTTCTGGTACAGGAAGGCTCTCATTTTCATTCCCAGTGCAGCTCCTTTTGTAGCCCTTCCTAACTCATAGCTTACAGGTGCTAAATTTTGAATAGCCACGTCATAATCTGAAATAGCCTGCGCCCAGGTTTCACCCAAAGTATTCCGGCTTAATGCCGTAACTTCCTGGGTGTTTAATTTTGATAAAATTATTGGTACACCACCATAAGTTTCAGCCAAAAGAGCATAAGCAAGTCCTCTGATGAAGTGTACTTCTCCAAGGTAGGTGGATTTTGTATCCGCAGGGAGATCCACACTTTCAATATTGGTAATGAAATCGTTGGAAAAATTTATGATCCTATAACACATGGTCCATCTCTCATTCAGCAAACCTCCTGAGGTACTTGCAGTAATTGAACCGTTTCCAATTTGCTTTTCCATCCCGTTCCAATGGGCCCATTGATAAGCATAAGGGGTAATGCCATCAAAAGTTGGACCTGAACCATATACTCCTCTGTGTTTCAAAACACTGTAAATACCATTTAAAGCAAGTTTAACATCATTCTCATTTTGCCAAAATGATACTGTAGTAATTCTGTCTGTAGGATATACTTCAAGAAAGTCCTCTCCACAACTGCTAAATACCAGCAGACCGAGAAACAATAAATTTATTTTAAATATTTTAATCATTTTCATAATGCTTACAGGTTAATATTGACACCAAGAGATACAATTTTAGGCAGCGGATAAAAATTCGATCCCGAATCAAAGGTGTTTCTTTCAGGGTCAAATCCTTCGTAATCTTTAGCCACTAGCGCACCTAAATTTTGGGCATTGCCATAAATATATAATTTTTGAATACCTAGCCTTTCTGTCAAAGAAGAAGGGAAAGAATAACCCAATTGCACATTTCTGAGCTTAACAAACGAAATGTCGCTTACCCAAAAAGAAGAAGCTTCACCTCTCCATGTGTCACTGATGGAAATCCGTGGCACTGTAGTGCTCCTATTATCGGGAGTCCAGGCATCTCTCCACCTTTCGGTAATTGTTCCGCCGGAAATACCCAGGGGCTGGGTCCAGGCATTTTGGGTATAAACACTGGCTCCAGCTATTCCCATGATTACAGTACTCAAATCGAAACCTTTGAAATTTATACTTGGTGTAAGGCCGAAGGTGTACTTAGGGATGGTATTGCCCAATGCCATTTTATCCTCGAAACCCAGGCGTCCGTCATTATTCACATCTTCATATTTCAACTCTCCCGCCTGTGGAATATAACCATTAGCAGACATGTGTTCGGAAGCTTCCTGATCTGTTTGGTAAATCCCTACAGATTTGTAACCATATAGTTCACGGTAGGAATAGCCCTCTCGAATAAGGTACAATTGATCGGGTGAGTCCTCCCTGAATTTTGTTACCTGATTTACTATATAAGTCATATTGGCACCAATGTTATACCCCACCTCATCCCTGTCAGAAGCTACCTTCGAGTAATTGATGTTAAATTCAAACCCGTTGTTGGTCATTTCTCCGACATTTTCAAACGGTGCACTTACGCCTCCGAGTATGGATGGAATGGGTAATTGCACAATGATATCACTGGTCGTCTTTCTAAAATAATCTGCCTCGACGAAAATCCTGTTATTTAACAAACCAAATTCTATTCCCAAATCAGTGGTGACGGAAGTTTCCCAGCCTATATTCTCATCTACAAGGGCAGTTACCCCTGCGCCTGGCGCAAAATTACCTGCAAAATTATAACTAAGTCCATTGGTTTGATTCACCACTGCCAGGTAAGGCCAATAGGAATTGATGTTTTGATTACCCAGCTTACCCCAGGATGCCCGAATTTTAAGATCTGATATCAAATTCTGGCTCTTCATAAACGCTTCCTCTCCCAATCTCCATCCTGCTGAAAATGCGGGAAAAACTCCCCATCGGTAACCATCCCTAAACCTTGAACTACCATCCGCTCTCAAATTCATTTCAAAAAGATATTTGTCGGCTAATGCATAATTAATTCGTCCAAAATAAGACATCATTCTCAGTTCACTCATGTTTCCACTGGCCTGAAAACCAGAAGTACCCGCATCTACTTGAATCATCCCCTCTTTAGGTGGATCAGACCTTCTACCATATACATCTTTTATTACCGTACTTTCTATTTGGATACCGGCAATAGCAGAAATGTTATGAATTTCATTAAACGTTTTGTTGAAATTCAAAGTAGAAAATAAAGTATTATAATTACTTTGTATATTATTTCTGCTGGCCTCCAAAATGGTGAGATAATCCAAATTTTTTCCTTCTATCCCATTATGAGTGTATCCAAAAACCAGATTGTTGTACCTATCTCTCAAATTACTATTGTACTGAGAAGTGAAATTGGCTTTTAAAGTCAGGTAATCTGTAAACTCAATGTCTGCAAAAACATTCATTTTAAAAAAGTTATTTTCTGAAAGGGAAAGACCATTGGCTGTCTCAATTAATGGGTTTCTGTTTCCTACAATTGTATTTCCATTACTATTTATAGCCTGGACAGACCCAAATCTGCCATCTTCAGTGTATGGTGCAGTAAAGGGATAGCCTCCGTTGGCAAAAATATACATCATTCTCCCAAGGTTAAATGGTTCCTCAGATGCTTTCTTTATTCCATTAAGACGACCACCAATGGTAAGCCAGTCATTCAATTTTGATTCAAGGTTTACTGTCAGTCCATATCGACTAGATTTAGAATTCTGCATGATCCCATCCTGGTTCAGGTAGTTCATGGATATATAAAACTTGGTTTGTTCCGAACCACCATTTACAGATACATTGTGCTCAGTAATAGGTGCTGTTTTAAATACTTCATCAAAGAAGTTGGTATTGGGATAGACGTATGGATCACTATTATTTCTAAACTCATTGATCACTGATTCGGGAAATAGAGGGCTTCCTCCCTGATTGGCTAGGGCCTGGTTCCACAAACCCATGTACTCTGCACTATTTTCTATAATGTCATATCGCCTTCCTAAACTCTGCTGGCCTACATAACTACCTATATTAATACTGGTCTTTTCTCCAAATTTTCCAGATTTGAGGGTAATCAGGACTACTCCATTTGCTGCCCTAGAACCATAAATGGCAGCACTGGCAGCATCTTTTAATACGGTCATGCTTTCAATATCATTCGGATTGATTTCATTAATAGAGGCTTCCACACCATCTACAAGGATCAAAGGGTTTGAATTATTTAATGTACCCCATCCCCTTACGCGGATTTGAGCCCCATCGCTTCCAGGCTGGCCTGAGTTTTGACTGATCCAAACTCCCGGTACCTGTCCACTAAGGGCTTGAGAAGCATTGGTGAGTGGCCTGTTCTGGAGCTCATCATCAAAATTTACTGTGGAGACTGCGCCGGTAAGGTTCTCCTTCTTTTGTGTACCATAGCCTACTACCACCACTTCATCCAGTGAAGACGTGTCTTCTAATAAGGTTATATTTATAATGCTTTGGTCTGAAACTTGAATTCGTTGAGATACAAAACCTATAAATGAAAAGACAAGTGTAGTACCTTCATCTACATTTATAGTGTATTTTCCATCCAAATCAGTGGCTGTACCTATTCCTGTACCTGGAACAGAAACTGTAACTCCTGGTATGGGTTCTCCGGTTGCATCCATCACAGTTCCGGTAATGGCTGCTCTCCACTCATTTTCATTAACATCAGCAAGTTTTAAGGAATTGTTGTTACCGTACCCGATATCTGGTGAAAATAGAAATATTAGCAAAATAATAAGACTTGCAAAAGCCCGTCTAGTATAGGGTAAATAAACCCTACTTCTAACAAGTAATGATTTCGTCATTGATTTGTGGTTTTAGATTAAATTAATTCATTGGTAAGGAAAGTAAATAAATATAAATTACGCAATAATACCGCTACGTATTTAAGAAAATATTATAAAATAAAAATTAATTTCTATAAATATTCTTATATAGACAATAGAAAGTTAATATTAACATTAAAAAGTATCAAAATCCAGTATTTAAAATAAATAATCATTTAAAATTGCAATTAAATTTAAAAGTTTTATTTTTTCCCAATAAATTGGTATTCTTTTCTTCTTTAAATCCACCAGGAACAATATCCCGCTTTAAAGCGACTGAATTACTCATTTTAAAACCTAAATCCTATTCCAAATGAAAGCTTGAGAAACCCTGGACATTCCTGCCTTCCAAGAAATCAGCAAGTACTTGAAAAGGTCTGGCCTTATGCGGCCAATAACTAAAATCTCAGCTACTGGCATATTATGATAGGTCATATCTGAATCAATTTTAGCTATCCATTTCTATCGAAAACTAAAACACAACATTAAAATGCTTTCATTTTTGATGGTATAGCCGTATATTTTCATTTCTAGAACAAAGCTCAAAACAACCTATGAGACCAACCCATCTATCAATAGCCTTTTTTGCGATTTCATTATTCACCAGTTTTTGTAGTCTGGCCCAGATAACTGAAAGCCATTCAGATTTAGTTTACCCGACTTCTTTTGTCCATCCAGGAATTTTGCAAAATCAAGCAGATTTGGATTATATGAAATCCCAAATCCAGCAAGGAATAGAACCTTGGAAAACTTCCTTCGAAAATCTAAAAAAAGAGTCAGCCACTGATTTTAAAGTACAGGCTTTCACCCATGTGGTCAGAGGTTCTTACGGACGTAAAGGCCAAGGCCATAAAGAACTTTCTGAAAGTGCTAAGGAGGCCTACAGACAGGCATTGCTATGGTATATTACAGAGGAAAAATCACATGCTACAAAAGCCGTTGAAATCATCAATGCATGGTCTGGCCAACTATGGGATTTTGATGACAATGATGCAAAGTTGATTGCAGCATTGACTGGTCAGTATTTCTTAAATGCAGCAGAAATATTACGGTATAGCAATTCCGGATGGGACATCAAGGAAATTGAGGAATTTGAGCAAGTAATGCTTACCGTCTTCTATCCGTATATCAAGGATTTCTTCACAGCCGCCAATGGAAATTGGGATGCTGCCATGATCAATACCATGCTAGGTATAGGTATTTTCACCGACCGTCCAGACCTTTTTAAGAGGGCCGTGGACAGGTATTTTTGGGGACCCAATAATGGAGGAATTACCAAATACATATACCCCAATAGACAAATTCAAGAAACTACTCGAGACTGGCCACATGTCCAATTAGGGCTGGGGGAATTTGCCAAAGCTGCCCAAATAGCTTGGACCCAGGGGGTAGATTTTTATACTGTAGCCGACAACAGACTTGCGCTGGGCTATGAATATACGGCCAAATTTATGCTTGGCGAGGAGGTGCCTGTTTATGGAGATATCTCACAAAGAGGACGTGGAGAATTTAGGGACATTTACGAGTCCATTTACGCCCATTACTCCAAAGTGAATCAAGTCAACATGCCTTATACTGAAAAGGTACTTGGCTTAACAAGACCAAGCTCAACTTGGGGATTTTTAGAAGCCCATAGAGCACCAGTGAAACAAGTGCATTTATTGGAGAAAGTTAAGGGTCCTTTGCAAAACTCAAGGGTGCAAACCGGTGCTACCTCAGACATGGGACAATTCGGTACAGGGGATTATATTAAAGTGCTCCCGGGCCAATCCATCCAACAGGCTATTGATAAAGGAGCTAAATCCGGAAAAATGATCTTACTGGCAAAAGGCCAACATGTGCTAAAGGAAGAACTAAAATTACCTAGCAACACTCATTTGGAAGGTTTCGGTTTGTCCACCATTCTATTACTCGACGTAAAAGTAAGTGGCCTTACCATTGGAAACCTTAGTCCAGCATCTGAAAACATCACACTAAAGAATTTTGTAATTGAAGGTAGAACAAGTGCCGAACCAGAATATGATCCCAATCAGGGCAGGAGATCTCGTGCAAGACAATCAGCACCTAGAAGGGAGGGCTTGGTTTTAGCTGCTGATTTACCAAACCAAATCCGAAATATTCAACTCGAAAACCTCACGGTGAGAAATTTCACCAAAAATGGAGTTTCTCTGCGAGGAGTCATAGACATAAGTATCATTAATTGTGATTTTAGCGAGAATGGTTCCAATGTAGTACCGGGAAAAGGCCTGCATCATAACTTGCACCTGTTCCGTTCCGCCCACATTGCCATTAAGGAGAGTAGGTTTAGCAATTCACCTTGGGGTTCAGGAATCATGGCCAGTTTATGTGAAAATATTACAATAGCAAACAATGAAAGCAGCAGAAACAAATTGGATGGCATTCAAATCAATGAATCACAAGGAATAAAAATTATAGAAAACCTCCTTGAGGGAAATGATCGAAATGGATTGTTTTTAGAACAACTAGACAAAGGTAATCGTCAATTAACAATCAATGACAACCTTATCCGTAACAATGGAGAATGGGGCATAAATTATCCGGGAAATTCCGAAGAAATATGGACTTATAATTTATTACGACATAATAAAAGGAGCAATACAGCCACTGTTCCCAATGACCTTTTCCTTGAGAAATGGAATAAAATAGCTCAAAACCTTAATTTACCGGATGAAGTAAGAGACAAAAGTAACAACCCATTATTAGCGGCGCGCTATTTACTTAACTATTTCCAGAATAGACCAGGCATAAAACATCCATCAGACGAAGAACACTATTACGGAAATCCCTCCCCAAAAGACATTACGCATGCTGAGAATGCAATGAATCATGTAATGGTTGGTCAACCAGCCTACCCATCCCAATTTGTGGGATGGGATATTGATTGGGAGAGCCAGCCTGTGAAGGATAAGGAATGGGTTTGGCAGCTAAACAGAATGGTGTTCTGGCAAAGTATGGGCAAGGTTTACAAAGAAAATCACGATGAACGATTTGCCATCGAGTGGAACAAACAGATTATGGATTGGGTGATTAAAAACCCCAGAGACAAGAATCACCACCTGGCATGGAGATCCATTGAGGCTGGTATTCGAGGTAACAGGTGGACGCATCTTTTCAATTATTTCCTTCATTCGCCAAATTTCACTCCCGAGGCACTGGTTTTCTTTTTAAGCAGTATTTACGACCATGCAGATTTCTTAATGACAAAATACAGTTCTGGAAGCAATTGGGCCCTTATGGAAGCTGAAGGAATGGCATTTATTGCCATGACTTTCCCGGAATTTAATGAATCAGAACATTGGCTAGATGAAGCCATTCAGCGGTTTAACAATGAAATACATGAACAAGTCTATCCTGATGGGCACCAAAGAGAACTGGCATTTGGATACCACATGGGGAGCATTAGTTGGTTTTTAAGGACTTATGAACTTGCGGAAATGAATGGTGTGGCCAATCGTTTTTCTGAAGATTACCTAAATCTGATTGAGAAGATGGCAGAAGTACCTATGAAACTTGCCTTCCCAAACGGTACTACTCCTCAATTTGGAGATTCGTGGACAGGAAAACCCGGCCAATATTATAAAAACCTTCAAACCTGGGGAGCACTTTTTGACAGATCTGATTTTCTGTATGTAGGTACTGAAGGAGAAAAAGGCCTCAAACCCGAACAAACAGCATTTGCTTTCCCTCAAAGTGGATTGTACTCCATGCGAAGCTCCTGGGATCCTTCAGCCATTTCTCTGGTATTAAAGTGTGGTCCTAATGGAGGTGGTCATAGCCAGCCTGACAATGGCACCTTTGAACTTTATGCTGGTGGACGAAGCCTTACACCAGATTCAGGAAGCTTTATCTATAGCGGAAATCCTGAAGGAAGGGCTTGGTTTAGACAAAGCAAAGTTCACCAAACCCTCACCCTAAACGGTGAAAATATTGCCTATGCCCCTAAACTTCTCCTTTGGCAGCCCGGAGAAAAACATGATATTCTAGTGGTGGAAAATCAGAATTATGAGGGAATGGCCCATCGAAGAGCAGTAATCTTTTATGATAAATCCTTCTTTATTTTTATCGATGAGGCCATAGGAGAAGACAAAGGCATACTTGATCTGAATTTTCAACTCGCTCCCGGAAAGGTAGAAATGGACATGGATAATCTTGAAGTCAATTCTTTATTTAATGAGGGATATAACCTTTCAATTAAAGCACATGAGACCGAAGATCTTAACCTAAACCCAATGGAAGGCCAGGTATCATTTATCTATACAAAGAAAGAACCAAGGCCTGCATTTTCTTTTCAGAAAGAATGGAATGGTAAAGGCGAAGGAAAAAGATTCGTTACAAGCCTTGTACCTTTTAAAGGAACAATCCCTCCTGAAGTTGTCGTTAAAATAGCCCCGAAAACTAAAATCGGAAGCAAGAAAGTTACCTTGGAGATAACCAATAATGGGGAAAAAGAAAGCATAACCTATAGCATAGAGTAGTAATGGGAATAAAGAAATATCCACCCAAAATAGTCAAAACAAAAATTCCCCCGACTTACAGAAGTCGGGGGAATTACTTATACCCTAAAATCAATTGCTACACGATCAAAAGACCTAGGTTTATAGCAAGCTATAATTTAATATCCCGGGTTTTGCGGGAAATCATTTTTAGTTCTATCTATCTGACTCTGAGGAATAGGTCGGAGTTTATGGTGTTCCTGAATATTAGGGCCACCATTAGGGTTGTACATTTTAACTCTTTCCAACAGTTTTCCTGTTCTTTTCAAATCAGTCCATCTGTGCAATTCTCCAGCCAACTCTCTTCCTCTTTCATCAAGGATCATTTCTATGTCCAACTCCGACGAAGTGATTAAAGGAATTTCCTCTCCTCCAGGAAATTCAGCTCTTTTTCTAAGCGTATTGAAATAAGTCGTTGCTTCATCCAATTTACCTTGCATCATTAGTGCCTCAGCAGCAATAAGGTAAGTTTCACCTAGACGCATGTACATATAATCCCTACCATTATTTCGCTCATAAGGATAACGGTGTTTTTGTACTGTAGGTGAAAACACATCATTCCTGTCTTTCAAGATAACCAGCCTATAAGGAGCATTTGCTATTTCCATTTCGGAAAATTCTTGCCTAATTGGATCGTTGGTAAACCAGGCAGCCGTGTCTCCTATTGAGAATCCAGCAGGCACATTTGGTTCATCATTGTACAACCAAGCTTCTTTGAAGGTAACGCTGTATCGAGAATCATTTCTGATATGCAACCCACCATTTCTATAATCATTGCCAAACAATGTGGTAAGCGTAAAATCTGTAGGCCAGAAACGGGCAATACCTACATGATACATGTCATTACCTACTAAACCGGGAAGCAACCATTGCCTTGGTCCCAGAAAACGTTGCAATTGATTGTTCGGATTGTTGACCTCGGGATTATCACCCCATTGCACAGACCAGATCACTTCCTCATGCCTTTGATTGAACGGATCGAAAATATCGGCATAGTTATCCAATAATTGATATTTTCCTCCTTCAATTACCTGAATGGCTAAATCTGATGCTTTTTCCCAGTTACCCATGGTTAGGTAAACCTTGGCCAAATGGTTGGTAGCAGCATCATGTGTAGGCCTTCCATACTGGACTTGTTCCATAGGAAGGTGTTCCATGGCATACTCCAAATCTGCGATAATAGCTGCATAAACCTCTTCTTCAGAAGTTCTGAATGCTTCCAATTCTACACCTTTAGTTTCTTCCAAGGTCAGGTGTATTGGACCAAAATGCTGAACCAATACAAAATAATAATGCGCCCGAAGGAACCTCGCTTCAGCTACCTTCGCCATTTTGGTAGACTCATTCATTCCTTCTATCCCATCAGCTCTGGAAATAACAGTATTGGCATAATTAATACCTTGGTAAAAATGTTCCCAAACCAATACGTCACCAGAAGGTGAAAGAACAGTCGATGCATTTAAACCTGGCCCATAATTGTCCCATTCGGAGTTATAACTTTGCCCTTCTTTGAACAAATCAGTACCAAATAGATTCATCAATAGTCCAGGCTCTCTGCCATAATACCATCTCAATGGTACATAGGCTCCGATCAATGCCTCATCCAATCCCGTAGGGGTGGAAAATTGCACATCAGCTACCGTATCTGTAATCATATTTTCTGTCAGGTCTGCACAACTTAAGCAGGTACTAAAGACAGCCAATCCAAGTATATATTTTATTGTAGATCTCATCTTTTTGACATTAGTGTTTTAAAATCCAAGTTCAATACCTAATAAATAGGTTCTGTAATTAGGCATATCATGGTTCCTAGCCCCTTCAGGATCCAATCCAGGAAACTGAGTGAAAGTAAAAGGATTTTGAACACCTGTATAAATTCTGGATTTTCTCAAGCCCAATCTATCCAAAATTTTATCTGGCAGACTATATCCCATCGTGATGTTTCTCACCCTGACAAAACTTGCATCAAAATAACCCATTGGTGTAGAATAATCGTGACCACGAACTCTTGGCTGAGGATATTCATTGCTTGGATTATCTGGTGTCCAATAATCCACATCTCTTGAGTTTAGGTTATAACCCCTTCTAAGGTTAATCATACCTCCAAGGGAAGTCCCCCCAGCCTGACTGAAAATGTTGATTCCCTGTGTAGTGTATATGAAAAAAGCGAAATCAAAATTGTTATAAGTTATCCTGTTATTCAAACTTCCAGTCCAGCTGGGAACATCTGAACCCAATAGCATTCTGTCATCTGCGCCAATTTTGCCATCATTGTTGACATCATTTAACTTCATGTCACCAGGGTTGGTACCATAAGAATTTGCAAGATCTCGCTCCGATTCCTGCCAGATCCCAACGAATTCCCAATCATAATAGACGTTAATTGGCTGTCCGATAAACCATAGGTTACCTGGGTCATCCTCTTTGCCGCCATATAACTCGGTGATTTCATTTTTATTGGCGTGAAAAACCAAATCTGTAGTCCATCTAAAACCTCCTGGCCTTTTGGCTTCTACATTAACCAATGAAACATTAAACTCAAATCCTCTGTTTCTGGTGGCTCCTACGTTTTCTAAGGTACTCACAAATCCTGAGGTTGGTGGTAATTGTCTGTTCATAAGAAGGTCAATGGTCCTTTGCTGATAGATGCCCACTGTTCCCATCACTCTGCTATTCCAAAGCGAGAAATCCACACCTATATCAATCTGTCTGGTCCTTTCCCATTTCAATTCAGAATTTGCTAACTCCGCACTTTGAAATCCGAAAACCGATTGGTCTCCAAAGGAATAACCTGCCCGTTGTACCCTTCCCTGAGTTTGATAAGGATTAATCCCTGTATTACCTACATCACCATAGCTGGCGCGTAATTTTAACTCATCGAATATTGAATTGTTGGACATAAAACTCTCTTTATCCAACAACCAAGCAAAGGCCATTGATGGAAAAAGACCGTATTTATTTCCTTTTGCCAGCCTAGATGAACCATCTACCCTACCTGTCATGGTGAAGATATACCTGTCCTTCATGGAATAATTCAGTCGAAGCATATAAGACTCAAGCGCCCATTCATTTAAAAATGAACTTCTTGACGTCGTTTCTTCCGCCGTACCTATATTATGGTAACGTTGTTGCTCGAAAGGCAATCCTCTTACAGAAACACCAGAACCTGATCCCCTTAAAGTCTGCACACTATAAAGACCAGTTGCCCGGATCTTATGGTCAGTGCCTAGATCTTTGGAATAGTTGACAATGTTTTCATAAAGGATGTTGCTTGTTTTGCTATTGCTTACACTAGCAGTAGATGTTTGCCAAGTATGTGATCCTCTATCGTAATAAGTAAGATCAGGCGCAAAATTAAACCTGTAACTCAACCCTTCAATTATATCCACTTCTGCATACACATTAGTGATTACACGGGTTCGGTCCCTCCTGTCAATATATAAATTCCGATCCAATGCCAAGGTTGGAAAACTCTCCCCAACAGCAAATTCACTTGAAAGTGCTGCTTCGGCTCTTTCTGGCCAATCCAAAGGACTTCTGAGGATTAGGTCTCTGAAGTTACCGCCTCGGTATTCTTCACTAGTAGTCACCTGAGCTGATACTCCAGCCTTGAACCGCTTGCTTATTTCCTGATCCAGGTTTAACCTTCCTACGAAACGAGAAAAATCATTGTTGGAGACAATCGACTTGTGGTCAAGATAGGTTCCTGACAAAGCATATTTAGTATCGTCTGTTCCACCTCTTACACTTAATTGATGGTTTTGTTGAAAACCAGTTTTGAAGGCTTCTTCTTGCCAATCGGTATCTACTCCATTTTGAATCCCTTCTAACTCCCAATCTAAAAACAAAGCCTCATCAGTTGTGTAAGAGCCTTGCTGTCTGGCAGCATCGCGTTGCATTTCAGTAAATGTCTCAGCGTCCATCAAGTCCACGCGGTTTGACATTTCCTGTATGCCAGCAAATCCACTGTATTCAATTTGAGTACCTCCTGAATATCCTCTCCTGGTAGTAATTAATATTACACCATTGGATCCTCTGGAACCATAAATAGCTGTAGCCGAAGCATCTTTTAGTATTTCGATAGATTCAATATCCGATGGGTTAATGTCCATTAGATTTCCAGCAATTGGAATCCCATCCATAACTATCAATGGATCATTCCCTGCGACCAATGACCTTGCACCACGAATTCTTACTGTGGCTCCGGCACCAGGTCTATAACTATTTGCAACAACGTCCACTCCTGCAGCTCTTCCCTGAAGTAAGCTTTCAAAAGAATAAATAGGCTCACTTACAATATCCTGCCTACTGATCGACGCAATCGATCCAGTTATTTCTCTCCTCTCAACTGATCCATAACCTACCACAACAAACTCATCCAAAGAGGATTCGTCTTCAGATAGTGTAATGCTTAGCTTGGTCTGATTTCCAACGTCAACTTTTACTGATTCATACCCAATAAAGGAAATAACCAAAACTGCACCAGCAGGTGCGTCAATAGAGAAATTTCCATCCAGGTCTGTGGCTGTACCTGTGGTCGTGCCTTCTACTAATATAGTAGCGCCTGGTATAGGATTCCCATTGTCATCAACAATTGTACCCGTTACCAATTTCAGAATACCCGGAGGGGCATTTGATTTTGCTGATGTTTTCTCAGCTACCGTAATTGTGTGATTGATTTGCTTAAATACAAGGTTACTTTTCCTTGAGATCTCCTCAAGAACTGTCTCCACGTCCGAGTTCTTCAGACCGAGATCCAAAACAAGATTTTTTTCCAGTGCGTTTTCATACACGAAGTTAAAATCCGTTTGTTTTTCTATCTGTTTGAAAATGTCGACCAAAGTTTCAGCTTCCTGAGATAGGCTTACTTTGGTTTCTTTCATTATCTGGGCATCTGAATTATATGCCCAACCAACCCCTAAGCCCAGGTAAAAAAGGCATCCAATGGAAAATATCCGCATAGTAATCCTCATAAAAAGGATGAGTAAATTTTTTTTCATAATTTTGTATTGGTTAAATGTAATTCAATTTAGATGAATTGCTTTTATTTTAGTGGCGCTATTGGAACTAGCGCCACTTTTTAGCAATTACCTTTTTTCACTTTTAGGTGTTTTCCGTTTATCTCATAGGCAATTCCAGTAGCGTATTTAATTGATTCCATAATATCTTCAAGTGTCATCCGTGTATAGCTACCCGTCACAAAGCATCTCATATTTTTATCGCTCAATTGGACAGATTCTAACCCATACCAATTGGATAAAATCACGAAGACTTCATTAATAGGTGTCTGATCGAAAATTATCTTTCCATTAACCCAGGCAAATTTCAAATCCGGATTAATTTTAACTTTTTTCCCCAAGCCAGTTTCTACCTTATAAGTCAATTGTTCGTTGGCTACTAAGAAATCATCATTCTTACGACTTTGATCGTAGGCCTCCATAACTTTGACCTTACCTTCTTTCACCGCAACTGTTTGAGGTTTTCCTTTATATGCACTGACGGCAAATTCAGTACCCAAAACGCTGGTCTCTAATCCATCTGTGACGACAACGAAAGGGTTTTTGGGGTCTTTTACGACTTCAAAAAACGCCTCCCCCTCAAGAAACACTTTGCGATTGGCCGAGAACTTCTTGCTTATCTCCACTTTACTTCCCCCATTTAAAAAAATTACAGACCCATCTGTTAAAGTAAGCCTTCTCCTCACTCCTCTAGGATTGATAAATTTTTCAAAACGCTTCTCAACTAGCTTTTCCTCAACAGGTAAAACTGTGGTATTCAAATTATACATCTCAAATATTCCTAGAAAAACCACCGTAAAGGCCGCTGCCCAACCTATCCAGTTAAAATTCATTTTTGGATGGCGCTGAGGCTTAATTTTTGCCCTCAAAATTTTAAAATTTTCTTCTTTCCTGGTGTCCAGGAGCACTTCATTTCCAACTTCTAATCCTTCATACCAATTATTTAATAGTATTCTTTCCTCTGGACTTAGTTTATCTTCTAATTCCTTCTTAATAAGTTGCGAAATATGATTTGGGATATTCATAATTAACCTGCTATATATACTTAAGTGTCAAAAACGGTAGGACACTACCTAATAAATTTATTTTTTTTAAATTTTCAACGAATGATCACCAACTGACAACATTAAAGGCAGTTGAACTATGAAAATTATTGAATGGAAAGATTAACCGAAAAGATAATTTTTTATCTCTGCACGTATAAAAAGTAAAGAAAGGTGAATCTTATTGTGCACTGTTTGAGGAGCAATCTGAAGTTTGGTAGCAATCTCTTTGGTGGAAAGCTGATGGTAACGGCTAAGTTTAAAAGTCTCCTTTTGGCCTTCTGGCAATTTATTAATGGCCACTTCTATTTTCTCATATAATTCCTCAAATTCCAAAATTCTTGGGTCCTCTGATTGGATCAGTACTTCATCAATTCCATCAATATCACAAAGCATTTTCCTTTTATAGATAACGCGGTAGACTTTGTACTTTACAGCTGTGAGCAAGTAAACTTTTAAGTTTTTCTGGACAGTCAGCGTTTTCCTGTTGTTCCAAATGGTTAAAAAGATATCCTGAACCAGATCTTCGGCCTCAGATGAGTCTCCCAGCTTTACGTATGCCTGCCGCACTAGTAGTTCCCAATATTTATTGTAAATGGCCTCAAATGCTTTTACATTCCCTGTGGCCATTGCTTTTATCAACAATATATCAGCGTTTTTCATTTTATTTAAAGTAGGATTTTGCTTGCTAAACCCCTCCAATTTATAGCAACATTTCCTAGATTCCAATTAACTTTTATGGAAATGGGTAGAAATTTTAAGAATTTAATGGTTTTTATTCTAAATTTTAATTGATTACCCATAAAATCAACCGTCAAACAATCGAATCAAGAGAATGATCTTATAAATTAGTTATCTAAACCCGAAGTGGCCCAAAACCAAGATTCAGAATCCTGAAAAGGATACCATAGAAAAAAATGTCAACTCGGGTTTAATGGCCATTTTGGCCTTTAACTTTTTGAGAAAAAGGGAAATGGTCATCGCCATTTCCCTTTCTGTTACATTGAGATACTCCAATATTTGACAAAATGGGGATATTTTATCTTTTGTTAAAATTAATACATAACCTATGGGTAAATCCCTAATTTGGTTCTGTATTTTTGTTGGTTGTTAATCATGGAATAATAAAGGGCAGTTCAAATAGCATATGGCAAAAGAAATCAGGGAAATAGGCAAAAAAAATAAAATTGAAAAAGAGCTTGTTATCAAGGTTTCAAAAATGAAACCAGTAATAAAGCCTACGAAACCACATCGACACGAAGGATACCATGAATTGATATTTTTAAATAAAGGATCTGGCTATCACATAGTAGACGATAATAAACATGAAGTGCTTCCTCCTGTAGGGTTTTATTTAAACCAAGGCCAAGTCCATTGCTGGGATTTCACCAAAATACCAGAAGGCTATGTGATCATGTTTAAAGAGGAGGCACTCGCCAGCTACCCTTCGGCTTTAGACAATCTTTTTCGGCTCCACGACAAGTTCAACACCCCCCGTCAAGCGAATACCTTAATGGACCATTTGAATGTTTTCTACTTGGATTATAAAGCTGACGAACCTTTAGAGTTACTATCTGCCCATCTTAACACCTTAATTTTAAAAACGGTACATCTCCCCTCTCTTAAAGACCACATCCACCCAAATTTCATTAGTGAATTTAGTCGGCTAAGAAGATTACTCAATGAAAATTATTTAACCCTGAAAACTTCCGAAGAATATGCTAACCTAATGAACCTTAGCAGCCGTAAACTCAATCAAATTTGTCAAGCTGCTGCTGGATGTAATGCCATAGAAATCATAAAAGAACGCCTATTAATAGCGTCCAAAAATCTACTTACCCATACCAATTTCCCTGTAAATGAAGTGGCCTTCCAATTGAACTTTTCAGACGCTTCTAATTTTATTAAATTCTTTAAATCACAAACAACCTTAACGCCTATGGAATACCGCGCCAGACTATTGTCCTAAAATTACCATTATTGGTAATAATATACCGTACTATTAATGGATTTTCTAGCTTATTTTGCATCTAAAGCAATAAAATTGATGAAAACAGCCCTATTACTCCTTTTAAATTTACTTTTTTTTAACTGCATTTTTGCACAAACAGGCATTAACGGAACACTTAAAGATGCCAAGGAAAATACTCCCATTGAATATGGAAGCATTGGTCTTTATTCCCCTGGCGATTCCAGCCTCATAAATGGTGCAATCACCGAACCTGACGGTACTTTTGAATTAAAAGGCATTAAGCCAGGTGATTATTACCTAAGTATTCAATTTATGGGTTATAAAAATCTTATCGTAGCACCCGTAAAAGTAAGTAGGGGAAAGCTCCTTAGCCTTGGTACTTTACTTATTTCCCCGGATGAGCAATTGCTAGAAATGGTGGAAGTTTCTGGTTCTCGGTTTACGACAATGCACAAGGTAGACCGCCAAGTATTTGAATCCTCTGAATTTCTTTCCGGGAAAGGTGGGAATGCAATTGATCTTATTAGAAACCTTCCTTCAGTAACTATTAATGCTGAAGGTGAACTTTCTGTTAGAGGGTCAACTGGTTTTGTCGTCATGTTAAATGGTAAACCCATTCAATCTGACCCTTCTATAATCCTCAGTCAATTGCCTGCCAACTTCATTAAAAATATTGAGGTTGTAACGGCTCCATCTGCTAAGTATGACCCTGAAGGTAAGGCTGGGATCATCAATATAACAACAGAAAAAGGAGCAACAGACGGTACTTTTATTCAAGTAAACACCAGGTTAGGCCTTCCCAGTATTCAAGATTATGACAACAAGGAAAAGCCACAACGGTATGGGGCAGATTTCACTATCAACCACAAAAAAAATGAATGGGACTTGTCCTTTGGTGCAAGTTATTTAAGAAACGACATTAATGGCCGCAGGGAAGGCGAGGTGTATACCATAATTGGTGACAAAACTACCTACTTTCCCTCAGACGGTGAGAGGGGCTTTGACGAGGAGGCATATTCTGGAAGGATTACCCTTGGATTTGTACCCGATGAAAAGAATAATTTCAGCTTGGGTTTTTACGGTGGTATAAGGAGTAAAGATAGAACGGCTGATATCATATACTACGATAACCATGCATTGGTAAACGAAGAGAGGGTTTACACCATGCAATATTACAATGAGAATTTACGGATCAGGACAAGTGATTTTGCCTTAGGTAGCTTTGATTATGTCCATACTTTTGATAACAAGGCTTCACTCTCTACCTCTTTTCTTTATGAGTACACCATGTTGGGAGGTCCTACCACAAATAGAAATCTGGGCTATCCAAATACTGCGCTTATTTATCAGGATGAATACAATACCAATGACAACCCCCTTCATGGAATACGCTGGCAAACCGACTACAAAGCCAAACCCCGAAATTGGGGGACATTGGAGGCTGGCTACCAATTCAGAAGCCTGAGCCACCTAGGCGATTTTGTCTATGAAAGGAAAAACAGTGAGGGCGAATTTGAACTGATACCTGAGTTTTCTTCAAATGTTGATTTGAAAAGATTGATACATTCGGCCTATGGACAGGTCAATGGAATTCAGGGCAAATGGAATTATTCTGCTGGCTTGAGACTGGAATACATGGATAGGTCCCTGCATCTGAAAGACAAGGGAAATACAGTGGACAGCACTTATACCTATGAGTTTATAATACCATACCCATCTGCCAATATCCAATACAGTGCAAATGAGGATTTAAATTTTAAAGCAGCTTATAGCAAAAGAGTAGAACGAACTACTACCTTTAAAATGAATCCGTTTCCAGAAAGAGAGCATTCTGAAACACTGGAACAAGGAGATCCAGCCTTGTTGCCAGAATTTATAGACCTGGTAGAAGCAGGCATGGTGAAGAATTTTGGTGAAAACAGTTTTTATGCCACAGCCTACTATAGAAATGTAAAAAACTTGGTAAACAGGGTAAACACAATATACAACGACACCATCTTAAACCGAATTTATTCCAATGTTGGAACTGGAAGATCGGTTGGTTTAGAAGCGGGTATTGAGTTGAATCCTACAGCCAAATGGAAATTATTTGCAGGAGGGAACTTATACCAATATCAAATTATTGGCCAATTTAATGAACGACCCATTGATACTTCAGCCTGGGTATACTCTATCAATGCAAATACTAGCTACGCTTTTACTTCCACTTTTAGTTTGCAGTGGTCCCTTAATTACCTGTCCAAAAAAATCACTGCACAAGGAGAAGATTCAAGGTTTTTATCACCAAATCTGGTAGCAAAGAAATCTTTCTTTGGGGATCGCTTTAGCGCCACCCTTCAGTGGCTCAATATGGACATGGGATTATTACCTTCGAATGAGCAAAGAATAACTACCTGGCGAGAGGGTGAATTTTACACAACGACTAATTACGTTTTGGAAGTGGACATGTTTATGTTGAACCTAAGCTATACCATAAACCCCGGTAAAAATAAATCGCGTTTTGTCAAAAGTGAGTTTGGAGAAAAAGAATTCTAAAACTATCTGGTTTACGATCCTAAAGGCTTTTTATTCCTTTAGGATCTGGCCTAATAGTTTTAACTCTTGCTCCAGCTTATCGGACCAGGGCAATCCATAATTCAAACGCAGACAGTTGTGAAACTGGCTCTGGAGGGTAAACATACGACCAGGCGCTATACTGATACCTCTTGACAATACTTTATCAAATAGTTTTCCAGTATCCCATTTTTTATCCAACTCCACCCAAAGTACAAAACCTCCCTGTGGTCTACTTATTTTAGTCCCCTCTGGGAAATAATCTGCTATGGTCCGGATAAAATGCAGCGAGTTACTGTATAATGTAGCCCTAAGTTGTCTCAAGTGTTTTTCATAATAGTCATTTTCTAAAAACAAGCCGATGGCTTCCTGAGTAACCGTGGTGCCGGAAATAGAATGAAAAAGTTTAAGTTTTAAAATAGGTTTTATAAATTTCCCTGGTGCCATCCACCCTACCCTATAGCCTGGTGCCAAAGTTTTTGATACCGAACCACACCATAAAACGATACCTTCTTTATCGAATGCTTTGCAAGGTTTAGGCCGGCTAGTACCAAAATAAACATCTCCATACAGGTCATCCTCTATCAAGGGAATATTGTGTTTGGTCAATAATTCAACCACGGATTTCTTATTTTCCTCCGGCATGCAACTTCCCAAAGGGTTATTGAAATTACTTACGAGCAAACAAATATCAATTTCGCCAATTAACGCCTCCAAATCATGGGGTAAGACACCAAACTCAGGATCCGTCGGTAGTTCTACTACTTTTAGCCCCATATTTTTCGCCAATTGTAAAATACCAAAATACACGGGGCTCTCCACACCTATTCGGTCACCCGGTTTGGTTAAGGCCATAAATGCCAAAGAGATTGCATGCATGGCTCCAGAGGTAGTTACCAATTCATCCACTCCAAGATTTCCTCCCCAGGTAAAAGACCATTTGGAAACATTTTTACGCAGGCGAAGATTACCTTGAATATCATCATACCCTGTACCCCCGGCACTGAGGGTTTTGGCTGCGGTCTGAAGGCATTTATTTAATCTGGCTACAGGGAAAAAGGATTCATCGGGAACACTTAAAGACATTTGGGTAATGTTCTTGTTGACAAAGTTTGAAAAAATTTTTCCTATTAAACCATCCTCCTTTCCCGGAGCACTATTTATTCTGGGACTACTCGCCATCGGCATAGGAAGTCTTTGGTCCTCTTTTAGACAAACAAAAAAACCTACCTGAGGACGGGAGACAATACAAGACCTGCTTTCCAAAAGTAAATAGGCCTGGATTACTGTGTTTTTGCTAACCCCGTATTCTTTGCTTACCGTGCGTATAGAAGGCATTTTATCGCCCAATTTTAGGGTACCCTTCGCAATAAGATTTTCAAAGTTTTCGGCAAGTTTCTCAAATAGGGTCATTTACTTAAAATTTACACTGTACCCTTCAAATTTAAATAAATTGTATCTGTAACCAATCAATGATTCTTCTTTAATTTGCAATTAAAATCAAATGATTTTGTAAAATTAACAGGAGCCATCTTAATTAATAGGTCTGGAAATAATTTAAACCACTCTGATTCATTGAAAGAAGGCAATTACTTTTTTTTGAACTATTATTAATATTGGTTGTTGAAAATTTAACATTAAGAAATATTGACATCGGCATATTTTCTTTGGATAGCATGATTGTCAAGAAAATGCATTTTTAATAGATTTACCCATGATGAACGAAACGATAACTGAAAGACCGGATTTTGATTTTGAAAACTTCACTTTCGGGTTACAAGCCACAGATCAGATGTTGGTGGCAAAGTATGAAAATGGCTCCTGGTCAGATTTTCATATTGGCCCGGTCAAAAATATTTCTTTGTCTCCATTGGCCATGTGTTTGCACTATGGACAAACAGTGTTTGAAGGGTTAAAAGCATTTAAAACGGTGGATGGGAAGGTAAATATATTCAGGCTAGAAAGTCATTATAAAAGAATGAACCGTTCACTTGAAAGGATGGCCATGCCTCCTTTACCTGCGGCATGCTTCATAGACGGGATTCGTGAGCTGGTAAACAAAGAAAGTCACTGGGTGATAGATGATCCTGAGTATGCGCTTTATATTCGCCCCTTTGCCATAGCTACAGAGAATAAACTTGGTGTGGATGCATCCCACGAGTATTTATTTATGGTTATCCTATCCCCGTTAAAAGCCTATTACAATCGACCAATAAGAGTACTAGTAGAAACTACCTATATCCGTTCCGCAAAAGGTGGTGCCGGATCAGCTAAGAATGGTGGAAATTATGGTGCTTCTCTTCTGCCACAGCAAAAAGCCAAACAAGCGGGATTTGATCAAATCATTTGGTTAGATGCCAATGAAAGGAAATATATTGAAGAATCAGGCACCATGAATATAATGTTTATCCTCAATGGCAAAACATTACTTACTCCGGCATTAAGTGACAGTATCCTAGACGGTATCACCAGGGACTCTATACTTAAACTTGCACCTGAATTGGGCCTAGAAGTAGAAGAAAGGTCTATTCAGGTCTCTGAGATTTTGGATAGGGTTCTTGCAGGAGAACAAGTTGAGGCTTTTGGGGTTGGAACCGCCGCAGTTATTTCACCCATAAAGGAAATTTCCTATAAAGGTGAATTATTTGAAACCTATGTACAGGAAGATGCAGGGATGTACCGTATCAAAAACAAACTTTCTGAAATCAGAAGGGGTATTAGCCCTGACCTATTTGGTTGGTCAGACCTGGTCTAGTTCTACCGGAATTATTTTTTTAAAAAAAGCCTGAAACTTATTCCAACAGTTTCAGGCTTTTTAGCATTATTTTTTATCAAATCCCCAAGGCATTACGCCAACTTCTTTCTCCCAATTTTGGTAGGCCACAAGCATCTCTTTTACCATTTCGGGCTGATCCTGACTCAAATCCATTCCTTCGGTCCTATCATTGGCTATATTATAAAGGGCCCAGTTTTCATCATTTTGTTTATTGACCAACTTCCAATCCCCCTTCCTTACAGCTCTATTGCCTTGATGTTCCCAAAATAGCCATTGATGAGGCTCTTTTTCATTATTCATAAGTAAAGGCAGGAGACTTTTACCTCTCATTGATCTGATTACATTGCCCTTATACATCTCTGGATAGTCTGTTTCGGCCAGATCAAGGCAGGTAGGCATGATATCCATTATATGTCCCATTTCATGATTGATTTGCTGCTTTTGAATCAGTTTTGGGTAATTAATAATTAAAGGAGTGGAAATACCCCCTTCATGAACCCAATGTTTGTACATTTTAAATGGCGTATTGCTCATTAAGAAAACCCTGATAGGAAGGGTGTCCCATATCTCCTGTCATATTCCCTACCCCAGCTTCATGCTGGTACAAACCAGTAAGTAAGGCTGCCCTACTGGGACAGCAGCGTGAAGTATTGTAAAATTGTGTCATCAGTAAACCATCCGAAGCCAACCTATCCAGATTCGGAGTAGCGATTTCACCACCAAATGCCCCAATATCTGAATATCCCATGTCATCTGCCATGATCAAAATAATGTTTGGCCGGATATCCTCTGTTTCTTTACCAGACTTTTCTTGGCATCCGTAAAACAACCAAAAAACCAGTCTTGCAAGGTTTATCAAAATAATAACCTTTGGAAAATTTCTTTACTTTATTGCCCAATTGATTGAAACATTCCATAGTTGCTATTCGAGAAGGTGAATAAATTCCTGATTTAGTAAATGCAATTGATGATAATCGAAAATCCAGTGGACTTTAAATTTGGGCATAGCCTTTCAGCGGTGCAATTCATAAATTAAATAAAAAAACTGAATTTTAAGATAATACTTAAAGTAATACGCTTTCTAAACAATATTTCAAGTCAAAATAAGGTGTTTACCAAAAAATTATTAGGCGAACACAATAATTAGCCTTAAAAACTAATGGAGCTGAATTGGTTAAACCTTTGATAAGGTCAATACCTTTCAAAATGGCATCCAATCAAAAATCTTTGTTTCGCATGGCTTTTTTCTCCGACCGAACACGTTTCGCTTTTAAACGTTTCTCTCTGGCCGCTTTCCCAGGTCGGGTGGCTATTCTTTTTTTCTTCTTTTTAAAGACCTTTTCCATCAGGTCATAGAATTTCTTGATGACGGCTTTCTTGTTTTCAAGTTGAGAACGAGAAGTTTGAGCATCAATCTGGATGGTGCCTTCCTTGTCTAATTTATGACTACATTTTTCAAAAAGTTTGCTTTTTTCATCCTCAGACAAGCATTGAGAATTGGGCACATTAAAAAATAAAGTCACCCTTGAATTTACCTTGTTGACGTTTTGACCACCAGGCCCACTACTTCTAGAGGCTAGAAACGTGAACTCAGTAGTAAAGACTTCGTTTTTAATTTTTTCCAAAATAGTCATGATAAACTAATTGCGGTGTTACCTGACAATAATTAAAATTTATGGCGTAAAAGTTCCCGTTCCCTTTAAAACAATTGGCTTTTATATCTTCCCTTGCTTGAAAACGAAGCTTAACTTCCAAGATCAATTCCTATCGGAAATTGGCAATGAAAGTGCAGATTAAAACAGCACGATCTAAATAATTATCACCTAACAACATCCTCCGCCAGGAGTACAGGCACCTCCAGAAGGAGTACTCACCATCTTCAAGGCAGGTTTCTTTTCAGGTATACCACAATTCTCTTTTGCCAAACAATCCGTTTGTTTTTCGGTGAGCAGAAATCGCTCTCCGTCAAAAGCTAACCCAAATCTTTGTATGGTATTGCCCTGGTATTCAACTTCTATAGGTGCATCATTTAATCCCAATATTTTTTCCGACAATTCAATGATATGTAGTAACTTCTCTGGATGTAAACGATGATCATAATCATCAGCTGCCCAAAGTTGGAAATTAATTGCTTCCTCTTTTCGCTCGGTGCCACCACAGTCAATAAAGTGCCTGGCTACTATACCTACCTCGGTAACATGAAAGTGTTCTGGCACTAAAGTCCCATCAGGTAATTGGAAGCTAAGCTCTTTATGTTTAGTCAACAATGGTTTTATTTCTGATAATTTCATGGCCTTTTATTTTAAAAAAAAACTAAATTCCTTTATTAAAAATTTTACTGACAATAACTTTTTAGCAATGTCCGGGTTTAACCCAATGGTTTCTTCTAAATTGGAAATTTTATAAATCGTTATATTGTAATATTACGATTAAATAATTTAAAGAAAAAGAAACCCCGATATTTTCTTGGTACTGAATTCAAATAGTGATTTTTATTCTCCAATTGGATAGGAAATCCATCATGGAAAATGACTGTTAAAATGCCTTAAAGCAATTAGTTTTTTGGCAAAAGGGAATGATTTTTCTTGAAAATTGTTTTATACTTCTATCCCATTCAAGGCTTTCAATGACAGAAAATAAAAGTAAGGCTAATTTAAGAAGTGTTTTTAAAACCATTATCTGGCCAAGAAGAAAATATATCTTTATCGGACTTTTTTTAATTATCATCAGTAGGTTATCCGGACTGGTCCTACCATGGGCTAGCAAATACCTTGTTGATGATGTAATTCCATCCAGCGATTTTGAATTGTTAAAATGGCTTATCGTTGCGGTAGTCATATCGGTTACTATACAGTCAGTCACTTCTTTTGGTTTAACCCAGATATTGAGTGTAGAAGCCCAAAATCTTATTGCCAAATTAAGGGTGGAAGTTCAGGCCCATATTATACGGCTGCCTATCCGGTTTTTTGACAATGCCAAAACCGGAGAGTTGGTTTCTCGGGTGATGACGGATGTTGAAGGCGTTCGTAATTTAGTGGGTACCGGACTTGCCCAGATGGTAGGTGGACTGTTGACATCGTTAATAAGTTTGGTTCTACTGATTTATATTAGTCCCAAAATGACCTTATATGTCTTGGTTCCCGTGATAATTTTTGGAGTTATTTCCTTAAAAGCATTTGGAAGGATCAGACCAATTTTCAGAGAAAGAGGAAAAATCAATGCAGATGTTACGGGTAGATTAACAGAAACACTAGGAGGTATTCGTGTAATAAAAGGGTTTAATGCTGAAGATCAAGAAACAAAAATATTCGAATCTGGTGTAAACAGACTGTTTTTGAATGTTAAAAGTAGCTTAACCGCCACCAGTTTTGTGACAAGTGCAGCCACCTTTTTATTAGGTCTTGCCTCTGCCGGAATTATGGGAATAGGAGGATACATGATAATGCAAGAACAACTGACTTTTGGTGATTTTTTAGCGTTTACACTATTGTTAGGATTTATGATTGCCCCTATTCTTCAGATGAGCAATATTGGTAGTCAACTTACAGAAGCCTTTGCAGGTTTGGATAGGACTCAAGAGCTGATGAACATCCCTTTAGAGGCAGACCCTACAACCAGAAATATTATTTTGCCACAAATAAAGGGAAGGGTAGCATTCGAGAATGTTCATTTTGAGTATGAATCTGGAACAGAAATCATAAAGGGCGTTGATTTTGTTGCCGAGCCAGGAACTGTAACCGCTTTGGTGGGCAGTTCAGGATCAGGAAAGACCACCATTTCCGGGTTAGTTGCCTCGTTTTTAAACCCCTCAAAAGGATTAGTAACAATAGACGGTCAAGACCTTTGTAAGGTAGACTTGAATTCATTTAGAAGGCAACTGGGGGTTGTATTACAAGATGATTTCCTTTTTGAAGGGACTATAAGAGAAAATATAATGTTCCCGAGACCTGATGCCTCTGAGGAATTACTTCAAGAAGCTGTAAAATCTGCCTATGTTCATCAATTTACAAACCATTTCGAAAAAGGGCTTGAAACAGTTATTGGGGAACGTGGAGTAAAACTTTCGGGAGGTCAAAGACAAAGATTGACTATTGCCAGGGCAATTCTGGCTGACCCACGAATACTGATTTTAGATGAAGCAACAAGTAACCTTGATGCAGAAAGCGAACACTTTATTCAGTCCAGTTTAAAAAGCCTAATGGAAGGAAGAACCACATTTGTGATAGCTCACAGGCTAAGTACCATAAGGCAAGCAGATCAGATTCTCGTCATTGAAAAAGGGCAGATCGTAGAACGTGGACATCACGATGAATTGATTAACATCAATGGCAGGTACCATGATTTGTATAACTTCCAAGCTAGAATTTAACCAGACCTGTTATATAATGCTATCTAGGAAAGATTCGATTACCGAAAGGATTGTTTTCTAAGGATTTCCGATAAATATTTTATGAATTAATAGTTTAAACTCAATTATCCCTTTCTATAGCCCTATTTGCGGCAAAACTTTATTATCTAAAATTTTAAGTCCCGTGGTAGGCACATAAAAGTCTCTTAAATCTGTCGGTTTTGTTGTCTATTTTGGGCAACAATACTGACAAAATACCGACCCAATCTAGCTATATAATGTTATTTTTTCCTTGTCTCAGAATCCTGGGTTTGAGCATTGGCTACCAAAGCCTCTACTGCCAATCTACCTGAAGTCATGGCTGCATTTATAGAACCATTTAATAGCTGATCTCCTGCCAAGAAAACATTGTCAAATAATTTAACATGTTGTAGGGGAGCAGTATTCTTTACGTCTGTTAGTATAGGCAATGCTTTTTCAATGGAATAGGTTTTAATGTGTTCAAAATAATTGGCATCAATTCCTGTGAGTTCTTCTAATTCCATTGCCACAAGCGTTTCGAGGTTTTCTAACCCTTTGACATCTTTAATGATCGAGACAGACAACAGTGCCCTTCCATCACTAGCATATTTATTACTAACATCTGTTAAAAACACCAGATTGTTAATCATGAATTTATCATCTGGCACCAACCCAATCATAGGTTTAGCTATAAATGATTGCTGCAAGGTGAAATACAGATTGGTGACTTTACGATAATTTAAATTTTCCTGGCCAATGATTTTCCCTGGAGCAGTTGCAATGATAATTTGATCTGCGGTCAAGGTATTGCCAGAATCCAGGTGAATGGTATTGTTTTCTACCAAAGAAACCCTAGTATTGAACCTTACTTGCGTATGCTCTAATTGTGCGAAGAGTTGTTTCGTGATTTGCCCCATCCCCTTTTCAGGAATAGCGGCTTGACCTTGTCCAAACATTTTAAAAACAAATTCAAACATTCTGGAAGAGGTCGAAAGTTTATCCTCTAGAAAAACCCCACTAAAAAACGGCTTGAAAAAGTTGTGAATAATCTGTTTTGAAAAACCAAAATCCTCAAGGTATGCTAAAGTGGATTTTTGAGGGCTGGCAAAAATAGCCTCAATACTTTTTTCCTTTAATTTTTTGGTCAACGCATACATTTTGTATTTATCCCATAGCGTTCCTACATTGGAAAAAGCCATGGCAAAAACCTTAAGTGGATTCCTTATGGGATCATGGATAGCATAAGTTTCTCCACCTGACTCCAAAATTACTGCGCCAGCTTCAAATTTTTTTAAATTTAACTTATCCAAGTCAAGGTACCTGCTTAGTTCTGGGTAAGAAGTAAGCAAGACCTGAAATCCTTGGTCGAGTAAATAACCGTAGGATTCATCCGTTTTAACCCTACCTCCAATGCTATCAGACGCTTCAAGAATTACGGGAAAATAACCGGCTTTTTCAAGTTCTATTGCCGCCACTAAGCCGGAGATTCCAGCCCCAATAATATATACACTTTTTTCACCTATTAGCATTGGTTTCGTTTAAATTACCTACTATTATTCAAGCCCACCCTTAATGTTTTTACGTTCACGAAACTTCCCATTATCAGAAGATGGATCGGATTTAAGCCTGGCCTCAGGCTTCACACTAACCGACTCGCTAGAACCATTTTTATCAACGTGCTTTGACTGTTTTCTAAAGGGTTTCCCTTGTTTCTTGTTGCCTGGTACGTTTCTATTACCTCCAGATCTATTTCCTCCAGAGGCTTTGCTAGAATGACTCTTTTTTAAATCCGGCCCACTACCTATTTCCTCTGGATTAAGCAATACATCAATTTCCATGCCGATAAGGTTTTCAATATTTTTATATTTATACCTGTCTTTTTCATTGACAAAAGTTACTGCCTTTCCTTTCTTTTCAGCTCTGGCAGTACGCCCCACCCTGTGCACATAGTCCTCAGGATCGTTAGGCGTATCAAAATTAATTACCATTTCAATATCCTCCACATCAATACCTCTAGACAGTATATCGGTAGCAACCAGAATCTTTAGTGATTTATTTTTAAAAGAGGACATAATTAGTTCTCTCTCATTCTGATCTAAATCAGCATGAAAAGCTTCTACCATGAAATTTTTCTTTAGCACCTTAAACAAAGACTTTACTTTATCTTTGGTAGAGCAGAAAATAATGACAGCTTGGAAGTCCTGTGATTTAAGAATGTGATTGACTAGTGCCTCTTTCTGCCCATCATAGACATGGTAAACGTATTGACTAACGCCTTTTGCTGTTTTACCCAAAGCAATTGATATTTGCTCAGGTTCATGCAAAATCTGCTGAGAAAACTTTCTGATTTTTGGAGGCATGGTAGCAGAAAACAACAAAGTTTGCCGTTTTTTGGGAAGATAATTTATAATCGTCAAAATATCTTCTGAAAACCCCATGTCCAGCATCCTGTCAGCTTCATCTAGTATTAGATTTTCCAGGAAATCAAAATTCACTTTACCACCCGCAAGAAGGGCGATCAACCTTCCGGGAGTAGCTACAACAATGTCGGCCCCCATTTCCAAGGCTTTTCTTTGTTGTTCCCATACTTTACCATCTCCTCCTCCATAAATGGGAATGGAACTAATACCTAAAAAATAGGCAAGTCCCTGGATTTGTTGGTCTATTTGGATGGCCAGTTCTCTTGTAGGAGCGATAATTAAAACTTTAACGCCTTTTCTATCACCCTTGCTTATTTCGTTAAGTACGGGCAGGATAAAGGCAGCAGTTTTACCTGTTCCCGTCTGAGCAGTTGCTATTAAGTCCTTACCGCCTAAAATTATTGGTATTGCTTGTTCTTGTATGGGGGTTGCTTTTTCAAAACCCATTGCATCCAAACCTTCCTGAAGTTCGGGAACAAAATTAAATTCACTAAAAATCAATTTTTCTCTAGTTTAAGTGTACAAATACGCCCAACCAATTAACAACAATTGCATCGGAAGCCTTATCAGCAACAACCACTTTGGAATTCCTAAATGCTTTCTTTGATACATGTAAAGATTGGCTGGAAATACGGCAATTAACAATAGGATGATTCCATAGGCAGCTATAGCACGGATTGGCTCAAATATCAAACCAAATCCTAATCCCACTTCCAGACTCCCTACTAATTTGTTTACCAATTTGGGTACGGGAATAAAAGGCGGAATAATACTTATAAACAAATTGGGCTTCACAAAATGCAGAATCCCCACCGTCATATAAAAAATTGCCATTGCATAAAGAAATGCTTCATCCATAAAAATCAATTGCAGTAATTTCTTTATCCTTTAAAATTAGAACTTCAAAGTTGCATATCAAAAATTTTGATACTTAATAGGTCAAATAAATTCATTTTAAGGGAAAACCAATTGAATTTTTCGCTTTTTAACAAAATAAAAAGCGAAAAATTCAATTGGTTACAGTTGCCAAGGCAACTCAATTTGTAGGGATACAACATACATTATGCATTAAACCCGAAATAGGCAATAGGCCTTCTATTAGGTGATGAAACCACTTCCCGATTGAAGTTGGGACAGGCACTACGAATCCTATTGCTTGATCCTGGTTAAAGAATATAATACATAATGTAACGCTTTGTTAATTATGAAATATTGAGACTAAACCTATAAATTGAGATAAGATTCAACCAATCTATCCTTCCTTAAATAAAAGAAAGTAGGTCTCTGATGTTATACTTCTGCTGCCTGTACATGCATCCAATCATAATTTCTCCTTCTGCCTAAGCTTACCCATCCTTCTTCTTCCCAACACCTCCACCAATCATTGTATACCGGATGTGCAAAGGCTGCTTGGTTTCTCCCCCATTTCAATTGATTTCTGGCAGGATCAAAATCCAGTGCAATTCCCCAGGAATGAGTAGACCATTGGGTGCCACCTCGCATCAACCTGTTGTTAAAACAGCCTCCAAATCTATTCAGTGCCAATCTATCTATTTCATTTTCACCGTAAATGTTTCGGACATTTTCTAAAACCAACAGAAGACTCTCTGCTACCTTGGAATGACAGGTAATTTTTTTAGCTCTGTACCTCATGTCCCAGGCTATTTTCAGTTCATAAGGAACAGCCACTGTGACCAGGTTTTTTGCCCGAAGTCCATAAAATTCATGAAAAGCTGCCGAATTTTGTCTTGGCCAGCGATTAATTGGGTTGATTTCTTCTGGTCTCCACGGCTCACTTACTTTTCCAAATTTTTGTAAATAAGCTAATTCTTCAAAAGCATATTGGGTTTGAGGTCCCCACATGCCATCTATTGCTCCAGAGTTAAAACCTTTTTCCCTAGCCCCTATTTGAATCATGGTGGTAATCTTTCTCACATGGGGAAGATTCCTGCTAATTCCAGGAACCTGAATCAAACTAGCAAGTGTGGCCGGTCCAAAAATACCATCTATTGCACCATTGTACAATCCTTTTTCTGCCAAAAGTTTTTGGACTACTATTATTTTTTCTTTCATGCTTGGTTGTTTATTAAAAGAAATTTAATTCTTTAGTTAAAAGTTAATTAGTGAATTTTCCCTTCCTTTTGAATTTCATACCTGATACACTGTACCAATGTATCCTCCATGATTTTATCATGGTGTCCAGCCAGTGTCTTTAAGCCAACTTGCTGAATTATGTTCACAATATTAGCGCCAGTCAGCTGGTATTTTCTAGCCAGATCCTCTATTACCAATTTTTTATCCAGTGCGATCTTTTTGGGTAAATATTGCCTCCACAAGGCCAATCTTTCAGCAACACCGGGCGGTTCAAAATCAATGATCGTCTGAAACCTTCTGATAAACGCTGTATCCAGATTGCTTTTATAATTGGATGCAAGGATCACCATTTCAGGATAGGCTTCTATCCTTTGAAGTAAGTAGGCAACTTCTTGGTTGGAATGTTTGTCCCTTGCATCTTTCACATTTGTTCTTTTTCCAAAGAGTGCATCAGCCTCATCGAAAAACAAAATCCAGCTTTTCCCTGAAGCCTTTTGAAAAAGCCTGGAAAGGTTTTTTTCAGTTTCTCCAATGTATTTTGACACCACTAGCGACAAATCAACTCTATACACATCTTTGCCTGTAAATTTTCCTAACAACCCAGCTGTTAGGGTTTTTCCCGTTCCGGGAGGACCAAAAAACATCACCCTGTAACCTGGTTTCACACTTCGCTTTAAATCCCAGTCTTCCATCAATTGTTCATTGTAGGTCAACCAATCCTCTAGCGCTCGTATTTGTGAAAACGTTTTCTCGGACAATATTAGATCCTCCCATTCAAGATCAGTATGTATCCGTTCGGCTGGAAAGTTGGGACTCGGCTTTGGAGGCCTTACCCTCTCCATCAATAATCTATCTGCAAATTCCTGATCAGGATACAATGGTGCTGCATAGAAGGGTTCTTCTTCAGAAGCTTCTCCCAATTGTATATACCCATCTTTTAATAATCTCGAATCCTGAAAGATAGAAAAGTATTTTTTCCTTGAAACTGGATCCTTACCTCCCAATAAATAAAGTAGGGTTTCTCCTGTAGGTATGATCCCTCGGTGATACTTGCTTTTAAATCCACCAAACTCAGGAAGTGAAGTGCCATCTGGAAAATACTCCTGCACCATTTTACTTAAAAATCCCGGGTCTATATAGGGTACCATTGCTAGCGCCAGAAGCAACAACTCCTGATTCTTAATATTAAGCTCTTTAATGGTTTTGCCTAAAAATTCATTCGGGTCAAAATAAAGATCTAAATTAGGCTTGGCCAGTGTTTCTGTTTTCCCAAGTTCATGGTCCATCCTGCTTTTGACTACCAATTCCAAAAAAATCAACAATTGTTTCATAGATCTATAGAAATACCTTTCTGGGTTAAACTCAATTTTGCTCCTGATGTCGGGAATTGATTTGCTTCATTTGGGATTTATAATGTAATGCTTTTTCAAAATTCGGGGCTAGATCCAGGGCTTTATCCAACCAATTGGCTGCAGTTTCAACTTCACCTTTACTCAGATAAACTACTGCGACATCTGTTAAAATAGCTGGATTTTCTGGTTCCAAACGGGCGTTTTTTAACAAATGATCTAATCCTTCCCTCACATTGCCCATTGCAAGATAGGTCATCGCTAAATAATGCCTAAAGGAGGTATTATCAGGTGCTTCTGCAAGGGCTGATTTAAAAGACTTAACCGCCAGACCATAATTTTTTAAATGAAATTCACATTGCCCAGCTAAAAACCAGGTTTCTCCTGACCAACTATTTGAATCCATGGAAGACAATGTATGGATTGCTTTTTCCCACTGATTCATCTTCATAAAAACCCTAACCAATTGTGTTTTATTTTGATCGCTAGGGGTTTCAATGATGATGTTTTGCCAGATCTGTACAGCTTTATCCAAATCTTCAACATGGGTAGCCAACTTTGCCAAACTTATTTTGGCATTTTGATGATCAGGAAATCGCTCGCTGGCTTCAGAAAATTGGTCCCAAGCAAGTGCATATTCTCCTTTCATTGACAACGCATTTCCTAAATTAACCAAAAAATGAGGTTTCAATTTGATTTTTATCGCCTTTTCAAAAAACATTATGGCCTTATCATAGTCTTTCTGCTGTTGATAATAAAGCCCCATATTATTTAAAATGGATGTATTGTTTGGATCTATTTCATAGGCTTTTTCGTAGCATTCAGCTGCCTTTTCAAAGGCTTGATTCAAAAAATGCTTTGCGCCTTCATTGTTAAATGCAATGGCCTTCTCTTTTTCCATAATAGTCAATTAGTCAAATAAATCATTTTTGATATCTCTGGCCAGTCCCTTGCCCATATTTACTATATCTAAATCAGGGTAGATCACTTCAATATCTTCAAATGACATGTCAAAAGCTTCTCCCTCCTGATAATTGATCGGAAATACCAAGCCAAATTGTATATCAGGCCCCCATTCAAAGCCTGCCAGGTTATGGCGCCAGGTTTCAGAAACAGAAAGAAATCCTATTCCCAAACTTGCTCTTGCAAAAGCATTCACTTCAAACACAAACTTAGGGTTTACGGTGATTCTACCAGTTGCATCTAAGGACAAGCCAGTCTGAGGCCCCCAGTTTAAATCCACTTCTGCGGCAGCTTCGCCTTCCAAACCCAATGCACCAGTCAACTCTATTCCTCCTGTAAGACTAGCAATCGCAACGCTAACTCCAAGGCTCAAATCACCTCTTAAAGTAAGTCCGGCATCGGCAGGAATGGCAAATTCACCATGTCCACTTATTGTGGTTTCATCTTCTCTCTCAGGATTGTAGGTAATCTCTGCAGAAAGATCTCTCAATTCACCCGGGCCAAAACCCGCTGTAAAATCCAATCCTCCACCAATCTGGGCAACCAAACCAATACTCCTAGGACCTATAGGAATGGCAAACAAAGGAATCTCTATGGTTGGAACTCTAAATAGATTTCTATTAAATTCTTTTCTCTGAAAGACCTCATAGCTCTCTGAGTCAAGTCTGGCAGTTACTTCGATTTCACCATTGGGCAGCAGTCGCACACCAGCAGTTGCCGCTAACCAAGGGGTTAACTGAAGGGTAAGGTCTCCACCACCGTAGACACGCATGGTCTCGTCAGGATCTCCTGAAGGCATTCCATCTTCACCTATTGCACGGTTGGTGGCACCTACTTCTATGGTACCACTTAACATTCCCCGGTTATACGATGCAGAACCTTCAATAGTCAATGCACCATTATCGTAAGTAACCGTAAGTGTAGAGGAAATCCCAGGAATGTCAGGGTTGGCAGTACCAGTAACCATGATTTCATAATTCTCTGCTCCTGCTGGTTTGGCCACTCTGGCAGCAACATTGCCACCAGTAATCCCTGGAATATCGCTACTCAAATCAAAATCACCACTAAAGGAAAACCCATCCTCTCCAAAACTAAAGGCCATATTGCCCCGCTCAACTCCTGGAACATCCAGCTCTGCTTCACCTGTTGCCGAAAAGTTGTTTTCACTATAAGTTGCTATAATCGTAGCGGTTTTTATTCCTCTTAGTTTTCCTTCAGGAATACCTATCTCTCCACCAATGGTCCAGATATTCTCTTTGTACTCCATATTGATCTCCGCCGGATCAAATAATTCGGAGTCAAAATTAAATGCTCCTTCAAGCTCAAAACCTGAGGCGGTGGAAGCTGTAGCACTTATATGTCCCTCTCCAACATTATTGATCGCAAAATTAGTTTGGCCTGTTAAACCCAATCCATTTCTGGAACTTGCAAAAATGGTCAAGGAGCTATCACTTATCTCGAAAGGTGCTGGAACGTTGATTTCCTCAATTGGAAAAGTTTTAGAAACCCTAATTTCACCATTGGATATAAAAAGCTCAATTGAATTGCCTTCGAAAATTGGTATACTGGGCATTATTTGGCCATAGGCCTCTATTCCTGTAGGCAATAAGTTCAAGTCAAGAATTTCTACGGGGCTTGCCTTTTTAATCCGCAAACCGTATAAACCTGATTTGATGGACTGTTTGGTAAGGTATCCAGCATATTTAGATCCTGGGTATCGTTTTACTGGGAAAACTTTGTCTTCCGACCAAGGAGCCCATGTTTTATCAGACGAAGGTATGTTTACAGAAATACTGCCTAGGTTTTCTGTATTCTCCACATTTTCACCTTCGGTAGCAAATTGTTTTGATGTAATTCTGAAAGGATTGCCTAACCAGGTCTTTTCCGAATGATTCAATCTACTGCCTTCCCCGGTCCAAACGAATTTTTTACCTATTCCTCCAGATTCATTGGGGAAAATACGTACTTCACCATCGCTACCAATATCTGCTAAATTACCCACTTCGATGGGTTCTAAATGATCTCCGCGTTCAATTTGGGTTTGGGTCCAAAATTCGTTTTCCGTTGCATTACTATCTCCTCCAGCTAAAGATGTCGCACTATTGAAAACTAAGGTGTATTTATTTTTAAAGGATGCATCGCCCCCAGGATGTTGGGCGCCATGCCTTTCTCTAAAACCATTAAGTTTTTCTGTAATTTGTCCCTTAATAACCGATCCACTTGAGGAGTTTTTACTACCATCCAATAACTCCATATTGTCCACGGTATTGGGCCAAGTAGCTGTATTCCAGTTTGCCAACTGGAGTTCTACAATATGGTCTACGTGAAAGTTTCTGTAATTCTTGTCTTTTCCCCAGCCTGGAGTGGTTAATTCTTTGGAAATGACATCAATGCCACCGATATAAGTGGGTTTTACTCCGCCACCATTAATATTTGCCTTAAATACATGTGTAGTATCAGCTGTTGGTGGCGTCCTGTGATGCTCCTCATACAGGGTGTTTAATCTTGTAGTGATGTTGGCGGTGCTCACCACTTCTCTCCAAACTCCGTCTCTCTGGTTGGTATTTCCCCTTATATAATTGTTTTTTCTTTTGAGCGGTGCTTTACTACTAAATAATGTTCCTCTATGGTCTTGTAATTTAAAACCTGGAATAGGTACACTACTAAATGTAATGGTCTTGGCACTTTCATCCAACACACCGGTTTCTTCCTCCATTTCAGGAGCTACTTCATCATCCCCTTCTTTTTGGATCGTACTGTTTTGTAGGGCAGGGCTACTTCCTTGTTGGATCGTATGGGTCAATTCATGCGCCAACAGATGCTGCCCGGAGGTTTCCTTAGGCTTGTATTGATTTTCATTGAAATAAATGTCCTTACCATGGGTAAATGCATGTGCCCCAATCCCCTGACTCATTTGTGCCGCCTGACTGTCAGTATGCACCCTGACATCATTAAAATCAGCGCCGAATGATTGTTCCATGCCGGAAAGTGTCTCCTGATCCATTGTCCCACCACCAGAATTTTGATTAAGTTGTTGCTCAAAACCTGGAGGGGTATCAGAAGAAGACTCCTGTTTCATCTGCACAGGATCTTCCATATCGCCTTCTTCGGCTTCCATAGCAAGTTGCCCTTCCTCATCAGCTTTTGCCTGAACGTCACCATCACTCGCCTTCGACTGTACAAGAGGAGTTATCCCTTCTGCCTTGGACTTGGCTTGGATATTTCCATCCGTCCGAGTTTGTATATTTTCTTCTTGTGATTTTTCTTGCACCACCTTATCTGCCATGGCATCAGCTTCTTGCTCATACTGATCTCCAGGTTGTCCTATGGCCAATTTTGCCTGAAAAAAACGATCAGGTTGACTTTGAGAGGAATGGCCTCGATTATCTTTCGATTTTGAACTAAAGTGGCTCATACAATTTATTGCATCAATTCAGATTTTTTGGCTTGTAATTCAAAACATCATTTAAAATTACTTTAGCTCTAGGAGCTACTGTGGGCACATGAAGACCATCGATTTGCTTTGGCATGGTTACGAATTTTACTAATCATAGGGCTTAAAATTTTTCTTTCTGCACTAAAGGCTGGACCTGAACCATGTGGTGTCCCATGATCTTTTTCCACTAAGACAATAAACTGATCAATCCATTTGTCCTCAGCTTCGAAGATTGCATCCTCAAATCTTGGATCCAACCTGATCATTACCTCAGCTAAAATTTCATTAATTGAAAGGGCAGTTTTGGGAAATGCCATTTCCTTTACCGCTTTTTCCAAAGGTTTCATAACAGCAGGATCAATTAAAGCCTTACGCATTTTGGTGGCATGAAATCTTTCATGGGTTAAAATCGCATCTTCCATGAACCAATCACCGTAAGTGAGCCCAAGGTTGCTTAAATCTTTAATCTGGTGGCAAAAATTTTCTTCACTGGTGTTCCCTCCAGGACCAGTTACTTCGGAAACTCCTGGGAGTAAGCGTGTTTTAACAGAATAATTACCTACTACTCCTATAACTATAGGATGCCACATTGCACCATCATCCACTAGATCTAATTTCACATCTATGTTTTCAGGTAAAACTTTTCCCCAGACCCCAATGGATAAACTGGTAGATGGAACTGCTCCCGCCTGGGCGATTACATTGTTTAGGTCAATTGTAGTATCAATAGTTGCAGGAAATTCGGGTGTCACTACGTCCACCTTTCTGTCTAGTCTATCAAGGTATTTGATGGTATTTCTTCCCACCACTCCATCCACGGACAAGCCCACATCCTCTTGAAAAGCTTTCACAGCTCTTGTCGTTTCTTCACCAAAAGAGCCATCTGCACCAAACTTGGGTAACCGATAATCTAGACCAATTAAGGCATCTTGCAAGAGTGCTACAAATTGGCCACCGGATCCATTTTTTACAGTGGCATAATTATCATAAGTATCCTCTAGCACTTCATTCGTTGAAAACCTGCTCGTTGGATGAAAATCATTGCCATCATTTAATTTCGGCTGAACGGTTTTTTTGGTAATGCCCTTTTGCTGAATTGTATGCGTAAGTTCGTGGCCAAGCAAATGTCTTCCGGCCTTTGTTTCTGGTTGGTATTGCCCCGAATTAAAAAATATATCAAAACCATGTGCAAATGCCTTGGCTCGAATTTTTTTATTCATCAATTGGGCTTTTTGATCAGTATGAATTCTAACTTTACTAAAATCAGAACTGAACTTTTTTTCCATAAATTCCTTTATGTCTGGCGCCATTGCACTTCCCTTTCCCTTTTCCTGAAAAAGGGTATTTTCTATCTCATTGGCCTGTCTTTGTCGCATTGAGCCTTTCGCCGAACTGTCCTCCTTCGCTTGTAGGTTATCTTCCTCAGTTGTAGCTTGCAAAGGCTCCTCTTCCTCCGATGCTGCTTGTACAGGCTCTTCTTCTTCAGCTCTTGTTTGGACGGGTTCCTCCTCTTCAGCAGATGCACTGACCTTTTCTTCGGCTTCTACTTTGGTGCTTATGGTTTCCTCTTCTTCTACTACTTTTTGAACCCCCTCTTTCTCATCCGCTTTGGACTGAACAGGCTCTTCTTCTTCACCTTTTGTTTGGACAGGTTCCTCTTCTTCAGTAGAAGCATTGACCTTTTCTTCGGCTTCTGCTTTGGCGCTTATTCCTTCCTCTTCTTCTCCAGCTTTTTGGACCCCTTCCTCCTCATCCACTTTGGCCTGTACGGGCTCTTCTTCCTCCGATGCTGCTTGCAATTCATCCTTATCAGACGCTTCCTGCTTTTTAATTTCCTCCTTCGAATCTTCCTTCATGCTGACAGCCTCTTCCTTTTCCTTATTTTGAACAGCTAATTCAGCCTCATTATCATCTGGTACTCTTTGAACCATCGGGTCAAAGAAATTATCCTTTTCTACAGACGGAATTAATGCATCATTTTTCTCTGTTTTCCGGCGAAAAAAACTGTTTCCTTCCTTGCTTTGAAATGCAGGATTAATCAACCCTACAGAGGACTTTCTAAAACCTTGTCTTTTCATAGTGTCTATAATTTACCAATCTACAAGCAAATGCTTTTTTTGCCAGGGAAGTTTTATCAACGAAAGGTTCCATGGAACCCCATCCAGCAAAACATCCTGTGCTTTTCTTTCCACAAATAACCGGTCAGAATTCTCCTCAAAAACCAATTTACCCCTCCGGTTTATAAATTCGTTACGAATTGTCTCTATTCCCGTATTTCCCAAACGCTTCCAATTGACCTTTAAGGCATTTAAAAGTTTTTCAGTTTTGCCTTTTATCTCTTCTGTAAGGATAATTTCTCTCAATACCGGTTGGATAATAGGAATTCCTACTAAATATTTTTCAAAAACCAACTCAAAATCAAAAGGTTGTTCTTTTTTAGTAGATAAATAATACAGCGCATGCACTGCTATTTCCGCATTAATTAGTTGCCCTTTTTCATCCAACAATTCACAATCAATAAAAAATGCCTTCAAAAAAGGATGCAATAAAATCAGACCTGCATTGGATATATAGTAGCCTTCGTTACTATCCGTTGTATCAATTTCAATTTTCTCTGATCGCTCCCGAATATCCTTTGGTATTTCACCACTTAAATATTCTTTATTATCTAATAGTTGAAGGACCGAGGGAGCAACCTTCTTTCTTTCATTAATATCATCAAATTTTATGACTTCTCTGAAAATTTTCTCTACTTTTTTTCTTTCAGCCGCATCCACTTTAGAAAAGTACAACTTAAACAGGGTCTCACTCCCACTATTCAATTCCTCAAAAAGGCTTAAAGCGATGATACACCTATAGAATACAAGCTTTTTGTCCTTTTCCAATCTTTCATTAATCAGCAGATATTGTGTTTTTTGTATCAAAGATTTTCGGGCAATAACCATCCAAACCAATTCTCCTAAATCTTCCACCGAATATTGACTAATCACCCTATCAAAGAAAGGTGAATGTTGGAAGTTTTTAAGCATCTTTCCATTCGAAAGATACTTGGTTACCAAGGGTTTTATTTTACCCCAATTAAAGGTCTCTCTGGCTTTTTCCTCACTGTACCACCAGGGTAAATTTCCGTTTTCTAAGAAATAGATCCAGGATTTTAAGATGCTTTCTAAAGGATCAAGAACTAAAATCTCATCTCCATCTTTTTTAAAGGATGAAAATAAATCGAGGTCCGTATCAGTAGCGCTTCCATCAGCAGGCATTTTCTGAAAATTGAGGAAACCTTTTAATGAAATCTCCCTTGACAAGACTTCCTTAAATTGATTCATGAATGCGTGTTGAATTATTTTAGGGTCCAAAAAGTCATCTTCCAAAAGATCCAAAGAAATATTTATCTGGGGAATCTGAATAGATTCAATTTGTAACTCTTTCTCCAATGCATCAAGATAGGTAGCTATTTGCGGCATTATATAATCTTGAATAAAGGAGCTGATATTTTTTTCTATAGACCTAGCATTCTCAACCGACTTGGAATATATATCGACAGAAACTTTTTGTATAGAATGAGCGTCGATTTCCTTCATATATTTTTTTTCTTTACTATTAATTGCTATATTACTACCTGCTAAGTCGCAAGACAAAGTTAATTTTACTGGCAATAAGTATGGAATAGGAAGCAGTCGATTAAGTCAAAATGTCTTGAAGTTGCGTTCGTTACGTGTTGTTTACATCACTATTGATTCGCTTACTACTAGATTAGAGATTAAAGTCTGAAGATTAGGAAAGAAGCCCATAAAGGACCAATCATCATCCGGAATCTGTATGATTGGTCCTTTTTAATGAACTATAACCTAATTTTTTGTATGGTATCAATGGATCTAGGTTGTCCCCTTGTCGCAGGAACCTCTATATAGGCATCTACCAGTTCGGTAAAGGGTTCGAGCGTTGTTTTCATTCTTTCCCTATCAATTTCCCTGTCTAGAACCACAAATAATGAAGCTTTTGTTGCCTGGTCTTTTTTGTGAAGGCTACTTCTCAAGTTTAAGAACCTAAAGATCGTATCGTTGGTATTGGTAGAATTTTTATATTCATCTATCATTTCAATACTTGCCCAACTTCCAGTCACCCAGTCACCTGTAAGGTACAATTGGTGAGAGATTTGAGAATTGGTCAAACTTATTTGAACGCTACCGATAATTCTTGCAACAGAACTAGGAAGATCCTCTATACTTCCAGGAATTCTTGGCTTATTATTGCCTGTGAATCTTGGGTCAGTATTCAAATCTTCAATCAATCTGTTCCACAGCTTCCACTTTCCTTTATAATCACCATAATCATCATCCTTGTCTACAGGAGCATACTCAGTCTGCAATTGTAAATAGGTAGCTTCTCTATACTTCCTAAGTTCCTCGCAGCGAATAGCCTCAAGCCTGAAGGTTCTGTCTGATTTCACCATTCCATCCTGAGTATAAGTATAGGATGGTTTATTGATACTTATGGTGTTGTCAGAGAAGCTAATGCTAAACTCATCATCAAACGGACGTGTAATTACAAAACGCTTTAGCGATTCATCATAATCGAAGACCAATCCTTTGGGGAACCTTTCGTTTAAGGCTTCGGTGATGGCATGCATTCTCCTATTCAAAATGGCCTCAAGAGGAATGTCCAGTGTTATGGCGCCTTTAATTATGGCTTGTCCGTTAATGGAGTAATTGTTTATAACTAAGCGATAATTTTTAGGCTGAATTCCAGAACTTCTAACCGAACCATTTATACTTCTTGAAAGATTATTGAGGTATTTCAAAGAACTTATCCAAGGATAACTGCAACTTGCAACTCTAATGTGACTGGATCCAATAAGTCCACACTCATCTACCACCCTATAAGAAAGTGATAGGTCAGCAAAAACTTTGTTATTATAGCTAAGCAAAATATAAGTGCCTGATTTTGGCACCCCACCCATAGATGAACAAGATGGATGGTCCTTATATAGTTTTTTTAGCTCATTCTGGTTCAGTGCCAAATCAAAATGGTAGCTCTTAAATTCCAATCCAAATTGACTAATCATTGAACTTATTGCCTGATGGGTATTCTCTCCATCTGTACCCAAATGCCCCCCAATCAAGTAACTGTCATGACCATCATGTTCTACCAACAATGGATTATTGCCTATAGAATAATGAAAACTAATGGCATTGGCATCCGAACTCCAACTCGATAAAATACCTTCACTGTTTGTATAATAGAAAGGTACAGAAGGGAAAAGTGAATTGTGCTTTTTCTTTCCATTAGGGATAATTCTCAATCCTTGTTCTGTCTTTATCTCAAACGACGTTAACAGAAAATTCATTTTCCTAAGTAGCGAATTGATTTCACTTTTATTATGATCATAATCCCCTAATGCTGGAGATTTATAAAAATCGTGACGATACCCTGTACTATCTAACTTTCCAAGCAAAAGGTGCTTCGGAAATGAAGTGATTTCTGGATTTGGCCAAAAATCAAAGTTATTTAGCGTATCAATTAACGCATTAAAGGTACTAATAAGGTCTTTGGCAAGGAGGTATCGATATTGATAAAAATTGTAATCCTCTTCTAGCTGATTAAAAATATTATCGACCAATTCTTTAAAATTTTCAATAAAATTCTGGATAACATCCTCTTTTTCCAAAATTGAATTGAACCCCTCCACAATTATTTCAAGGCCTTTAGTGATCTCCTCTAGCGTATTGCCATTACTGATCGCAGCAACATATAATTTTTCTATTTGATCTAAATTGGATGAGTTCTGAGCACTATGAACCACCTTCATCAATTGAAGTGCCGACAGCTCTCCTAATACTTCTGTAATTTTTATTTTTTTGAGTAGTAATTCATCATGGTTCACCAAATTTTGGATAGAAGCATCCTCCAGCATTAAGAAGTACAATTTGGAAATTTGTTCAATACCCTGATTGTCACAAGTGATCTCACCACAAATATCCTGGCTCTTTGGATAGCATTCCAGGTAAGCTAAAAAGTTCATTTCATCCCAATTTGCCAAAGCAGACAATGGCTGTGCATCTGTATCTTCCTCGTTACAAAATTCCCAAATCGGGAATTGCTCCTCATCCACATAGAAGTAGGGAGAATACCTTGCGTTTTCATCAGAAAAACCCCTGAAATGAGTAAAGGTTAATTCTTCTATAGAAATGTTTTTTTCTTTCGGTTCTTCTTCAGACAATGGCTCATGTAACAGTATCAGGTCTCCGTCCGTGGTGATACCAACACCTTGATTTACCACAAATTGATCCCCACCTTCTGTAGCTCTTTTAGAAATCTTAAGACCATGAACGATTCCCACCCCAGTCAAGGCAACCCGACTCAACCTATCCTGGTCTTCGAAATAAGCAATCGTCTCATTTAGCTGGGTATGGGTAAGCACCTGATCAGCCTTATAGTTTCTATATTGGTAGATTACGGAACTAAGTTTATTTGACATGGCCTAAGGGATTAAATGGTTCCTAAATTTGATCTTCCTAAAATTATGGTATCCCTCATTGCATTACTTTCATCCTCATCCTCACAATTATACAAGGTACCTGTAGGATAAATTGAGTGCAATTCAGATAATATTTTTACAAATTGCTCGTGGTATTGATAATCTCCGACGGTTAGTCCGGAAAGAAAATTGGCATAAGCGGCTTCAAAAGGGCTCATCTGATCTTCTTGTTCAAGGTCACCTGTACTAGTTCTTCCTATCCAGCAAATTTTTGCTAGAATGTGGGAGGGTATCTCTTCTCTTATTAAATTTTCAAGGAAATCCCGAAAATCTCTATCGGCAAACCTAAAAGAGTTTCCTGGCAGTACAATAGTCACCCTGTAAGAATAGGGATCAAGGCAATTTCCTTGGGTACAATCGTCCTTACAAAATGGCAGGAAATGTTGGTTATCGATTTCCGCTTCATTGAAATCTGGTCTTAACAGAATGTTTTCTACAACAAACATCCCCTCATCATCCATTTCCTCACTCATGAATGATTTAAAACCCAACAGTGCATTTCTAAAGTTTTGAAAAGTAAAATACTTTTGCTGGCTAGCCAGTAGGTAGTCGGGATTATTTGGATCTGATATATCCAGATTAAATATGCTGAATGAGAACCTTCCGGTTGGAGAGATACTTACCTTAAAACAGGCAAAAACAAACCCTTCCTCGGGTACTCCCTCAAATTGGTTCAGTGTTTCTTCAATTGTCTCAACCGAAACAGCCTTGACTTGCTGAATAACCAGGTATATGTCCTTGTGCGCAGCAGTTCTCCCTTTATAGGATTTGTTAGCCGTTAAAAGGACGTTTTTATCTTGATCGTATATTCTCCATTTAAAAACTGCTTCTCCTTCGGAATTGGTGGTAGGGAAAATTTCAACAAAAGAACGCGATAAATTTTTTCTGAAATAGTCTCTAATACCAACTAGTAAAGCAACCCGTTTTTCGAATCCTGAAGTGTTGTCTGTATTCCATAGGTTCTTTAATGGTTGTTTGTAATAGTTCATGGCAGTCGAGCGCTGAGCACTTATTTTCCCATATTCTTCAAGGAAAAAGGACTTGGTATCCAGCACTTGTTCATCTACACCTGATCCATAGATTTTTTTCATCAAAAAAGCATAATCAGAAAATTTCTCTGCAAACCTTGCCAATAGGTGGTCTTTCAATTTCTGACTTCTTTTATTCGGCTCATCAAACGGTGCCAAAAGGTCCTCGTAGAGCGATTCGTCTGTATAGAAATCTCCCAAGAAATCGCCATGATCTCCAATATCGGTTACCGTCTCCGTAAAATAGGTTCTTTCATGTGTACTAAATACAGACAATAGGTTTTTTACTTCGGTAAGGTGCTTGAAATAACTCATCAAGATTTGATCAAAAAAAGTCAAATAGGCCTTTAATTGGTTGGCCTTTTTTTGCCGATTCAAACCTTTGGCATTTTCAGGGATCCCTAGAAGACCAATACCATACACTTCCGGAAAATCATTCCTTATACTTGAAAAATCGCCAAGTGAATATAGATGGGGTACAGGAAGTGGAAACTCCTTTTCCTTTATCCCATATTGTTCCACTAGATTTTGCTCAACGATCGATTTTTTATGGTTAGTAACTGTTACTTGGTTGACATTGAGAGGTAGCAGGCCCTTGTAAAAATTAAATTTACTCTTATCACATAAACTTGGCTTTTTCCCTTCTGGAATTGTAATTGTCCATCCACCTCCTGTTGAGAGCTCATCGCAATGGTTGATACTAAGGTCTCGAACCCCTTCCACACCCTCTATATCCATTATCAATTGAATGATGTCGGATTGGCTTATTTTATTCCTCAATTTTGCATCCCGCAATTCACTTGGGTCCAAATAGCCATGTTTCAAATATGGCCCCTCCATTATTTCATCCGTTGAGTATCCTTTATCCAGCATTTTCTCGAAAGAGTAAAAGTGGACATTGGGAGAGAAATATTGTTCTATTTCCCATTCAATTTTTGCAGCTATTAACTCTTCATCAGCATCTGGACTCAAATCAATTATCGCACATACCTGAACCGGGTGACTTTCTACAGGGAATACTTCCACTACATCCTCACATAAATTCCTGTTTTGATGATAGGCTAAAAGCACTTTCTTTTTTATTTGGGAGAAAGGGATTTCATCGGATGCATCTACCAAAATCTTATGCAAGCCTTTAAGCTCAAATGATGTTTTGTCTTTTTCAGGTATGCCTTGCCACACAATGGGATCATAGGCCATTCTAAGGTTTTTGCAGTCAGCATAAACTTGCTTGCCATAAGGCTCAATCCAGCTATTTTTAATTCCTTCAATGTCCATAAACAACATCCGATAATCTAACACTGTAAGCGCTTTACAGGGCAAGACATCTGTCGCCATATGGAAATGTTTTTTTAGGTAATTGGCCTTATCTTTTCCCAACAAAAGATCCTCAACTGGTAAAGAGAGTCTATAACCCAAATCGGTTATTGCATAGGCCAGGATTTCTAAAATAGTCACGCCCGGATCATGTGTATTGTAATCCGTCCAAAGCTTATTGCCTAGACGCTGGATTACTTTTATACCTTCATCCTTTAGAAACTGAAAGTCCAAATCATCACTTGTATGAATATCTTTGGAAAGCGAACGATATGTTTTTTCATCCATCATCTATTAACTTGTAATAGGGGCATACAATGAAATGTCATGAGATTTGGCAGAAACCAGAATATGCTTGGGACTGCTAGGCAGAATGTCATTCCCCATCTCAATTCCATTTCTAAATATTCGGGGTTCCTGAATAAAGTCCACATAACTCAATTTCTCGAAAAAATATACAAGGCTGCTCTTATTAAAATGACTATTAAAATCTATTGTCTTATTGTCACCGCTTGTCCATGGTGAAAGGTAATTTATGATGTCATACGATAATTGATTCACACAGAACGACTTATCCACCTCTGGATAAAAAGTCACTTGGGCCCTAATTTTTATCTCCTCGTACAAAGGGTTTACCACTTTTATTTTAACCTGGGGAGCCGATTTCCCTTCTAGAAAACTGGTGATTTCATTGAGTTTAGCGGCACTAAAGGTAGGCTGAAAGATATCATATAC
>Ga0105055_10000639_pt1 | contig 55568 bp, 37 predicted proteins | sample BON03_FD_78090 | JGI IMG/M metagenome (GOLD analysis project Ga0105055, IMG submission 78090) | Freshwater microbial communities from Lake Bonney liftoff mats and glacier meltwater in Antarctica - BON-03 | ecosystem: Environmental > Aquatic > Freshwater > Ice > Glacier meltwater | place: Lake... | reverse complement strand
TTGTGCACGTCCCTTACGCCAGCTACTGGCCCCTTTTACATCTTGCTGTCCCCGGTACAAAGCGCGAATCACCTCACAGGAATCATAAGGGTACAAGTTGCGCTGGGTGCCGTCAAAAAGGCAAATTGGCGTAGCCACATTATTGTCTTTGTGCCAGCCAAGTCGATAGTTGGGACAAGCGACTACATAGCCCCGGCGGGCCATATCAATCGCATAATCTTTGATATCTTCCTTACACCCCGCCAACCAAGAGCCGCCGTAAACCAGCACGATCAGCGGCCGTTTCGGGTTATTGTCCCCCAGAGGCTTATAAATATCGATTTCAAGGGTGTCCGTTATCCCCACATAAGTTTGTGCAGTGCCATATACCAGGTCTTTTTGTACACGGTAGCCATATTTGTTGGCAGTGGTATAGGGCATTTGGGCGGAAAGGGTGGCACAGGAAAGACACCAAAGTAGCAAGCAAGAAGTTAGGCGCATGGCAGAATTACAGTTTATTGGTGAGCAATAAAAGTTACGGCAGTTGCAAAGCTGCAACAATGAATGCACACTGGCCAAATTTCTTTGGGGTGAGTTTTGAAAATTGGCGGAAATCCGTGAGGTGCTAGCGGGTTACAGGCAAAGCTTGTTCAAAGGGTACTTTCACAATTGGTGTGGCAAAGCAGTTGATCCAATTTTGTTTCATGCTGGAAACCATACAGTCGTGTCCTTCCAAGCGAAGCGAGGAACCTGATTATATAGCGTAACCCAGGTTCCTCGCTTCGCTCGGAATGACACAACCGCTTGGTTTTTAGCATGAAATAAAAAATGTAGCCTGCCAGATCAAGGATGTGTACAAACGCCAGGTTTAGGCCAAAAAACGACATGAAATCCCAATTCATTTTCAATGACAGCCTTTTTGACCCGTTCCGGCACAAAAAACATGGGCCATCCTGAACGCTCAGAATGGCCCATATTAATTGTAGACCTCGTAGTTTTTCAAACCTACAAGTGCTCGGCTTACTATTTCACGATCACAACTTTCTTACCCACCACAAACTTGCTGTTGGCGATATGTACGATGTAATGACCTGGAACCAGGCGCGAAACATCGATTTGGGCACTTTGCTGAATGTTCAGGTTCTGAACCATCACTTGTGCGCCCAGGCTGTTGAAAATAACAACCTGCACATCACCTTGCAGTTCTGCTGCGCTGATGTTGATATTCAAGATATCTTTTGCAGGATTCGGCGCAATGACAACGGTGTTGGCTGACAAGAGATTTACCGTAGAAGCAGGTGCCGTGAATGCATATTCACCACTGGCAGAGTTCAAGGTAACCCGGTAGGTGCCGCCCGTAACGGGGATATTTGGTCCATTTTGCGTACCCACACCTGAAGGCCATTGTGCCAGGCCCCAGTTTATGACCCAGTCATTTTCCGCCCTGAATTTGGCTTCACCAGTGACCAAATCTATTGAGTTGATGAACCAGAAAGACTCATCCACAGCATCTTTGGTCATGTCAACATCTGAATTCCAGCCGTCTGGCGTGGCCGTTCCAATGAGCCCTATGGTACCATAAATTTGCAACAACTCAAAGTTGTAAGCGCCAGTAGTGGAGTTGAACGTGATTTTGTATTCGCCCGCAGGTACCGGTATATTGGCCCCACCGACTTGTGCAATGCCCGTTGGGAAATCGCCCGCGCCCCAGTTCACCGCCCAGTCGTTATCTGACCTAAATTTAGCTTCGCCATCAATCAGGATGACGCGCAACCGCCAGAGGGAGGGGTCGTCGGCATCTTTTATCATATCGGTATCGGTGTCCCAACCACCCGGAGTGGCATTCCCGATAAGGCCCACCGTTTGGAAAAGCGTCAGGGGCAAAAAGTTATATTCAAAAGTTTCGGTATTGAAGGTAACCTGGTAATCACCGGCAGTGACGGGGATGTTTGGTCCATTGAGGATACCGATGCCCGATGGGAACAGGGTGTCGCCCCAGCTGATGGCCCAAGCATCGTTGGCGCGGAATTTGGCATCACCATCCAAAAGCGTGATGTTGGCTTTCCAAAGATTTGGGTCGGCATTGTCTTTCGTCAGCGGCGTTTCTGTAGCCCAGCCACCAGGTGTTGCACTGCCGATCAGGCCAATCGTTGCAAATTCCAGGATTTCTTCAAATAAATATTCTCCGGTAGATTTGTTGAACGTGATCAGGTATTTGCCGGCAGATGGAATCGGAATATTCGCACCACCCTGTGTTCCGACACCTGATGGAAAATCAGTAGAACCCCAGTTAATGGCCCAATCGCTGTTTGCCCGGAATTTGGCATTTGCTTGCGTAAGGCTCAGCGTAATGAAATAGCTGTTGGAATCGGGGTCTGTCGAATCGTAGTACATCTTTGTATCCTCGCCCCAGCCATTTGGAGTAGCATCACCGATGATGCCAATGTCGGAGGTGTAGGCAAATGCGTACGCGCCGGTATTGGAATTAAAGGTGATTGACCATTGGCCCGCTGCGGGGATGGGAATATTGGACCCGCCCTGGGTACCAACACCCGTTGGGAAGGCCGCATCGCCCCAGTTAATGTCCCAGGCATCGTCTTGGCGGATCTTTGCTTCGCCTACATTCAGGTGTATGACCATCGACCACAAGAATGAACTATCGGGATTCTGCACCATATTCGTATCCACATCCCATCCGTTTGGCGTGGCGGAACCAATCAGGCCGATGGACTGTGCCTGGCTAGCGCTAAAGAGCAGCAGGCTGCAAAAAAGCGTTGAAAAAAATAATCGTAATTTCATGTTGAATAAATTTTAAAAGCTTGAAAAAGAGTTGATTTTGCAGGTTAACCTCGTAGGTTTTTTTCCAAACCTACGAGGTTTTAGTTACGTATTTTAATACCCCCCAGGGTTCTGTTTCAGGTTAGGATTCGCCCCCAAATCCTGCGACGGAATCGGGTAAACATTGCGGAAACTGCCCACCGCAGCGCCTTCTTTCACCCCGCCTTTCCAGGCCCATCTGTAGGTGCCGTCGGTAAATTGACCAAAACGCACCAGGTCGGTCCGCCTTTGGCATTCCCAATACAGTTCCCTTGACCGCTCATCCAGCATGACCGGAAGGCTAAGGTCGGCAGCTGTGTAGTTGCCCACAGATCCGGAGAAGGCGCGCTCCCGCACCTTGTTGAAATATTGCGCTGCCTTTTCCTTGTCGCCGCCAGGAGTCCTTAAAATAGCCTCTGAAGCCATCAGGTACACATCCGCCAGGCGAAACATGGGGAAATCTGTGTCGGGGAAATCTGTGTCGGAACCCTGTGCCCCTGTGGACGTCACATTTTTGAATTTGTTGACCGCGTAACCTTCCGTAAACAGCGTCAGGTCGTTGATATCCAAACTCTGCCCATTGGTATAGAAAATGCCGCGCCGGTCGAAACTGGTCAGCTTAATCTGGTAGGTATAGTCCGGCTTATCCACGTCGAGGGCAATTTTATACCCGCCTTCCTGGTCAATTTGAATTTCCGCGCCATTCGCTTCGAGGAGCGCATCGGCACCAGTGTCGCCAAGGTTCACGGCATCGCTGGCATTGCTCCTGAATTTGAACGACCCTGCCGTCAACTGGCCGCTGACCACCAATAATTGCTGGTCATTGTCCCAGGTCATATTCATATCGACCCCGCTGGTAGCACTGCCGATAATACTCCAGGTACGTTTTTCGATGGTATAGGTTTTGTCGTTGAGGTTCACTTTCATGAAATGCAACCCTGCTTCCGGCACGAGGATGTTGGCGCCGCCCGTTTCAAGCGTGCCATTGGCCCCGTTGTCGCCAAACTTTGGTGCAGAGTTGGAAGAAATCTGGGTGAAAAGGATTTCTGTGTTGGGGTTTGGGAAGTAGCGATGCCCTTCATATATCCTGTTGTTGGGCGCCGTAGTGGCTGTAGCTGCCAGTGAATTGCTGGTTTGGGTGGCATCCCAGCCCTGATGCGAGCCCGGAACGTACAATTTTGGGTAACTTACAGTTGCGCCCTGGTTGAAATCTACTTTGATGCCCGTCAGGTCGGAGGGGAATTTTTCGATCAACTGCCGGGTCGTCCTGGTGCCGCCCCAGCCGCTCACTACGCCCGATGCCGCGGGGTTCATGCTGCCACCGATGCCAGCCCGGATGATGAAGGTCATGCCGCCCCAAGTGCGGGTGTTCACCCCGTCAAAGGTGACCGGGAAAATAATCTCCTTGGAATTGTGGTTGTCGGCCAGGAAAAGATTCTGGTAGTTTGGCTCCAGTTCATAGCCTGCACCCAAAACGGATTCAGAATACGTCAGGCAATCGTTGTAGCGAGCCTGCCCAATGTACACTTCGGCGTTGAGGTACAGTTTGGCGAGCAGCATCCAGGCCGCTGCTTTGTCGGCGCGACCGTATTGGTTCGTCCGAGGTGCCACCAGTTCCGGCTCGATTGCTTTTAGCTCTGACTCGATATAGCGGAACAAGTCATCCGGTTTTGCCTGTTTTGGCGCGCCCGCGCCAACCACATCTTCCTCTGTTGCAAAAGGAACGTTTCTGAAAAGGTCAAGGGCATGCCAGTAGCTCAAGGCACGTAAAAAACGTGCTTCGGCCCGGTATTTTTTCACCTCAGCTTTCAAGGCGGCATCTACACCCCGCGCATCCAATTTTGCATCGGTTGTTTCCCGCATAAATTCATTTGCCAGGGAAATCTGGTAAAAAACCCGGCTGTAAAAGGCATAGATAAAGCCATCGCCAGCCGTCCAGCTCTGGGCATGAAAATCCTTGATGGTCTGGTCGTTCCATCCGATCACCGCCTCGTCGGTCGACAATTCCTGGTGGTACCAGAAGCCCCGCAGGTATTGGCCGAAACCCTCGTCAATGCCCGAAATATCTGCCTGGCCCGCAGGGCCTTGCTGGCCCGACAAGGCAAGCCCGGCGTATAGTTTTGCCAGCACTTGTTTGTAAGCGCCCGGTTGCTTGTACACCGCTTCTGCAGTCAGGATATCTGGATCCAACGGAATGGTGTCCAAGTCTTTGAAACAACCGACAGCTCCAAAAAGCAGTATTGTGATGGTGATGATTTTTATGTTGCGCATGATTTCAGCGTTTTAATTTTTTAAAAATTGACATTCAACCCCAACACGTATGTTCTGGGCCGTGGGTAAACACTATTGTCGATGCCGTTGCCGATCTCCGGGTCAAGGCCCTTGTATTTCGTGACGACGAACGGGTTTTGAACCGTGAGGTAAACATTCAAATAATTGCCGATCAGCTTGTCGAAACTATAGCCGGCAGTGATGTGGTCGAACCGGAGGAAAGCGGCGTTTGTAACGAAATGATCGCTAAAAGTGAGTTTCCCTTGATCCACCACGTTGAGGTCGACGGCCGATTGGTTTACATTCGACAAGTAATTGGTGGTTGCGTAAAGGCGGTTCAGGTAGCCCATGTCGGTCTGAACGTTGTTGTACACGTAGTTGCCAAAATTGGCGCGGCCAGCGAATGAAAGGTTGAAATGCCCAATGCTCAGGCTGCTGGTGAGGCCAAAGGTGAACAAGGGTGACGGGTTTTTGTACCGGTATTTATCGTTGTCATTGATGACACTGTCTCGGTTCCTGTCGACAAACTGGCCTTCCAACAGTTTTCCTGTTTCGTCATATTTCTGTTCAAAGACATAAAACGAACTCGGGAAATATCCGACGCTGTGAATCTGGATGTTACTGCCTACCCCACCAGCGATGCCGCCCGTGAAAACGCCCTGATAGTTGGGGTCGTCACTGGTGGTCAGCTTCGTAATGGTGGAGGTGTTGTAGGAAAAATTGGTAGACACATCCCAATTGATATTTTTGGTTTTAACGGGCATAAAATTCAGGCTCAGCTCTACCCCTTTGGTTTCCATGGTGCCAATATTGTCTGTTCCGAAATTCGTCAGGTTGGACAGTGCCGAAAAGGGAATGAAGTTCAGCAGATCCTTGGTATTCCGTTGGTAAACATCCAAAGAACCAGAAAGCCTGTTTTTTATGATGGAGAAATCGAGGCCAGCGTTGTAGGTGGTCGTTTCTTCCCATTTGATATCGCCCACGTAGCCATTGGGCCGGATGGTGGTGATAAACTCGTCGCCGAATTGGTATTGTGCGTTCGGCGTACCAAACTGGTAGCGGGCCAGGTATGCGTAATAATCGCCGATGTCCTGCTGCCCGGTGACGCCCCAGCTTGTCCGCAGCTTGAGGTTGCCCAAATATTTTTTATCATTCTCGATCAGCTTCACCGCAAGTGCCGCAGCCGGGAAAAGTCCCCAGCGGTACTGTGGCGCAAACCTGGAAGTACCGTCGCGGCGCAAAGAGCCCGTAAAGAGGTACTTGCTTTTGTAGGAATAATTCAAGCGCCCGAACAAGGAAACCAGGTAAAACTCCGCCGGGTCGGTGCCAAAGGTTGTTTCAGCTGGGGTGCCTGCGCTGTCCATATTTAGAAAAGAGCTTCCCACTTCAAAATGCTGCCAGGAATAGCCGCCCATCACATCCACTTCGTGGTCGCCAAAGCCTTTTTTGTAGTTCAAATAAGATTCCAGTACGGAGTTCTTCTTGGTTTGCGCATAGGTGTTGTTCACACCGCCGCCATTGAGCGCATCGAACGCAAAGGCTGCATAATTGGGTACCATCACGTTTCCAGAGCCTTCGGAATAGTCGTAGCCTACACTCAGGTTGGCCCGCAAAGCCGGCAGGAACGGCAACCTGTAATCGACCGATGCATTCGCGATGTACTGTTTAACGGTAGAATTGTCTTGGCGCAGTTCGAGCAGCGAAACCGGGTTGGCAGGTGCCAGGCCGTTGGGGTTGCCATTCGGTATTGTCCAGGTGGTAAAACCGCCATAACGCGCAGACGTATCGCGCACCGTCCGGGTGGGATCGAAGCTCAGCGCGCTGCCGATGGCACCGCGGTCTGCGAAATGGTTGTCAGATATCATACCCTTAAAATGCACATTCAATTGCAGGGTATTGTTCAGAAACCCAGGGTTCAGGTTCACGGCGGCAGAATAGCGGTCAAAATTATCGGTTTTCAACACACCATCTTTGTTGGTATACCCCAAGGAAACCCGATAAGGCACTATGCCCACACCACCTGAAAGACTTACACTGTGATCCTGGCCCCAGGCAGATTGGTATATTTCATCCTGCCAGTCTGTATTGGCCGTGCCGAGCAATGCCAGGGAAGGATGCGGCGGTGCCATTGGGTCAGTGTTGGCATAAAAAGCTTTTACCGTTGACCTGAACTCGTCGGCAGTAAGCACGTCTACGCGGTTGAAAGTTTGACCCACCGACACGTTGGCGTTGTAGCTCACCTGGATTTTTTTGCCGAGTTTGCCCTTTTTGGTCGTAATCAGGATAACGCCACCTGATGCCCTGTTGCCATAAATAGCCGCAGCAGAAGCGTCTTTCAATACCGTGATGGACTCGATGTCATTGGGGTTGATGATGTTCAGCTGGTTTCGGCTCCCCGATACGCCGCCGTTGTCCAAAGGAATGCCGTCGACCACGATCAAGGGATTGTTAGAAGCGGAGAGCGAAGCTTCTCCCCTGATCCGGATTTTTGCCCCACTGCCCGGACCGCCGTCGTTGGTGATGACAACGCCGGCAATTTTTCCGGAAAGCAGCTCCTGTGGCCCCGTGATGGCACCTTTGTTAAAAGAGGAAGCCGTGACGGTTTGTACCAGGCCAGTCGCATCTTCCCGTTTGACGGTGCCATAGCCGATTACCAACGTTTCATTGAGGGCAACACCCGCCGACATGTACACATTGATGGTGTTGTTGGCGCCAACAGTAAGTATTTGCTCCGAATAGCCGGTGTAGGTCACTTTCAAAGATTTGGTCTCAAGGGGTACGGTCAAGCGGTAATTACCGTCTAAGTCCGTTATGGTACCTGTCGTTGTTCCCGGAACAGAAACGGTTGCCCCGATTAATGGGTCGCCGTTATCAATATCAGAAACATTACCCGTGATTTGCCTTTGGGCAAAGGCCATACCTCCCGAGAAAAGCAGGCAATACAGCACCAATAGACATGATTTGAGTTGACGTTTATTCATACGATGAATTAAGTTTGATTTGGATTGATAGAAATGGAATTTTCGTTCTTTTTATGTTCAATGAGCTTAGGCGGGATTAGGCGCACAAAAATCTACATTCAAATGATTATAGCACTTGGGGTGCATCAAAATCTTACAAAGTGTCGAGTTTTAACATGTAACTATAATGCAGCGCATGTTATATCAGTGGGTTCAATGGACTGTTGATCAGCATGCCCGGTTCCCAGCCCATCAGCCAACGCTGTCGATCATCTTCCTGGTTTGGGTTCTGGGGTTCCGTCACCCTGGCGCCATCTGCCACATAAATAACCGTCATCACTTCCCGCATTTTGTCAGAATGGTTGCCTGGTGCCGAATGCAGCGTCCAGCCCGAATGGAAAGTGGCATCACCGGCTTTCATGGATTTTGGACTTGAAATTGGGTAGCCTTTTTCTTGAACCAATTTGCCCAACTTTGCCTCCGAATCGTCCGATATTTCGAGGTTGCCTAAGAAACCTTCGCGTTGAGAGCGGGAGGCAAAAGTCAACATACCCATGCCTTCGGAAATATCCACCAGGGGCATCCACATCGTAACGGTGTTATTTGTGTCGATGGGCCAGTAGTACTGATCCTGGTGCCAGGGGGTATGGCCGCCGCCGGGCTCTTTGAACAAAGCCTGGTCGTGGTACAGCCGCACCCTTTCCACCCCCATCAGGTCGGCAGCCATTTGAGCAAAGCGTTTTGCCAGGGTGAAGCGCCGCACGGCTTCATCCTGTTCCCAGAGGTTCATGGTCTGCAAAAAAGCTTTTCCGTAAGTATCGCGGGCTTCCAATGGGCGCTTTTCCGTGTTCAATTTTTCCGCAGCATGCAGGATTGCGGCCCGGTGCGCAGGCACTTCCCCCGTGGGCAATACCTGCTCCAACAATACATGCCCGTCTTCCCGGTATGCCGCGGCTATTGGGGCCGACACATGGAAGAGTTGAGCAAGGGCAGATATGGTGGAGGCTTCGTACATCGTCGGATTTGGTTACCACATAGTTTTTACAACCCAATTTTTCACCAAATAGCGCACATGGAACACATAGAATCGCGTAAGTTGAACGATGTGTTCTACGTGCGCTATGTTGTGAAAATCAATTTGTAATTTACTCCTGCAAAAAAACAAAAGTGTCTAAAAAACACCTTCTTCATTTTTAGCTAATTATAGTGCAATATTATCCTAAAGCTTCATTAATTTTGCCATTTCCAGATAAAATAAAATAAAAATGCGGGCTACACTAGAGCAGTTGAACGAAACGGCAGAAAACTCCTTCCTATATCGGCGGTTTACCCAAGCGCGCTTAGACGCTCCATTTCACTTTCATCCCGAACTGGAATTGACCTTGATTCTGGCGGGCAAGGGCAAGCGCATGGTGGGTCGGCAAGTGTCCAATTTTGAGCCCGGCGACCTGGTGTTGTTGGGACCAAACCTGCCGCATACCTGGTCGGGCAACGAACCAGAGGGCACCGAAGTTTCCCGTTCCATTGTCATCCAGTTCAAGGAATATTTTGTGGGCGAGCAATTCTGGGCGGTCCCTGAAATGGCAAGCATCCGAAACTTGTTTCAAAAAGCCCAATCAGGCGTATGGATAAAAGGCAAGACGCGGGATTGGGTCGCGGAAAAAATGGAGCAAGGCACGGAGCTTCCACCGATTCAAAAGCTCCTGCAACTCATTGACATTCTATACCATATCGCCACCTCAGAAGAAACAGAGCTTCTTGATTTTCAGCTCGACCACTACGCCCCTTCTACCCTCGAATCGGAGCGCTTCCAAAATGTATATGCCTACCTGATCGAACATTACCTCGAAGATATTTCCCTGGAAACGATTGCGGAAGTGGCCAACCTCAGCCCTACTTCCTTTTGTCGTTTTTTCAAAAAAATAGCCCGCAAGACCTTTGTGGACACCCTCACCGAATTCAGGGTAAAACACGCCTGCCAACTGGTTTCCAGCACCGACAAGCCCATTTCAGAAATCTGTTTTGAAAGCGGCTTTGGGAATATTTCTTATTTCAACAAGGCGTTTAAGCGGTCGTTGGGTAGGAGTCCGATTCGGTATCGGAAGATGTTTCGGGGGTAAAGCCAACGAACAGTTTTGACAACTTTTTTTCAGAAGTTGTCAAAGCTCGCCAAGGGCCCAAGAAAAATCGCGACCATCCAATACCCACAATACATTTTCGCAAAAAAATGCACATTGGTTTCCAAGAAAACACCAAGAATTTGCACACCAGTACAAATTTGTCAACAAGAAAAATGTTGACAAATTCTCACTTCGCCCTCAAGCCAAGCCAACGAACAGCTTTGACAACTTTTTTTCAGAAGTTGTCAAAGCTCGCCAAGCGCCCAAGAAAAATCGCGACCATCAAATACCCACGATACCTTTTCGCAAAAAAATGCACATTGGTTCCCAAGAAAACACCAAGAATTTGTACACCAGCACAAATTTGTCAACATGAAAAATGTTGACAAATTCTCACTTCGCCGTCAGGCCAAACCAACGAACAGTTTTGACAACTTTTTTTCAGAAGTTGTCAAAGCTCGCCAAGGGCCAATAAAAATCGCGACCATCCAATACCCACGATACATTTTCGCAAAAAAATGCACATTGGTTTCCAAGAAAACACCAAGAATTTGTACACCAGTGCAAATTTGTCAACATGAAAAATGTTGACAAATTCTCACTTCGCCGTCAAGCCAAGCCAACGAACAGCTTTGACAACTTTTTTTCAGAAGTTGTCAAAGCTCGCCCAAGGCCCAAGAAAAATCGCGACCATCAAATACCCACAATGCATTTTCGCAAAAAAAACACATTGGTTTCCAAGAAAACACCAAGAATTTGTGCACCAGTACAAATTTGTCAACATGAAAAAATGTTGACAAATTCCCACTTCGCCCTCAAACCCAATCAAGAACACGATACAAGCCATACTTTCCCAAACTTGTGCCCCCATACCCCTTCAATTTGGTTACATTTGCGCCCCTTTAAAGAAAAATCAACGAACAACCAATTTTCAACGCGCCCTGGAAGGCTTCATACAGACCGCCTGAAGGCTGTGCTACCAGTCCGCCAACCCGAGTGCAACGCAAAAGAACAACAAACAACGATACTCCGTGAACTTTCTCACCCTCGACAATATCACCAAAAGCTACGGCGAAAAGGTGCTTTTCCAAAACATCAGCCTCCACATCGACAAGGGGCAAAAAATAGGCCTGATCGCTAAAAACGGCACCGGTAAAACAACCCTCATGCGGGTGATCGCCGGCATGGAAGGCTCTGAGGGCGAACGCGCTAAAATCGTGCTGCGCAAAGACATCCGCATCGGCTGGCTTGACCAGGAACCCCACTTCGCTCCCGGCCTCGACGTGCTTTCGGCAGTGCTCAACCCCGAAAATCCACTGGTGCGTGTACTGCAACGCTACGAACGGGCGCTCAACCACCCCGAAGAAGTACAAGAGCTGCAAGAAGCTATCGCCGAAATGGAACTACACAATGCCTGGTCCTTTGAAGCAAAAGTGAAGGAAACCCTATTCCGATTCCGCATGGAGGATTTCGAGCAAAAAGTGAGTAGCCTCTCCGGCGGACAACAAAAACGCCTGGCACTGGTAAAAATCCTGCTCGAAGAACCCGATTTCCTTATCCTCGACGAGCCGACCAACCACCTCGACGTGGAAATGATTGAATGGCTGGAAGAGTTTCTGCAATCGCCTGGCATCACGCTGTTCATGGTGACGCACGATCGCTATTTCCTCGAAAATGTGTGCGACAGCATCATCGAGTTGGAGGGCGGAGAACTGCGGCGCTACTCCGGATCTTATTCTGATTACCTGGAAAAAAAGGCGCTGCGGGAGGAAAATGAAGCGACCACCTACGACCGCCAAAACAAGCTCCTCAAACGTGAACTCGACTGGGTGCGCAAATCACCGCAAGCCCGAACCACCAAAGCCAAAGCCCGCGTGGATGCCTATTTCAACAGAAAAGACATCAATGATACCCTGAAAAAGAAGTCGGATGACATGACGCTGTCCATCAAAGAAACTTGGCTGGGCGGCAAAATTCTGGAACTGCACAACGTCAGCAAAGCCTACGACGGTAAGAACTTGATTGAAAACTTTTCCTACAAATTCAAGCGGAAAGAACATATCGGCATCGTGGGGCAGAACGGCTCCGGCAAATCCACCTTTCTTGAAATTATTACCCAAGTGCTACAGCCCGATACCGGGAAAGTAGTCGTGGGCGAGACCGTCACCTTCGGCCACTACCGGCAGGAAGGCATAAAATTGGGCGAGGACAAACGGGTCATCGATGCCGTGCGCGACATCGCCGACTATATCCCGCTGGAAAAAGGCAAGGAAATCTCCGCCGCCCAAATGCTGGAGCGTTTCCTGTTCAGCCGTTCGCAGCAGCAGGTGTATGTCAGCCAACTCAGTGGTGGCGAGCGCCGCCGCCTCTACCTGCTTATGGTGCTGATGAAAAACCCCAACTTCCTGATCCTCGATGAGCCGACCAACGACCTCGACGTACTTACGCTACAAGTGCTGGAAGACTTTTTGGAAGATTTCCCCGGCTGCCTGGTCGTCGTTACCCACGACCGCTATTTTATGGATCGACTGGTAGACCACCTGTTTATTTTTGAGGGTGATGGCAAAATCAAGGATTTCAACGGTACCTACGCGGAATACCGCTCCCTGAAACGCAGTGAAGAAACCGTCACCCCAGCAGCCAACAGCCAAAAGTCTGCAGCCAACAGCGTAGCCGCCAACAGCCAACAACCAACAGCCAACAGCCTCACCAGCACCGAGCGCAACGAAATGCGCAAACTTGAAAAAGAAATGGCTACTGCGGAAGCCCGAAAACGCACTATCATGGATAAATTCAACACGGCCACCTTGATTACCGACGAGGCCAATAAACTTTCTACAGAACTTGGCACCTTACAAAAAACGCTGGATGACAAGGAAATGCGCTGGTTGGAACTAGCAGAAAAGGCATCTTAAATTGCAATCCAGTTGCCGAGCAAGGAGTTTGCTAATAGTCTCTCTTAAATTTTAAAACTGTTGGGCTACTTTTGCGCGAATATTCAGACAACAAATCATGCACGAGGAATACGCTCCCACCCTAACCATACCCCCTCCGCCCCCTGTCACAAAAAAGCCTGGTTTTTTTGAGAAGCTGTTCAATTGGGAACTTTGGCCCGCTTGGGCCTTTTTTGCGCCAATCGCGCCTTTCTGGTTTATGTATGCCCTTCGCGCCCGCTCTTTTTGGTTTTTCACCGCATCAAATCCGACCATTCCATTTGGAGGTTTCGAAGGCGAAACCAAAATGGATATCTACAAAAAATTGCCCAGCGGCATTTTTCCCCGCACCATATTGGTTAAAGCAGGAGAGGCTTTTGAAGGTCTTAAAAAACGCATGGAGGAAGCAGGTTTTGAATATCCTTTTATCGTAAAACCAGATATTGGCCGCAAAGGCCTGTTGTTCAGGAAAATTGACACCGAAGCTCAACTGCTGGAATACCACAACTACTTGCCAATCGACTATTTGATTCAGGATTTGGTGGATCAGCCCATGGAATTGGGTATTTTTTACGTGCGGCATCCGGCAGAAAAAACAGGGACAATAACAGGTATTATCCTCCGGGAATCGCTGGAAGTATGGGGAGATGGTTTGACGCCCCTCCGAGAACTTATTTTAAAACACCCACAGGCCAGCAAACGCGCGGATGTGATGTTCCACAAACATGCGGACCGACTCGATTGGATTCCTGGCGATCGCGAACGTTTTGTGCTCACATACGCCATCAATCGAAGTCGCGGCGCGCGCTTGCGCAACCTGTCGCATGAAGCCGATGCAGAACTCACCGCTTTTTTCGATAAAATAAACCTCCACAGCGAAGATTTTTACTGGGGGCGCTATGATATCAAGTGTCACTCCATCGAAGACTTGAAAAAAGGGAAGAACTTTGCCATTTTAGAATACAATGGAGCGGGAGCATCACCCAGCCATATTTACCACTGCGGCATGACCTTGTTCCAGGCACACCGGGAGATACTGCGACACATGAAATTGCTTTTTGTTGTAAGTAAATATAGCCACGACCACGGTGTACCGTATTGGCCGTTTTGGAAAGGATTTCACTACCTTCGGGAGGTGGGCAAGCATTTGGATAAGTTGGAGGAGTATGAGCTGGGGGCTAAGTGAGTTTTTACGGTGGACGGTAGACGATGGACGGTGGACGGTTTACCCGCCGACGCCTTGGTGTAGGAGGATTGGTAAAATGAAAATTGACGAATGAAAAATATATTCAGGGCCTTCTATTGGGGCCTGTTCATTAGTTTTGTTGGCTCTATGGTCATCGGCGCTATCGGTGTGTCGGCGATGCAGATCAGCATCACTGAAGGGATAAGACCTGCCATCAACTTTTCATTGGGCACCATTGTGGCTGAAGTTTTGTACGTGCGTTTGTTGCTTGTCGCGATGAAATGGATTCGCCGTAACGAACACATTTTAAAATACCTGGAATGGGCCACCGTTGTGATAATCTTGCTGTTGGCTATCGGTAGTTTCAAGGCTGCCATGGGACACCACAACGCCCAAAACCCTTTGCTTTCTCAAACCATGCACCGTTTCCTTTTAGGCTTTGCCATGCGTTCTATCAGTCCGGCGGCCATTCCATTTTGGTTGGGCTGGAGCGCGGTATTGTATGCAAAAGGCATCATGAAGGCTGAAAAAGGCTATTACAATGGCTACCTTGCCGGCATTGGGATTGGTACTCTTTTGGCACATTGCATTTTTATTTTCGGTGGAAAATACGCCGTAATCAAATTAAACGCCAGCCAGGATGTGATCAACTTTATCATTGGCTGCGTCTTCGCCGTAACTGCGGGGCTACAAATTTGGAAAATAATGACCAAAAAAAGGCGCGGTAAAAGTAAACCACGAAGGAGTGCCCAGTGATTCACCAGAAAAAAACAATTGAGGATAAATGATTGGGATAGTAGGCGGAATTGGGCCCCTTGCCGGGGCGGATATGTACAAGCAAATTGTAGCAAACACCCGCGCAAAGGCCGATCAGGATCACTTGCCCGTCATGCTGGCCTCCCTGCCTGGGGAAATTGTGGATCGTATGCCCTTCTTATTGGAGGGCCATGGAAGCAATCCGGCCATCGGCATCGCCAAAGTGATTCAAATGCTGGAAAACGCTGGCGCTGACCTGATTGCCATTGCTTGCAATACGGCCCATTCGCCCGCTATTTTTGAACCCTTGCTCCAAATACTTCAAGCCCAGGGTTCTAACGCCGAAATCATCAACCTGATCGACATTACCATTCAAAACATCCTGACACACCAAGTTGACGCTCCATGCATTGGGGTGTTGACCACTACGGGAGCTTACAAGGTAGGCTTATTTCAAAACGCCCTAAGCTACGCTGGGTTAACACCCATCATGCTGCCCTATGAACGCCACGAAGCCTTGATCCACAAAGCTATTTTCAGGATAAAGGTATCAGGAGACGTGGTAGAAGACCAGGTAGTAGAACAATTGAATACCGCCATCCAGGAGCTGGAAATGATGGGCGCCCAGTCCATTTTGCTTGGCTGCACCGAAATCGGTATGATTGAAAAATCGCTCGATTTCAGGGGCATGGCTGTTTTTAACCCCAATACAATAATGGCCCGGGCGCTCATTTCGAAAATCAGCCCCGAAAAGCTGAAATAATTACACAACGGTAGACGGTGGACGGTGGACGGTGGACGGTTTGCACAACATTCGATCTTTGGCTTGGCATTGATTTTCAGCACCTACGCTGATATTATCTGTATTGTTTTTGGATTTAAAGTGCTGAAAACAAATTCTAAACAATTGAATAGATGATGAGCAAACCGTCTACCGTCTACCGTCCACCGTCTACCGTTTTACGTTGTGCCGCTATTCCTGCAAACCACCCGGCGCAAAACGTACCCCCAGGTATCCTATCTGCCGCATCATCGGTGCCCACACTTGCGCGCCGTTGAAAAACGGACTGTCAGGTTCATTGGCCGCAATGATGGCATGGTGCTGCTGGTAGCCCGTAATGTTTTCACAACCGGCATACAGTTCCCATTTTTTGTTCAGTTTTCGTGTCACCTGCGCATTCCAAAGCGCGAATGTGGGCGTATTGGGCGGAAAATCGTGGGTGTACTCATGCGGTAAGTAGGAGTTGTCGGGCAGGCGCTGGCTACCAATGATTTGAACGTATGTATTGAACAACCATTTTTTAGTCGGCGTAACATAGTCTATGGACACCAGGCCGCGCTGCCGTGCCACCAGAGGTTGGGCTTTCAGTTTGCCATCGGCAAATTCCGAGCGCACATCATTCCATTTATAGGCAAATTTTATATCAAGCCCAGGCAAGATATTGTACTGGAAATTCAGCAACAAACTTGTGCTGAACGACTGCCCTGGATTGTTGTAAAAAGCAACAAAAAACGTAGAGTCTTGCCCCGTGATCAAAGGCGCTTGCTCCACATCCACCAGCACTTGTTTCACAAAATCTGTACGGTACAGATCGACGCTGAAGCTGGCTTCCCGCTGCGCAATTTTGAAATTCTGCGTGAAATTTGCCCCGTAATTCCAGGCTTCTTCCACCCCGATATTCGGGTCAAATTTGAAAGCGCGGTTGCTCGCCAACAAGCTGATATTCTCGGCCATCAGGTTGGGCGTGCGGAACCCGCGACCTGCCGACACGCGCACGATGCTGTTTTGGGTAAAATTGTACTTGGCACTCATACGCGGCGTTACCAACCAACCAAAACGGCTGTTCCAATCCACACGACCACTCAGTACCAACACAAAATCGGGGATGTCCATTTTCAGGTTTGGGCGACTATACGTGTACTCGCCCATGATGCCCACCACCGTTTCACGGCGGCTCAAGTCACCTTCATTCACTTTCTCTATAATATCATCGTATTGCAGCGAAGGCGCTACTACAATTTTATGGTCGGTGGTGCCGATGATATTTTGCACCAGAGTCTGCCAATAAAGCGATTTTTGCTCAGCAGCATATACATTACGGCCAAAAAGCGACTCCGTGCGGTGCCAGGAAACACTTCCAATATTACCAAGTTCCAGGAATCGACGGCCAAACAAGGCTTCCTTGCCGTATTTGCCCCAGGCTTCTACGCGGTCGTTCTGCTGGTCGATGGTAAACGATTTCCCAGCGGCATTTTCCCGTATTTGCCCACTCTGCCGACGGTCGGTTAGCGCTTGGATGTTAAACTGAGCACACCCTTTCGAGCTGTCGTGAATGAGGCGGTACATGGCGTTCAGCTGCTGGCGATTGGGCGAATCCTTGAAATTATCGCGGTTCATATCCCAATTGTTATCCACAAAACTGCCGTGGACGTACAAGCCGTTGGAAGTAGTTTCGCCTTTTTTATTGAGGTGTAGGTTCACTTCCCCGCGCCCTTCCGTGGACGTGAAAAGATTGACAAACACGGGGCTGTCGGACTGTGGCTTCACCAAATCAGCGTTTACCTGGCCGGTGATGCCGTTGTTGCCCGTTTTCACCGTGCTGGCGCCTTTGGCCAGTACAATGCCCGTCAACCAAGTGCCAGGGATATATTCAAAAGCGAAAGGCGTGGCGATACCTGTCATGGTTGGGCGGTTTTCAATTAAAAACTGGCTGTAAATGCCGCGCAAGCCTAGCAACTGTATCTCCTTTACACCCGTAAGCGCGTTGGGATAAGCCACATCAATGGCACCATTGGTTTGAAAACTTTCAGAAAGGTTGCAGCAGGGCGCTTTGCGCAGTTCCTTGCTGGTGATACGCTCCACATTCCTGGTTTCAATGGTCGAAATATGGGTGTCGAAACCTTTGCCTTTTACGGTAACCTCTTGCAACTGAGCGATGCCTGTAACTTCAATCCAGAGGTTGTTTTCACCGGGCGATACCTGCACTTCAGCAGAAGTATACCCCACATAATTGACCACCAGCGTGGCTTCCATTGTACGTATTGGAATTTTGAATCGGCCATCAACATCGGTCACGACGCCCTTTTGGGTGTCTTTCCAAAATACCGAAGCGCCGATAAGCAACTCTTCTTTTTCATTGGTGACCATGCCGGAAAGCATGGTGGTTGGTTCCTGGGCGTGAAGGGTGGACAGGGTAAAAACAAGCCCTAGTATCAGGCTACATGTATATTTCATGGTAAAAAATTGTCGAGATGAACAGATCAAAGTGTGCTTATCCTTCAAATGAGCATAAGCCTTCGTCAATGGTAAACACATCCGACAAGTCTAGCAACGGAATACCCCATAGCGCACACAGATCATGCGCCCGGGCAGCGGTGGTGGTTTTGCATAAGATGGAAAGCCAGTTTTGGGGCTGTGCATCAAAGCATTAGATACAAGGTAGGGAGAAATGGCAGGGGGAAGTTCGAAAAGGAGCAGTGGAAGCTTTTCAAAAAGCTTTTCCTGGACAGTGAACTCGGTTTTCAACTGAAAAACCTTGGTGGTCTTTTTCGTGCAACCATTTGAATCATTGTCTTCAGCGGGGTTTTCACAGCAAGATTTGTGTGATTTGTCCTCCGTTTTAGAGCAGCATGTTGTTGGATTACTTTCCTGCTTTTCCCGACAAGCATCGTCATCGGTAAAAAGGGAGATGGTCGTTTTACCGACACAATAACAGTAAATCTGTGTCCCACTCACGCCAACGGTGGCGATAAAGAGGGAGGCTATCCAAAGCCAAGCGACAGATATTGTTGTGCGAGAAATCATTATTTTTTGAATGCCGTGGCGCAAAGATAACTACTACAAACACCTAACAGTTAGGCAAAAGGATAGTTTGCATGATGTTTGCAAAAAAAGTCCCTGGTAGTCCTGCAAGTCAGTTTCGAAGGGTGAATGCTTCCTGGGCAAGTGTCGTTTTCTACAAAAAATGTATCGTCGGAATTGGTTGTCCACCGTTTTACTTGGGCTCTGGGCGAGCTTTGACAACTTCAAAAAAAAGTTGTCAAAGCTGTTCGTTGGCTTGGCCTAGCGGCGGAGTGAGAATTTGTCAACATTTTTTTTACGTTGACAAATTTGGGCGCATGTTCATATCCTTTGCTCAGATAAATGGTAATTCACCCGTCGAAACTGACTTGACGGCTCACTAGCCCTATCATGCGCACAAAAGTCAAAAGCATCTATGCAGCATGGTAGCCAGCGTTTTCTTTTACAACTTATTGGCTGTTTTTTTGATTGGCGATTTACGAAGTGTCAATCCCAACCTGAAACCAGAAACCCTTGAAACCTGAAACCTTACAACATTAATCGTCAACCCGAAATTTAAACCCAACCCCGTGGATATTCTCCACTTTGATGCGATCGTCCATGCTCAAATATTTGCGCAATCGGGAGATAAAAACATCAAGGCTGCGGCCCAGGAAGTAGTCGTCTTTGCCCCAGATGGTTTCGAGGATGTAAGAGCGCTTCACTACCTGGTTTTTGTTTTCGTTGAGCAACTTGAGCAAATCGGCTTCTTTCAACGTAAGCGTTTCAGAATACCCTTCAGCGCTGAGGCTCAGGTTTTTATAATCGAATGCGTAACTGCCGATGGCGACGGGAACGCCCGGTTTCAGCATGGTGGAGTACTTGGTACGCCGCAGGAAAATATCGATTTTCAACAGCAATTCCTCAATGCTAAAGGGCTTGGTGATGTAGTCATCGGCACCAATGGTAAGTCCGTGAATCTTATCCTGCTTCATGCTTTTGGCCGTCAGGAAGATGATGGGCACTTGTTCATCGCGCTTCCTGATTTCCTGCGCCAGCGTAAAACCATCCACTTCCGGCAACATGACATCCAGAATGCAGAGGTCAAATTTTTGCCCGCTTTTGATAATGTTAAGCGCTTTTTGCCCGTCTTCGGAATGTGTCACGACGTAGCCGCTCAACTCCAGGTTGTCGCGGGTTACAAAGCTGAGGCTCTCATCGTCCTCTACATAAAAAATCGTTGCCTTCGGGTGGATCATAATTGTAGTATGTGGTCTGTTTTGATTCGCAAACATAATAAAGTTTGATCGAAACCCGGTGATGCCAACCAAAGCGTTTAATTTTTAGAGAACATTCATCTTCTTTTCAGCCCTGACTTGGAACGGTGTCAGATTAACTTCCCCATTTCAGGCCATTCTTTTGCCGCCAACCGTCCCATCTTTTTCGTTAAATAGTAAGCTACTATTCGCCTCAAAAGATAGTTGGTTGGCACCAAAATAATTGGCCTGAAATGGGGAAGTTATTCTGACACCGTTCCTTAGAATTGGCTACTTTTGCATTTATCTTGATAGCACCATGTGTCAGGATAAAACTGAATCATTTTTTCATTTTATAACCCAACATAAAATATGAGCGCCATCCGCGAAATATTGGCCCGTGAGATTCTCGATTCACGTGGCAATCCAACCGTAGAAGCAGAAGTATGGACCGAAACCGGGTTCGTTGGCCGTGCTTCCGTACCCAGTGGGGCGAGCACAGGCATTCACGAAGCTGCAGAGCTCCGTGATGAAGATGAAAGCCGTTACCTGGGGAAAGGTGTCCTGAAAGCCGTCAAAAACATTGAACTAATGCTCCGCGAGGAACTGATTGGCCAGGAAGTAACCGACCAGATCCGCATCGATAAAATGATGATTGAGCGTGATGGTACCCGCAATAAAAGTAAAGTTGGTGCCAATGCCATCCTCGCCGTGAGCCTTGCGGTTGCTCGTGCCGCTGCGGAAGAGCTGGGACAACCGCTCTACCGCTACCTCGGCGGCGTAAACGCCCACGTGATGCCCATCCCGATGATGAACATCCTCAACGGGGGCGCGCACGCCGATAATGGTATTGATTTTCAGGAATTTATGATCATGCCTGTTGGTGCGGAGTCCTTCAAAGAGGGCTTACGCATGGGTGTGGAAGTATTCCACCACCTCAAAAAAGTGCTGAAAAGCAAGGGCTATGCCACCAACGTCGGCGATGAAGGCGGATTTGCGCCAGGCATCAAAAACAATGAAGAAGCCATTCAAATGGTGATGACCGCCATCGAGGCAGCTGGTTACCGCCCGCTTGACGACATGGTCATTGCCCTCGATGCTGCTGCATCTGAGTACTACGACGCTGAAAAAGGCGAATACGTGTTCAAAAAATCCACTGGCGACCGCTTTAATTCTAAAGACATGGTAGCGTTCTGGAAAGACTGGTGCAACCGCTACCCTATCTATTCCATCGAAGACGGCTTTGCCGAAGATGACTGGGCTGGCTGGAAGCTACAAACCGAAACCCTCGGCCACCGCATCCAGCTCGTTGGCGACGATTTATTCGTAACCAATGTAGACCGCTTGCAGCGCGGCATCGACGAAAATATCGCCAACTCGATCCTGATAAAAGTGAACCAGATCGGTACACTTACGGAAACGATCAATGCCGTGAACCTGGCTACGCGCCACGCCTACACATCCGTTATCAGCCACCGCTCTGGCGAAACAGAAGACACGACGATTGCCGACCTCGCGGTTGCGCTCAATACTGGACAGATCAAAACTGGTTCGGCCAGCCGCTCTGATAGGATAGCGAAGTACAACCAGTTGCTGCGGATAGAGGAAGAGCTGGGCGATGCAGCGACGTATTTGGGTAGGTCTATTTTTGGGTTGTAGGAAGTGTTTTTCGCGCACAACGCCACAACGAACACAACGTCGAGATGCTCTTTTGGTCAAAATTCTAAAGAATAGCCAAGAGCGAAGCCTTTTTCGTTGTGGCGTTGTGTGAGAAAATTTCATGTCTTGTACGGAGTCAACGTTGGGGTCTTTGTGGCTTTATGCGCAATATCTTTCAGGAATATTATTGCTAAATTAGTGGTTCATATCCTTGTTTTGTTGCTAGAAACCTTTATTTTTGTTGCAAACAATATGGTATATGAAATTAGTACTTGAAGTAGAAGACAGCAAAAGGGATATGCTGATTGAATTGCTTGAGCGATTTCAATTTGTAAAAATATTAGAGGAAAAGGAGAGCACATATTCCTTTAATGAAGGATTTAAACAATTCGAAGAACCGAATACAGTTAAAGGAAATGAATCGGTGCTTAAAAGTGAGATTGAAGAAGCGGTAGAATATGTCAACCAGACCAAAAAAGGAGAATTTGCTCCCAAACCCCTGAAACAACTGTTGCAGTTACAGCATACTGACAATCCCTCCGTTTGAGCGACAGCTAAAGCGCCTCGCTAAAAAATATCCATCTCTATTATCCGATCTTGCTGAACTGGCCTCTACTTTAGAAGCCTAAGCAGATTTGGGTGCCTCCTTGGGCAATAATTGTTATAAAATTCGAATGGCCATTACCTCAAAAGGCAAAGGAAAGTCAGGTGGCGCCCGAGTAATAACTTATGTTTACTACGAAGCTGAAAGTGTATTTCTCTTAGCAATTTATGACAAATCAGAAGAAGAAACTATCAGTGATGCTGCGATAATAGACTTGCTCAGTTACATCGAACAATAATTCTTATATCCTTTTGGGGGCGTAAGAGAGTGTACACTTACCTTTGCCCCATGATTCAACCCGCGCCCATTGGCATTTTTGATTCCGGCTACGGAGGCCTTACCGTATTTCGCGAAATCCGGAAACAATTGCCACAGTACGACTATATCTACCTCGGCGACAATGCCCGGGCGCCCTACGGCCCCCGTGATTTTGATACGATATACCACTACACCCTGGAGTGTGTGCAGCATTTGTTCGACATGGGTTGTCAATTGGTGGTATTGGCTTGCAATACGGCTTCAGCGAAGGCATTGCGTAGCATTCAGCAGCAGGATTTGCCCCATATTGACCCAAAACGCCGGGTTTTGGGCGTGATCCGGCCTACTACGGAGCTGGTAGGCACCTACTCCAAAACAGGGCATGTCGGCGTATTGGCTACCCTGGGAACCGTGAAATCCGAGTCTTATGTAATTGAAATAGAAAAAATTTTCCCAGAATTGCAGGTATTCCAACAGGCATGCCCGATGTGGGTGCCGCTGGTAGAAAACAACGAGCACGATGGCCCTGGTGCCGACTATTTTGTAGAGAAATACCTTCAGGGCTTACTGGATCAATCTCCAAAAATTGACACAATTGTACTCGGATGTACTCATTATCCGCTGCTAATCAACAAGATGCGAAAATATTTGCCTGCTGGGATTCAGGTAATTTCACAGGGGGAAATTGTGGCGAAAAGCCTGGAAGATTATTTGCAGCGTCACCCGGAAATAGAGACCGTTTGTAGCAAGCATGGGCAGACAGCGTATTTCACGACGGAATCGGCGGCGGCTTTTGATGCAAAAGCGGCTGTCTTTATGGGTTCGGGGGTTAGTTCGCAACACTTGGCCTTGTAGCCAGCGTATCAACTTCCCGGAAGTTTAAAACTTCCGGGAAGTTCCGCGCGATTTTTATCGTGGAAATTCCTGCTCCAACACCTCCGCCAACTGCCTGATTTCAGCCTCCGTATTGTAGTAATGCGGTGATACCCGTAGCACCCACTCCACGCCTTTTCTGGGAAAATCTATCTGAGCAGAACCCATATTTGAAATACGGCAGTTAATGTTATGCTGACTCAATTTTTTCAAAATAGTACTTGAATCCCAATGACTTGCGTGAACCGTGACGATGCCACAAAGCTGGTTTCCCTGGTCAAGCACCTGAACCCCTGGCAATTGGCCCAGTATTACCCTGGTAGCCGTGGCAATGTTCTGCACCTGCTCTTCTATCCATTCCAAGCCTAGCTCTAGGGCATATTCTGTCGCAACTTTACTGCCCAAAATCAGGGCTGGCGGCATCTCCCAATACTCAAAACGGCGGGCACTGGCTGCGGTTTGGTAGCTATCCAGCCCCGTCCAATCAGCGCTACGCATATCCGGTATCAGCATTTCAAGACCGCTGTCGAGCGCCTTATCGGAAGCAAAAAGAAAGCCTGCCCCACGTGGCCCGCGCATGTACTTGCGCATGGTAGCCGAAAGAAAATCACAAGCAATGGCGTTCACATCGAGCGGCATCTGCCCTGCTGATTGGCAGGCATCCACCAGGTACAGCGTTTCTGTATTCTTGCAAATTCGCCCGATGGCTTCCACGGGCTGCACCAGTCCGCTGTTGGTTGGCACATGGGTCACCGCCGCGAGTTTGGGCCGGTGTTTTTTCATTAATCGTTCAAAATCATCTACATCCACCCCGCCGCTTGCCGTGTCGCGGGCGCGGAGCAGCTTTACGCCAAAACGTTTTTGGAGCGCCAGAAAAGCGATTTGATTGGAAACATAATCGTTGTCCGTCGCCAGGATGGTATCGCCAGCTTTCCAGGGAATGGCACTTAGTACCCGTGCGTAAGCATCTGTGGCGCTACCAGCGAAGGCAATGTTCTGCGGCTTGGCATGAAGCATTTGCGCAATAGCGCTATAAAACCCTTCCAATTCTGCCTGCATCAGGTCAGCTGCTTCGTAACCGCCGATATTGGCTTCCAGTTCGAGGTATTGCTGCATGGCATGCAACACAGGTGAAGGTGGCAGACTGGCGCCAGCGTTGTTGAGGTGATTGCGTTTGGCACAGCCGGGGGTGTCGTTGCGAAGCTCTTGAAGCATAGTTATTAATTTGATAATTAGGGAATTTGATAATTGTTCCACGGTTTGGCGGTCAGCGGATGTTTGGGGAGCACCAAATTAAGATAATTCATCCCGAGTTTTCTATTACAAAGCTCAAAAGTTGTGCAACTTACTTGGGCTGAGCCAGTGATGACGCGCTAATTTTTCCACAAGGCTTATCATTTCGAGCCCTGGGCTCGAAACATAAAGTGCTAAAAAACCCCATCCAAACAAAAGCTCCGGTGCCGTGCCCACTCATAACTCATAACTCATAACTCATAACTCATCAAAAAACTATTCGAAATTGCCTTGAAAGAAATACTGCGATCTTCTGTTCGCAGTACCCAGCCTTCACGGGATGCTTTCTCATTCAGCAGTGAAGGCCCGTCTGCCATCGCGAGCAAATCTGGAAGCATTGCAGGTAATTGAAAGTTTGAAGACACCACAGGCACCAAATTTAGTTGTTTTTCAGCACAGAAATTGGACATCCCCTCAAAAGACAAGGGACGTTGCCGATCAATGTCGAAAATATTGAAGACATACAGCGCTTGCCCCTTGATTTTATAGCTATTTCTTTGGATGCCTTCGCCGATAATTTCCCCTTGTATCGCCAAGTTGCGCCCAACGAGCTTTTCAGCCAATTGGCACTCAAGTGCTATTTTGGAGTAGGTGTTGTTCTCTGTGAGCAACATTTCCCAGTTTCTGGAACAAATACCAAACTCCCCATTGCGATGATAGGCCGTGAATGAGGTTCCGTCCAGTTTCTCCGTTACGACAAAGCTGGTTTTTTGCCAGCCAGCGTATTCTTCCAGCAAATTTTGGACGCGTTCTTCATCTGTCTTTGGGATGAAATACGGGAAACCACCTTTTATGACACCGTTCAAATCGGCAGGAATAGGCGGCTCATATTTTATCACACCCAAAAGCTCCGTTACATCCGTCCCAACTTCGGCTTTCTGATCTATTTCGGGAAAGGAGCGCAAAGGCAAAAAAAGACCTTGGGATAACTGTTTGCGCAAGCGAACGGTGCGCAGTCGGTAGCCCTCAACATCGCCCATAACCTTGTACGACGACTTTTTCAGGAATTCAAAACGCGGGTCATTGATGGGCAGAAAAGCGTCAATTTCAAAATAAACACCCTTCTCTCCGGGTGAAGTTTCCCCGATTTTGACCACACAAGTCCAGCCCCCTATTGCGGCGGCTATAATAGCGTCAGCACCTGGAATTGGGATCAGGGCAGTGCATTCCCTGATTGAAGCAAGTTTTCGTGTCATTTGTCACAATTTTATTCCAGCCCAAAACTTGGAAAGGCGCACTAAGAACCACTTTGATAACAAATCAGTTCCATGCGTGCGCGTGGCTGTACCACGTGCCGTATCAGCTCGGTAATAGAGCAAACACGCGCTTTCGGCGCTCCAATAAGGCTGCAATCAACGTCGCGTCTTTTTGCCGCAATCTCTTGGCCTTATTGACCTGCTGCTGCTGTTTGGCCACATCCATATATTGCTCCGCAAAAAAGCCCAGCAAGACGAGACCAAGCAATACAGCCCAAGCCCAGTACCCAGCACCCAAACAATGGTTGGCCAACTTGAAAGCACCCCACAATGCAAGCGGGAACGTAAACAAGCCCGCCATCATTTTTACATTGCTGTCGTAGCCGATGTAGAGCTTCATTCTTTTGGTCAAAAGCCCTGGCAGGAAACAGGGCAGCCACCAAAAGGCGTAGCCCAGCAAGAAAAAAGGAAAGCCCAAGATCAGCAGCATTCCATTGCGGAAAGTTTGTGCTTGGGCGGATGGTGCTGTCCCTTTTGCCAACCCTTCGTCGGAAATGCCCGCCGATTCGAGCGCGGCAAAATAGTCTGCGGAAGCCAATCGAAGTGCCTCATTGTCAATATTTTGCTCAATAAGATTTTTTCGAAAAACAAAATAGTCTTCAGCAGGCCCAGGAAGGTTATCCTTCAATAAAACTTCCAATTGTTCCATGAAAGCTTGCCCCTCAAGGTCGCGGGTATCCAGCACGAGCGCCCGCACCTGCCGTTGAATTTCACGGGTAAATCCATCTACAGCGGTCTCGTGATTTTCCGCATTGGCTGCTGCCCAGGCTTCCGCGGTAAAGGGTGCGCCGTAGTTTACAATCACTTCGCTGCGAAACAAGTTGGGCGCACTATAGCTCAAACCAACGGGCACAATTTTCACCCCTAGCATCCAATCGTTCCGGCTTTCTGTGCCTATAACGATGCGTGCCGCGCCTGTTTTGAATGGCCGCACCCAGCGCTCCATCCAGCTTACACCTTCCGCTGCGATGAACAAAATGCCTTTTTTTTCAATGTGTTGGAAGGATTGTTCGAAGGCTGCATCGTTATTGCGCACTTCGCCTTCCGCCACGTCTTCGCGGCGTTTCACGGGAATACAGAAAAAATTACGGAGAATCCAGTTGCTGACAGGATGTTTGAAAAGGCTGTAATTGGCGAGGAAAAATGGCTCCTGGCGGATGTGTAAGCAGGAGTTAAGCACATCCATCAAGGTGCTGGGATGGTTGATAACTATAATGGCCGGGCCTTGAAAGCTGAGGTGCTTACGCCCTACAATGATGCGCCGGCGGTAAAAAACAGAAACGCCAAACCACACAACGATCCGCAGGAGCAAGTAGATAAGCCGCTGAAAAATCATATTCGTTGTTTGTTGTTAGTTGTTCGTTTGCTTTTGCTTGGGATTTCTATTTAAATTGGCCCTTTGTATTACTCTTCATAATAGAACCATCCCTAATGGAAATTTAGTTGACTTGCGCGAGTCGGAACGAACTCCAATCTCAAACTACGAACAGATACCAAACGCTCGGAAACGAACAACAATCAACGAACAACTAACAACGAAGTTAAGCGGCTTTGAGTTTGGCAAGTTTTGCCCCATCTACTTTTTCCTTAACGTATTCAGCATCAATGACCAATGTGCGTTTGTCTCCTTTTGCTTCATCAATGGCTGGGAGCTCAAACATGGCATCAGTGAGGATGGTTTCACACAAGGAACGCAAGCCGCGGGCACCGAGTTTGAAATCGAATGCTTTCTCGGCAATCAGTTGGATGGCTGAGGGTTCAATTTTGAGCTTGATACCTTCCATGGCGAATATCTTTTCGTATTGGCGTACCAATGCGTTGCGCGGCTCGGTGAGGATCCGGCGCAAGGATTCAATATCAAGGGGATCAAGGTGCGCTACCACGGGCATACGGCCCACGAGTTCTGGAATAAGGCCGAAGGCTTTTACGTCTTGTGGGCTGATATATTGCAGGAGGTTGTCCTTGTCGATCTTGTCCGATTCTTTTTTGTTATAGCCAATCACTTGGGTATTCACGCGGCGGGCGATGATTTTTTCAATGCCATCAAAAGCGCCACCACAAATAAACAGGATGTTGTGGGTGTTGATTTTGACGAGCTTTTGCTCCGGGTGCTTGCGGCCGCCCTGGGGTGGTACGAGCACTTCGGCACCTTCGAGCATTTTCAACATGCCCTGCTGCACACCTTCGCCCGATACGTCGCGGGTAATGGAAGGATTGTCCTGTTTGCGGGCAATCTTGTCAATTTCATCGATGTAAACAATCCCGCGCTCGGCTGCTTTTTCGTCGTAATCACATACTTGAAGGAGGCGCGACAGGATACTTTCCACGTCTTCCCCCACATAGCCTGCTTCGGTAAAAACGGTTGCGTCCACGATGGCAAATGGCACATTGAGCAATTTGGCAATGGTTTTTGCCATCAGTGTTTTACCCGTACCGGTTTGTCCGACAAACAGCACATTCGACTTTTCAATCTCTACATCGTCGTCGGTTTTGACAGTGCCTTTCTCTTCTTGTTGCAAACGCTTGTAGTGGTTGTACACCGCCACAGCAAGCACTTTTTTGGCATCGTCTTGCCCGATCACGTATTTATCCAGGAAAGTTTTGATTTCACGCGGTGGCGAAACCTTCAAAGGGCCACTGTACTTACTGCTTTTTGAGCCATCCGCAGCCGTTTCTCCACGTTGCGGATCCACACCAGCTTTGCGCAATTCCTGATCGATGATTTCTTGTGCTTTTTCCGTACAAGCTTCACAAATCTGACCATCCATACCGGAGACCAAAATCATGACATCTTCTTCACCACGACCACAAAAGGAGCATTGATGCTGGGGAGCTTTACCGCGTTTTATCATGGATTTGAATTATTTCTTTGGTTGGGTACGATCCAAAACTTCGTCAATCAGGCCATAAGCTTTTGCTTCTTCGCCATTCAGCCAGTTGTCGCGATCGCAATCAGCCTCCACTTTTTCGTAGGTTTGGCCAGTATGCACCGCCAGGATGTCGTACAGCGACTTCTGCATCTTTTTGATGAGCTTGTAGGATATTTCGATGTCTGAAACTTGGCCATTGGCGCCGCCGCTTGGCTGGTGCAACATAATTTGGCTGTGTTTCAAGCAGCTGCGCTTGCCTTTTGCGCCCGCAGCGAGTAATACTGCCCCCATACTCGCAGCCAAACCGGTGCAAATGGTCGCAATATCTGGTGCCACGTATTGCATGGTGTCGTAAATACCAAGACCATCAATCACCGAACCGCCGGGGCTGTTGATGAAAATCTGTACGTCACGCTTGGGATCTGTTGATTCCATGAACAGCAACTGCGCCTGAATGACGTTGGAAACGTAAGAATCCACTGGCAAGCCAAGGAAGATGATACGATCCATCATCAAACGGCTGAAAACGTCGATGGCCTGTGCATGCATGGGCCGCTCTTCAATTACCGCAGGGGTAAAAGCTTGAATATTAGGAATACCAGGGGTGGTAGCAGCAATATATTTTTCAAGGTGCATGCTGCTCATGCCCAAGTGCTGCGTGGCAAATTTTTGAAACTCGTTTTTATCGAACATAAGTAAATTTCTTTTGAGGCAGGTTAAACACCAAAATGTTGTTAGTTGTTCCGAAACTATTCCTCCATCGCGTCGCGCAGCGAAGAATCTTCCGCTTGCTCTGCTTCTGCTTTGGCGTTCACTACTTCAATGATTTTGTGAAACTCCTTCGAGGCAATTGGTTTGTCTTTGACGGTCACCTGCGCACGAATGGCTTCAAATATTTTGTCGATTTCCAAATCACGGCGGGTGCTTTCTACATTTTTTTCGTCTGCCATCAAGCGCTCCACGCTGCTCTCAATCAGATAGTCCGGAATGTCTTGGTTGCCGCCAAAGTAGCCGCGCACTTTATCCGCGAATGCGGCTTTCAAGGCTTCCTCCGTTACTTCGATGCTAAATTTAGCTTTGATATCATCCCGAAGGATGGTCCAACGCAGGTTGTCTGCAAATGCAGGGTATTCATTTTCAATAGCCGACTCCGTCAGTTTCCCCTCATTGGTGTACTTCAACCAACGCTTCAGGAAAGTATCTGGGAGCTCAATCTTGTTGATTTCCAACAAACGCTCTTGAAACGAGCGCATCAGCAAAGCATTGGCTCGGATGTTGTAAAAGTTTTCAATACCTTTTATAAGCTCTTCAATGGCCGCTTCCCTGGTGGTGATGGTATCCTTTCCAAAGTAGCCCTTGAAAAATTCTTCATTCAGTTCGGCATCTTCTACCCGGACTACTTCTTCGATTTTGCCTTCAAACATTTCACCAACTTCCCTGTCATCGTCTGCCTCTAGCTTGAGGATAAATTTGCGATATGCCGCATCTTTTGGGTGGTTTTCCAGCGTACGGGCATTAAATTGTAGCGTATCACCTTTTTTTAAGGTCAGGAGCTGGTTGCGCACAGCTTCGTCGGCGATGGTTTTTACCAATACGGTAATTTCAACCTCCAGTCCATATAGTTTGGGCTTGTCGCCATCAAGTTCGACAGCGGCCATCTTTACCATGTCGTTTTCCAGGATGGAATCTTCGATCTCCTCGCGGTTGCCCATGCGCTTGCGGGCGTACTGCAGGTCTTCTTCAGCCAAATCAGCCAGATTGGAAATAGTATAGCGCTCGTACACCGTTTTTTTGTCGAGGCCCTGGATTTCAAAAGCGGGAACCAGGCCCACTTCATATTTCACGGAATACTCCGGATCAGGGTCGCTGATTTTAAACGCGAACTTTTCTTGATCTTCTGTTGGAAGCGGCTGGCCAAGGACATCCAATTTGGTTGCGCGTAGGTAGCCGTACAGTTCTTCGGAAAGCAAATCATTTAAGGTGTCGCCAAAAATGGACGCGCCGTAAAGCTTTTTAACGTAATCCAGGGGAACTTGGCCGGGGCGAAAGCCTTTTACAGGCGCGCGTTTGCGAAACTTCTTGAGTTCGGCATCGAGCTTGGGTTTCAGTTCTTCACGGGTAACAGTAACGGTCAGGATGGCAGAACTGTTGTCTATGTCTTGTCGGACAACGGTGGGCATGTGTGGAAAATTTCGATGGTGAGCCGATTGAAGAACGGTGTCAAAAGGACTTTCCTATTGACACCGTTCTAAACCGGTGATTTGGTTGTTGTTGTAAAGGGTGTGCGGGCGGAGGGACTCGAACCCCCATGCCTCGCGGCGCCAGATCCTAAGTCTGGTACGTCTACCAATTTCGCCACGCCCGCATTACTGTAAAATATGCCATTTTCGGATAAAACCGCATGACATTTCAAAAAGGATCGCAAAAGTACGCATTTATGGGATAACAAACCTAGAATGTGTAGAAATAAATTGAAGGAACCTTTTACAAGCGCTTTGAGCAAAAATTTTGCATTATTTTTGTGGAAACTTTTTAAGCGCTCATGCATTTGGATACAGATATGAAGACGAAGAATTCTGTGATGACGGACGATGAATCCGAGCGCCAACTTATTCTCCAGGCCTACCGCGACCTGCTGCATTGTTTCAAAACGAAACTCAACGTGGAGGATAAAAAAAACCTGCGCGCCGCTTTTGATCTGGCTGTGGAAGCCCATAAAGAACAACGGCGCAAATCAGGGGAGCCATACATCCTGCACCCCATCGAAGTGGCCCGCATCTGCGTGGAAGAAATCGGCCTCGGTCCTACGGCAGCTGTTTGTGCCCTTTTGCACGATGTGGTGGAGGATACCAGCGTGAGCCTCAAAGACATCCACGAACAATTTGGCGACCGGGTGGCACTCATCGTTGACGGCCTCACGAAGCTCGACGGACTGCACGAAACAGAAAGCCCCCAAGCCGAAAACCTCGGCAAAGTACTGCGTACCATGCTCTCCGATGTCCGGGTGGTGCTTATTAAAATGGCCGACCGACTGCACAACATGCGTACCATCAAAAGTATGCCAGAGCATAAACAGAAAAAAATCGCGGCTGAAACTTCCTTTATTTATGCCCCGGTGGCGCATCGACTCGGCCTGCACAAAATCAAGACGGAGCTCGACGACATCTGTTTCAAAATTGAACACCCGGAGGAATACAAAGATATCGCCCGAAAACTGGAAGAAAAACTCAAGATCAGGGGCGAGTATATCGACAAGTTTATTGAGCGGCTCCATGAGATTTTTAAAGACCTCGATTTCCCTTTCCGCATCACCGGCAGGCCCAAATCTATCCATTCTATTTGGAAGAAAATAACCAACAAAAACGTCTCTTTTGAAAACATATACGACCTGTTTGCCGTAAGGGTCATTATTGATGTGCCAAAAGAGCTGGAAAAACGCCGGGCCTGGGATGTCTATTCCTACATCACCGATCATTTCCAGCCCGTCACCGAGCGCTTGCGCGACTGGATCACTTCCCCCAAATCGAACGGCTACGAATCCCTGCAAACAACCGTAATGGGGCTTGACAACAAATTTGTAGAAGTGCAAATCCGCAGCGAGCGCATGAATGAAATCGCCGAGCGCGGTTTTGCTGCCCACTGGAAATATAAGGCTAGTGGTAAAAAGGGTGACCCCGATGTTTATGAAAAATGGCTCACCCGTGTTCGGGAAACCATAGAAACATCTTCCGGAAACGCGATTGAACTGCTCGCCGATATCCGCAGCGAGTTGTCTACCGAGGAAGTCCACGTATTTACGCCCAAAGGTGAAATGAAAACCATGCCGGATGGCGCCACTGCCCTCGACTTCGCTTTTAGCATCCACTCCGATATTGGCTGCACCTGTCGAGCGGTGCGCATCAACAACCGGGTGTTGTCCATCCACTATAAGCTGCAGGATGGCGACCAAATAGAAATCATTACCGATAAAAGCCAAAAGCCCAGTGAAGACTGGCTGCAACACGTTGTTACGTCAAAGGCAAAAAACCGTATCCGCTCCGCGCTCAAAGAGGAAAAACGTATACAGGCAGCTTACGGGAAAGAGATCCTGGAGCGCAAACTCAACGCATTTAAAGTGCCTGTTGAGGAAAATTGCGACATGTTGGTGAAATGGTACGACTATCATGATCGGCTCGAGTTTCTCAGCGCCATCTACCGCGAGCAGGTAGACCTGAAAAAAATCAACAAGAATTTCCGTGCAGATGGTTTATTTCTCGTTGAAAAAGAGGTTGCAAAGCCCAAAGTTGGCCTAGCCACTCCCATCAACCTAAAGAAAAACAAGTCAGAAGTTAGCACAGAAGTCATCATCAATGACGAGCCGGGCAGCTACTATCAACACTCCATGGCGAATTGTTGCAACCCCGTGCAGGGCGATAAGATATTTGGATTTGTGCTGGTACAAGGCGGTGTAAAAATCCACCGCTCCGATTGCCCAAATGCCAACAACCTGCTGGCGCAATACGGCCACCGCATCCTGAGTGCCACCTGGGGTAATACCTCCAAGTCAGACTTCCTAAGCAAGATCATAGTCACCGGCATTGATACCGGGCCTGGTGTGATCCAGCAATTGACCAACCGCATCTACGACCTAGGCATCAACATACGCTCTTTTGAAATCTCCGGTGAAGGCGGTTATTTTGAAGGCCGGCTTGGGCTTATCGTGATCAATACCAACCAGTTGCAGCACGCAATTTTGGAACTGCGGAAATTTGACTGGGTGTCGAATGTGACGCGGGCGGATTAAACCTTTCCAGAATTGACTCGGCTGGCCGCTGTTTCGCCAGACTGTAGGCGTTGAAAACTAATCATTGTTCCATTAATTCAATAATTATGTGTTTTTCATTCTTTTGAAATAACTTTGAGCCGATCAATGGGTTTGGCGAAAAAAGCCTGGCTCCCGTTGGGCTTTTCCCAATATGTCGCTCGAAGACCTACAATGCGAACTACAGAACCTTGTTGCCGATGCCTCCTACGACAAGGCTTTTCAGCGTTTGAAGGAAATTGTAGGCCGAAAAGACAATAATGAGCTGTATCGCGACATCATTGCCGTACAAGCCCGGTACAGCGAAGCAAAGCGGGCGAGCAACCTCAACCTGATTGATCTTAAAGAAATTAGCCAGCATTTTAGCCATGTGGCTTACGCCCTGCTTTGGCTTATTGGCCGCATTTCCATCGATGAGCTGAGCGATCTCTATCTGTCTGAAGCAAAATTACATCGGGCCATCCCAACCGTACATTCCCTTACCTGCAACCGTTCCCGGCAGAAGAGTGCCTTTGATGAATACCACCTTTTTGAACCGGGCCCAGCCGAAAAATTTCATTTTTTTTATTTGTACGGCGATACCCGCCAGGGGCATGAAAGCCTTTTTAAGCGATTCGCGCACGACCTCAACGGGTTGGTCAACAGCAGGTGGCGGCAAGGTGCGACCCCGTCTAACAGGGAACCGCTTTTCAAGCTGTGCAAGCCAGAATTCAGCGAAAGCCCCAGGATGTTCGAAATGTACGTGCTGCGGGACCTTTTTACCTGCTTTTTTGAACCCGTGAACGAACTGCAGATCAACACCGGCAGCAGGCTCATAGACTTGCTGGAAAGCCCAGAGATCAAGTCCTTGGGGCCCAATGGACAGGTATTCATCCTTTTGACCATCGACGATTTCAACTGGCGGAAGGAAGTGACCCCCTTGACGGTCAAGCGCCTTTTTGAAGGCTTTTACAAATGCCAGCTGCCGCCCAGCGCGCCCCGGTTCTTTTTCTTCTTTGGGCTGAAATACTCCAAAACCAATACCGATGTGAAAGGCGAGGTACGCACAGCCATCGACACTGCTGAATATGGCAAACCGCTGGCGGAGCTCGGGCCACTAACGATTTTGGAGATCGGAGAATGGTTTAGCCGCTATGAGGTGCTCTGTGGCGGAAAGGAAGCCCTTGAAATGGCGACGCAGCTGTTTGGCACGCAAAACGCAAGTTACGACATGGCAGATGTGGAAATCAAACTACTGGAAATCATCGAAAAACACAACAAACGATTATTGATCTGAGCGCAGCACCTGCGTTCAAACACCTCTTGCTATATGCCTGACAAAAATTTCAATACCAAAGATTACATCATCAGCGATGCCTTGCGCTATGCCCTTGATGGCTCCATTGCTTTAGGACAACCGCTCTTGCTTACTGGGGAGCCGGGCACTGGAAAAACCAAACTCGCCGCATGGGCTGTGCAGTACCTCAACCAGCGGTACGAAAACACCTTCCATGACGTGCCGCTCACCTTTCACACCAAAACAACCTCTGCGGCCCGCGACCTGTTCTATACCTATGATGCGCTGTCGCATTTCCAGTCGGCCAACGTGCGGCAGGACAACAAACAAACAGCCGATTTCATTGAGCTGCAAGCCCTAGGCTTGGCCATCGCCATGAGCAACCCCAAACCAGAATATGCTGCCAAATTCCAGGCCGACCTGAAAAAGAACGCCCGAAAAAACACAGTGGTGTTGATCGATGAGGTGGACAAAGCCCCCCGCGATTTCACCAACGACATCCTAGATGAAATCGACAACAACCGCTTCCGCATTCGGGAACAGGACAATTACCCACTGGAAAAAGGCAAGGATGCCCGCATCGTGGTCATCCTGACGAGCAATTCGGAGAAAAACCTGCCCGACGCCTTTTTGCGCCGCTGCGCTTTCTTCCACATCGAATTCCCGAAAAAAGACGACCCGCTGCTGCGCCAAATCGTGCAAATGCACTTAGGGGAAATCAAGCCGGAGACCAAAGACGCTTATGAAGCCTTGCTCCAGTATTTCTACGACGTGCGCGACAAAGCGGTGCGCAAAAAGCCCGCCACTGCAGAGCTCATCGGCTGGCTGCGCCTGCTGAATATCGAAAACTTCTTTGATGAAAAAACCGACAACGATAAGAAAAAGCAGCTGATCCTGCACAACCTCTCCTTTCTGATAAAAACCCAGGAAGACCTCGAAGCCGTTAAAAAGATATCCATCTCCCTGTGACCCAACCCGAACCCATCACGCTCCCGCTGGAGTTGCTGCTCGAACGCCTCAAAGGCGCAGGCATCTCCTTGGACCCGGCCCGAAGGCTGCGGCTGCTCCGCGTATTGGAGCGGGAGGGCGGAAGCTTGCTGGGCGCCCCTGATGCGTTTACCAAACTCAAATTCTTGCTCGCGCCCGTGATAGCGCGCACAGGCAAGGAACAGGAACTGGTATATGGCATTTTTCAAAGATTGGAACAGGAATGGAAGGAGGAAGCTGATGGCCGCCTGAACGCCTGGACGGAAAATCTGGCGGACGACCCGCCGCCGCCGCCAGGCACAAAAAAGGATACGGAGCCCGTATTGAAACGCTATTGGTGGCTTTTGGCCATGCTCGCTTTGCTCTCTGTTGGTTATATTGTCCGGGAACTTACGAAACCCTTGGTGCCAAAAGTTTCTATTGAAAACAGGCCTGAGGCCATTTATAGAGAAGGCAAACCCCTTGGGTTGACATTGAGCCAATCAGACAACAAAAGAAAAATAGATCAGGGACACTGGGAAGTCCGCCATGCCCAAACCAAAGAGCTTGAATACCGCGATTCTGCGGATATTCTCACCTGGCCAGCGTCCAAACACGGAGACGATAAAACCGTCCTCTTCATTGGCACAAACAGCGCCGGCTCGGATACGGCAAAGGCTACCATTCATATCCATTGTGCCGAACCGCCAATATTTGAACCAATATTTCCAAAATCACCCTTTGTTTTAGGCGAATACCAGGTTTTTGAAGTCAACATTGATACCGATGCAGATGCAGAATGGGTTTTCAGCGACACCACCCTCCTTGGAAGGCGGGTAAAGCGAAAATTTGAAGAAACAGGGCTCGTCAATGTAAGGCTCAATGTATGGCGGAAAGGCTTCAAAGACGACTGTTACGATATTCGCGAAGCGCAGTTTATGGTTGGGTCAGACAAGCCGTATTTCCGCCAGTTTGCCCTCAAAAAAGACTTTCCGAAATTTATCCAAATCCTAAAATTGAGATTTTGGCTGCTTTCGCTGCTGCCATTGCTGCTGACATTGTTTTTTTTATGGCGTTGGTGGGAAGAATACCATGCGCCCGGCCCCCTTCGATCATTGGCAGATATCGAAAAGGAATACCCTATTGTGGAATCTGCGCCTTATTTTATCCCTTACCTGCCCCAGGAAGGCAAGATCACGGTGCCCCGCGATTTCTTCCGCATCGCAGAAGTGCTGCGGCGGCGCGAGGAAAGCGCCCGGCGGAATTTTGACGTGTCGGCCACGGTAAATGCAACCATCGCTTCAGGCGGTTTCATGGCCTGGCGAGACAGCGTCCTCTCCCGGCCAACAGAATATTTGTTTATTGTAACGCGCCCCAGCGAGCGCAACCAGCAAGGCCGGCTGTTCGAGCGCATCACCTCGTTCCTGAAAAAACGCGACGTGCCCATGGAGGCTTTTTTTCATGACGGGCGTTTTGAGCGGTTTTGGAACAAGGATAATGCTGAAGGCCTGAACCTGGCGGAATTGTACCGCCTTTACCCACAGCACCGGCTGGTGCTGCTCGGCGACGCCCACGGGCTGGTGGACAACCATGCCACCGAGATGCTGGCCTTGCGCGCGCCCTTGTTGGCGGAGCTTGTCCACTGGAAGCGTCGCCTGTTGCTCACACCCGAACCTGTTTCGGGCTGGCAATTCCAGGAAGCCCTGCTGCACCGCCATTTCCTGGTTTTCCCGGCCGATACCGATGGCATCCTCGAAGGATTTGATTTGCTCGACCGCACCGAGGAACATGACCCCAGCAGCTTCGATCGCTGGCAAGCCCAGCTCTTGCAGCTCCACGTTGAGCCCAGCCACCGCTACCGGCGCTGGGAAACGGTGCAGGATCATTTCGACTATCTGGCAGAGACGGAATTGGTACAAAAATCCACCACCAAGCCAAGCCAAAAGACAAGCAAAGACTGGCTCTGCGCCCTGGCCGTAAGCCCCCAGCCCGATTGGGCGCTCACCATCGCCCTGGGCAGGGCCATCGGCGTGGAAGTGACCCACGACCGGCTGCTGGCGCTTACCCGGATACCCTGGCTCAGCGCCAACCAGCCCGACACTGGCTTGCGCATCCAATTGCTGAGCCACCTCAGCCCGGAAGACGAAATAATGGCCCGCGAGGCGTTTTTGGAAGAGCTGGAGGCGGTTCGGGAGCAGACAAAAGCCGGGTTTGCGGAGACAGAACGCCGTTCCAACCTGGCCGTGCAGCACTTTGCACTCGACCCCTTCGACCCCACACATCAAAAACTGATCAGCGACCTGAAAAAAATTGGCCTGTTATCCGGCAGCCAACAGGCAGAATTGCAGCATATCTTCAAGACCAAAGTGAAGCCCTTCGTGCCGGAAAATAGCTTGTACGAATGGTTGGATAAGATGGTGCTCAAGCCGACACCAAAAGAAAATCTTGATTACATAATTAGCGCATTGTGTTTTTCATTCAGCTTTCTTATTTTGTCTTGGGCATACATACAAGAGCATAAAGCACCCACTGGCCAATTGAACGAGCCCGATAAAAGGTGGTTCGATGTCAGATATATTGACGACGAAGCATTGCAACTCAACAACCAGGCTGTGGCTTTGTGGTCACAAATTGACAGCATTAACCAGTTGCACGCACCAGACAGCATGCCAATTGCCAAAACTGCCTGGCCCAGAGACGAGGACAACCTGAAACGGGCAAGCGCCGCTGATTCCTTGTTGAACAAAGCCATTCTGTTACGCAAAAGCAATTACCCCTTGGCCGATGCCAATAGATCGGCATCCCGCTTCAACCGGGCGGCCATTCAATTCAACTGGTACCTCGACACAAAGCAGGGAGTGGAAGCACTTGCTGCGATAGGGCAGGAATTTTCTGCCTCACAAATAGAAAAGGACTCCAATTCCCTAAAAAAGAACCCCATCGCCCTGTCCGCCACCCACGGCAGCGGCTTGTGCAGCTATTTCCAGAAAAACAATACAGCTGCCCTGAACGCCTATCAAAACCTGATCCAGTGCACCGACAGCCTGTATTTCGATACGCTCTACAACCAAATGCCCGTAAACCTGCAAACCTTATTGCAAAAAGACGAGCTGCTCCAGCAACAGTCCCGCTGGCTGCGCGTACTGGTGATGGACGCGCGCAGCGGCAAGCCTGTGCCAGATGCCCAGGTCTTGTTGCGCAACCGCAGCCCTTTGTCGGCCGACGGGCAAGGCAGGGCGCAGCAACAATTTAATTATGACCCCGGCAACATCCGGGCTGCCGCAAGGGTCACAGCTCCCAAGTACCTTGACTGGACGGGTTCTTTGCTGCTCCGGGCCAACCGGTCTCAGGTGGATACCATCCGCCTGAGACCGGCCAATCAGTCTGCCATAGCGGCATTGGCGGCAAGCCCGCCCACAAAAGACCTGCTTGCAGAGGCCTTCCGCGATTTCCAGTTCGATGATTCCCTCGAAGTACACTTGGATGAGGCCGAAAGGATGCTTCGCTGGCTCGGGGCGAAGGACATTCAAACCAATAAAGCCAATGCCGAGCCTTTCGCTTACGGCAACCTGCCCAGCGGGTACGTTGCCATCTGGAGCGGCACCTACGGCCATCGGGACCGCTATGGCTTGCGGTTCGGAAAGCCCGACCTGAAGTTTATCCCGAGCAACGATACGTATATGGAGGTTTTCAGGACTGTTCGCTGGAAAAACATACCCATGCCCGTCATGCTTCCCGTGCCCGGCGGTAAGTTTACCATGGGCAGCCCGGATGGAGATAAAGGTGGACACCTTGTTGAAGTGAGCAGTTTTATAATGGGTGAGACAGAAGTTAACTTTGCTGCCTTTGATGCATTTTGCAATGCCACCAAGCGCGAAAAACCCATTGCTCCAGCTTGGGGGCGCGGCGATGGGCCTGCCATAAATGTGGACTGGTACGATGCGGTGGAATACTGCAACTGGCTAAGTCAACAAGCCAGCCTGGTGCCTGTTTACAGCATAGTTAAAACCAACCGAGACCCTAAGAATCTGAATATCGGTGACGAAAAAAAATGGACTGTGACGGTGAACAATAGCGCTAACGGCTTCCGTCTTCCTACTGAAGCAGAATGGGAGTATGCGGCACGTGGTGGACAGGCAGGTTTAAAAACAAACTTCACCTACGCAGGCAGTGACGCTATTGATGAAGTAGCCTGGTACATCGAAAATTCCAGCTATAGAGCCCGCCCGGCTGCCCTAAAAAAACCAAACCAGTTAGGCCTTTACGATATGAGTGGTAATGTTTGGGAATGGTGTTCAGACTGGTACCAAGATTATCCTGAAGGCTCCCAGTCAAATCCCATTGGCCCAATAGAAGGCTTCTACCGTGTTCAGCGCGGCGGGTCGTGGAGCAACTACCCGCAGTACTGCCGGGTGGCGTATCGCGGCAGCGACGCACCCGGCGTTCGCGACGTTAATTTGGGTTTTCGTCTTGCCAGGACTCCTTAAATTTTAACATTTTCACCCTTTTACTCTTTCAGGCACTTCCCGGAGGGAGGGCAAACGAATGAGTATACCGCTCGCGCGGCACAGTCTCTGGATACAATCGTATATATAGGCTCCGCAACAGCCGTATATATAGTGGATATATCGGGAGACGTAGTCTATGTGTCGCCACTAAATGGATATATGCTGGATATATCCGAAAATGGGCGGCGCATATATAGGGTTGCCCTTATTCCAAATAGCAGCCCAAAAGGCTTTGGCGCAGCTCTTCACAAGGGTAGTATTGCAGCATGGCCCAATAGGAGTTCATGCTGTGCAGAAACTCATCTTCAGTCAGGCGGCCATCGCGGTACCATTTTTCTTTTACGGCGATGCGGCGGGTAATACGGCGCAGGTTTTCGTTGCGCATGCGCACTATGCCGGGGAATATACGGGTGCCGAGAAAGCTCAGGCCGTTTTGCCGGGAATTGAGAAAAGTGGCGGAGGGTTTGAGCGTAAGCCGGAGTTTTTCCTGCAAAAAATCCTCGGTCTCGCGCTTTAAGTCCTTCAATACCTGCTTGTCGTGGTGGAACAGTACGAAATCGTCCATGTAGCGCACATAGCCGTTGAGCCGTTGTTGTTGCGATTGTCGGGCGCGTTGTTGTTGCGGTTTGCTGCACGACAGTTCTGCGGGTCGTTGTTCCACGACCCGCCGCGTTGAACACGGTTGGAGCCTTATGCAAGGCGACCGGGGGCAAATGTATGGGTTGGGAACTTCCCAGTGGGTGGAAAAGAGGGCTTGGCGTGTGCCGTTTCTTTTGGTCAAATTGGTATGGGGGCCTGAAGCTCGCACGGGATCCGCACCTGCATCATCAATGAGCCCATGGGATTTGAAAATCAAATCTTTATAGTCATAATAACAACCTTCAACATTTAGAGGTTCCGCCCTGCGCGGGAGACAATGCCAGGGGTGGGGCTAACCTTTCCAGAATTTCTTCACCAGCACTTCCTGCCCGGCCACCAGCCGGAACACAAAGCTTCCCACGGGCAAGTCAGCTGCATTCAGTTGATAATCCGTTGTCTCTGCCGGGAACATACCGGTGCGCAGCACACGACCACTTATGTCGAGCACCTGCCACTGGCCATCTTCTACGATGGGTTTGTCGAGCGTCACGTTCAGTTCATTGCTGGTCGGCATGGGCGACAGTAAGAGACCGCCTGTTTTGCCAAAGTTGACCGACACCACTTTGCTATAGGTGTATTTGCCGTCAAAATCTACTTGCTTGAGGCGGTAGTAGTTTTTTCCGGAGTGTGGGCGGGTATCTGTGAAGCTGTAATCCTGTGGGGTGTTGGAGTCGCCAGCGCCTTGGACTTGGCCTATTTCGGGGAAGCGGTAGCTGTCTGGGGAGCGTTCGATGGAGAAGAAGGCGTTGGAGCGTTCGGTGGCGGTGGTCCAGTCAAGATTAATTACATCGCTTTCCCATTTTGCTTTGAAGCTATTAAGTAATATAGGCAACGTCGTGGATACTGTTAAACTTAAATCATCGATGCGCCAATTTGCCACATTGATTGCTGGCGCCCCTGTTCCATCATAGCCATAAATTCTAAAAGTTACAGCAGTGCCAATGCCACTAGTAATGGTCAATCCAGAATTTGTATATAAACTCCAAACGCTATTGTTCAGAATGGAGCCAGTTGCGTAGTCGCTTCCATAAGTATCTAACGAAGTTCTAAATGAGTAAGCTTGAGGCCCGGTACCAGTGCTCCTTGCCCCGAAACTAATACTTGTTAATGTAAAAGTGTAGCCCGATGCTGGGGTTAATGTAAATTGAAAGTAGGCACTACCACTTGTTCCTGTATTTAATGCTCCAATACGCGCAGCAGCACCAGCATTGTATTCACCGCTAGCCCCAGAATAGCCGCTACTAACGCTAAACGTAGTTAACATAGTCGTAGTTCCGTTATTGTTACCTTGAGAGACCAATGGAGTACCCGTCATATTGGTACTCGTATTGGTTGATGGAGCTGCATTTCCTGCACCGCCAGTCCCAAAATTCCAAATTATATTCTGGGCAGATAGTGAAAAAAGTCCAAACATGATAAGAACCAAGGTTGGGATTATCCTCTTGTTCTTGCTCCAAAGAGCCTTTTCTAAGAAAAAATAGATTTTCATTGGCTGAATATTTAAGTCATTATTTAGCAATCTACCAGACGGAACCATTTAGTGCGGGGTTTCCGCCACACCCAGTCGACGCTTACGCGAGGCTGTGCCTCGTGACGAACACACCTAATCCTTCGTCTAAGCAACCTTCTCAAGCCTGAATGGTGTCAAAAGGTTGGGGCTGGCGTAGTCCACAAAATTTAATTCTATTCGAGCGTTAGACCTTCCAGGTTTTAAAAACCTGGAAGGTCTTCGCCAAGAAAATCGAAATAAAGTTTGGCGACATTTTTTAATGGTTAGACCTAGCTATGCAACCTTCCGCCAAGCCCAACTAAACCAACGCTAGGCCATTGTCGTTAACGTAAGAATTTTGACATCGGAGAAGTCTAACGTTACATAATTTGTAGGTTGCCGACCAAATGTTGGGCCTTTCCTAGGCCAGGAAATATTGGCTACCAATTGATTTCTACATACGTTTGGCCTCCCCGAGGCCTTAAGTTAACGGCATTGGACGCGAGGCTATACCTCATGCCGTACACACCCAACCCCTCGCCGAAGCAGCGCCTCAAACCACCTTCCCCGTCACCTCCCCAAAACCAACCCGCTCGCCATCCTTCCCAGCCCAGCCACGAATCGTCAGCGTATCGCCATCTTCCAGAAAAGTGCGTTTACTGCCGTCTGTGAGGGTGAGGGGATTTTTACCACCCCAGGAAATTTCTAATAATGAACCGTAAGAATCCGGATTATGGCCGCTGATGGTACCGGAGGCCATGAGGTCGCCAACCTGCACGTTGCAGCCATTCACGGTATGGTGTGCGAGTTGCTGTGCCATCGACCAGTAAAGATACTTGCTATTGGAACGCGAAACAACCGTTTCCGTGTTACTTTTTTGTGTAGAAATAGAAACTTCCAGTGCAATATCGCAATTCTGCGCGCCGCGGCCTTTGAGGTATTCCAGCGGGGCCGGGTTTTGTTTGGGGCCTTTCACCCGGAAAGGCTTCAGGGCTTCGAGCGGGACAATCCAAGGCGAGATACTGGAGCCAAAGTTCTTGCCCAAAAAAGGACCGAGCGGCACGTATTCCCAACGCTGGATGTCGCGGGCACTCCAGTCGTTGAACAATAAAAGTCCGAAGATATATTCCTCTGCTTTGTCCACGGGGATCGGCGTGCCCATCGGGTTTTCCTTTCCGATAACAAAGGCCATTTCCAATTCAAAATCCAATTGGCGTGAGGCAGCATAAATAGGCGTATCGGTTACGCCAGGCGGCAAAATCTGTCCGCTGGGGCGCTTGATGGGCGTACCGCTCACGACAATCGAGGAAGCGCGGCCGTGGTACCCCACGGGCAACCAGCGCCAGTTGGGCAGCAGGGGGTTGTCGGGGCGAAACATTTTACCCACGTTGGTGGCATGTTCGATGCTGCTGTAAAAATCGGTGTAGTTCGGTACGCGAATGGGCATCAACATGGTCGCGCGGCGGCGGTCGTGCAGCAATTGAGCGGCACTGTCAGGTTTATTGGATAGTTCCAGCCACTCCCGCACTTTCCGGCGTACGCGGTTTGTCACAGGTTTGCCGAGCGCAATGAAGTCGTTGAGGGTCGTTTGTTCAAATATTTTTTTGAAAAAACGGCGTTTGCCAAAAAGCCCTGCTGCCGCTGCTGCTGCCAGATCGACGACATGATCGCCAATGGCAATGCCAGCCCGGGCCATATCACTGCCTTGTGGTTTAAAAATGCCGAAAGGGAGATTGTGAATAGAGAAATCTGAATTTGAGGGTATGGGTAGCCACATGGGATAAAATATTTTATTCACCAGCGCCATCTTCAGGCTCGGGAAGTTTCGTAATCAATACTTTGTCAATCTTGCTTTTGTCCATGTCCATGATTTCAAAGCGGTATCCCTCTGCGTTGAGATAATCACCTTCTGTCGGTATTTCACTCAGTTTGTACAATATAAATCCAGCCAATGTGGAATAGTCTGTGTCTTCAAAGTCAAATTCTTTGAGGCTGATGGTCTCGCGCAATTCGTCGATGGGAATCATACCATCGACCAGCAAACTGCCATCTTCTCGGGTCACAATATCGGGGTCTTCCAAATCATCGAGATCAGGCAGGGTGCCAAAAATATTTTCTGTAAGGTCGTGGAGGGTAATAATGCCTTCTGTAGAGCCATATTCGTCGACCACCACGGCAAAGTAATTGCGTTCTTTCCGAAAACGCTCCAGGATTTTGAGCGCGTTCATGGTTTCCGGGATATACAGAGGTTGTGTCAGTATGTCGCGGAGTTTGAAGTCTGGGCTCGATTTTTTGTCCACATAATCGCGCAGTTTCACCACACCGACAATATTTTCAATGGAGTCATCGCAAACCAAAAATTTGGTGAAACCACTTTCATAGATTTTGCGTTCAGCCTCCGCTTCTGGCGCACTTAAATTAATCCATTCTACGGAATTGCGGTGCGTCATGATAGTATAGGCATCACGGTCGGCAAAGCGCAGGATGTTCTGAATAAACTCGCTTTCTTTCTGTTCAATCACGCCTTGCTGGTTGGCCATTTTGACCATCAGCTTGATTTCATCCTCTGAAATACTCTGCTGGTCATTGGGCTTGATGAACAACATGCGCATGAACATTTTGGTGCTCCAGCTCAGGAAAGAGGAGATGGGGCCCGTAATTTTAGTGATAAAATTCATCGCTGGCGCGCAGGTGAGGGCTAATGCCTCTGCATACTGGATGGCGATGTATTTGGGTGCCAATTCCCCAACAATTAGGGAAAAGTAAGTAATGATAGAGACCACCACGGTCAGGGATATCTGCTCGGCGTATGGCTGGAAAGCAGGCACCATTGAAATCAGTGGTTCTAATTGGTGTCCGATGGCCACACCAGCATAGGCGCCTTCCACAATACTAATGAGGGTGATGCCTATCTGCATGGCAGAAAGGTATTGGTTGATGTTGTCGAGCAGGTTTAAGGCGATTACAGCATTACGGTTGCCTTTCAGTTTTTCGCTTTCTAATCGCGATCGTTTAGCGGTGAGCAATGCAATTTCACCCAGCACAAGCAAGCCGTGCACAATAATGAGGAGGACTACTATAATTATTTCCATGTGTAGAATGCCAGCGTCGCTATTGCTTCAGGTTTGTCGCTTTTGCGGCACGATGCCCGGCTGTTTTTCCCGGGCTGGGCGATTTTTGGCAATTGTGTTTGACGGGAAAGTGAATAAAGCGTTGTGCGCAATTGGTGAATAAGAATGCAAAAGTACCTTTATTGGCACAATTATGGTTTAAATTTTAAGAGGTTGCCTGACTTAAGGTAAAAAAAATGTTAAAACCGGAAAAAAAATTTGGCTCCGACACAATATAGCCATACTTTTGGCAGAGTTAAACGACAACACACAATTTTTCTCACGTAAATTAACGTACTGCTTATCGATATCAACTTGTACACACCAATTAAATTCTGCTTTTAATTTAACTGGTTAACAGCAAAACCACTATTGCTCATGCAAGTTATGCCGATGATTCATGATCAGGAACTGATCAACCGCTACGTTGATGGTGACGAACAAGCCTTCGAGACACTTCTCTCACGCTATAAGGCTAAAATCTACACCTCTATCTACCTCTTTGTCAAAGACCGCGCGCTAGCGGAAGACATTTTCCAAGAGGTTTTTATTAAAATTATTGATACGCTCCGCAAGGGCAAGTACAACCACGAAGGCAAGTTTGTGCAGTGGGCCATGCGTATTTCGTACAATATGTGTGTGGATTATCACCGCCGCAACAAGCGTCGTGCGCACATCAACCCTTCCGAAGATTTCGACATTTTCGACATTCTTCGTGTAGGCAATGACGGTGCCGACTCCCTTATGATGCGCTCAGAAACCCACAACCACATCCGCCGACTCGTAGACTCCCTGCCTCCAGAGCAGCGCGAGGTGGTCATTCTCCGGCACTATGCCGATATGAGTTTCAAAGAAATTGCTTCGCTTACCCGCGTTAGCATCAACACTGCCCTCGGCCGCATGCGTTATGCGCTGATCAACATCCGCAAATTAATGTCGGAGCGAGAAGTTGTGTTGCAGTAATCCGCCTTTAAGCTATAACTTTGTGTCCCGGGTGTTTCGATAGTGAAGCATCCGGGATTTTTGTACCCCCCCCTGCCCCCCCTGAGAGGGGGGAGGCATTGAGCTTCGATTGTGGATTTGCACCATCTTGGTGAAAGGATTTGGTTGGCTTGGTTGCGATGCCAAACAACTTTTGCCAAGAGCATTCGAGCACTCCCTGAGGTGCCGAGCCATCCAAGCGAAGCGGAATGCCTCCCCCCTCCCAGGCAGGGCAGGGGGTTCACGCCATGCGACACATCGACTCCTTCTCTATCCAAAACTCCGCCTTTTGGAAAACACAACTGCTCCACTGGGCAGCGGAGCACACTATATATATGTGCCTCGACAACAACGCACAGCAGCGATCGTCCGGAGATAGCCCTTGGAATATGTTGCTGGGTGTCGGAGCTGCAAAAACGCTGGAACTACCCGCTGGCACCGCGTTTGAATCGCTGAAAAGATTGCAAGAGGCGGAACAGGATTGGCTTTTTGGCGGATTTGGCTATGACTTGAAAAATGAGGTGGAAGCGTTGAATTCCAGAAATTTAGATGGTGTAATGTTTCCAGATTTGGTATTTTTTCAGCCAGAAACAGTAGTCATTCTGCGGGATAGTCTCCTGGAAATCCAAACCCGAAATTTATCCCCAACGGCGGTGTTTGATGCGATACAGGCCGCCCAAAGACCCACTCAAAAGGCAAATACTGCCGCGCCCAACCTACTGCCGCGCATTTCAAAAGCCAAGTACCTGGAAACGGTGGAAGCCATACGGCAGCACATCATCGAAGGTGATTTGTATGAAATGAATCTTTGCCAGGAGTTTTATGCAGAAAATGCCTCAATCGACCCTTTATCCGTTTGGAAACGCCTGAACAACCTTTCTAAAGCCCCGCTGGCCGCCTTTTTCCGCTGGCATGACCGCTACCTGCTTTCTGCAAGCCCCGAGCGTTTTTTGAAGAAAGAGGGTCAAAAATTGATTTCCCAGCCCATAAAAGGCACCCGCAAGCGCTTGCCAGGAAACGATGAAGCCATGCGTGCGGAATTGGCCGCCAGTGAAAAGGACCGCGCCGAAAATGTGATGATTGTTGATTTGGTGCGCAATGATTTAGCCCGGAGTTGCAAGCCTGGTACCGTAATCGTGGAAGAATTATTCGGCATCCACACCTTTGAAACGGTGCACCAAATGATTTCTACGGTATCTGGCGAACTATTGCCAAGGCTAAATGCCATTGATGCCTTGCGATATGCTTTTCCTCCAGGCAGCATGACAGGAGCCCCCAAAGTAATGGCGATGGAACTTATAGAACAATATGAATACAGCCGCCGCGGCCTATACGCTGGCGCTTTGGGCTATTTCGAACCCGCAGGGAACTTTGACTTCAATGTGCTGATCCGAAGTATTTTATACAATGAGAGCAGGAAGTACATTTCCTTTCAGGTAGGTGGTGCCATCGTATATGATTCCATCCCTGAGGAGGAGTATGAAGAGTGTTTGGTGAAGGCCAGCGCCTTGTTTGCCGCTTTAGCGCAAAATTAAACACGCTTTCAGTACCCTCAAAATGCCATTTAAAGCTCAAAAATGGCCTTTTACAAAACTTTAACTTGGTATTTTACATTATTTTTAACTTTTTCTTAACGATTTTCTTTACTTTTGCAACGCTTAAGAAAGCTGGATTATTTAAGTCGGCAATGAATTAGCGCCTTTTTAGAATCTGCGACCTTAACAAGGATCATTTCATTGAAAATCAATTTGTTGCTTGAAAAAATGCGCTCCAGGCCTTGGGTAATTGACGTGTTGATTCCGGCATGGAACGAGGAAGCTTCGCTGCCTTCTGTCCTTCAGGACATCCCGAAAGATTGGGTGCGAAACATTGTGGTATGCGATAATGGATCAACAGATCGGACAGCGGAAGTAGCAAGAGCGCATGGCGCCATCGTTGTGACCCAAAACGAAAGAGGATACGGAAACGCATGTTTGGCAGGAATAAGTTACCTAAAAAGCCTTTCTGCGTTTGAACAAACAGAGATAGTTGTGTTCCTTGATGGGGATTATTCCGATTTCCCTGAAGAACTCCCCCAAATAGTGGGTCCCATTATCCATAATAATATGGATATGGTTATTGGATCTCGGCGTCTGGGCAATATGGAGCCAGGGGCCATGACAATCCCACAGCGATTTGGAAACTGGTTGGCACCATTTTTAATTCGCTTGTTTTTCGGTTATAAATTTAGTGATTTGGGCCCTTTTCGGGCGATACGCTGGGACAAACTGCTTGCGCTAGAGATGGGGGATCGGAATTTTGGCTGGACGGTTGAAATGCAGGTAAAAGCTGCAAAGCAAAAATTAGCGTGCACAGAAGTTCCAGTGCGTTACCGCAAGCGAGCATTAGGAAAAAGCAAAGTCTCTGGAACCGTGAAAGGAGCCTTTAAAGCAGGTGTAATTATCCTCGCTACAATCTTCAAAGAATTAATGCGCAAATAAGCAACAACCATCTGTAACAAATTTGGTACCGCTTAGGCGCTCAACATAAAACCCATTACCATTAAAACAAACCATTTTCACATCCATTTTCTATGTTCGGATTACGTTCTCTTTTTGAAGCATTTGATTATCAAGCATTTGTAGACTTCGGCTACCTTATGCTGTTGATTTATTTTCTCGCTATGAGCGCCGTTACAATCTATTGTATACTGCAGTTTCATTTGCTTTATTTGTACAAAAAATACCACAAGGCCAACCCGGATATAAAGTACCGTCAATACAACATCATCAGTGAAGATGTACCGTTTGTGACGGTGCAGATACCTATGTATAATGAAATGTACGTGGCTGAGCGCATCATCGACTACGTAGCTGCCCAGGAGTATCCCAAAGATAAATTTGAGATACAAGTGCTGGACGATTCCACCGATGAAACCGTTTCCATAGTAGCAGCAAAGGTTGCTGCGTTGCGCGCGCAGGGATTCGATATTTCTCACGTGCACCGTGTAAACCGCCAGGGATACAAAGCGGGTGCATTACAAGAGGCCATGCCCTTGGTCAAAGGCGAATACATCGCCATTTTTGACGCCGATTTTACGCCACGTGCCGACTTCCTCAAAACGACTATCCCGTACTTTGAGGACGAAAAAGTAGGTATCGTACAAACGCGGTGGGAGCATATCAACGCCGATTACAGCCTGTTGACCAAGTTGCAGGCCCTACAGCTCAATGTTCACTTCACGGTAGAACAAGCTGGCCGGTCTTATGGCAACCTATTGCTTCAATTTAACGGCACTGCCGGTGTTTGGCGCAAAAAAGTCATCAACGAAGCCGGTGGCTGGCAAAGCGATACCCTGACAGAAGACCTTGACCTGAGCTTCCGCGCACAGATACTGGGCTACAAAATCCAGTACCTGGAGAAATTGGAAAGCCCAGCTGAACTTCCAGTTGAAATGAACGGCCTCAAAGGCCAGCAGTTCCGCTGGAACAAAGGCGGCGCACAAAATGCGCGCAAACTCCTGCACCTGATCTGGAAAGAAAGCGGCAACAAGTTGAACATGGTGCAGAAGTTGCACGCTACGAGCCAGTTGTTGGCTTATGGTGTGTTCCTTTGGGTGTTTATTGCCGCCATCAGCAGCATTCCGCTCGCGTTTGCCTTTAGCGAACTGGGCATTTCTACCCACTTCCTGTCATTCTCGATTTTGGGCTTGTTCTCCGTTGCGGGTATTTCCTACACAGCGAACATCACGGCTGCCCTCAACCGCACTGTTCCGCATACAACTTGGGAGAAAGTGCGCTTTTTTGGACTGTTCCTCTCTTTCTTGCCCATTTCCTTGGGCTTGTCGCTGTACAACGCGATTGCTGTAATCGAAGGATACCGGGGTAAAGCTTCTGCTTTTGTGCGGACGCCTAAGTACGGTATCAATAGTGAGCAGAAGTCATTCTCGAAAGCCAGCTACGTTGCCAAGAAAATATCTTGGGTGACCATTGCAGAAGGCGTTTTGGCGCTGGTATTTGCTGGTTCCGTTGTAGTTGGCATATTTACAGGCAACACAGCGTTTGTGCTTTTTCACTCCATGCTGGCGTTTGGCTTTGGTACCATTTGCTTTTATTCTATTAAACACTTGAATGTGAGTTGAGTGTTTTTCAAGTGTAATATTAAAAAAGCCTGCTCTGGACTCCAGGGCAGGCTTTTTTTTGCATTTGGGTTGTTAACAAGAGCTCTTAATATTGCACAACTATGCATCATTCACTCCCATTTACGGCGAACGTTGGTCGGAGTTGGGAGACTATAACCTGCCTATAGCACTCGATGCCGAAGCGATGGTGGCACTTGAGGTGCAGAAAACCCTTGCAAAGGAACTTCCGCAAATACTTGAAAGGCGTAACCAACATGAAGAAGCTATAGCCAAGGATATTTACAAGGGAAGAAGAAAATACTGGTGATGCAGGAGGGTTTATGCTGCGGTAAATCTACCCAGTCATCCCCTTCTCTATCGCTCCATAACAAGCTTTCCAAGCTTCCGCAGCTTCCTCCGTCCAATCATCGCCCAAGCCTTGCTCCAAGGTCCAAAGCAAGGCGCTTCCGACCATGGCATAGTGCTTTGCTTGTACCCCATAGCCAACATGACGCTTGCCCATTGCCGCCATTTCCAGGCTGAAATCTACAGTGTTTTCCAGCCTTGCCACCATCATAGAAAGCATCTCAATCAGCTTTGAATATTGCGCCTCCATTTCCAGTGGGAACATACGCCGCAACTCGGGGTGGTCGAGAAACAACTTGCTGTAAAAAGCATCTGCGACCACCGCCGGGCTGATGCGCCGCAAAATCTGCCAGTTCTTTTTTACGATTTTTATTTGCGCAGGTGTCATCGGTCAAACCATTTTTTAAAAGCGGGTGCTTTTTCCCGGCTCACATCTACTTCTGTTTTGGCGGGAGACTTCATCAGCAGTGTCAACTTCTGGTTTTCATGAGGTTTTACCTGTTGTATGGCATCAATATTCACGATAAACTGTCGATTGGCGCGGTAAAAAACCTTCGGATCTAGCAACTCCTCTACTTCATCAAGGGTGTTCCAATCAAGCATATAGCGGTCGCCATTGAAGGTGAAGAGGTAGTTCAGGTTGTCGCGCATAAAGCAGGCGATGTCTTTGGTGTTCACCGGCACCCAGTTGTTGCGCACGCTCACGATGAATTTTTCCTTGTACACCTGTCCGCCTGCGAACGGCTGTTGGAATGCTTTGAGCAAATCCTGCATATTGGTCGGTGAAGGTGCCGCCTCTTGTTTCTTCCGCCGGTATTTTTCAATGGCATTTTTGAGCTCATCGTTGTCAATGGGTTTCAACAAGTAGTCGATCCCATTGACCTTGAAAGCGCGGATGGCATATTCATCGTATGCTGTGGTAAAAATAGCCGGGCAAGAAAGCTCGAAATGCTCAAAAATCTCAAAGCTGACGCCGTCGCCGAGTTGGATATCCATAAAAAGCAGGTCGGGCTCCGCATTTAGCAGAAACCATTTTTTAGCCGTTTTCAGGCTGGGCAGGACTTGCACAATTTTTATGTCATCGGCAACGGCAGCAATTTTGCTTTCCAGCTCCTGCGCAATGAGCCCTTCATCTTCGATGATAACAGCACGTATCATATCAGGGGGATTTTGACGGTAAAAAATGCCTCATCTTCTGCAATGTCAATCTTGCGATCAGAAAGGTATCGGTAAAAAGATTGTAAGTTATTAAGTCCCTTGCGGTTGCTGGTTTCTACGAATTTCTTTTTTTGGAGGTTGTTGCGTACTACAAGGCAGTCGTCGGCTACAAAAACCTCAATAACCAAGGGACTTTCATCGTCGATGATATTGTGTTTAATGGCATTCTCAATCAGGTTTTGCAACGTAACCGGGACAATTTTTCGGTAATAATACTCCTCTGAAACATTGAAGTTCACGAAAAGCCCTTCCCGAAACCTCGTTTTTTGAAGCACTACAAATGCTCCTGTAAACTTCAACTCTTCCGAGATTGGCACCGTTTCCTGTTCGCTGCTTTTCAAGATGTAGCGATAGCTTTTGCTCAAATTTTCCAGAAAGCCAGCAGCTGCTTTTTGGTCAATTTGGATGAGGCTGCTGAGGGAGGTAAGCGAATTGAATAGGAAGTGTGGGTTCAATTGCTGCTTGAGGCTTTCATACATGACCACGGCTTTTTCTTTTTCCAGCAATTGTGTTTTGCCTTTCAATTCCTGCAACTGTCGTTCGTGGTCACGCCGGTTGCGGTAGAACCAAATGGTAAAAGCAATAAGTCCTGCACCGATCAAGCTCCAAAACCACTTTGTTTTGTAAAAGGAAACGCGCACACTTATCGGGATTGAGAGGGCCTCGTCATCACCCGTTCCAGCAAGCCTCACTTTAAAATTATACTGCCCGGCGGGAATGTTGGTGTAGTTTACAAAGCGGCGCGTTCCAGCTTTTACCCATTGATTGTCAAAGTTTTCCAGTTGGTACTCGTATTGTAAGGCTTCTGGTGTTGTGAAATCGAGTGCGGCAAATTCAAAAGAAAAAAACCTGCTTTCAGCGGGCACATTGAGTTGCTGTCCTGGGATTACCTCGCTGCCAAAGTACAACTCCTTGTCGTCGACTTTGAAGGAACATAGCGCCATTGGAACTTGGCTTCTTGTTTTACGCAAGGCATTTGGGTCAAAAGTATAATAGCCTTTTACTGAACTCACATACATCATACCATCGCTTCCAGATACAATGCCTAACAAAGGAAAATCGATCCCGTCTTCTTTTCCAAAGGAGCTTATTTTATCCGTTTTTATATCTATTTTGCTTATCCCGGCGGCAGTTGTACACCAAATATTCCCCTGCTTGTCTAGCGTGCTGGACACGACATAATCTGAAGGTAGCCCATCGCTAATGCTGTATTTTTTCAGCATTCGGGGTGTATCTCCTGTACAATCAAAATACAACAGCCCCTCTTCGGTACATACGGTCATGTTACCCAGACGATCTGTGAAACAATTGTTTACCCGCATTGAGGCTAAGTTTTTTGTTCGGTTGCCATTGTTATCCAGGTAAATAAATTGTTGTTTGGCAGCATTAAAATATCCATAAGCGGTTTTGTCGCGGCTCCCGTACCAAACCCTTCCTTTGCCATCAACGGCAATGATGCCTACTACATTGGATGCAATAGTGCCAAGTTTTTGCTCATCGGGCATAAAATGCTCAGAGGCACCTGTTTTTGGGTCAAACCGTATCACACCTAAAAAAGAGGTGCCCATCCAAAGTTTTCCTTCCAGATCTTCGCCAAATTGCGTGTAGTAGTTCGACGCTTTGTCTCTGTCGTATATCGGTGGCTGCTTGGTTTTCTCGATGCGCATTTGTATTGGGTCGAACTGGTAAATTTCATGGCGGGTTAGTATCCAAAATTTTTCGTCACTAGTAGCCAGCACATCCATCACCTGCTTGCCTACACCCCTTGAGTTAGCGCTGAAATACGTCTCGGTTGTTTTGCCGGTTGCTTTGTCCAACATTAATAAGCTAGGGCTATCATTCGTCCCAACTACGAGATAACGACCATTTGAATCTTCATTAATCTTGGAGATGGAGCGCTCGTCCCAATCGTTTAGTGCCGTAGATTTGACCGGATGAAATTGGAAAACCTTGGTTTTGAATTGGATTCGTGCCAGTCGATTGTTGCTCCTCATCCAATAATTACCCTGATTGTCAGCAAAAAAATCCCCGACGGCCATCTTTGTCAACTCCGGGAATTCCGCCGGGTGGTCAGCAAAAAAGTAAAACTGTTCCGTTTTTTTATTGAATACACCAATGCCTCTTTCTTGCGTCATGATCCACAGCTCTTCTTCGGTTTTTGCCACTATTTCATGGACGATATTGGTGATATCCGATATTTTTTTGTCAAAATAATACTGTTTCCAGGCACCAGTTTTGCGGTTGAAGGAGCGCACACCGCTGGCCCAGCCGCCTATCCAGAACAAATCGCCATCATGTAGGATACTATATGCTTGATTATTAAGTTTTTCGGGTGCATCTAAATCGGGTGTAATTATGGGTTCAGAAACGCCCGTTTGGGGATCGAAGCAATAGAGGCCGTCCGTAGTTGCGCACCATATCTTACTTTTTTCATCCTGCCAGAAGCTATACACAGTATTGTAAAATGGTAAAATTTCTGATGCTAAATAAGGTGCAGTTTTAGCTGTTACGACGTCGAATCGCTGAAAATTGCCCGTTTTTTTATCCAAGTGCACGAGCCCATTTAACCCTACACCCAGCCAAAGTTCCTCGTCTTTGTCAAAAAACACCCCTACAATGGATGCCGTATTGTTTTTAAGTTCTAAAGTAAATGGGTAGTTTTTGAAAACACCAGTGCTTCGATTGTAGCAACTTACCCCCCCTCTTGCGAGGCCTGCCCAAATATTTCCTTTTGAATCTTCTATTATTTTCAACACGTGGTTGCTATAAATCGAAGTGCTGTCGCCAGAAATATGCTGGAAAGCCTTGAAGGTATAACCGTCGTATCGAACAAGCCCTTCTGCGGTGCCCAGCCAAATAAAACCAAACCTGTCCTGTAGAATATCGTTGATTGCGGTACAGTTGAGGCCATCGCGTTCATCAAAATACCTGACTGTAGCCATCTGACCCTGGCCAAACAAGCTGCCTGGAATCAACAGCCAGGCAAGCCCAAGAAGGATATGACAGACTTTCCGGCTCATACGGCAAATTTAGAACGTGAATGGCACAGCCCGGCTTTTTTCACAATGAAACGTGTCAAATTTTAAATGAAGCGTAGCAAAAAGTAAACGAAGTGTTTCCTTGTAACTATCCAGCCGCCTTACTATGCCCAGGAGCGGCAAATTTGGAGTAAATTTTTCAACTTTGTGCCTTAAGATGACAGACCAAGATCAAATACAAGCGTTAAAAGCAGAAAATGCTCAA
>Ga0105055_10000625_pt1 | contig 56165 bp, 43 predicted proteins | sample BON03_FD_78090 | JGI IMG/M metagenome (GOLD analysis project Ga0105055, IMG submission 78090) | Freshwater microbial communities from Lake Bonney liftoff mats and glacier meltwater in Antarctica - BON-03 | ecosystem: Environmental > Aquatic > Freshwater > Ice > Glacier meltwater | place: Lake... | reverse complement strand
GATGTCCAGGTCTGGTACGTGACCAGGGCATGGGTTTGGCACCGCGCACACATTGTCGAAATAATAGGTGTCGGCGCTGGTTTCTACACCAGGGTCGAAGAATATTATAATTTTCGAAAGCCCTAAATTAGCAGCTTGTGCGCTGAAATCGAAGGTATATGTTTGCCAGGCACCCGTTACGGCGATGTTTTTGGTTTGTTCAAATCCGCCACCGGAGCCTTCGAGTTTGAAAATAAATTGTGTAGCCGCAGTCGCCAACACGTCAATTTTAAACTGGTTGTTTACGGAAAGATCGAACGAAGCACCGTTGTCGGCCAAAATCAAGGAGTATGCGTGCATGTTCGACTTGACGTATTGTGCACAGTTTGCACTGTTGTTGATCGAACTGGGCGTCGGGTTGGCCACAGGTGATGTCAGTACGCCATCAAGTCCCAGGAAATTAAGGCCGGGACTTTCAAAGTCAGCATAGCAAATCCCTGCCTTTTCGGCACGGATGTCGTCGAAGTAATAGGTATTGCCATCGCCTATCACAAATGGATTGAACGACACCAAAACTGTTTTCAAATTCGTCTGACCCGCCGCTGCGGAAAAGTCGATGGTGTATTCCACCCATTGGTTGGCCACCGTGATGTCTAAGAATTTTTCAATAGCCGGCCCGCCAGGACCTTCTAGTTTGAACAGCGCCTTATTGGGAGCCGTTGGCGACCAGATTTTGATCTTGAACTGGTTGTTTTCACTCAGGTCCAGGGCTGCTGGAAAAGTGTACAGCGCAAAACAAAAATCGGAAGCAGGAGCATTGGTGTAAGAACCCACCCCGTCTGAGGTGTTGGCGCCCGATTTGTCCGGGTTGTTTATCGCACCGTTATAGGTTCCGTTTACGCCGGCCCAGGCAAGGTCGGACATGCCGCCCTCAAAATCTTCATAAGTTACCTGAGCGTTTGCGCCCAGGATGCCGAGCAATAAAAGCAGGGCGGTGGTACAGAAATTTTTCATAAGCACTTCTTTTTGAATTGGTTTAGTTTGAAAATGTTGTAATTGTGTAATTGAATTTTACTGGAAAATGGGCTATTCGGCGAACAGTTTTTGCGCCCAGACCCCGCCGTTTTCATTCTTTATGGAAATCAGGCAAATACCTTTCGGTATTTGCGCATATTGAAATTTTTCTTGAAAAATACCGGCTGGTAAAGCACGGCTATTGAACAGCACTTGTAATAGTTTTCCTTCCAAATCGACAATTTCTACCGTCAATTTTTGGTTTTTCAGGTTCGAGATTTCAAGGTTCAAAACCCCGCCTTGCGCGGGAAATGGGTTGGGAAAAACCTGCGCACTAAATCCGTTTTTTTCGCTCAAAAGCTCCTCCGTTGGGGTATTGTCGGCCTGAAAACCAATGGCTTGTAGGGCTGGCGCTATTTCAGCATTCTGCATGAAGAGCCGCCAAAGCAGCCCACTGCGATAATTTTCTATCATGCCCACGATGGGGCCTTGGTCAATGGCGATGTAGGAAGTGGCAAACCAGTTTTGATTCAGGTTGAAAGCGTCGTAAAAGCCATAGTTGTTCCACAGCCGTTCTCCGTGCTCCCGGTAAAAGTGCCTCAAAGCTGCAAGGCTTTCTTGCGGTGTGTAAGGCATGCTGGAAAGCGCTGCCGTGGGCGCGATGGTACCTTCATCGTTGTTTGGCCAAATGTCGTGGGCAGCATACCCATTCGGGCCGTCGCTGGCGGTGAGCCCCCAACAATCCGCGGCATACCCAACATGATTTTCGGGGTTGGCAATACTATATGCCTGCTGGATAAGGGCGTGGTTTCGGTTGCGCACAAAATAATTGCAAAACGCATCCCTACGCCCGCGGGGATCGAAGCCAAGATACGAATAATGGGCGAAAAACATGGGGCCGCCGCCAAATGGGCCGCAATATATTTTATAGCCAAAATGGCTGCTGACATTGGCATAGTTGGAAGCCGTCCAGCCGCTTTGGTATAGGCTTCCCGGTATGGGGTGTGTTGGGGAAGCGGTTGCCAGAATGTACACAATTTGGGTTTCGTTGAAGCCCCGCAAAGGAAAATTCATCTGCCAGGCGTAGTTGGGCGACCAGTGCCAGTACAGCACCGAACTATTGTTTTTACGATACCAATCCCATTCCACATCCTCCCAAAGCCCGGTGATGACAGTGCGCAGTGCCGATTCAAGTGCTGTATTTTGATCAAAATAAGCCCGTGCCGCAAGCAGACCCTGCATCAAAAAAGCAGTTTCCACCAAATCGCCGCCATCGTCAAACTGGCTAAAGGGGATAACAGTTCCGTTGGTGCCGTTCATCCAATGCGGGAACACCCCATGAAATTTTTGGGCAAACTGCAAAAATGACGCTATCTGAACCAGGCGGTTTACGGCTTCGTCTCGCGTTACCCAGCCGCGCTCTGCACCAACAATGATGGCCATGATGCCAAAACCGGAGCCGCCTGTTGTGACGATATTCAGATTGCCGTTCGAGCGCTCGCGGGCGAGGCCGCTCACCGGGTGCGCGAAATCCCAGAAATAGCGGAAGGTAGCGCGTTGGGTCATTTCCAGCAATGCCTCATCGTCCATGGGATGCGTTGTAGCTGCTGCAACGGCAGATGCCGCACCTTCTGTAGCGTTGGCAAATGCAGTAATTTTATATTGTCGGTTCAGGATTTGTCCTTCATCGCCCGTCCAGTCGGTAGCGATTGCTTCTTTCCCGACTTGTTTCAAAAACTCAAAGGATGCACCTCCGTTGCTGGAGCGATAGATTTTGTACCCCGACACGTTTGGTTCAGGGTTGGCTTGCCAGCCCAATTCGATGTGCTGCTCGTAGCCTGTGGCCTGGAGCTGCATTGGCGCTGACGGGCTTTGCGCTATTGTTATGCTTTGAAAAAAGAGTAGAAAGGTAAATATGTAGAAACGATTGATCATCATCCTGTGGCCCAAAAGAGCACCCTTTTCAATTTCAAAAAGAAATTGGGTGATCCACTTTGTTGGCAGCATGAAATTACGAATAAATGCGCCCGTTCAAAGAAAAACGCACCTCACTACTACTACGCCATGTTAAAAACCGTCACTTTTTCATTAAAAAGCCATGATAAACTCCGTCAAATTGGCCTCTTCTGGCAGCTCAAGCTTTTTGCGCAGCCGGTAGCGTTTGTTTTCGATGCCCCGAATGGAGATGTTGAGCAGGGGCGCAATCTCTTTGGAAGACAGGTTCATTTTCAAATATGCGGCTAAGCGCAGGTCGCCAGGTGTGAGGTCGGGAAATTCGAGCATGAGCCGTTTGAAGAAATCATCGTGTACCTGGTTGAAGGAGGCTTCAAAAAGTTCCCAATCGTGGTCGCCTTCCAAGTGCGCATCAATTTCCCGAATGATTTTAGACAATGCGCGTGGTTCGTTCTTCGCGTCCAGCAATTTGTCCTTCAAACCTTGCAGCGTTTCGTTTTTCCGGATCAGGTTAAAGGCCGCATTGGAGAGTTCCCGGCTTTTGTTTTCTACTTCCAACAGCAAAATCTCTCGTTGTTTATCAATTTCGAGGCGCAAACGATGCCGATCCAATCGCTTCCGATTGAAAAGTTCAAGTCGCCACAACAAACAGATAAACAGGAGCGTATAGACAACAATTGCCCAGCCCGAACGGTACCAGGGCGGTGCAATTCGGAACACAACCAGCGCCGCATTACCACCAATATCGCTGCGCACCTTAAAAGTGTAGCGGCCCGAGGGCAGGTTGGTAAATTCTTTTTCTGCGGAAAAGGACCAGGGCGACCAGGACGTTGAAAACCCTTCCAAAAACCAGGAGAATCGAACGGGATGTTCAAAAAAGGGCTGGGCAAATTGAAATTCCAGGCTGTTATACTGAAATGGGAAACTCAAATCGCCACCCGGTAAAAAAGATTGATTGCCCGAGGTTTTTATCAATTTTACCACAATTGGCAGCAGGAGCCTTGGGCTGGTGTAGAAGGCTGCAGAATCATGTTTTAGCAGGGCATAACCGTTTTCCAGGCAAAAAAGATAATCGCCACCGGATAAGGTTTCCACATTCTCATAGGATGGCACTAAGGCAAGCGGGATTTTTTGCGATTGGCCCCGCCCCTTGTTGAGCCAAAGGCCGTTGCTGTCGAGGGCAAACACCTCCCCTGGCCTGCCTGGTATCAATTTCCGCGCAGCAAGCGGTTCAAATATTGCGCGTCCATCAAAGTCTTTAAGCACGGAAGCGCTTGGCAAAGCATTGACAACCAACCCGCTATCAGGCAATACACTCAAACTCAGTTGAAAATCGGTTGGCAAGCCATCATCGTGGGTATATTTTTTGAATTCCTTTACTTGCGTTAGGTCGTCGCTCAGGCGCAGGCGGAAAAGCCCTTTGTTGGGATGCGCGCCCCACAAGTCCTGATTGCCGTGAAAGGCTATTTTTTTCAATGGTTCGCTAAATCCTTCCACCCGTCCTTTAAAGGCCCAAGACCCTGATTTATCTTTTTGAAACAATACCAGCCCGGTGTAGGTGGCCTGCAACAGCATGTTTGGGTGGTCGGGTACTTGCACGGTGCACCAGCCGCCGGTGACCGATGAAATGCGCCGCACGCTATTGCCCTCCAGGAGAAAAGTGCCGCTGTTGTGGCCACAGAGCAACTGACCGTCAAAAACCTTGAGCTGCCATACCTGCCCTTGTGACCCTTCTACCAGGGAAATGGGCGGAATGGCCAGTTCTGTTGGGTACGGTGTCCTGAAAACGCCCTGGTTGGTGCCGATGTACAGTTGTTCGGCGTGCTCCGCTGCCGCGTACACCGTGCCGATTTTACCCGTTTGGTCTGTAAAAAAGGTGAGCGGCGAACGCAAGACGGCAAAATCGATTCCTTTATCCAGGCCGAGCCACAGATTGCCCGCACGGTCTTCGAGCATGGACAGCACGGTGTTATTTTGCAGGCCATTCTCGCGGTTGAGGTGGCAGCGCAATTGACCTGAAGGCTGTAAAACATACGCGCCGTCAAGAATGGTGCCGATAGCCCAGCCGCCATCGCGCAACGCCAGGGCTTTGTTGAGTTGTTTTTTGCGGAACACAGCATTGAGCGGGCTCTGCCAAGGCTTGCATGCTCCGTCTTGCAGGTTAAAAATGCCGTCGCTGGAAGTGCCTGCCCAGATACCGCCCCGACCATTGGGCACCAAAAACTGCACGATTTTATCTTTCAAAACCTCCGCGCCGGGCAAGGCGCGAAAGGTGTTGTCGGGCAGCAATTCATACAAGCCGCGCTCAATGACGGGCAGCACAACTTTGCCATTCACCAGCTGCGCAAACATGATCGCATTGGGTGGCTTTATGGATTCAACCTTTTGATAATCAAACTTGTATATGGTTGAAAAGGATTGAAAAAGCACATAGTCGGGCAATACAAGAATATGCCAAATCTCTTCTTTGCCCACTTGCCCCTCGCCCAATTGAACGCTTAGGGAATTATAGCGAAGTTGCCCGGAAGCGTCTTTTTTCCAAAAGCCAAATTCCGCAAAACCGCCGCAAAAAACCTCCCCGGAACGCCCAATCGCAATACTGCGCACTGCTTGCTTTTCTGGCAAGGCAAATTGCCGCCAACGCGTGCCATCAAATTCCATTAGCGTGCCATTGTTGCCTGCATACAGCCAGCCCTCCGGCGATTGCGCCAGCGACCAATTTTGGTTTTGTGCTTCGTAGTCCGTGGGCTGAAAATTGCGCAGCCATGGGGTTTGTTGCGCCAACGCATGGGTGGAGCACAAACAGCTTAAAACAAGCAGGATATTTTTACATGAAAATTGCACCGGGCAAAACTAGCCATTTTCGGGAAAGGTTTGTCCGATTGCTTCTGGTGCCGGGACCTAAAATGTTCTCCATGACTTAAAGCGCAGGGTTCAAGTTATTTTTTACATTTGCTTTCCACTTCACTTCAAAACGGCAGTTCAAGCGTCTATTTCAGTCGGGATTATCGGCTACCTTACCATTCCGTGCCTTAACAACATTTGGTTTGAAAAGGATTCGATCGGTCATTTGATCGATGCGCTTGTTTCCTGGGGGCTAGTGGGTGTCTGGCTGGGGTGGTGGTTGCCACGACAAAGGTAAAACCTCGTAGGTCTAAAACCTCAGAACCCTCCAAAAAAACGCTGTTTTTTGGGAGGGTTCTGAGGTTTTAGACCTACGAGGTTTACACGCCAAAAGGCCCTCCTTTTCCGTTCTATAAATCAACCACCAGAAAACGCATCATTCATCTCTCATAACTCATCTCTCTTCATTATAAAATGAGCTTTAATAGGGTAAAAAACATCAAAACAGAAGTCTTGTCCGATAATTGGTATACGTTGCGCAAAGTGACCTTCGATTTTCAAAAGAAAAATGGGAAATGGCAACCCCAAAGCCGGGAAGCTTATGATCGGGGCAACGGCGCTACCATTTTGTTGTACAACAAAGAGAAAGGAACCGTGATCCTGACCCGGCAATTTCGGATGCCGACATTTCTCAATGGCAACGAAGCGGGAATGCTGATCGAAACTTGCGCAGGGTTGCTGGATTTGGACAATCCAGAAGATTGTATCCGTCGGGAAACCGAGGAGGAAACCGGCTACAAAATTACCGATGTTAGAAAGGTGTTCGAGGCGTATATGTCGCCTGGTTCGGTCACCGAAATCCTGTATTTTTTTGTCGCTGAATACACAGCGGAACAAAAAATTAACGATGGGGGTGGTTTGGAACATGATCAGGAAGATATAGAAGTATTGGAGCTGCCTTTTGGTGAAGCCATAAAAATGATGGCTTCTGGAGCAATCCGGGATGGCAAAACCATCATGCTTTTACAATATGCTCAACTCCATAATTTACTATAACGATGGGAAAATTTCACGACAGTATGCTGCCCCTTCACCAGGCATTCATTAAAAAACAACACCTGTTTTTTGTCTGCACATCACCTTTGGATGGAGATGGCCGCATCAACATTTCACCTAAAGGCCTGGATACTTTTAGGGTGTTATCGGAAAACAAAGTGGCTTACCTGGACTTTATCGGCAGCGGCAACGAGACCTCCGCGCATACCCTTGAAAATGGCCGCATCACTTTTATGTTCTGTGCTTTCGAAGGGCCGCCCAATATCTTGCGCTTGTATGGAAAAGGCCGCACCGTGCTGCCTGGTACGAAGGAATGGGACTCGTATGCGCCGCATTTTGAGGTGTACCCGAATACCCGCCAGATCATTGTAGGCGACATTGATCTGGTAGGCACTTCGTGCGGATATGGGGTGCCATTGTACGATTATCAAGGCGAGCGCCAGATCATGTTCGATTGGGCGGCTAAAAAAGGGGAGGAGGGTTTGAGTGCTTACATCCAGGAGAAAAATATGAAAAGCCTGGATGGTTTGCCGACTGATTATGCGGTTAGGGATGCTGCAGCGTCATAGCACACCCAACAACTGCCCCATTCAGGAGGTCGGTGGCCGCGCCATGGCCGAAGTGCCACATCCATTTGTGGCCGAAACGATGCAGCGTTTCTCGGAGGAGCCGCTGCTTGAAAAGAAAAAACTGACCTTAATCCACCTGAACCATGCCAATCCGCTTTATGGGATGAAGCAGCGCGAGCAGGTGTATGCGATGCGGGGTTCTCGATTGCGGAGGAAGGGATGCTTATTGGCTTGTAGGGGGAGTTGGAGGGGGCCATAGCGTTTTTTGTCCATAATGTTTTCCTAACAACTGCATTCGCTGGATTAACCTTTTACTTTTGCACCGTCTAATACGCGTCAACCTGAATTCAGGCGATGAGGTACTGATACCACGATCACCCGTTTCTAAGCCCGATCACATTTATTAGTCCGTATGCCAATCGATCAACAGCACGAGAATGAGCGCTATACCAAGGAGCGCGGGGAAATGTCCTTTTTTGACCATATCAATGAGTTGCGCAAACACATCATGCGGGCTGCATTGGCCATTACGGTGATCGCTGTGGTTTGCTTTCTCAACAAGGATTTTGTTTTTAATACGATTATTTTCGGACCGCGCAGCCCCGATTTCCCTACTTTTAAAGTACTCTGTAGCTTCTCTCATGCCATAGGTATGGGAGATGCCATCTGTTTCGTGCCTGCCAATTTCCAGCTTATTACCCGTGAATTTGGCGAAGTCATCATGCAGGTGCTTTATGTATCCTTCTGGCTCGGCGTAATTGGAGCATTTCCCTTTATTTTTTGGGAGTTTTGGCGCTTTATCAGCCCAGGCCTACACGAAGAGGAACGAAAATCGGTACGCGGTGTCGTGGCTATTTGTTCCGCTTTATTCTTGTTGGGGGTACTGTTTGGATATTATGTTATCGCGCCATTTTCGATCAACTTTTTAGCAGGATATACACTGGAAGGCGTGGAGGTGGCTCCGACCCTCGATTCTTATGTAACCTACATTACCATGTTCACCATTCCTACCGGGTTTATTTTCCAGATGCCGATTGCAGCCTATTTCTTTGCCCGTATGGGGGTGATAGGCACCGCTTTCCTGAAAAAATTTCGGCGACATGCCATTGTGTTAATTTTAATATTAGCGGCGATCATCACCCCGCCAGATGTTATTTCTCAAACACTGGTCGCTATTCCCTTGTATATGCTTTATGAAATTAGTATAATTGTGGTTGCCAGGGTGCAACGCAAACGTGAAAAAGCACTAAAATCTGATGACACCCGCGTGCGCAAGGTGGAGGATGACGATGATACTGTGGCGTAGAATTTGTCCAAAACAAAAACTAAATGCTGCGCTATTTCCTTAGAAGGCTATTGATTTCTATTCCTACATTGCTGATAATTTCTTTAGCAGTGTTTGGGCTGGGAAGATGCGCCCCGGGTGATCCGGTGGCAATTAGCCTGGGTGATGAAATGGCGCTTCAGGCAGACCCAGTGCGATATGCGAATACTTATATGCGAAAAGCAGCCGAATTCGGGTTGGACAAACCGCTTTTTTATGCCAGCCTTGGCACCGCAGCATATCCGGATTCCCTTTGGAAAATATACCCGCTCGACCGGCGGCAACGACTTTCCAAAATCATAGGCCAAAATGGAAACTGGCCCGCAACCCGTGCGTTTGAGCTCGCAGTCATTGAAACACTTAGCGCCTTTTATGCCGTCCTGCCAGATACCTTAAAGCAAAGGCCCTATTTGGAACTGGCGCTGCTTAATTTGTCGACGCAAGACTTGTTAGACAATTTGAAATCCAGTTTTCTGCAGGCCGACAGTATTTGCAATACCATCAGCCCGCAGCCCGCACAAATCCGCGTCCGGATGGATGCCCTTAAAGGAAAAACGGATGCGGTCTGTGGCAATATCCTTTCCGGAAAATTGCTAACGCCCGCCATTCACTGGTATGGATTACACAACCAATACCACCAATGGCTGATTGGTTTTCTGACGGGGAATTGGGGTTTGAGCAAAAATCAGCGTCCCGTAATACAGGAGCTCAAGCCAGCGCTTTTTGCCACTATGGCCATCAATGCAATGGCCATTTTGTTTGCCTACCTTATCTCCATTCCCTTAGGTGTAGCAATGGCGCGTCGGAAAGGGCGTGCATTCGATCGCTGGACACAAAGGATATTGGTATTCATTATGGCTATGCCCGTGTTTTGGATGGGTGGTTTGCTGGTCATGCTTTTTGGAAGCAAAATTTTTGGAGAGCCCTTGATTGCGAATCCCTATCTGGACATTTCAGATGCCTGGAAAATGGGCAGCGAGGCATTTGGGGATTGGTTCAGCAATAAATTGCCCAAATTCGTACTGCCCATCTTGGTACTGACCATGTACTCCCTGGCCATAATATCCATACAAATGCGCGGTGGAATGGTGGAAACACTGGGGCAAGACTATATCAGGACAGCCCGGGCCAAAGGTGTGCGGGAGGAAGACGTTTATTGGACCCACGCCTTTCGCAATGCTGTATTTCCCATTATCACCATTTTTGGTTCCGTTTTTCCGGCCTTGTTCACAGGATCCCTAGTCATCGAAACGTTGTTCAATTTTCCAGGCATGGGCCAAAAAGCCCAAGAAGCCTTTTTATCACAAGACCTGGCCATTCTTTCAGCCATCCTGATGGCTGCCGCGGTATTGACTATTTCAGGGAACCTGGTTGCGGATATGATGTATGCCTGGGTGGATCCGAGGGTGCGGTATGTGTGAAAAACTGGTTTCAAGGTTTCAGGTTTACGCGATCTGTTTGTCAATTTTGAAAAGCCTTTTCAATAACACGAACAGATTATGTAAACCTGAAACCTGAAACCTTGAAACCTGAAACCTTGAAAACTACGAGGTTTCGGAAGTTCAACAGCGCCCCCGCGCTCATTCCCTCTGCCTCAAACATCCCCATGTGCCCAACCCCGTCCAGCACCTCCACCTGCGCCATATCCGGCAACATGGCAGCCTTCAATGCCTGATCCACTGGTACCAGCCCATCCGCCGACCCCAACAAAAACAACACCGGGCAACGCACATTTTTCAGCGTCTCTTGATGGTCTGCACGCCCCATCATAGCTTGAAGCGCCCCCACGATCCCTTCAGCAGGCTGTTGTTTGCCCTTTTCAATCATCGCTTGCACAATTTCAGGATGCGCTTGCGCGTAGGCCGGTGCAAAAAGATTGGGGAATAGTTGTGCTACATACAGGTCGCGCTTACCGGAACGCAGCATTTCAATGCCCCGCATGCGTGCGTTTTTCCGGGCATCGTCGTCGGGGAAGGGATGGGAATGAAACAGGCCCAGGCCTGCAAGTCCATCGCCAAAGCGTGCCGCGAATTCCAACGCAACATAGCCGCCCAAAGAATGCCCCACCAACACACAGCGTTCTACTTGCAGTGCATCCAGTACGGCCTTTACCGCAGTTGAATACGCCGCCATATCTGGGGCTTGAGGCAAATCAGACTCCCCGAAACCCGGCAGGTCTATTGACAGTATTGGAATGTCGGGAAGTAGGGGGATAAGGCCGTCCCACAGCGATGAATCTTCGCAGAAACCGTGCAGTAATACAAGTGGAACCGAAAACCCCGTAGGGCTAGCAGGTTTCAGACCTGCCAGGTTTTGGTGAAAATGAACGGCAATCTGGCGGCCTTTGTCTAAAACGAACTGTTTCATGGCCGCAAATCTGCAAAATTTGTGCTGTTTTGCAATGAAAATCATTTAAAGCTGGGCATTGCCAGTGTTTTACCGATTTTTACCCCGCATTCATACGCACACAACCCATGAACATTTTTGGAGAAATATCAAGAGCATTCAGTCCAGACCTGCCGAAAGACCTCGGCGACATGGATGCGCACCTCGATTTCATCTTGCCCAAAGTCATGCCTTATGGCGAAGACCTGCGGGAAACGACCTTCTGGTTGGCCAAGCGCTGGAAAGAGGTGCGACAAGAAGAAGGCTTCCACGAAGCCATCCTGCATATCTTCAATCCGGGTGGGGAGTATATGCTCTCCATTGATGGCAACCTGATGAAAGGCGAATGGAAGCAGTTGGGTGAATACAACAGTTTGGTCGTAGAAATAGGCGGCAAAAACGAGCTCTTCGATGTCCGCTTCCTCAATGCAGATTTTATGGTACTCACCAAACACGGCGACCAGTTGAGAAAAGGCCTGCGCCGCTATTTTATGCTGGTGCATGAGCCAGCATCCAACTACCGCGGTAAAGAGCTCGACTGGCGCAACATCATGGAAAAGCTGTTCAATGTCTGGCGCGAAAACAGCCTCAGCATCTGGGCCTGGCTTTTCTTCATCATCGCCCTCGGTGCCATCGTCTATTCCTCCCTGTAAACCCACCGTCCACCATTAAATCAACCCGCCTACTCCAAGGCTTCGGCGGGTAAACCGTCCACACCGTCCACCGTCCACCGTCTACCGTCCACCGTAAAATATGCATCTTCTCGATTGGTTTGTGCTTGCGAGTACATTAGCATTAATAGTTTTATACGGCGTTTGGAAAAGCCGCAATTCCGTTGGTGACAGCGCTGATTTCCTGGCAGGGAAACGCGATTTGCCTTGGTGGACCATTGGCCTGAGCATCATGGCCACGCAGGCCAGCGCGGTTACCTTTTTGAGCACTCCTGGACAGGCATATGCCGACGGGATGCAGTTTATACAGTTTTATTTCGGCCTGCCCATCGCGATGGTATTCCTCGCGTATTTCGTGTTGCCCATTTATTACAAATTACGGGTCACCACCGCTTACGAATTCCTGGAACAGCGTTTTGACCTGCGCATCCGCAGCCTGACTGCGATATTATTCCTCATTCAGCGGGGCATGGCAGCATCCATCAGCATTTTGGCACCGAGCATTATCTTATGTGCGGTATTTGGCTGGAATTTGGCGCTGACCAATTTTTTCATGGCTGTTTTTGTGGTTTTTTATACGGTTTCCGGGGGTAGTGCCGCCGTCAGCCGTACCCAGGAATTGCAAATGACGGTGGCACTCAGCGGGTTGGTGCTGGCTTTTATACTGATTATGTACAATCTCCCGGATGGCGTGGGCGTATCAGAAGCCTGGCAAATTGCGGGCGCAGGCGGCAAAACCAAAATAATCGACTGGGACTTTAGCTGGACCGACCGCTACAATGTGTGGTCGGGTGTACTGGGCGCAACCTTCCTTTTTCTGTCCTATTTCGGAACCGACCAAAGTCAGGTAGGCCGATACCTTTCTGGGAAAACCCTGCGGGAAAGCCGCATTGGCTTGCTTTTCAACGGCTTGATAAAAATTCCGATGCAGTTTCTGGTACTGGCCGTTGGCGTGATGGTATGGGTGTTTTTTCAGTTCAATCAGCCACCCCTTCACTTCAATCAGGCCAACCTGTTGATGCTCAAAGGCACACCCCAGGAAGCAACATACCAGAAATTGGAGGCCGACGACAGCCAACTATTTTCTCAAAAAGCAGCCGTGTTGGAAGGGTTGACTCAGGCGCAGTTGTCCAAAAACGAGCTGCAAATCAATGCCCGTATGGCAGATTTGCAATCGCTTGAACAGCGACGCACGGAACTTCGCACCCAGGCGGCGACCCTTATTTCGGAAGTCAACCCGAGTGCCGATACCAAGGACAAAGATTATATATTCATCAATTTTGTGCTCGACCACATACCCAAAGGCTTGGTAGGACTGATATTGGCCATGATTTTTTCCGCATCCTGGAGTACTACAGCCTCCGAGCTCAGTGCTTTGGCCGCTACCTCGGTCTCCGACATTTACCGGCGTTCGCTGGTGACTGGCCGCTCCGATGCACACTATCTCCGCGCTTCTAAATGGGCGGTGGTGCTGTGGGGTATTTTCATTGTCTTGTTTGCCATTTTCGCGGCTTTGTCGGAAAACCTTATCCAGGCGGTCAATATGATAGGATCTTTGTTTTATGGCACCATACTTGGCGTATTTTTCACCGCATTTTTCCTGAAAAGCGTAGGTGCCAAAGCGGTGTTTGCTGGAGCTATTGTCTCAGAAATTGTGGTATTAATCATGTTTTTTGGCGTGAGCAAAGATGCCTACCTCTGGTACAATCCATTGGGCTGTGGCATTGTTATGGGGCTTGGTTGGCTCATACAGCATAGTTTTTTTAGAGGAGAAAAGCAGTAGTGTCTGTTAACGAAAATTTAATTTCGGGCATCAAAGAACCAAAACAATCTTTGGCCTCGTTTTTGTAATAAATCGATTGGTTAACGCTGCACAAATTAAATTCACTCAAAAAGTCTAATCCTATGGTTATCCTAACTTGTCTCCTGCTCCTGCTGCTTGTTTTTGGTGGAAAAGCCCTAAAAGAAGCTTAAATCTAGCCCAGAAAAGCGGCCGTTATTGAAAATATAATAACTCCAAAGCCGTCCCCAATGCAATTAAAAGCGCCCGGTGTTGATCGCCGAGCGCTTTTTTTATTGTTTAAGTTACCTAAAATTGGTAACTTTTTCAAAATTTAAAAATAATGGGAAAAAACACTTCGGTATCATTAGGCAACCATTTTGAAGGTTTTGTTGAAAACAGCATCCATGAAGGGAGGTACAAAAACGCGAGTGAGGTGATTCGTGCAGGGCTGCGGCTGTTGGAAGCAGAAGAGAGCAGGATTCAAGCCTTGAAAACCGCCATTCAAGCAGGGATAGACAGTGGGATTGCTGTAAATTTTGATCCAAAAGGACACTTAGAATCTTTAAAAGCCACAAAGGAGAAAAATGGCTAAATACTAATGCTGGACGATAACCTTTTCGCGCAAGTGCCTGCCATGAGACAGTTTTAATTCAACAAAATAAAGCCCAGGCTTCAAGTTGGAAGTATCAATTACACGAGTTGACGCTCCAGATTCAATGCTTTCTTGGTACACCGTGATACCCACGTTGTTACACAACTTCAACTTCGCGCTGCCAGCCAACACATGCCATGACACCGTAAGATGATCGCCCGCTGGATTGGGGAAAACTAAACCTGAAATGCTAAATTTAGAATCGGCTTTTTCGGGTGCTTTTCCACGTTCACCCACTATTGATGGCAACGGTTCATATTGGATCAAGCTGTCTTGAACTAAGCAGAACCGCGATCCGGGAGTTTGTTGAGCGGCGATGATGCCTGAAAGGCAACATAATAATGCGATGCCAAAAAAATATTGGCAAAAAAGTAGTTTTTTCATGCTTTTAGTTTTCAATAATTTTAGTATCAATGTCTGTCCACTTATCTTCAAATCAGTTAACTAATTATAAAGTTTGTGTAAACCTTTATGCTTCTATTTGCCTATTTTTAGATTTAAAATTTTTTAATTTTAACCAAAATCAATATTTTAAAGATATCAAAAGTGAAAAGTCTTTCAACTTGAAACTGTAACACATGCTAAGCACATATCGCCCGTTGTTACGTTGTGGCGTGGTGTGAAATAATATGTCTCGTTGTGGGGAAATAACGCATTCCAAGGCTTTCGAGTCCAGCGTAAGCCTCCAGTTACATATCTTCGCGGCCATCGCGCACTTCTATAAACTTTATGCTAAGCGCTGCGTTGTCAAAAGCCACCCTATCCAATAAAAACTCCAATAGGTAAAACAGCCACCCTCCTACGCTTTCACCTGCCATAGCCTTTCTGCCTTCGTTAAAACTACGGCAGGTAAAGGAGAAGGAAGGCTACGGCGGGTAAAACAGCAAATAGCCAACAGCCCATTCATGGTCAATTTCACTCGAACAATACTCCCCAACGGCCTGCGCGTGCTGGTACATGAAGATACAAGCACGCCCTTGGTAGCAGTTAATATTACCTATTATGTAGGCTCCCGCGACGAAAGCGCTGAAAAGACCGGGTTTGCCCACTTGTTCGAGCACCTGATGTTTGCCGGCAGCAAAAACGTGCCCGACTTTGACGATCCGCTGCAACACGCCGGCGGCGAGAACAACGCGTTCACGACCAACGACTACACCACTTTTTACGAAATAATGCCCGCCATCAACCTGGAAACAGCCCTGTGGCTCGAAAGCGACCGCATGTTGGCCCTGCGCATTTCCAAAAGGGCGCTTGATGTGCAACGAAAGGTCGTGGTAGAAGAATTCAAGGAAACCTGCCTCAACGAGCCCTACGGCGACTCCTGGCATCACCTTTCGGAAATGATGTTTCAGGTACACCCCTACCGCTGGCCAGTAATCGGCTTGGTGCCGGAACACGTGGAAAACGCCACCATCGAAGACGTGCGCAGTTTTTACAAATCTTGGTACAATCCCAGCAATGCGGTGCTTTCCATCGCGGGCAACGTCACGGCCGAGCGCGCAGCAGCCCTCGCCGAAAAGTGGTTTGGCAATATTCCACCGGGTATAAAACCGACGCGCGACATAGCGCCGGAGCCGCCGCAGCAAGCACCCGTGTACCGCGAAGTACGCGCCAACGTGCCCGTTCCAGCCATTTTTATCGCTTTTCGTACCCCAGCGCGCCTGGATCCCGATTTTTATGCCGTGGATTTGTTGAGCGATATCCTGGCGCAAGGTCATTCTTCCAGGCTTTACCGCCGATTGTTGAAAGAGCGGAAATTGTTTTCCCAAATTGATGCCTACATCACTGCCAACGTCGATCCGGGTTTGCTGGTCGTGGAGGGCCGCCCAGCAGAAGGTGTATCGGTAGAAGCAGCCATTGCGGCAGTTTGGGAAGAACTGGAGTTGCTCAAATCCAGCGTCGTCGAGACCAGGGAGTTGGAAAAAATCCAGCACAAGTTTGAAAGCACCGTCGTGTTTTCAGAAACAAGCGCCATCAACAAAGCCCAAAACCTGGCTTTTTATGAACTGCTTGATCGCGCGGAATTGATGAACGAAGAAGTGGGTATTTACCTGAATGTTAGCCCGGAGGACATGCACCGCTGCGCCAACGAACTTTTCCAGCCGGACAATTCCGCCACGCTGGTTTACGTTCCTGCATAATCCTATAATCTTACCAACCTTGCCGAAACAGGCTTTCGGCATTACTGCGTATGAACCGATCCTTCTTTCCCATTCGGGCTGCAACGCTCGTTTTCGCCTTTTGCCTCCCACAAATCACCTTCTCTCAAGAGCAGCTTGGCATGCGCCTGGAACGCTATTCCGGCATTTATGGCGCAAGCATCAACCCGGCAAATACCGCCGACAATCCCAATAATTGGGAAGTCAGCCTCTTCACGGCGGAGGCTTTTTTGGAAAACAAATACGCTTTCCTGCGCAATACCAGTCTGCCCCATGCCCTGCGCAATTCCGATAATATAGTGTCTATCCTGGATACTTCCCTAGAGAATATTCCACCAGCGGATGCCGTAATCCTGGATTATTTCGATCGAAAACGCAAGCTGTACGCCGTCGCGCAAGCCCGTGTGACCGGGCCTGGTTTCAGTTTTCGTTTCGCGGAAAAAAATGTGCTCGGACTGACTACTGCCCTGCGCACGGAGATGTCGGCCTACAAAATCCCGGAAATATTTGCGTACCGCACGATTTCTAACTTGCCGCGCAACCAAGCCATCAACATGCCACCCGCGGGGTTTGCGGGTATGGTTTGGGGCGAAATTGGCCTGCATTACAGCCGCAGCAGTTCCGATGGGGATGTGCAAAAAAGCTGGGGCATTTCGCCAAAATTATTACTCGGACTGGAAGGCTTTTACACCCGCGCCCGCAGCAACTTTGACTACACCCAGCGCCTGGGCGATACCGCCGCATTTGGCAGTGCCAACTGGGATTATGCGCTCAGCCTGGGCAATGCTGCCGATCCCGACAATGTGCAGCTGCGCAAACAAGGCACTGGGGTGGGCTTAGACCTTGGATTTACCTGGGCAAGCTTGAACACGACCAATGAAAATGAATACGCCTGGCGTTTCGGGGCGTCCATCGTCGACCTGGGTTTTGTGCGTTTCAACAAAACTTCCGAACGCCACCATATCACTTTTGACACCTTGTTGACGGTCAGCGATGCCGATTTCCCAACCCGCAACAATGCGGTGGAGGTGCTGCGCGATGCCAGTCAGGCTTTTTTAGGGGACCCCACTGCTTCTATTGTCGGGCAATCTTTTGCCATTGGCCTGCCCACCGCACTTTCCCTGCAATTCGATGCACAAGTAGCGCAACATTTTTATGTCGCCGGCCTGCTCCTGCAACGGGTGCCGCTGTTGAAATACAATGTAAAAAGGCCGAATACCCTAGCCGTTGTTCCGCGTTTTGAAACCCGTTGGGCCTCCTTTTCCATGCCCTTTGTGCTCAGCGACTGGCAATCCCTTCGCGTGGGAGCAGCCGCTCGGCTAGGCTGGCTCTATATTGGCTCCGACAACCTGGGCAGCTTTTTCACGAAGCATAAGTTGACGGGAGCGGATATTTACATTGGGCTGAAAATCAATGCCTTTTCGTTGAATTTCAATCGGGGGAATCGCCTGAGCAGGGAAAGTGGCGGCAAGCGGGGTCGGCAGCAGAGGAAGAAGATAAAGTGTTATGAGTTTTGAGCAACTGGTGGACTCGGCACTAGATGCCTGAACGATGCGCCGCAGCAGGGTTGCTCTCACTGGCTGCCAAACCTCAAAAACAACACAAAATATCACTTTGTTTGTGGGCAACCCTGCTGGTAGTATTTGGAACACGGATCGAACGGATTTGACGGATTAAAACGGATTAAGGGTGCGCTCTTGTAAATCCTTTTTAATCCGTCAGATCCGTTCGATCCGCGTTCCATAAAGTCTTTCCAATCATTGGCTGCTACCTGAAGTTATGCTTGGCTTTTCATGCTCTTCTTGCCAGCATGCCCCCCTTCGTAGGTGTTCCTTATTCTTTCACAAACTTCCCTGAAAACATTTCTCCGCTTTCACTACGTGCCAAAGCAAGGTAAAACCCCTTGCACAACATTGAAATATCCAATTCCCCATTACCACCTTTGCGAAGCACTTCCCGGCCCTGAATATCCAGAATGCAAACTTGCAAGGCAGTGCTTTCAGGAGTACGCACGGATATTGCCTGCTGTGCCGGGTTAGGAAATATTTCCAAGGCTTTTGAATCGAGCGCGAAAAGCCGTGATACCCGGTCACGTCCCCATTATTTGAGCCCATATAGCCGCAGGCAATATAGCCATCGCTGATTTCATGAATTTCACAACCAACGTCCAGGCCACTGCCGCCTAGGTTTTTTTGCCATTGGATGGTGGGTTGGGCGGAGAGTGGGTGGAGTGTAAGAAATAAGATGAGGAATGGTAGGATGTTTTTCATGCGAATGGCATATTGTCGCCTTGTCTGGCATTCACTTTTTTTATTAAAAGTACGCTGAAACGAAGGCTTTTGCGAAGCATTTCCGCCTCACATTCGCTCAATGGCTGTTTGGCCACTCGATTTCAAAAAACCCTTTCGCGCACGGCAACGATGTTAGACCAAAAGCTCGGAAACGAACAACAAACAACTATCAACGAACAACTTTTAGCCGATTCGTCCCAACCACCCCTTTAATTCTTCTTCAAATTCATTAATCGGCAGCTTCAATCCCGCAAATCCACGCGTTTCCCGCACCTGTTCCAGCGCCAACTCCAGGTCAATTTTATCCTGATGCTGCACTACAAACAGTTTTTGGCTTGAGAGATGATCAGCGAGGTATTCTTGCTCCGTTTGGCCAGGGGTGGGTATCAGGATGGCTGGTTTGCCCATGACGGCCAGATCCATGAGGCTGCTGTAACCTGATCGGCAGATGACTGTTCCGCTGGCTTCCAGCACTTCGTTCAATTCGTCGGAAGTGAGATAGGACACCATTTCGACGTTTTCTGCGGCGAAATGGTGTTCTTTAGAATGGGTTTTCCCTAGAATGAAAATGAATTTCTCCGGCAGCAGCATAGCTTGTTCCAGCAGAATTTGTTCCAAATAGGTACGCTGCGGCTCCGGCCCGGAAAGCACCACTGCCACATCGTATTCTTGTTCGGCGGTGTCGGATGCCGGAGTTGAACTGGACAACAGGCCAATGTAGCGGGTTTTAGTGCTGCCTTTGGCAGGGTGCGACAGTTCGCCGGAAAGTGTCGGTTCGGTTGGTGCGTCTGGCACCCATATTTCTTCAAATTTAGTGAGCGCGAGGCGTAGTGCCTGATTGGCGGCCCATTCGAGGGCTTTTTGTGGGACGCGCAGGTTGAGTTGGTGCGAGAGCATGACACTTTTTGCCCGTTTACTGAAACAGCCGTACCGATTGTCCGAAATTATTCCGTCAATTTTGTGGCGCTGAACGATGCGCTCTGTTTGCCACTGTTCGGCACGAATGGCGTACAACATCCGCGGGAACTGGCGGGCGATGTTGGTCGCCATGTTTTGGGAAAAATATTTGATTTTGTAAGAAGGCAGGGTAAGTGCTTTTAAATGCGGGAATTCGGCTTTGAGGAGGTGTAATGCCATGCCATCAGAAGCCAGCAGCACTTCTACACCCAGGCTTTCCAGCGTGCGAATAATGGGGATACAGCGTGCAACATGGCCGAGCCCCCAATTGAGGGGCGCAACCAAAATTCGCTTGGGGCTTAAGGGTATATCGTCCCGGGTCTCGGTGTCAGCTGGCATATTTGAAAGGTTAAATGGTCAAGGCGATTGTTATTTATCGCGTTAAATTTTCCTGGTCTCACAAGGTTTTTCCTACATTCGCCTTTGTAAAAGTAAAAAATATTTCCGCTATGAAAAAAATCAACTGGTGGCGCGTCGCTTTCGTATTGCTCATGTTCGGCATGTTTGTGCTGGAAAGCTGTAGCCTTTTTAAGCCTAAGTGCAATTGCCCGCATTTTTAATCGGGGTATTGGTACAAAAATAAAGCGGCCACGTGATTTGAAATCGCGTGGCCGCTTTATTTTTGTACCAATACCAGGCCTAACCGGTTGTTTCGCAAGTTAAAGTGGTGACTCTTAAACTTTTCGTTGCCAGAAAAAAAATTAAGATTTTCCATTTTCAGATTTTCCCTCAAAAAGTGCCAGGATAATATTACCCATGTACACCCCCAGCGCAGATTCTACAATGGTGAGGAACATCGTCATGTCCTGGAAATTGAGGAGGTTGGGCGCGAGGGCTTTTAAGGAGATCAAGGCTAATACGATAACAAAATGACCATTGACGAGCCATTTAACCAAGCCATTGATGGGCGCTTCGTTTTGAACCGCAAGGTTGGGTTCGGTAATACTTCGGCCTAAAAACCTGAATACAGCGCCTCCATAAAGGGCGGTTATAGGTGCTAACACCCCCATAAGGGACGTAAACTCCTCAAAAAGGAAGCCCCGCAGCAAATAAAATATACAAGATGCCCCGATGAGGACAAAATGGTAGATCAGGATCAGCCGGGCAATGCGCGTGCGCGGTGATAGCGGGGCGCTGGCGGTACCGGCAGGCCTGTCTGATGTTGAGTTGGTTGTCGCTTCGGAAGCCATCGTAGATGCCATGGTCGTTGTGTTGGCAGTTATCATCGGCGGAGATAGTCCAATAGTTGTTTGAATAGCCGCTTCTGGTATTCTTGAAGTTCGCTTTTATAATTCAAGTCGAGGTCTTTGTAGTCATTTTTTCGAGGCGGAAAAATAATGCCGGAGCCATATTTTCCCTGAAACTCCCAAGAAAGCTCTACATCGTCGTCTTTTTGTATGCCCTTCACATAAATTCTGTGGTATTCAAAATATCCATCGGGGCAAATTTCGTAGTTTAAGTGGGAAACTTCCAACACAAATTCGTCATAAGTTGTGTAAGAAGTGTCCAATTTTGCTTTCCACAATAAGGGTGTTCCCTTGTTTTTATAATAGTTAACGAGCCAAAGCCGTGCGTTGGTACATAAGACCCCAACGTTTTTTCCTTTGAAAAGGTATGCGTTTTCTCCGGTATTGATGCCTTGCAACGTTGCGGGAAGGTTTAACTCAATCATGGAACCCGAGCGGATGTTGCGCTCTTCCACCGGGACACGGCCATTTTTGCTGTACATTTTGGCCATGAAATGCGCTGGATCATGGCAGCGAACCACTACCTCGGCTTGTTCTTGGTGCACTTCTGCCAAAAAAGCCCATTTGTGCAGCAGCCTTTCATGAAAATTTTGGCCATGTGCCAAACGGTTCGATTTTTCGAGGCGTTGCCAGGCACATTGCAGGGAGTCGCAGGTATTCCGACCGGAATAAGTGGGCCGCAAAAACAAGGTTGCCCTATTGGCGCTAATGGAAATGCTATCGGCACGCAGGATATGACCTAGGTTATTGTCTTGCAACCACTGATTGTACTCCAACCGCTTTTTATGAAAGAAAGCCCTGTCGTTTCGCAAATCCTGTGCGGAAACGACAGAAAACAAGCAAATAAGGCCGGTAATGATGAGTACCCTAGTGGGGCGCAGTGCCATCGAGGAAGTTTTTGATATGCGGAACTATACGGATGTTAACAAGCTTATATTTTTAAAAGGTTCCGCTTTAACTATTTTTCAAACCCATTCAGTGCAATATTAACCATTTCGTTTGCCGTTGAACTTCCTGGAAGTTTTTAACTTCCAGGAAGTCGCGCTTTCAATCGTGGTTAGTGGACAATCACTTTTTTTATGGTCGATTGGCCGGTGATGCTGGTGATTTTCAGGAAATAAAAGCCATTTTCGACACTCAAAAGGGAAATTGGGGTATCTACGTTGGACTGGAATTCGCCACTTTGAATTTGTTTTCCTGAAACGTCCAGCATTTCCCAACGGCCTTTTTCAATGCTTTCAACACGCAACGTCAGCAAGTAGCGCGCCGGATTTGGAAAAATTGAAACAGGCAATTCGTTCGGGGATGAAACGCTGCTGCTGTTTTGGAGGCGGAACAAGAACAGGCCATTTTGCATGTCACTACTAATAATAGTGCCCGATGCGAGCCAGGGATAGTTGCCCCAATTCCCAAAATAACCATTGTATTGGGTGTTTTCCGGGTGGGTATCGTAGTGGGCGATCAGCACAGGCTCCAAGCGATCGCTGATGTCGTACACCAACAGTCCGTCTTCGTATTGGGAGTCGTAGAGGTGATCGCCTTTGATGTACACGTTGTGGGGAATGGCGCGTTTGATACTGTCGCTTGGCGCTTGCAGGTTGTCGAGGAAACTACCTACGATTTCTATTTCACCCAGTGCCAGGTTTTGTAAATCAACAATACGAATCGGTCGACCTTGCGGGATTTCTTCTGCGTAGTAGGCGTATTTACCGTCCAGGGTGAGCCAACTATTGTGGTTATACCCTCCAGTCGATATTTGGGCCAGCAACACTGGATTTACAGGGTCTTTAAAATCAAAAACAAAGTAACCTTCATACCCTGAAGATGCGTAAACGGTATCGTTGCGTACATAGCAATCATGCACATAACCGCCTGGTAAATCCGGGTGGGCCAAAAATGTGGGGGCATCTGGATTTTGGCTGGCATCTAAAACAATTATTCCCTGCCCTGCATTGCCGCCATTCATGTAAATGTGGCCAGATGTGGTATCCAAGGCAATGGTGTGTATCCGGTGGAAAAAAGTGGTGTCCCAATACGTTCGAATAATTGTGTCCTCTGCATGGCTAAGGTCAAAAATCATTAGCCCATCGTTTCCGCCATCTGCTACGGCGTACACCCGATTTTTATAGGATTTAAATTCACGTGGGACCACCGTTGACCGACCCTGGAATTTGCCCACCAACTTGGGTATGGCAGGCACTGTTACATCAAAAAACAATACGTGTTGTGCACCGCCCATCACGGCATATTCGCGATTATTGACTGTGAGGCCCCAGCAGCTGTTGTATTGCAGGTTCAAGTTGCCTGGAGATGAAACGGGAAGCGCATCATCGTCCCAATGCCCGAGCAGTTCCAGGTTAAAATTATTTTGAGCGTTCAAAAACGTACCAAGCAGGCACGCTACAGCACAAATAAGAATATTTTTCATGATTTTCAACAAATGAAAAGGTAAGACTTTATAGGAAGTTGAAACTATGCCTGATCTTTCGGCATATTGGGTGAGACAGGCAACCGGACATTGCGCCCGAACGTCATAAGCCAGCACGAAAGTAGTAAATTATGAAAAAACAACTCTTTGCGATTGGCCTATTGCTCATCCTGGCCGTTTTTCCCGCCTTTTCACAGAAATACAGCAACGAATTCCTTTCCATTGGAGTCGGTGGTCGCGCACATGGTATGTCGGGTGCGCAAGTAGCGTTGACTGACGATATCACCGCTGCGTATTGGAACCCGGCTGGTCTCACTCAAATTCAAGCGCCATTACAGGCCGCAGCCATGCATGCCGAATGGTTTGGCGGTGTTGGGCAATACGATTACCTGAGCTTTGGCAAATCGTTGAAAGGGAAAAACGATGCCTACCTGGCGTTCTCGCTCATCCGTCTGGGGATAGACAACATTCCTTACACCATCAACCTGGTGAATGCGGATGGTACCATTAATTATGACAACGTAACCAGTTTTTCCGCCGCAGATTATGCACTGCTTGGCAGCTATGCCCGAAAATTGAAAAACCCAGCTTTGTCGGTGGGTGGCACGGTAAAAGTGGTTCGTCGTGTCATTGGAACGTTTGGGAATTCCTGGGGTTTCGGTGCCGACCTGGGCATCCAATACCGCAAAGGCAACTTGATGCTGGGTGCGCAAGGCCGAGACTTGACGACAACGTTCAATGCTTGGTCATTCAACCTAAGCGACCGGGAAAAGGAGGTTTTTACCGCCACGAACAATGAAATTCCGGTGAGCAACACAGAAATAACCCGTCCGAAGTTGATCATCGGCGCTGCTTACAAAATCAAGGCTGGTAAAAAGACTACCCTACTACCAGCACTCGATTTGGAATGGACCACTGACGGTCAGCGCAACGTGCTGATTAGCAGCAAAAGCTTCAACATCGATCCGCGTTTTGGCATTGAGGCCAATTATGACGGTTTTGTGCAAATCAGGGCTGGTGTGGGTAATTTCCAGCGGGTGAAAAGTGACTTCAATCCAGACAAAGAAAACCTTTCTTTGCAGCCCAATTTTGGCATCGGCCTGCATTTCGGGCGCGTGCAACTCGATTATGCCCTGACGGATATTGGCAATGTATCCGCCGTACAGTATTCGCATATTTTTTCCCTGCGCCTGGATTTCAAGGAGCGTAAAAAATCTGGCGTTCAAGAATGACAATTCTGTACGAAGACAACCACTTACTGGCAATTGACAAGCCCGCTGGCTGGCTGGTACAAGGCGATAAAACGGGTGATGAAACCCTCATTGACTGGGGTAAGGGGTATTTAAAAGAAAAATACTCCAAGCCCGGCGCTGTGTTTTTGACACCAGCACATCGCATCGACCGCCCGGTAAGTGGCGCGGTGTTGTTTGCGCGTACCGACAAGGCGTTGAGCCGCCTGACGGTGATGTTTCGCGATAAAAAAGTGCAAAAGACCTACCTGGCGCTGGTAGTATCCGCCCCACCTGATCTGAAAGGCACCCTGCGACATTTTTTGTTGAAAAACGAAAAACGGAATGTGGTGGAAGCGCGGCTCAAACCTTTCGGCGATGCCAAAGAGAGCATTACTACTTATGAAATTATTGGAACTGTGGGCAAGCATACGCTCCTACAAGTGTCGCCGATTACAGGCCGCTCGCACCAGATTCGGGCGCAGTTAGCAGCCGTCGGCAGTCCAATTATAGGTGATGTAAAATACGGGGCGTATGAGCCGCTACAGGATGCTTCAATTGCCTTGCATAGCTGGAAGATTGAATTGGTGCATCCGGTAAAATTGGAAGCGATGGTGGTGGAGGCGGGGAAGCCTTGGTGGACCTCACCCCCGCGGTTTACGCGTATCTGAAATAGACATTGGTGCACCAGCCAGGCGGCACAAAAAAGCCTCACCGTGCATTACGCCGGGAGGCTCCGAAAACAATAAACAGCAGGATAATTTTTTTTACGGTGGACGGTCGACGGTCGACGGTTTGCACAATATCCGTGGGAATACCCAGCATTGAGATTCAGCACTAAAGCCAAATATATCACAATCCAGTTTGGGTGCTGAAACTCAATACCAAACACTCCCGCGGTTTTGTGCAAACCGTCGACCTTCTACCGTTAACCGTCCACCGTTTAGACGTTGCTAATCTTGCGCACCACCTTGTAAAGTCGTGTAGATTCGTTCACATCTTCTTCGAAAGGGTCGTTGTCGAAGTAGTTGGCCGAGATGAGTTTCATGCGCACCATGCGACCGCGGTTGTTGTATATCTTTTGAACATATTTTACCCAGACGTTGCCATTGGAGCGTACCGCATAGATTTCGTTGTCACGGATGTCATTGAGGTTTTCAACGGATTTGCAAACGACGATATCATTGTGTTTGATGACTGGATCCATGGAATTACCTTCAATTTGGAAAGCGACCAAGCCCGTACCGGATACTCCAGGGATGGAGAAGAAGGTATTGTCCTCTTGGTTGTCGGCACCGAGGGTGGTGCCCGCAAATGCTTTAATGTTGGTGAAGAGAATATTCCCAGGACCGCCAATGGAGTTGCGGTCGCCAGTGAGGGCGTCTCCTGGGGCATCAAAACCGAATGGGTTGCCGATGCCGTGGAGCAGCCAGGCTTCATTTATGTCGAAGGCGCGGCAGAAAGACTGCGCTTGTCCGTAATCAATCACGCGTTTGCTGTCGTTGTTGAGAAATGCCCGGATGATATGCCCGTAAGCTTTGTTGCCAAGCACTTTATCGGCGACATCGCCAACGCCCTTGCCACCGCGATCGTTTTTGACAATTGCGCCCCGGTCTTCCAACAATTTGAAGGCATGGATAAAGCGTTTGTTCAGGTCAATTCTATCTTCCTTGATCATAATGCTGAAGGTTTAACAGTAAAACTTATGATTGATTGGCGTGGAAGTAATCCACTGATGTTTATATGTTTGATGGTGCAAATTTAAAACAAAGAGTTTTTAAAAACAAAAAATGTCAAAGAATTTTTTTCTAAAAAACGCAATTATTTTTGTTGAACTGAAGTAAGGCGATGATAGTCAGTACTTTGCAAGCATTTTACAACTTGAAACAATTTCAAACAATCTTTGAGGCCCTTAGGGCATCTGTTTCGTTTTAAGGTGTATGTTTGAAAAAAATTCGTACTTTTGTCCACGCAAATTGCTTGTTTTGCAAACGATAATGGCTCTTTTGGGCCGCGACAATTTATGGGTACAATTATTTCACTGTTAAATCACAAGGGCGGAGTCGGCAAAACGACCAGTACCATTAATATAGGCGCTGCCATGGCAGAGTTGGGAAAACGGGTGCTGCTCATCGACCTCGACCCTCAAGCCAACCTGACCATTTCTTTGGGTATTCCGCGCCAAAAAATCACCGTGTATGAAGCTTTGCGCGGCGAAGGCGAACTTACGCCTTACACCCACAAGCCGGGCATGGACATCATTACGTCGTCACTCGACCTTTCTGGCGCTGAGATGGAGTTGATCAATGAAGCAGGCCGGGAATACATCCTGCGCGAACTGATTGCACAAGTATCAGACGACTATGATTATGTGCTGATTGACTGCCCGCCCTCGCTGGGTTTGTTGACCCTGAACGCACTCACCAGCAGCCGTTATGTTTTGATCCCTTTGCAAACAGAATTCCTTGCTGTTCAGGGACTTGCAAAAATAAAGCAGGTGATCGACAAGGTTCGGATGCGCCTGAACAAGAACCTCGACATGTGTGGTGTTATTGCTACGATGTATGACAGTCGGCGTGTATTGAATCGCGATGTTGTGGATATTATCCACAAATATTTTGGCGAAAAGGTATTTAAAACCTACATTCGTGACAATGTCGCCCTTGCTGAAGCGCCTGCGCAACGCAAAGACATATTTGACTACAACCCTAAAAGCCCGGGGGCCAGCGATTACCTCGACCTAACCAAAGAAATTATTGAACGTACCACTGGCCAATAAGGCACGTGTACGTCAACTGCCATAACCCATGAGCAAAAAGAGATTTTCGGAGGGTCTCGATGACCTGTTTAGCGACAACAAAGCCAATGTCGGCGGCCTGTTTGGCAATGACGCTGCCTTTGTCGCTGCTCCAGTGGAACGCCGCGGCGGGCATAAGAATTTCATGTCCGACCTCGACAATTTGCTGCAAGAGGCCATGGAGGAAAGCTTTGAAAACCACGCGCACAGCGACGACTCCATTGCAAGCAACAAATCAAAATCATCCACCAGGGAAATGCGCAGCTCTTTGCCCCATGGCTTAGATGCCCTTATTCGCGAAACCATTGATATACAAGAGATTACTACAGACGAATCGACCGGAAAACGCCGCCTTACCGTGGCTGTTGATAAAACCAAAGTGGAACAGCTGAAAACGATCGCCAAGCTGGAAAACGCCTACATGAAAGACTTGCTCGTCGCCCTTATCGACGCTTATATTGAGGACTACAACAAAAAAAATTAAGCGTGCGGATTTGGGAGTGCGGATTTGGGAGTGCGGAATTGGGAATGCGGATTTGGGAGTGCGGATTTGGGAGTGCGGAATTGGGAGTGCGGATTTGGGAGTGCGGAGTGCGGAATACAGAGCCCTTGGCGAATGCGGATTTGGGAGTGCGGAGTGCGGAATACAGAGCCCTTGGCGAATGTGGATTTGGGAGTGCGGAGTGCGGAATACAGAGCCCTTGGGGAATGCGGATTTGGGAGTGAGGAGTGCGGAATACAGAACCCTTGGCGAATGTGAAATTCCTAACCGAAGCAATTAGTCCATCGAGCTTGAACCTTTCTTGTATCCGCTTTTACTTCGTCAAACACCAAGTTCCTTGCCGACCAATTCTACAAGTGATATCCCAAGCATAACATTCCGAAATCCACATTCCGAAATCCGCATTCAACATGAACGGTGCTTACCACGATTTTAGGCTTTTTTACAATCAAACGATACATCCAGAGCTGTTGCACCTTGAACAGCGCCGGCTTCGGTTAATACGGCTTTTAAGCGTTTCAGTGCTGCTTTTGCTGTTTGTATTGGCACTTCAAGTTTACCTGTCCATTTTTGTGGTTACGCTTTCCCTGGCTTTGCTGGTAGGCTGCTGGATTGCTTATCTGGGGTTTAGGGTGCAGGTTTTTTTGAAGGAATTTAAGCCGCGTATCGTAGAGTTGTTGCTTGATTTCATTGACAACGACGTTAATTTCACTTTTGCACCTGGTAAAGAAAAGTATGACCCGAAAGGCTCTATTCCGGCTGAACGATTTTTTGAAAGCCGGATTTTCGTCAGCGGCGACGATTATCATGGGGAAGACCTGATTCGCGGACAAGTGCGGGAAACACCTTTTGAATTTTGTGAACTCCGGGTGCTCGAATTCAGCGCCGTACGCAGCCAACTCGACCGGGTTTTTAAAGGCGTTTTCCTAATCGGGGATTTTCAACGCTGGGATCTGCACGGGTCCGTATTGGTGCTTCCGGATGCCCACCGCAAATACATGAGCCGCAGCGAGCGCGCGTTCCACCTGATTGGAGGTCGCCGCGTCCGGGATAATTTATTGCCCGAATTTGAAGCGTTTTTTGACACTTACGCCACGCCTGATGTGCGGGTAAAGGATGTCATGTCAACCGATATGCAGCGGAACATACTGCGTTTTCGCAGCCAGTTTCAACAGGTAAACCGCATGAAAGAGATTTACCTATCCATCATCGGCGACAAAATATACATCGCCCTTTCCCAGGATAAAGACCTGCTGGAGCCGACCCTGCTGCGCTCCAACGTCAGCTATGAAGTAGTACGGGAGTTTTATGACGACTTAAGGCTGCTGCTGGAGGTAGTGCTGGATGTGGATGCTATGAACTAAGGGAGGTTTCAGGTTTCAGGTTTCAAGGTTTCAAGGTTTCAGGGTTTCAGGTTGGGGTCGCTTTTGATGGTGGTTACAAAAATAAGGGTTGGGGAATGTTTATAAGGCGGCTATTGCTGCCAAACTTTCCGCATCTCGCGCCACCCATGCTTTATTGCCCGCGACAACGATTGGCCGTTCAATGAGTATGGGATTTTCAACCATAATGTTGATCCATTCTTCGTCGGAGCAGGTTTTTCCCTTGAAATTTTCTAAAAAAACGGACTCTCTCTGACGGATGAGTTCTAGTGGTGTTTTTCCCAACAATTTTAGCAAATGCCGCAAATCGGCTGCGTCTGGCGGCGTTTTCAGGTATTCAACTACTTCAAATTGCTGGCCTGTCCCCTCAATCTCCTGCAAAGCGCAGCGGCTTTTTCCGCAACGAGCATTGTGGTATATTTTAATCATGATTTTCTAAAATTCCAAAACAAATCTCGTGCCACGCCCTGGCTCCGAATTTACCCGCAAATCGCCGCCATGCTGCTGCATGATCTGCCGTGAAATACTGAGGCCGACACCCGTTCCTTCTTGTTTGGTGGTGAAGAATGGAATAAATATTTCTTCCAACAAATCAGGCGCTATCCCACAACCGTTGTCTTCCACCTCAATGAATGCATGGCCCTTGGAATCGGCACCAGCACGCAGGGTAATGCGCCATTCTTTGGTGCCCTGCTCCGAAGCAGCATTCTGGATGGCTTCCCGGGCATTTTTCATCAGGTTAATCAAGGTCATTTCAATCTGCGGCACATCCACACTCAAGCTCAAGTCTTCGGGGCGAATGAAATATTCTACCTTGATGTCCACGGCCTTGTGTTCTACTGAAGCCAGGGAAACCACATGGTCGAGCAATTTTTTGGCAGAAATGGTTGTAAGTTTTGGATTGGGAATGGCAGTAAAAGACCGATAGGCATCCACAAAATTGACCAGTCCGCGGCTGCGTGTGGCTACTACTTCGAGCGCTTCGGTAAGGTCAGCGGAGGTAGCGTTTTGCGGCAAGTCTTTTTCCACAATTTCCTGCATGGTTTCCACCAGGGAAACAATGGGCGTAATGGAATTCATCATCTCGTGGCGCAACACCCGGGTGAGGTTTCGCCAGGCATCTACTTCCTTGCGCTGTAACTCCGGGTGAATATTTTGGATGGTGATAAGGTGAACCAATCGCCCTTGCAAGTTAAGGCGCACGCCCTGCACAGAGAGTTGTCGACCAGAATCGGGCTGGTACAACATCTTGCCTTTCCCAGTCAAATCGCGCACAAACTCTAGCAGCGGTGTATGCTGTACGGGTAAATCATGTAGGAGGTTGAGCCGGTAAATCCCCAACTGTTGAAAAGCAGCGCTGTTGGAAACAAGTACATTCATCTCTGCGCCAAATGCCAAAATGCCTGTGCTTAAATGCTGTACCATGGTATTGAGAAACAACAGGTTAGCCTCTTTTTCAGCCCTGGTTTGACGAAATGCCTCCAACACTTCATTGAACTGCCGATTGACCGCCGCAAAGGACTCTCCTTTCTCTTGCGATGAGGCAAATCGTATGGCAAAATCGGAATAGCGCACACTTTCAAACAAACGCGCCAAGCGCCGATTGGTATCGTTGACGTAGTGAAACAATCGGAATGCAGCATAAACGCCCAATCCCAACAACACTACAGGCAATACCATGCCAAGCGCGTTGGTCGAGAACAAAATCGCTGAAGCCAACATCAACGCAAAAAGGATTGCGATACGCCAAGCTAGGTTCGTGGCAAAGGATTGGATTTTCACAGCGTTAATACTTTACGGTGGACGGTGGACGGTAGACGGTGAACGGGTGCACAACATTGGTTTTTTTCTTGGATTGGGTGTTTCAGCACCCTTAACCCCCATATTTTGGTTTAGAATGCTGAAACGCAATGCAAAACCAACGCTCAAATGTTGTGCACCCGTCCACCGTCTACCGCCTACCGTCCTAACAAAAAGTATCGTATGCTGCCTTCAAGTTGTCTGCAATGACTTGTGCAGAGCGGCCTTCAATGTGGCGGCGCTCCAGCATGTGCACGACCTGGCCGTTTTTGAACAGGGCGATGCTGGGCGAAGAAGGAGGGTATGGTGCGAGGAATTCACGGACTTTTGCTACGGCTTCTGTGTCAACGCCAGCAAACACGGTGTATAGTTTGGCGGGGACTTTATCGTTGTGTAAAGACATTTTAGCGCCTGGGCGGGCCATGGCAGCTGCGCAACCACAAACGCTGTTGACAACAACGAGGGCTGTGCCTTCGTGATTTTCCAGAATTTGCTCTACAGAATTTGGATCGGAAAGTGCTTCAAAACCAAACGCCGTAAGGTCTTGCGCCATTGGAGCGGTAAGTGCTGGTGGATACATGCTATATACTAATTGAATTTTGTGAATGGAAAGGCGATAATTCGCCTGAAATGACAGCAAAGATAAACAGCTAAAGCCTTTGATTGTTGTTGCCTGGCTTATTAACGCACTTGTTTTCGGGCACCTATGGCAACTTTTTGATCATTTCCTGTGCTTCTTCGTAATGATCAGCGCCTGGTTCGATGAATTGCAAGTTGGATTTGCAGGCATTGTAATTTTTTTCTTTTAAATAGCTCAATGCTATGTACCAGTTGGCTTCGCTGCGCAAGGCAGATTGTCCCAACGCAATGGGTGACAAAGCTGCCCTTGCCTCTCCGGTGCGGTCCGTTTCAAGCAAACAGATCCCCAAGTACAATTGAGCGGTGACATTGGCCGGGTCTGCAGCAATGACCTGTTCAAGTGCCGCCAATGCTCCGGCATAGTCTTTGTCTGCAAACGCCTTTTCAGCGTTGCTGATGGCCTGGTTAGCTTCACCCCGTACCGTGAGGGAAAGGGGTGCATGTTGGGCGTATTGGCGGTATTCCGGCAAACCTGATTGATTGAAAAACCAGATGGCTCCCAGCAACAGCACCATTCCCGCAGCAACGGCAGCAGCCCAGCGTTTCCAGTTGACTTTTGCCTTCATTGAAGGGCCTGCAGGTGTGGCTTCTGCCTTATTTTCCTGAAAAAAATCTTTTTCAACGGCGCCCAAGGTATCTTTTAAAGTTTTGCGCTTCGCCGCCCGGCTTGGGTATTCTGCCATGGCCTCACGCAAGGAAAATTCTTCGGCAAATTCAGGTTCTACAGCTGCACGCTTCCGCACCTTTTGGGCATCGGCTTCTGTCAGCAGGCCGTTGAAATAATTGTTTAATAGTGTATTGTCTCGCTCGTTCATGACTTTAATCGTTGACTTTGTGCGTTAGACCTCGGAGATATCCAACATTTGTAGCATTGATCAGACGTTCGTTAATTTGACCCATTGTTATGCATTAGCCAAAACAAGGCTGCGCCAACGTTCCGTACAAGCATTTTTACGCCTGTACAAGGTGTCCACACTGTTCATTTGGAGTTGATCGGCGGCTTCGCGGGGTGCTACGCCATTGGATAGCAGGCTGAGCAGCTGGCGGCACAAGTCGCTCAGCTGGGCAAAAGCAGCACTGAGGCGCTCCTGTTTTTGCTGCTCGGCGATGCTTTCCTCCGCAAGGATGAGTATGTCGCTGTCCTGTTCTTCCTCATATCGGCGTTCCTCTGTTTTCCTTACCCCCGAGTCTTTACCTTTTTGCCGGAGTCGGTCGATGTATTTGCGGGAACATATTACGTGCAGCAAAGCGCCAAGTGGACAAGTGAGCACGAATGCGTCGTTTTGCGCTTTTTCAAACAGCACAATCAGTCCGTCTTGAAATACATCGCGGGCTTCATCAGCAGAACCTCCGCGTGCCTGAACCCAGCGCAGTATTTGTACAGAATGCTGCTGGTATATTTCCCGGATCAGCCGCGCATCATTGCGGCGCAGGGCATCTATGTATTTTTGGTCGATGTGCATAGCTGTTGGTTGGAGGTTTGGGAAATGGAGCGGAAAGATAAAGAAAAGTGCGTAACCGCTCGGTGGGTAAGTGCCCACTTGTGGCATCTGGCTAATTTCATCATTTTTTGAGGCAGGGTTTAGAAGCTTATAATCGCACTTTTTCCTGATATTTGCCACAAATCACCGCTCTTACATGAAACAACTCACCGTAGTCTGCCTACTCTTTTTGCCTTATCTTCTCTTTTCGCAAAAAAAACCTCAGCAAATCCCCTTGCCATCCGATGCGCCCGCTTGGATGAAGATGATGCAGGATGAAAATCCCAACGTGTTCGAAATTCAAAAAGCATATACCCGTTATTTTGAAAATCAGCCCTTTGAAAAAAATACCTACACCCAATATTTCAAACGTTGGATGCACTGGGCAAGGCCACTGGTACAAGCCGACGGCTCCGTCCACGAAGCTACGCTGGCGAAAATGGCGGAGCTGGAGGCCGCCGCCCGAGCCGCACGACCTGAACTCAGTACCCAAAAAGGAAGGCTACATGCTGCCCAAAAAGGTGTTGCTTGGACTTTCCTCGGCCCAAAACAGACCTTCGATACCGATGGCCTGAAAGAAGTGACCTGGCAAACAAATATCTACTCCCTCGACATATCTCTTTCCAATCCCAATATATTGTACGCCGGTGGTGAAGCGGGCGGTGCCTGGAAATCAACTGACAAAGGCTTGCATTGGGAATTGCTCACCAAAAACGTGTCGCATGGTGCTTTCGGCGCGATAAAAATACACCCGACGGATCCCAATACCGTGTATACCGCCACGGGTGGAAAAATCATTAAAACCACTGACGGAGGCCAAACATGGTCGACTGTTTATTCCGAAAACAACCTGTGGGTCAATGATATAGCCTTTAAAATTGACCAACCCGACATCGTACTTGCTGCCAGCGACCAAGGGCTTTTGCGCACGGGCAATGCCGGCGCAACCTGGACAAAAATGCATGCGCAGCAAACCTGGGCCGTGGAGTTCAAACCCGGCGACCCAAGCACTGCCTTCTGTATTCGGAAAAATGGCAGCGGCTCCGATTTTCGCCGCTCCACAGATGGCGGTGCAACGTTCAATAATTCCAACGTGGGCTGGTGGACACCTGGCACTGGCCAGTCTGTCACCGGCGCGCACATCGCTGTTTGCCCATCCAACCCCGGCAAAGTATACACCTATCTCTGTGGCGAAGGTGGCAACTTGGGCGGCTACATCGGCGTATTCAAAAGCCTTAATAGTGGTGCTTCCTGGAGCAATACCCACCCTTCCAATACCATCGGGCAGCCCTATTCCATTCCCAACCACACCAACCTAATGGATGCGAATGGCGTGGATTGGTTTACCCAGGGATTTTATGACATGGCCATAGTCGTAAACCCAAACAACGACAACCAACTCATTGCTGGCGGCTGCTCCTGGTTTAAAAGCAACAATGGCGGCCAAACATGGGAAGCGCTCGGTGCTTACGTTGGCGGGCTTCCCTGGAGTCACCCCGACCTTCAGGCATTGGCCGTGAGCGGCAATGACCTTTGGATCGCCAGCGACGGGGGATTGGACTATTCCAACAACTTTGGCCAATCCATAGAAGCACGCATGAACGGCATTTCCGGCTCCGATATGTGGGGCTTTGACAGCGGCTGGAACGAAGACGTGCTGGTCGGCGGGCGTTACCACAATGGCAATATGGCCTGGCACGAAAGTTTTCCTGAAGGCAAATTCTACCGCATGGGTGGTGCAGAAGCACCAACGGGTTATGTTAATCCCGGCGATGCCCGCAAAACCTACCATTCCGATATCGGCGGCTACCGCTTAAAAGGAGGTTTCCTGGATGGAGTGAGTTATTTCCCCGTCGGATTGTGGCCCACTGAAAGCTATGCTTACTACGCCAACTCTGAAATGGCCTGGGACCCGCGCTGCTGGAACATCGTTTACATGGGGTACGAGAATAAAATCTGGAAAAGCCTCGACGGCGGCACTTCTTACAAGGCTTTACACACGTTTCCGGGAAACACTGACAACTCGGTATATGAGGTTGAGGTGAGCCGCTCCAATCCCGATGTGCTGTACTGCTCTCAATGGGATGGCACCGACGATGCCCTGTGGAAAACGACCAACGGCGGCCAAACCTGGACCCAACTAACCAAGCTTCCCCTGCCCAATAACAACGACCGGGTGAAAATGGCCCTCAGTGCTGAAAACGAAAATGTGCTGTGGGTGGCCGTGACTTATGGTTCCAATGGCAAGAAAATTTACAAAACCCTGGATGGCGGTATCAGCTGGATTAACCTTACGACCCCACTGCTGAACAACATACGCATCGCCAACATCATGGCGCAGTACGGCACCGATGGCGGTATTTACCTCGGTACCAATGTGGGTGTTTTTTACCGGAACAACAGCCACAGCGATTGGCAGCCCTACAGCCAGGATTTCCCGATTTCCGCTGAAACAAACCGGTTGAAGCCCTTTTATAAAACAGGAAAAATCCGCAATGGCTGCTGGAGCTTTGGCGTATGGGAGGCTGACCTGTTCGAACCTTCTGCCACCATCGCGCAGCCCATGGCGAGTGCCCTGGAAACGGGCTGCTCCCGTGATACGGTCTATTTCGACGATTATTCGGTGCTAAACCACGCCGGCGCTACCTGGGCCTGGAATTTCAGTCCGGCACCTGCCTGGGCTAGCCCGACCAACATCCGCAACCCCAAAGTCGTTTTTGGTGCGTCTGGCACCTATACCGCAACGCTGACGGTTAATGGTTCTTTTTCAAAATCCTTGAGCATCAAAGTCAACGATGCCTGCCGCGCCGATACCATTCCCGGCTCGGCAGTGGCCATAGGCGGCAACAATTCGGAAGATTATGTCGCCTTGCCCGCGCTCAACGTGACTACCAATACCCTGACCTTCACGGCTTGGATAAAACCTGATGGCATCCAGCCCGAGTACAGTGCCATTTTCATGCATGATGGCGCCGCGGCCGGGTTCAATTTCCTGCCTGGCAGTAACCGCCTCGGCTATCACTGGCCAGGCGGCCAATGGTGGTGGGACAGCGGCCTGACGGCTCCCGATGGCGCCTGGAGCCACGTTGCCATGGTGGTAGAGCCTACGGGCGTTACCCTGTACGTGAACGGCCGGGGTTCAAAGCAAAGTTTCAGTGTCGACCCCGTCAATTTTGATTCCGGCAGCCGATTGGGCAATTACAAAGGTTGGGGCGGTCGCTTTGTAAAAGGTTCCATAGACGAGGCTTGTATTTTCAATAAGGCGCTGATGCAGGCTGAAATACGAGAGCTGATGCACCTCACGAAAGACCCCGCTGAATTTCCAAACCTAGTGAGTTACTACCAGTTTAATGAAGCTTCCGGCGTAGTACTCGACAAGGTAGGCGTACGCCATGGCGCGCTCGTAGGGCCCACGGTGAAGCGCGAAAAATCTACTGCGCCCGTCGGCAAGGGGGTGAGCAAGCGCCTCAATGTGGCAGCTGGAAAAAAGCGCTTCGGTTTTGACGGCACCGGCCTGACACTCGCTTTCTCCACCAGCAGCACCTACCCCAACGGCGAGGTGGTGGTATCGCGCCTCAGTGTACCACCCGATACATTCCCCAATACGCCGCACACATCGTTGACGGATTACTGGATTTTGCAGAACTACGGCAGCAACGCCACTTTCACAGCACCTACTGGTATCTGGTTTGAGCGAATAGGCTCCATGCCTGCCGATTTACCCGCTGATTCTTGTCGCTTGTGGCGGCGCGGCGCGGTAGCGCATGGCCCGGTTTGGCAGTACCTGGACAAAGCGGATGGTCTGGTAGAAGGCCCGAACGCAGTGCTGAGTTACACCGGTAGCAACCAGTTAAAAACAGCAGGGCAGTTTTGGCTGGAGTTGCCTGGCTTGATTGACGCGCGGCCTACGCAGGCGCAACGAAGCGTAAGCCTGACTTCTGACAACACCGACATCCGCATTTTCCCCAATCCAGTGGCGGCGGGTGGCACACTGCAATTATTAAGTGCTGTACCGGAACCCTGCACGTTCCGGCTTTTCGATGCAAAAGGACAGCAGGTTCGCATGTTGAAGTTTACGGGGAATGGCACGTTAGCATTAACGGGACTGGCAGCAGGGATATATGCTTATCGTATTGAGGGAGGCACCTTTATACGATTTGGGCAAGTGATTGTCGGGCGTTGATCTAATCGCATTATCACATTACCCTATTATCATATTTTCCAATACCTTTGTCAACATACCAACCATGAATTTTCATTTTCCATCGTTAACCTAAACCCTTTTCCAATGAGTTTCTTTTCACGTCTTAGCAATGGCTGGGAACTGGCCAAAATCAGTTTCGACACCATCAATAAAAACCGCTCCCTGTTACTGTTTCCGGTATTTTCTGTCATTTCTTTGATACTAGTGTTGGCCACATTTGCGGGCGGTTCTTTCTTCCTTTTTGGGGAGCAAATCCGGGCGTTTCTGGACACCCAAAGCGAGGATGTTGGCAAAGCCCTGGGCTTAGCAGCTGTTTTCGTGTATTACCTGATCAACTTTTTCATCATTGTATATTTCAACTCCGCGCTTGTTTATTGCGCGGTGAAAATTCTGAATGGAGAAGAGACCCGATTAGCAGAAGGCATTGAATTCGCGAACAGTCGGCTTGGAAAAATCTTCGGTTGGGCGGTGTTGTCAGCTACCGTAGGAACGCTGCTTCAAATTCTGCACAACACCGGAAAAGTTGGCGAGATTATCGGTTCGCTTATAGGCATGGCCTGGTCGATTCTGACCTTTTTTGTGGTGCCAGTCCTCATTTTTGAAGACAAAGGTGTCATTGAAACGGTCAAAGAATCGGGGCGTTTGATGAAACAGAAATGGGGCGAATCATTGGCTGCCAACGTCAGCTTTGGCATATTTCACTTGCTGGGTATTCTGGCAGGCATCGGCATTGGCATTCTCTTGAGCAGCGTCAACCCAATACTTGGAATTGGAACGGGTATTCTGATCGTTTTGGTGGTTAGTACCATCATATCAACTGCCCAGACTATTTTTGTCGCGGCTGTGTACAACCACGTCACGGGCGCTCCAACAGGCAATTTCGACGGCTACACCCTGGACAGCGTATTCATCACCAAGTAAGTTAAACACATGCTTTTTTTAACACATAGGGACACAGGGACATAGAAAACACAGTTTTAAAAAGGGTGCGTAAAGCTATGTTTCTATGTCCCTATGTGTCCATGTGTTAAAAACCGTGGTGTGTTCAAGCACACAACATGACACAAATTCAAAATTTTATCAATGGCCAATATACCCCTCCCGTTAACGGCCGCTACATAGAAAACTTTGCCCCTGCCACCGGGAAGGTTTCTGGCCAAATTCCAGATTCGGATGCTGCGGACGTAGACCACGCTGTTGCTGCTGCCAAAACCGCTTTCCCTGCCTGGGCTGCCATGCCCCTGGAAAAACGCCACGACGTCCTGCGCGCCATTTCTGATGGTATCCTCCAAAACCTCGATCGGCTTGCGGAGGCGGAAAGTGCTGACAGCGGCAAAACATTCCAAACAGCCCGCACCATCGACATTCCCCGTGCTGCGCTAAATTTCAAGTTTTTTGCCACGGCTTTACTACATTTTTCATCAGAAAGTCACCACCAACCTGGCGTATTGAGTTACACCCTGCGCCAGCCCATCGGCGTTGTGGGTTGTATCTCTCCCTGGAACTTGCCGCTGTATCTGTTTAGCTGGAAAATAGCGCCAGCCCTCGCCGCGGGCAACTGTGTCATTGGAAAACCCTCCGAAATAACACCGCTTACGGCCTACTTGCTTGGCGAAATTTGCAATCAGGCTGGTCTGCCGCCGGGTGTGCTCAACATCCTGCATGGTCTAGGCCCCAGCACCGGGGCCGCCATTGTTAATCACCCCGAGGTGAAAGCGATATCTTTCACGGGCAGCACGCGCGCGGGCGCGGAGATTGCCCGTGTAGCCGCGCCAGTATTCAAAAAACTGAGCCTGGAATTGGGTGGTAAAAACCCCAATATCATTTTCGCCGATTGTGATTACGAAAAGATGCTCGACACAACCGTACGCTCTTCGTTCAACAACCAGGGACAAATATGCCTCTGTGGCTCCAGGATTTATGTAGAAAAGAGCCTTTACCCGAAATTCAAACAAGATTTTGTGGACCGGGTAAAAAAAATCAACGTGGGCGATCCCGCCGACCCGGCCAGCAATCTCGGTGCGGTTGTTTCCAAGACGCATTATGAAAAGGTGCTGGGCTGTATTGATTTGGCTCGGGAGGAAGGCGGCACGGTACTTTGCGGCGGCGTGGCCATCCATTTGCCAGGCGAGCTGGCCGGCGGCTGGTACATTGCACCAACTATTGTTGAAGGCTTGTCTACCAACTGCCGCACCAATCAGGAAGAGATTTTTGGCCCGGTGGTCACCATCCAACCCTTTGAAAACGAACAAGATGCCCTGGAAAACGCCAACGCAAGCCCTTACGGCCTCAGCGCCACGCTTTGGACCAACGACCTGCAACGCACCCACCGGATGGCCGCACAATTGCAGTTTGGTATTGTTTGGGTAAACACCTGGATGCTGCGGGATCTGCGCACACCTTTTGGCGGGGTGAAGAATTCTGGCATTGGCCGGGAAGGCGGCTGGGAGGCGCTGCGTTTTTTTACGGAGGCGAAGAATGTGACGTTGGAAATAGGGGGATGAATGAGGGACGTGTAGCAGTACTTGAGCGAAAGGTTTGTGGGTAGTAAAGCTTTTGTGCTTTTTGTGCATCGACCCCCTGCCCCTGAAGGGGGGTGGATCGTGGTAAATAGTTGATTTTCAATCTACTAATGCACAAAATATCCATTCAACTGGATGCACCCCCCTTTCAAGGGTAGGGGGTCGATGCGCAAAAACACAAACACCAAATCACCCACAAACCCTTCGCCCAGCCCAAGTGCCAGTTCCCTCAAAAACTAAAACCGCCCAACCTCTTCACGAGACCGGGCGGTTCCTATTTTTAAATCATTCTATGTAACTGAATGTGCGCTTTTTGCCTAAAGTGAACGTACAGAAAATGATTCGCCTTCGTAAAAGCCCCTAGATCGGGCGGCAATTATCACATTATCAAATTACAACATTATCAAATTATTTCATCGTCTCCAACGGCAAAAACTCCTCCACACCGGATTCATTGCAGCTATGCATCCAATCGAAATCATCTTTTTCAAGCCCCATTCTCAGGCGGTTGATGTATGTTTTTAAACGCGTGCCAACAGGACGGTAGAACTCATCCACGGGCGGTAGTTCCAACATGCGGTCGCGCCAGGTGATGTCGCTGACATGGCTCACCACGGCGGCAGTGCCTGCACCGAAACATTCCTGCAAGGTGCCGCGCCAGTAAGCGTCGGTAATTTCAGCAAGGCTGATCAGGCGATCTTCCACGGTGTAGCCCCATTCTTTGAGGATGGTGATAAACGTATCGCGGGTAATGCCGCGCAGGATCGTACCCGTGGTGGCGGGGGTGACAACTTTGCCATCCATCACGAAGAAAAGGTTCATCGTGCCTACTTCTTGCACGTATTTTTTCTCAACAGCATCCATCCACATAACCTGGTCGTAGCCGTTTGCCTTGGCGCGCATGGCAGGGAGGAGGGATGCGCCGTAATTTCCGGCGCATTTGGCCTCACCGGCACCACCTTGAGACGCACGGGTAAAGACCTCCTCAACCCACAGCTTAACGGGTTTTGGATAATAAGGGCCTACAGGACCTGTAAAAATGAGGAAACTATATTTTTCTGAAGTGTGTACACCAAAATACTCATCGGTGGCGTACATGAGCGGCCGAATGTACAATGCGTGTTCGTCAGCTTCCGGAATCCAGTCGCGGTCGAGGTCAACCAACATTTTCACAGCCTGTATAAAAAGATCTTCGGGCAATTCTGGCATGCACATACGCTCTGCCGAAACATTGAGACGACGGGCATGCATTTCAGGACGAAACAACATTGGCTCACCGTTGCATTTGGTGGCCTTCATACCTTCGAAGATACTTTGGCCATAATGCAGTGCCAAATTTGCAGGGGAGATTCCAAGTGTTCCAAAAGGAACAATGCGGGGGTCTACCCATTCTTTTCCATCAAAATCAACAACAAACATGTGATCGGAAATAACTTTGCCGAACGGGAGGTTGTTAAAATCAACGGAAGGAAGCTTGGAGGATTCTGTCAGGGTTACTTTGATTGGATACTTTACAGCCATAATAAGTGGGAGTTCACTGGTGAAAGACCTTTGTTTGACGGCTCAAAGTTAAATACCTTTGTGGGAAATAAAGAAATTTAATTTCAAAATTGGGGGATAAAAATTGGCCTTTTCAGAATATTAAATTTCAAATCAGCCTTTTTTTTATCGAAAATATTTTGCGATGAAAAAGGTTATCGTCCAATAATGCCTCTCACCCAATTAAAAACTAGGTATATGTTCGCAACAGAAGAATTAGTTTACCGTGTCGCTGAAGCCTCCGTCTCTGACTTGGCCAAGGGCAATTTTACGAAAAAAATATTAATTCTGGCGCTTAGCGAATTAAATACTCCAGGAAATATTGAATTTATCACCAAAGTTTTATCCGCGGCAAACCTCGATTTGACAGAAGACACCCTTTTTGCTGAAATTCCAGCCAACACTCCAGTCAATTGCTTCACTGGGCTAATGGAGCGGCCAAAATTTATTTTGGTTTTTGGACTACACCCAGCACAAGTAGGCCTGGTGGCGCTTGTCCAACCTTACCAAACAGTAGACTTAAACGGAAGCACCTGGCTTTTTGCCGATTCACTTTCGGTACTCGAACCAGACCGCGCTAAAAAAGGAAAACTCTGGGAGGCGTTAAAGGGGATTTTCCTGTGATTTAGTTGATGGTTGTTCGTTGCTCGTTGCTCGTTGTTCGCTGTTCGTTTCCGAGCTTTTGGTCTTGGGTTCGTAGCTTAGTAGTTTGTTGTCCGTTTATGGGAAATTTTTTGCCAAAAACAGTCCATATATGCCAAAAGCAATAGAAATACATTCGCAACCCTCTTCAAGTGACCAAGCGCTCGGAAACGAGCAACGAGCAACGAACTCCTAAAAACGAATCAACGCGCTGCCCCAAGTAAACCCGCTTCCAAACGCTGCCAGGCACACCAAGTCGCCTTCTTTAACTTTTCCGGCTTCCCAGGCTTCGCATAGCGCGATGGGTACAGAGGCCGCCGTGGTATTTCCAAATTTCTGGATATTATTCCACACCTGATCGTCGCGCAGACCCAATAGGCGCTGCACCATTTGGCTGATGCGCAAATTGGCCTGGTGTGGGATCAGCATGTCGATGTCGGAGGGTTTGTAGCCAAGGCTGTCCAGCGCCTCTTTGATGACTTCGGGGAATTTCTGAATGGCCAGTTTGAAAACGAACTGCCCTTCCATATTCGGGTAAGTCATGCCTTCTGCCACCATTTTTGGTGTCAAAAATATTTCACCATAAGTATCGCTAGGAGGATAGCCGTAATCGATGTCTTCGCCCGTGTGCTTTTTGTGATAACCGCCGTGCGCGCCGGGATTGATGAAGGCAAGCTTCTCGGCGTAGGTGCCGTCTGAATGAAGTTTGGTGGTTAGGATACCTTGAGTGGCATGGCCAGTAGGTTGCAGGATGACAGCACCGGCACCGTCGCCAAAAATCACGGTTACGTTGCGGCCACGGCTCGAAAAGTCCAGACCCATAGAGTGCATTTCTGCGCCCACAACCAGAACATTTTTGTAGGTACCTGTTTTAATAAACTGGTCGCCAATGCTCAGTGCGTAAATAAAACCGCTGCATTGGTTGCGAATATCTACCGCGCCAGCTTCGCCTTTGGTGATGCCGAGTTCGCGTTGCAACAGCACCCCGCATCCTGGGAAGTAATAGTCGGGGCTAAGGGTAGCAAATACGATAAAATCTATTTCCTGTGGGCTGATACCGGCGCGCTCGCAGGCGATACGCGCCGCCACTGCCGCCATGGTGGTGGTGGTTTCTTCGTGTTTTTTGCCGTAACGGCGTTCTTGAATGCCCGTGCGTTCCTGGATCCATTCGTCGGTGGTATCCATCACTTTTGACAAATCGTCATTGGTGACTATGCGCTCTGGGACGTAGTGGCCGATTCCGGCGATTTTGCTGCGAAACAACATAATTGGAGTGATGAGTTATGAGTGATGAGTTATGAGTGATGAGTGATACGTGGGGTTGGAAATGTTGGGAAAAATACGGATTATTTTTAAAATTAGTGATAAGATATGAGGGTAGAACTTCGCATTTTTGTGGCAAAACGTAGATAAAAATTTACTTTCGCTTCGTTGATCTTCGCCAGCATAAGTTTCTCCATAATTTATTTTCTTTAATTTCTATGAAACAAAACAAGAGTGAGTAACTATCCAGCTGCCCTTCCGCAAATTGCTTCCCTTACCCTGAGATGTCGTGCTGTAAGCATCTGTCCACGTAAAGTGCGCTGAACGTACCAATACAGCAACATCCTGTTTTACTTTTCCCCTTTAAACGTGGACGGATGCTTACAGCACGACAACTCAAGGTAAGCGAAGCGGGCGATGGCGACGGCGGCTGGATAGTTGCCAAAATGAAACACTTTTTTCTAACGCCGCATCAATCGCTTCCAGATAAAAGGGTATGCCGCCGAAAAACATCGAATTTTTTGGAGAAAACCTACAGTATTTAAGAGCTTTCGCCGAAAAAGTGCATGAATTACGGCGAAGTGCAAAAAAAAACAATGCACTATTGTGTTCTGAAAAATTCACCATTGCAGGAAAAATGTCCCCATTTTTCCTGTATTCCCAACGGGAAAAGCATTCAAACTGCTGGTATGCCTTTTTTATAATGTCATTGAGGTGATTCATCTGGTACACTTCAAACCAGTAAATCGCCAATCATGCACCACATATTTCACTAAAAATGACATAACATGAAAAACGCCACCAAGTTCAGCTCCGCCCTTGCAGGTTGCCTTTTGTTTGCAGCCCTTTTGTTTACCAACGTTACCACTGCTCAAAGCGTCAGGGGCATCTCTACAGACAAAAGTGTTCACCCGCACCTAGCTAAGTTTCACTTCGATATCCTTATTTCAAATTGCTATTTTTCAGGAACCACCCTTACTGTACAAATTGCAAACCCAGAACTATACCACTTCTATTGGGAAATTGATGGCGGTGTAGGCGGTCGAGGCATTACCACCGCATCCTGCGTTTGCGGCAACATCGCAACAGTGCGTGTCATCCGCAATAGGGATGGAATGCAAGTAGTGCGCACCGTAAATTTGCCTAATTCATGCCCTGCTGTGAAATAGCCTTTAATGGGAATGAATCCCGATGTTTAATCAGCTTTACCACCAATTTCAAAAACAGATACGTATGAAAAACCTCCTTTTTTCTGCCGCCACCCTAATATTCCTGCTTTCTAATTGTATACCTTCCAATGCTCAAATCACCGCCACCTGGAAAGGAAATAAACCCGGCCAGGCAACAGAATGGAACTGTGCCGCCAACTGGGTTGAAGGCCGGGTACCCAATGAATTCAGTCAAGTAGTTATTCCTGCTGGCGCTGCCTTTTATCCCGTTATCAAAGACGGAGTAGAACCCGTGGATGCCCTTCTGATAGAAAGTGGCGCTACCCTGACGCTTCAGCAAGGTGGAAGGCTAACCATACTCAACGAAACCGGGCGTTTTGGCGGGGTTTCAGTACTGGGTGCTATCAAAAACAACGGCATACTTGAAATAATAAACCAGCGGAACAGGATCTTTGCATTTGCGCATAAATAGCCTCATCCTAAGAATATGGTAGGAAGCACGTTGTGTTGCTCAAACTGCTACCTTTCCTATCTTTGCCCAATGAAAAATCAAGTATCCCTCCTCCTCGCCCTAACATTACTGTCCAATGTAGCCTTCGCCCAAGCACCCGTCCGCAAGCTTGAACTGGAAGAAAGCATCAAACTTGCCATCGCAAACAACGCCCAGGTGCGCAAACACAAACTGGAACGGCAGCTACTGGAGCGAAAAGCCAAAGAAGCACGGCAGTCGGTACTGCCCGAAATGAAGGCTGGTGTAAACCTTGACTGGTATCCCTTATTGCCCACCCAACTGCTGCCCGGCGAACTTTTCGGCCAAGCAGAAGGCACCTACGTAGCCGCCCAATTTGGCAGACCCTGGCAATTGGCAGGCTCCGTTGAACTGGACCAATCGCTCATCAACGAGTCGACGCGGCGCATGATCCCGGGTCTGAATGTAGCCCGCGGCATCAGCGATATGCTGCTGGAACGCTCTAACGAAGACGTGATTTACAATACCGCCAGTATTTTTTACCAAACCCTGCAAACGGAGCAATTGCTGCGCTCCGTAAAAGCAAACGTGGAAAAATTGGCTGCCCTGCAAGGCATGACGGAGTTGCAACTAGCCAACGGATACGCCATCCCGACCGACGTAAAGCGCATCCGGGTGGCCCGTACCAACCTCGAAACACAGCGCCAAAACTTGCTTTCCGCCATCAGCAGCCTGCGTCAAACCTTGCAATTCCTCTGCGGCCTGTCCTACGACGAACCATTGGAACTCGTGGCCGACATCAGCGCTCCAGCTGCCGACTCTACCCGTTGGCAGTCGCTCGTCCTCAACACGGAAAGCACCACCGAACACCGCCTGCTGATGTACCAGCTCAAAATGACCCGTATTCAGGGTCGTAGCGTCCGCGCCGAAGCCTTCCCCAGCCTAGACCTTTACGGCGCACTATCCGCCCAGGCTTTCCGTTCCGACATTAATTTTTTTGAACCCAACCGCCGATGGTACGGCATGGCTGCGGTGGGGCTGAAACTAAACATCCCCATGATCGATGGTCTCCGTGTACGCAACAAGTACTTGATTCTCAAACTGGAGGAAGAAAAACTGGAAGAAGATCGCCGGCAGTTTACCGCTGGCAGATCACTTGATTTCCGCATGTCGTACGAGCAGTTCCTAAATGCTTTGCTGGCACTTCGCGCCCAAAAAGACAATGTCACCCTGGCGCAAGAGATCACCGATAAACTAATGCTTCAATACAAAGAAGGTGTGGCCCCACTGACCGATCTGCTCAATGCCCAAACAGCACTCTCTGAAGCCGAAACGAATTATTGGCAGCAGGTATTCGGTTATAAATTGGCGGTGCTGAAGCTGTTGAAGTCCGCGGGGCGATTGGAAGATTTACAACTTGCGGTGGACGGTGGACGGTAGACGGTAGACGGTGTGGACACTCACCATTGGTTCGAGTGTTTGGCAATGAATTTCAGCACCCCTGAGTACCCCTATTTTGGTTAAAAGTGCTGAAAAACCCAATCCAAGGAAAAAAACGGATGCTGTTTACCCTGTAGTGATGCATATCACCACGTTGCCTAATGGAAATCGCCAAAAAACCACCAAAAAATACAGACTTTTGCATTCTTATCATCCGATCAAAAGATATCCACACCTTGAAGCACCTGACAATCGCCATACTGATTGGGTTATTGATGCCCGCCTGCAAAAAACAGCCTGAACAAACACAGCCCAGGATGGAGTCCATTTCCGAATCTGTGTATGCATCGGGGATCATCAAAAGCAAAAACCAATACCAGGTTTTTGCCACGGTGGGCGGCCTGATCCAAAAAATATTGGTCCAGGAAGGCGATGTGGTCAAAAAGGGCGATCCATTGTTTATTATTCAAAACGAAGCATCTGAACTCAATACCGAAAACGCACGCTTAGCCGCCGACTTTGCTGACGCCAATAGGCAGGGTGACCGACTGACAGAACTCAAAGGCAGCATCGAAACCGCAAAAAGCAAGATGCTCAATGATTCTATACTGCTTGTACGCCAACGGGGGCTATGGGCACAACAAATTGGCGCTAAAGTGGAACTGGAACAACGGGAATTGGCCTACACAAGCTCTAAAAGCAGTTATGAAGCCGCCATTTCCCGATACAAAGACCTGCAAAAACAGCTCGATTTCAGTGCGAAACAATCAAAAAAGCTGCTTTCCATTAGCAAATCTATTAGCCAGGATTACGTGGTGCGCAGCCAAACCGACGGCCGGGTGTACAGCATTTCAAAAGAACCGGGCGAAATCGTAAACAGCCAAAGCCCGCTGGCCATTATCGGAGATGCCGATGCTTTCCTGATTGAGTTGCAGGTGGACGAATACGACATCAGCCGCATCAAAAAAGGGCTGCTGGTATTGCTCAGCCTCGACAGTTACAAAGGCCAGGCGTTTGAGGGCTTGATTGGGAAAATAGACCCCTTCATGAACGAACGCTCCCGAACATTCACCGTTGAAGCCGAATTCACAAAAAGACCTCCTGTTTTATACCCGAATTTGACCGCCGAAGCCAATATCGTCATCCTGTCCAAAGAAAGCGCCATGACCATTCCGCGGGCTTATTTGGTCGCTGATTCCGCGGTTTTGCTGTCTAATAAAGAGACTCGTAAAGTAGAAACGGGCTTGAAAGACTACCAAAAAGTAGAAATCCTCAGCGGCCTACAAGCCGGAGAAACCATCCTCAAACCCGGCAAATGAACTATAAACTCATCACGGACATCGCAAAATCACTGCTCCTGGCACGCTGGCGGCAATCGCTGGTGGCCGCTATTGGCGTGACCTTCAGCATCACGATGTTCATTGCCCTGCTGGGTTTCATGAACGGATTGAACGACCTCCTGGATGGGCTGGTTCTAAACAGGACACCCCACGTCCGCATTTATAATGACATCAAATCCAATGAAAACCAGCCTGTAAACCTTGCTGCTGATTTTCAAGAAGGCCACAATTTCATTCGGTCCATCAAACCCAGCAATACAAGGCTGGCCATATACAACAGCGGCCCCATCATGGAGGCCCTGCGCGCCGATCTGAAGGTGCTGGGTTTAGCCCCAAAAATCGTCTCCCCAGTGTTGTTTAATGCCGGTACCATCGATATCACCGGCGTAGTCAACGGCATAGACGTCGTGGAAGAAAGCAAGCTGTTTTTCTTCCAGGATTACGTGACTACAGGCAATGCGCTCGACCTGAAATACATCAGCAACAGTATTGTTTTGGGAAAAGGTGTGGCAGAGAAACTGCTGGCCAATATCGGCGATGTGGTGCAAGTGACGACCTCAAAAGGCGACCGCCTGGCTTTAAAAGTGGTGGGATATTTCCAATCCGGCATTGCTGACTTTGATAAGGTGCAGAGCTATGCCTCCATAGCAACCACGCAAAAACTACTTGGGAAACCCAACGACTATATCACGGATATTCAGGTTAAATTAAAAAATATTCAACTGGCGCCCGCTACTGCCCAAATGTACCGCCAACTGTTTAAAGCCGATGCCGAGGACATTCAAACGGCCAATTCCCAATTTGAAACGGGCAGCTTTATTCGCACCCTCATCTCCTATGTAGTGGGTATCACCTTGCTCATTGTGGCCGGATTTGGCATTTACAACATCCTGAACATGATGATTTATGAAAAAATGGACACCATCGCCATTTTAAAGGCTACGGGTTTTTCGGGCAGTGATGTCCGCAAAGTTTTCATCATGATAGCCCTGACCATTGGGTTTTTAGGCGGCATGCTGGGGCTGATCGTTGGCTTGACACTTTCCCTTGTCATCGATCAAATCCCTTTCAAGACAGCAGCCTTGCCGACCGTCACCACTTATCCGGTAAATTACGACATCGTTTACTACATCATCGGCATCGTATTCGCCCTGGTGACGACCTACTTTGCTGGTTTTTTCCCGGCGCGCAAGGCAAGTAAAATTGATCCGGTCATCATAATCCGGGGAAAATAATATGGCAAAGATCGTACTGCAGTCCACAGGCATCAGCAAGCGCTTCAAAGATCCGATAACGGTAGAAGTGTTGAAAAATATCACATTTTCGGTCAAAGAAGGCGAATTTGTAGCGGTGACGGGTAAATCTGGGTGCGGCAAATCTACCCTGCTGTATATCCTTTCCACGATGGATACCGATTACGACGGCGAATTGAAAATCGACGGCGAAGTCATGCGCGGCAAAACGGAACCACAACTCGCGCGCATTCGCAACCAAAAAATCGGCTTTGTATTCCAGTTCCACTACCTGTTGAATGAGTTTTCAGTGCTGAAAAACGTTATGTTGCCAGGGCTGAAGCTCCAAAAGGCGTCAGAAGCCGCCGTAGAACACCGGGCCATGGAGCTCCTCAAAATCTTGCAGATTGATGGATTGGCGCGCAAAAACGCCAATCAGATTTCCGGCGGCGAAAAACAGCGTGTGGCCATCGCCAGGGCATTGATCAACGACCCCATTATTATCATGGGCGATGAGCCTACAGGCAATCTGGACAAAAAAAACGGTGATATTGTATTTGGTATTTTTAAAGAACTCTGCCAGGAGTTTAAGCAAACACTGTTGATCGTGACACACGACCAGGAATTTGCCAACAATACCCATCGAATTATTGAAATGGAAGACGGCCGGATAATAAGCCTTTAAGTTTCAGGCAACCCGCCGCCCTTTTTCCGCGTCATTCCCGCACCCCTTTAATTACCTGCTTTCAAACCTACTCCTGCTTTTACTAAAATGACGAAGAAGAACAGCCTTCTTGCGGCTATAGCCTTGCTTTCAATTTGCGCACTATTTGCTTTTTCCTACCCGGAAAAACTGCGCGAAAACGTGCTAACCATCCTGTTTCCAGATGAAACACGCCCCATCGCAGTGGAGCATCCGCCCGCCAGAAATGCATTTGTCTCCAGCAATAGCGCAACACTCGACACCTTTCCGCCCCTGTCGGATCGCTACGACGATTTTCTCAATTCGTCGAATCCCAACCCCATCGACTTGCGCGATCCGAAAGCCATCGACCAAAAAGTGGACTACGATCCTATCTCCAACATGTATATCCTGACAGAAAAAATTGGCGAAGAATTCTACCGAGCACCAACATACATGACTTTTGAGGAGTACCTAGCATGGCGCGATCGGAAACAACAGCAGGAGTATTTCGATCGCTTGCAAGGCGTCGTGCCGCCCGGCGGCAAAAAAAGTGGTGATTCGGGTGACCCAGTCGCCAAATTTGACATAAAAAACTCCCTGATCGACCGCCTATTCGGCGGCACCAATGTCGACATCAAACCTCAGGGCAACATCAACCTGACCTTTGGTTTTGATTACCAAAACATTCAAAACCCGATTTTGACCCGGCGGCAGCAGCGCAATGGCAACTTCGATTTTGACATGGACATCAACATGAACGCTGCGGGTAAAATCGGTGAAAAACTAAACCTCGACTTCAACTACAATACCCAGGCGACATTTGACTTCGACAACCAGATGAAGTTAAAATATGATACCAAAAACTTTTCTGAAGACGAAATTCTCCAAAACATAGAAGCGGGCAACGTCTCACTGCCCCTGCGCAGCAACCTCATTAAAGGTGTTCAAAACCTTTTTGGTGTAAAAGCAGAAATGAAATTTGGCCACCTGCGCACCACCATCGTTGGCAGCCAGCAACGCTCCAAGCAGCAATCGATGAAGGTGCAAGGCGGCTCACAAGTGCAGGAATTCTCCAAGCCCATCGACGAATACGACGAAAACAGGCACTTCTTCCTCAGCCACTGGAACCGCAACCAGTTCGAGCCGGCCATGAAATGCCTGCCTGTGCCGCAGTCGCTGTTCAATATCACCCGTATGGAGGTGTGGATCACCAACGACAAGCAGGAAAGTGTGAATACCCGCGACATCGTGGCGCTGTCTGAATTGGCGGAACCCGATTCCGTAGACGCGCAATGGCGCCTCGCCATGCCACCCGGCAAAGACATCAACAACAGAGGGCTTCCGGCCAACGAAAACAACCTGCTGTACCAAACAATCCTGGATGAGCTGGAAGCCGACCCTTCCATGCGTTATAGCGAAAGCGTGGTGAGCAAACTCACAGGCCCGACGTTCAACCTCATGCAAATACGGCATTTTGAAAAAGTGAATGCCCGCCAATTGAACCCATCGGAGTTCAGCTACAACGAACAATTGGGCTTCATCAGCGTCAACCTCAACGTACAGCCCGACCAGGTGGTGGGAATTGCCGCAGAATACACCTACAACGGTATCCCCTATAAAATTGGTGAATTCTCCAGCGATGTCGCCCGGAAAAACTCCGTTGATACCTTGAAAACCAACGTGCTTTTCCTGAAAATGCTGAAAGGCACCACCGCCAACATCCAGTACCCAATTTGGGATCTGATGATGAAAAACGTGTATGCCGTGGGTACTGCCAACGTGGATCCACAGGAATTCCGATTCGACATTTTTTATGAAGATCCGGGTAAAGGACAAAAGCGTTTCCTTTCTGGTAGTGACATTCAAGGCGATTTGAAAGGCCGCCCTTTGTTGCAGGTATTTAACCTCGACAACATGAACTTGCAAGGTGACCCCGGGCCGGATGGTATTTTCGACTTTGTGCCGGGACTTACCATCAACCTGCGATCGGGGCGTATCATGTTCCCGGTACTGGAGCCTTTTGGTAGTTTTCTTACCAAAACCATTATAGCTGCTGGCGCGGATACCACTGTTGCTATAAAATACGCCTATCCCCAACTCTATGACCTTACACCCTTCCGGGCACGGGAGTTCCAGCAACTCAACCGTTTTACCCTGAGAGGCACCTATAAATCAAGTACCTCTTCGGAGATTTCGCTCGGAACTTTCAACCTTCCGAGAGGTTCGGTACGTGTGACCGCTGGCGGCCAACAATTGCGCGAGGGTTCCGATTATTCCGTAGATTACAACATCGGTAAGGTAAAAATCCTGAATGACGCCATCCTGCAATCGGGCCAAAATGTGAATGTGAGCTTTGAAGACAACACCTTCTTTGGCTTCCAGAGCCGCTCCATGATCGGTGCCCGCTTCGACTATGAAATCAGCAAAGACATTCAGGTGGGTGCAACCTTCCTCAACCTGTTTGAGCGCCCATTGACCCAAAAAGTAAACTTCGGCGACGACCCCATCAACAATAAAGTTTATGGTGCCGATTTCAGCTTGTCGAAAGACGCGCCCTGGCTGACAAAATTGGTGGACAAGCTTCCCCTTATTGAAACAAAAGCGCCTTCCTCCATTACGGCCCAGGCAGAGATTGCTGTGTTGCAGCCCGGCCACAACCGCGCCATCAACCAGGGCAATGATAAAGGCGGTGTGGTGTACCTCGACGACTTTGAGGGCAGTACGGCCAACTTGCCACTGACTACCCAATTCAACCAATGGGTAATCGCATCCACGCCGCAAGGCGACCTCACGCTATTCCCCGAATCGGACCCAACAAATCGAGAGCTTTCGGTGGGCGCCAACCGCGCCGGATTGGCCTGGTATGTATCGGATCCCAGTGCCCGTGACGGTATAGATGCCACTGATCCTTACACCCGCCTGATTCAATACCAGGATATTTTCCCCAATCGCCAGCTCACACCATTTGAACAATCGAGCCTGCGCCCGCTGGACGTGACTTTTTACCCGCGGGATCGCGGCCCGTACAATTTTGAGCTTCCCGATGGCTATCCTGGCTATACCAAAGGACTGACTACCAGTGGTGAACTCAATGAACCCAATACCCGATGGGCTGGATTCATGCGCGAATTGAACACCAACGACTTTGAAGCGGCCAACATCGAATTCGTGGAGTTCTGGATGCTCAATCCGTACATGGCCAAGGGCGATGGCTCGGCTGTATCCGACGACGGCACCATGTACATTGACCTGGGTTCGGTTTCGGAAGACGTGATGCGCGACTCCCGGCAATTTTTTGAAAATGGTTTGCCCACCAGCAACAACACGGGTGTTACCGACAATTCCGTCTGGGGCCGCGTGCCGATTGAGCCACCGGTAGTCAACGCGTTTGACAATCAGGAATCGAACCGTATCCTGCAAGATTTGGGTCTTGATGGCTTGAATGATGCCGATGAAAGAACATTTTTTGCCGATTGGTACAATGCGATAATGAGTTCCCCATTGTCACAAAATGCCAAGGATGCCATTACTGCTGACCCGTCGAACGACGACTTCGTGTATTTCCGCGACCAGCGCTTTGAAAGCAATCCTCCGGGCCTGCTCGCACGCTACCGTCATTTCAACAACCAAGAAGGCAACTCGCCCGTCAATCAAAGCAACAACCTCAACCCTTCCGCCACCAACTTCCCCGACCAGGAAGACCTCAACCGCGACCGTTCGCTGAACGAGACAGAGGCATACTTCCGTTACAAAATTCACATGGCGAAAACCATGCTCAATGGCCAGGAGGTGATCGACGAAAATGCCCCAGAACTCAGAGACCTTATTACCAGCACGGTAACGTTTATGAAAGACGGCAGGGAATATCACTGGTACCGTTTTAAAATTCCGCTCGATCAGGAGAAGATCCGCACTGCCATTGGCGGTATTCAGGATTTCCGTTCCATGCGTTTTGTGCGCATGGTCTGGAAAGGCTTTAACGAGAGCACTACTTTCCGTTTTGCTACCCTGGAACTGGGCCGCAACCAGTGGCGCCGTTTCACGCAATCCCTCCCCAATGTAGATCCAGGGGCCGGCTTCTGTGACGCTGCTTATACGCCTGAAGTCCCCTTTGATGTTAATGCCGTGAGCATTGAAGAAAACTCTGCCCGGGTGCCATTCAACTACACCATCCCTTTTGGTATCCAACGGGAGCAATCGGTAGGTGCTTTCCCGGATATTTTGCAGAACGAGCAATCCCTGGCGATGACCGTTTGTGAGCTCCCGGAGTGTGATGCGCGTGCCGTTTTCAAAAGCCTGAACATGGACTTGCGGCAGTACAAGCGTCTTAAAATGTTTGTGCATGCCGAGGCACCCGATCCAGCCACTTCCACCTTGGACTCCACCAAGATGAAAGTCTTTATCCGCATGGGCTCCGACTTTTTGAACAACTATTATGAGTATGAACTTCCCCTCTACCCTTCAGACGCTTCAGTACTCAATGGAAACCCAGACAGCCGTGAGTACAAAGAAGAAGTATGGCGCCCGGAAAACGAATTTGATTTCCCGCTGGAGTTATTGATAACTGCAAAAAAAGAGCGCAATGCCATGACATCCTGGCCTTTGAACACGCCTTTTATCATTTCTGACCCTGAAAAATCAGGGGGAAAGGTAAAGGTGGTGGGTAACCCAAGTCTTGGTTACGTAAAAGGCATCATGATCGGGGTGCGCAATGTGGATCCAGAAAAACAGAGCCAATGTGTAGAAGTGTGGCTCAATGAATTGCGCCTCAACGGGTTCAATGAAAAAGGAGGCTATGCTGGCCAAGCACGTATGGACATCAAACTGGCCGACTTCGGCAATGTATCTGTTGCAGGCAACTACACCAGCATCGGCTGGGGCAGTATTGAAGAGAAACTTGCCACACGACAGCGGGAAGAAGTGATACAATACGACGTGTCAACCAACCTCGAATTGGGCAAATTGCTGCCCGAAAAATCGGGGTTAAAATTGCCTTTCTACGCCCAATATTCCAATATCACACGAAAGCCTGAATTTGATCCTTACGACCTGGACATCAAACTGCAGGACAAGATTCGCGATGCGCCCAGTCAGGCAAAAAAAGATACCATTCGGAATATGGCACAGGATGTGACCATCGTGCGTGGCTACAACTTCACCAATGTGCGCAAGGAACACAAAGGCAAGCCCCGCAAAGTGCCCCTTCCCTGGAACATCGAAAACTTCAGCGTAACCTACGCCTTCAACCAGCAAAAAAACCGCACACCCTTTATTGAACGTGCGGTGCAAAACCAATACAAAGGCAACTTGGACTGGCAGTATTCAACGGGCATGAAGCCCTTGAAGCCTTTCAAAAGTTTGATAAAAAAGGATAAATACCTGAAATTTATCACAGGTTTCAACTTCAATCCTTTGCCGGAGACCTATGGCTTCAGTTCCAACCTGGAGCGCCTTGAAGCGGTGACCACTTATCGTTTTGCGGGAGAGGACCCCAAGCTGAACACCTATTACAACCGGCGTTTCACTTGGGCGCGCAACTACGACCTGGGCTGGACCATTGCACAAGCCCTGCGTTTCAACTACAATGCCACAGCACGTAGTTTGCTCGACGAACCTTTGGAATTTGAAAATGGGATACAAATAACAGAGGCCGAGCGTCGCAAGATACTCTGGAATAATTTCAAAACCCTGGGTCGCCCAAAATCCTATAACCACAGCGCCAGCCTTAATTATACCCTGCCCTTCAAATCCATTCCCTACATGGACTGGATCAGCATGAAAGCTTCTTACACCGCTGGCTACACCTGGACGGCTCAATCGCTCAAACTAACCAACCTCGATGCCCAAGATTTCCAGGATCAGTTGAATGAGCGCAGCCTCGGCAACGTGATACAGAACAACAATACCCGACAGATAAACGGAGATTTCAACTTCGAGCAGTTGTACAACAAGAGCAAATACCTGCAACAAATCAACAAACCTGGTACACCCGGCAAGGGTGGAAACAAAGGCCGCCGACCCAACAACAACAGTGACCTTCGGCCAGGGGGGAGTGACGACCTGCCGGGAGGGTTGCCCTCTGGCAAAAATCCACGTGGCAAGGTGCCCGGTGCTGCGGAGAAAGAAGGTGCTAGCGACCGCAGTCTGGACAAATCTGCCAACCCGCGCAGTGCCAAAGACCCTCGCTCCGCTGGCGGTGGCGGCACTGGTGGCGTTGGTACGGGCCCTGGCGGCAAAGATCCTTCAAAAGCGGGCGCTGCCGACCCTGCGGCAGATGGCGGCGTTGCAGACAAAAAGGACAAGGGCAAGAAAACGCCTAAAGAGAAAAAGGACAGGGTGCCATCTTTAGCCGAAAGAATTGCCTTGCGCCCCCTCATGCTCGTCAGAAAGGCGCGATTCAATTACACAGAAAACTTTAGCACGATCATCCCAGGCTTCACCCCCGATCCAAAACTGATGGGCTTGAGCAACGGTTTCGATGCCCCGGGTTGGGATTTTGTGGCGGGCATACAGCCCGG